>Ga0209578_10000038_pt1 | contig 361770 bp, 348 predicted proteins | sample tdAd472_FD_187127 | JGI IMG/M metagenome (GOLD analysis project Ga0209578, IMG submission 187127) | Marine sediment microbial communities from the Atlantic coast under amendment with organic carbon and nitrate - tdAd47.2 (SPAdes)... | ecosystem: Environmental > Aquatic > Marine > Coastal >... | reverse complement strand
CTGCTCGCCGATGAACCAACCGGAACCTGGACCCCGGTACCGCCGGCGAAGTCTTTGCCGTTCTGCTGAAACTGGTGCGCGGGTCGGGCATGGCGGCTCTGGTCGCCACCCACAATCCGGACCTTGCGGCAAGAATGGATCGCACGGTTCGTCTCGAAGATGGTAAACTGGTGACCACATGATCGGACGCAAGCTTATCGGATTGGCCGTTCTGGCCCTGATTTCACTGGCGGCGCTGCCGGCGGCGGCGCAGTCGTCGATGATGTCCATGCCCATGTACGGCAACTGGTGCGGGCCGGGCCATCCGTCGAATCCGTTCCGGGCCTCGCTGAAACCGGTTGATCCGCTCGATGCCGCCTGCATGGAACACGATATTTGCATTGCCCGCACCGGCGCCATGAACTGCGCTTGCGATATCCGGCTGATGAACCGGCTCAAATATACCCGCTACCCGCATCCGCATCTGCAGACCCTGGCGCGCGCCATGTACGACGCCATCGCCATGACGCCCTGCACCGATCCGCAAGGCATGGCCTACAAGCAGGCCTGCGTGTGGCGCGACATGGCCGCCGACGTGGCCAGCGGGCGCGCGTCACCCTTCGACATGCCGATGCGCTGGATGTATCTCGGGATCGAGACCCTCAACAACAAGAGCCGGCTGGAGGGCTGGCGCTAGCTGTCGGCGGCGCTTAAGTCGACCGGCTGCCCGTGCGGCGTATTCAGGTAGGCGCGGCGCCAGCTTTCCTTGCGCTCGGCCAGGCTTGCCGGATCGGCGGCGCCTTTCTCCGCCACCAGCCGCTCCAGCGCCCGGAGCCAATGTTCGTAGTAGGTGTCGCCCAGGTCCGGATCGCCGCCGTCGCGCGCCTTTTGCATTTCGTCGCCGATGGTCTCGGTCCATTCCTTCCAAGTAAACAGGCCCGACTCGGACAGCTGCACGGCCAGCGCGAAGGCTTCGGCCTGCCAGGGCTCGTCGAATACCGGGCCGGCCTCGTCGTGCGGCTGCAGCGGAAGTGGCGTGAAGTCGCTCATACGCGTTCCAGGTAGGGTTCCCACATGTCCACATAGACCGGGTCCGGCCCCGAATGACTATGGCCCCAAAGCGCGTCGGGCTCGAACCGCACCGAGTAGAGATGTTCACCATCCCGGCGGCCTTGCGCATTGGCGTCGGCAAACACATGCACGCCATGCAGGCGGTCGATGGTGCCGAGCCGGCCGTGTGTGTAGCGCGGCGCGCGCGTGTGGGTGAGGGGGTTGTCATGCGTGACCCGCACCTTGTCGCCGACCTTGAATCCGGCCGCGCGGTCGTCCTGCATGCGGGTCGGCCCGCCGGATGACAGGATACGCATGGCGCCGTCCGCGTCGGGCACGTCGTATCCCACCGCCGGTGCGGCGGCATGGCCGTTTTCCAGTTCTTCGGCGCTGACCATGCCTTTTTCCACGATGAGCCGTTCCAGCCCGGCCATCCAGTTTTCGTAGTAGCTGTGGCGCAGATAATCGACGGGATGCTGGCGCTCGCGGGCATAGCGTGATTCATCGATGTTCCATTGCCCCAGGAGTCCGCAGGCGACGGTCACGGCAAAGGCGCGCCGCTCCCAATCTTCATGGAAAATCGCCTCTTCCGCTTCGGGCTCCGGATTGACGGGGCCGAGACCGTGCTCGCCGCCGAGATCGTGCGGGCCGTTCATGCGCCGGGTCCCTTGAGCACTTCGACGCCAACCATGGCGTTGCGCGTCACCAGGTCCGCCAATTGTTCTTCCGACCAGCCCTCGGTGCCGGCGGGGCGCTCGGGGATGACGAGGTAGCGCATTTCGGAAGTCGAATCCCAGACCCGCACCTCCTTGCCGGCCGGAATGTCGGTGCCGAACTCGGCCAGCACGCCGCGCGGATCCTGCACCACGCGCGAGCGATAGGGGGCCGACTTGTACCAGACCGGCGGCAACCCCAGTACCGTCCAGGGATAGCACGAGCAGAGCGTGCAGACGACGACGTTGTGAACGTCCTCGGTGTTCTCCACGGCGACGATATGCTCGCCCTGGCGGCCCTCGAAACCGAAGGTCTCCTTGATGGCCGCCGAGCAATCTTCCTTGATGGCGGCCTTGAAGTCGTCATCGACCCAGGCCTTGGCCACCACCCGGGCGCCGTTGCGGGGACCGACTTTGTGTTCATAGGTGTCGATCAAGACGTCCAGGACATCGGGATCGATCAGGCCCTTCTCCAGCAAAAGGCTCTCCAGCGCCTTGACCCGGAGAGCCGGATCGGGCGGGGGATCGGTAAAGTCGTGTCCGTCATGAGGCATGGTCGTCGCTCCTGAATACCGTACTGGCCGAGATTATAGATGGCCACGTGGCGCGATCAATCGCCCGATTGCTGCCGTCAGTTCATGTAAAAACATTATATTAAAAGATAAAATATTGAAAATTAACATTTATTTGTGAATGAAAGGCATTACTCTTTACCTCAAACCAATGTCGCGGACGGTATCAATACGTGCGACAGATGGTCTGGGTTGTTCATGAAAGTGGGAGGTTTCATGTCATGTCCTATCGAGTTCTCATCCTAGGTGCGTCCTATGGATCGCTATTGGCATCGAAGCTGGCGCTCGCCGGCCACGACGTCACCATGGTCTGCCTGCCGAACGAAGTCGAACTGATCAACGCCGAGGGCATCCGCGTGCGGCTGCCGGTGCGTGGCCGCGATGGTTTGGTGGAGGTCGATTCGCGCACCCTTCCTGGCAAGGTCTCAGCCTTGTCGCCGGAAAATGCCAGCCCGGAAGACTACGATCTCGTCGCGCTCGCCATGCAGGAGCCGCAATACGGATCATCGGGGGTGCGCGAGCTCTTGTCGCGCGTGGCAAAATCCAAGGTGCCCTGCATGTCGATCATGAACATGCCACCGCTGCCTTACATGGGCCGCATTCCGGGCCTCGACATGACGCAGCTGGAAGGGTGCTATGCCGATGCCTCGGTGTGGAAGGATTTCGACCCCGCCGACATGACGCTCTGCAGCCCGGACCCGCAGGCGTTCCGCCCGCCGGAGGAACCCGTCAACGTGCTGCAGGTGGCACTGCCGACCAACTTCAAGGCGGCGCGTTTCGCATCCGATGAAGCCACCGACATGCTGCGCACCATGCAAACCGATATCGAGGCCATCCGGTTCGATGCCGACGGCGAAAGCCTTGAATTGCCGGTGAAGCTGAAGGTGCACGAGTCCGTCTTCGTGCCTTTCGCCAAATGGGCCATGCTGTTGACCGGCAACTACCGCTGCGTCGAGGAAAACTCGGTGCGTTCAATCATGGAGGCCGTGCACAGTGACCTTGAGCGCTCAGCCCGCATCTATGCCAGCGTCAATGCCCTTTGCCTGCGCCTTGGTGCCGACGAGGCCGACCTCGTGCCGTTCGAAAAATACGCCAACGCCGCCAAGGGCCTGGTCAAGCCGTCATCGGCGGCGCGTGCCATCGATGCCGGCGCGCCGAACATCGAACGGGTCGACAAGCTGGTCAAGGCGATCGCGGACTCACTAGGGGTCGAGGTGGAGTCCGTCGACGAGACGGTAGCCCGGGTCGACGCGCGTCTCGCCGCCAACAGGAGCTGACGCTCAGTCGAAGGTTTCGTGCCCGGTCTGCCAGGCAGAGAGCCTGTCCAGCGGCACCTCCGCACCGAAACCCGGACCCTCGCCGATATGAAAATCGCCGTCGGCAATGCCCGGTACAAGGTCGGTAAAAGCCGTCCGAAGCGGGTTTTCGTTGCTATCCACCTCAAGCAGTCCGCCGCCGCCGGCGGCCGCCAGCAATTGCGCCGAGTGCAGAAGGCCGATGCCGCCGGCCAGCCAGTGCGGACAGTAGGTATGGCCGGCCGCCAAGGTCTCGCGCGCGATCTTCCAACTGGCTTCGATACCGCCCCATTTGCCGATGTCGGGCTGCATGAAATCGAGCCACGCCAATGCGGCACTGAAATCGGGGAAGGCGCGCAGGTTCTCGCCGCCGGCAAGCGGGATCGCGCATTCGGCCTTGAGCGTTTGCCATTCGGACGCGGGCCGGTCGACGAGGATCGGTTCCTCCAGCCAGCCGATGGGAAATTGGGCCAGGGCGTCGGCGGCGGCGACGGCTTCTTCCAGAGTCCAGCGCTGGTTGGCATCGACGAACAGCCGTTCGCCCGCCTGCATCAGGTCAAAGAGCCCGGCAATGTTGCGCTCGTCGGTGCCGCCTGGAAAACCGACTTTCAGCTTATAGGCCCGATAACCTTCCGCCTGACAACGGGGCAGGTTCTCCAGGCAGTCGGTGGGGTTGAGGCCACTGGCGTAGGCGGGGACCGTATCTCGCGCGTCCGGATTGAGCAGGTGGCGAAGCGGTACATCCGCCTTCCTTGCCGCCAAGTCCCAAAGGGCTTGGCTGACCGCACAGATGATCGACGCGACCGGGCCGGGCTCGTCCGACTGCACTGCCAAGACATGCAATTTCTCGCGCAACCCGTCGCAGAAGCCGCCTATGTCCGCCAGGTCCAACTCGGCACCAATCAGGACGTTCGGTAGCGCCCAGCCTGCCAGGCGCGCGCGATGTTCGATGGTGATGGCGGGAAAGTTGCCCCAGATCTCACCCCAGCCCACGTCACCGTCGGTGGATTCGATCCGCATCAGCGCCATGGCCCGGCTGGGAAGGCTGGAAAATGACATCACCACGGTCTGGCTAACCTGGGCGCGGTAGGAGATCACGTCGAGTTGCTTGATTTTCATGGCCGCGACTTTAGGCGAGCGATCAACTATCAACAAGAACTGAAAAATCTTGTGGAAAACCCGCCGCACGGCCCCAACATCTGGTGACATCGTCGCCAAAGTATGAAATCGTTTGCGGGTCATGACGCACGCCGATTTCGTTCACCTCCGGGTTCATACCGCTTATTCGCTCTCCGAAGGGGCGATTCACGTCAAGGATTTGGTCAGTCTCTGCCGTGACGCGGCTTTTCCCGCCGTCGCCATGACCGACACCAACAACATCTTCGGCGCGCTTGAATTCTCCGGCGCCGCCGCCAAGGTGGGCGTGCAGCCGATCATCGGCTGTCAGTTGCGCGTCGTGCAGCACAATGACGACCCCGGCGGCAACGTTGTCGTGCTGGTGAAAAACGACGACGGATACCGCAATCTGCTGAAGCTCCTGTCACATGCCTATATGGAAACCGAGGACGCGCACGATCCGCACGTGCCGCTTACGGTTCTCACCGAACATGCCGAGGGCCTGATCGTCCTCACCGGCGGGCCTGGCGGGCCCATCGGGCGGTTGTTGCTCGAGAACCTCGCCGGACCGGCCGAGAAAATGCTGCGCACCCTGCAAAGCGCCTTCGGCGACCGGCTCTATATGGAAATCCAGCGCCACGGGCTCGGCTCCGAGAACGCCACCGAGCCCGCCTTCATCGATCTCGCCTATGAGCTCGACATTCCGTTGGTCGCCACCAACGAGGTGTTCTTCTCAACCCGCGACATGCAGGAAGCGCACGATGCGCTAATCTGCATCGCCCAGGGCGCTTATCTTTCACAGACGGAACGTCGCCGCCTGACTGGCGAACACTATCTTAAGTCCGCCGACGAGATGCGCGCGCTGTTCGACGACCTGCCGGAGGCCATCGACAACACCCTGGTGATTGCCAAACGCTGCGCCTACATGGTCGAACCGATCGCGCCGATCCTGCCGCCCTACGACTGCGGCGAGGGCCGCACGGAGGAAGACGAGCTTCGTCAGCAGTCCGCCGACGGGCTCGAAGAGCGACTTGAGGCGCATGTCTTCACCGAAGACATGGATGAAGCGGCGCGAGAAAAAGCCGCGGAACCCTATCGCCGGCGCCTCGAATACGAGCTCGACGTTATCAACCAGATGGGGTTCCCGGGCTACTTCCTGATCGTTTCCGATTTCATCCAATGGGCCAAGGACCGCGGCATTCCGGTGGGGCCGGGCAGGGGATCGGGCGCCGGCTCGGTCGTCGCCTGGTCTTTGAAGATTACCGATCTCGACCCCTTGCGCTGGGGCCTGCTGTTCGAGCGCTTCCTCAACCCCGAACGCGTGTCGATGCCGGACTTCGACATCGACTTCTGCCAGGACCGCCGCGACGAGGTGATCCGCTACGTCCAGGACAAGTACGGCCGCGACCACGTGGCACAGATCATCACCTTTGGAAAGCTACAGGCCCGTGCCGTCTTGCGCGATTGCGGGCGGGTGCTGGAAATGCCGTACGGTTACGTCGACAAAATCTGCAAGCTGGTCCCCAACAACCCGGCCAATCCGGTGACGCTCACGCAAGCCATCGAGGGCGAGCCGCAGTTGCGCCAGATGATCGCCGAAGACCCGGACGTGCGCCGCCTGGTAGACATCGCCAAGCGCCTGGAGGGTCTTTATCGGCACGCGTCGACACATGCTGCCGGCGTGGTCATCGGCGATAGGCCGCTGGACCGGTTGATCCCGCTCTACCGTGACCCGCGTTCCGACATGCCGGTAACCGGCTTCAACATGAAGTTCGTCGAGTCCGCCGGCCTGGTGAAGTTCGACTTCCTGGGCCTCAAGACCCTGACGGTGCTGTCGACGGCGGAGGAACTGGTGCGGCAGTCGGGTGTCGACCTCGATCTCGCCACCTTGCCCCTGGACGACCGCGCGACGTTTGAAATGATCGGGCGCGGCGAAACGACCGGTGTGTTTCAGTTGGAAAGCGCCGGCATGCGCGACGTGCTGAAGGGCATGAGGCCCGATACCTTCGAGGACATCATCGCCGTCGTCGCGCTCTACCGTCCGGGGCCGATGGACAACATCCCGAGCTATGTCGAGCGCAAGCACGGCCGGGAGGAGCCCGACTATCTCTATCCCACCCTGGAGCCGATCCTGAAGGAAACCTTCGGCATCATGATCTACCAAGAACAGGTCATGCAGATCGCACAGGAACTTTCCGGCTACACGCTCGGCGGCGCCGACCTGTTGCGCCGCGCCATGGGCAAGAAAATCCAGGCGGAGATGGATCAGCAGCGCCAGATTTTCGTCGACGGCGCAGAGGCCAAGGGCGTCGAAAACCGCCGTGCCGACGAGATCTTCGACCAGGTGAACAAATTCGCCGGATACGGTTTCAACAAGTCGCACGCCGCCGCCTACGCCCTGATCGCCTATCAGACCGCCTATATGAAGGCCAACCATCCGGTGGAATTCATGGCCGCGTCGATGACGTTGGACATGGGCAACACCGACAAGCTCAACGTCTTCCGCCAGGAACTGGACCGGGTGAAGATTCCGCTGCTCGGCCCCGACGTGAACAAGTCCGGCGTCGACTTCCAGGTGGAATCGGCCAACGGCCACGGCAAGGGCATTCGCTACGCCCTGGCGGCGCTGAAGAACGTCGGCGAGGGCGCCATGACCTCGCTGGTTGCCGAACGTGACGCCAACGGCCCGTTCACCGATATCGCCGACTTCATCCAACGTCTCGACAGCCGCCAGGTGAACAAGCGCGCGCTCGAAAACATGACCCGTGCCGGCGCCTTCGACAGGCTGGAACCCAACCGCCGCAAGCTTTTCGAAAGCGTCGAGACCCTCATGCGCCACGCCAGCGCCGCGCAACAGGACCGGGAAAGCAACCAGATGGGCCTGTTTGCCGGCGAAGCGGCACCGCAGGTGCGCGTGCATCTGCCCGATATCGCCGATTGGCCGGCGATGGAGCGGTTGCGTGAAGAATTCGACGCCATCGGTTTTTACCTATCGGCACACCCGCTGGACGCCTATGCCAGCAAGCTCGCATCCATGAAAGTCCGTTCCTCGGCTTCGGTACTGGCGAGCACGGAATCGGGCGCCGCCACCATGGCCGGCACGCTGATCGCCAAGAAGGAACGCACATCGGCGCGCGGCAACCGCTACGCCTTCATCCAATTCACCGATCCGACCGGAGTCTTCGAAGTGACGGCTTTTTCCGAAACGCTGTCCGCCGCCGGCGACATGCTGGAGGTCGGCAATTCCCTGCTGATCAAGGCGACCGTGCAGACCGAAGGCAGCGACGAGGTGAAGTTGTTGGCCAACGGCTTTTCGTCGCTGGAACAGGCGGCGGCGCGCACCACCGAGAACCTGCGCATCGTCATCGCCGAAACGGCGGCCATTTCCGCCATCCAGCGCATCCTCGCCGACCAGGAACCCGGGCGCGACCGGATCCGCATCGATACCCGCCCGGGCGGCACCGACTGGCACGCCGAGTTGGAACTGAAAGACCACTACAGCCTCAGCCCAGACGCGCAACTGGCGCTGCGCGCACTTCCCGGCGTCTTGCAGGTGGAGACCTTCGAGGCGCGCTAGGGCGCCGATTTGTCCACCTAATTCCCTTGCATTCAGCTATGGGGTCCACTACAACCGGCGGCAATTCACACACGGGCTTCGCGGCCCCGGGCGCAAATTCGCCCGATCGCCGTTCCGGTGTTCCAGGAGTTGGAACCAACGGCCCGTGGAGGAGCAACCGGAAAAGGATCAAGACCATGGCGCTTCCTGCGTTCACCATGCGTCAGCTTTTGGAAGCTGGCGTTCATTTCGGCCACAACACCCGTCGTTGGAACCCCAAGATGGCTCAGTACATCTTCGGGGAGCGCAACAACATCCACATCATCGACCTTCAACAGACCGTGCCAATGCTGCATCAGGCGCTGGAAGCGGTGCGCGCCACCGTCGCCGGCGGCGGCCGCGTGCTGTTCGTCGGCACCAAACGCCAAGCCAGCGGCAAGGTTGCCGATGCCGCGCGGCGTTGCGGCCAGTACTTCGTCAACCACCGTTGGCTCGGTGGGATGATGACCAACTGGCGCACCATCTCCAACTCGATCAAGCGCCTGCGCGAACTCGATGAAAAGCTCTCCGGCGAAACCGAAGGGCTGACCAAGAAGGAAGTGCTCAACCTGACGCGCGAACGCGACAAGCTCGAGCGTGCGCTTGGCGGTATCAAGGAAATGGGCGGCCTGCCGGACATCCTGTTCGTCATCGATACCAACAAAGAAGACATCGCCGTCGCCGAAGCCAACAAGCTCGGCATCCCGGTGGTCGGCATCATCGATTCGAATTCCGATCCGAAGGGCATCAACTTCCCGGTGCCGGGAAACGACGACGCCCAGCGCGCCATCAACCTTTACTGCGACTTGGTGGCAGGCGCCGTGTTCGCCGGTCTGCAAAGCGAAGTGACGGCCAGCGGCGGTGATCTCGGCGCCTCGGAAGAAGGCTTGGTCGAAGAACTGCCGGCAGTGGTTGAGGAAGCGCCTGCTGAAGCCGTGGCGCAAGCCCCGGCAGCGGAAGCCGTTGCTGAGGCCCCGGCTGCGGAAGTCGTTGCGGAAGCCGCACCGGCAGCCGATGCGCCGGCAGAAGAAACCGCCAAGGAATAACCGCCGCGCGCCCGCAAGGGCGCCGGTTGAACCAAGTAACGAATGAGATAGAGGTAGAGATGGCAGAGATTACGGCTGCGCTCGTCAAGGAACTGCGCGAGAAAACCGGCGCCGGCATGATGGATTGCAAGAAGGCGCTTTCGGAGAACGACGGCGACCTGGATGCCTCCGTGGACTGGCTCCGCACCAAGGGCCTGGCCGCCGCCGCCAAAAAGGCCGGCCGCGCCGCATCGGAAGGCTTGATCGGCCTCATGGTCGACGGCAACAAGGGCGCCATGGTCGAAGTCAACGCCGAGACCGATTTCGTCGCCCGCAATGAAATCTTCCAAGACCTGGTCGGCACCATCGCCGGCGTGGTGCTTTCCACCGGTGGCGACATGGATGCGATCAAGGCCGCCGACTACCCGGAAACGGGCCGTAGCGTTGATGAGGAAATCACCCACCAGATCGCCACCATCGGCGAAAACATGATGCTACGACGTGCCGAATCCCTGTCGGTGGAAACCGGCGTCCTGGCCAGTTACCTGCACGGTGCGCTTGCCGACGGCCTCGGCAAGATCGGCGTGCTGGTCGCGTTGCAGTCCGAAGGCGATGCCGAAAAGCTCGGAGAACTGGGCAAGCAACTCGCCATGCATATCGCCGCGACCAAACCGCTGGCGGTTTCGCGCGACGATCTGGACCCGGCGGAACTCGAACGCGAACGCGCCGTGCTTTCCGAACAGGCCCGCGAATCGGGCAAACCCGAAGAGATCATCGAGAAGATGGTCGAAGGCAGGCTGCGCAAGTTTTACGAAGAAGTTTGCCTGGTCGATCAGACCTTCGTCATCGACGGCGAGACCCGTATTTCGGCGGTTCTGGAAAATGCCTCGAAAGAGCTCGGAACCCCGGTTTCTTTGGCCGGATTCAAGCTTTTGGTGCTCGGCGAAGGCGTCGAGAAGAAAGAAGAGGACTTCGCCGCCGAGGTGGCCGCGGCCGCCGGCGGCTGATCCGTTTGCACTCCGGCACCCGGCGCTTGGCCGCCGGGTGCCATGGTGTACACTGCGACACCAACCGCGCCCATATTGATTCCACCGAGGCAGCCCCATGCCGACCGAGCAATCCTTCCGCAGAATCCTTTTAAAGCTCTCCGGCGAGGGCTTGATGGGCGACCGGGAGTTCGGTCTCGATGCCGCCACGGTGGAGCGTATCGCCCAGGAAATCTGCGACGTTCATGCCGACGGGGTGCAGGTTTGCCTGGTCATTGGCGCCGGCAATATCTTTCGCGGCGTCTCCGGCGCCGCCGCCGGGATCGAACGCACCAGTGCCGACTACATGGGCATGTTGGCCACCGTCATCAATTCGCTAGCCGTGCAGAGCGTGCTCGAATCCAAGGGCGTCCCGACGCGAGTGCAGTCGGCCATTCCGATGACCACCGTATGCGAGCCCTACATACGCCGGCGCGCCGTCCGCCACATGGAAAAGGGCCGAGTCGTTATCTTCGCGGCGGGAACCGGTAACCCGTTCTTCACCACCGACACGGCCGCCGCCTTGCGTGCCGCCGAAATGAATTGCGATGCCCTCCTCAAGGGAACGCAGGTCGACGGCGTCTATGACGCCGACCCGAAAAAGCAAGAAAACGCGCAACGCTTCGAGACATTGAGCTATGATGAGGTCATCACCCGCGACCTCAAGGTCATGGATACTTCGGCGATCGCATTGTCGCGTGAAAACGGCATTCCGATCATTGTGTTTTCCATTCACGAGGCCGGGGGATTGCGCAAGGTGGTAAGAGGCGAGGGGACGTTCACGCGCGTCGGATAAAACCAGCGGCGGCAAGAACATGACGTCTACAGGGAGACCCAAATGACATTCACGGATTTCAATTCGGCAAAAAAAGACATCCGCCACCGCATGGAACGCGCCGTCGATGTGTTACATGACGAATTCGCCGGCTTGCGTAGCGGCCGCGCCGCGACCAGCTTGTTGGAGCCGATTACGGTGGAGGCCTACGGTTCGGAAATGCCGATGAACCAGGTCGGCACGATCAGCTCACCCGAACCGCGCATGCTGACCGTACAGGTCTGGGACAAGGGCTTGGTCAAGTCCGTGGAAAAAGCCATCCTTGAGTCCGGCCTGGGCCTGAATCCCGCGGCCGAAGGGCAGATGATCCGGGTGCCGATTCCGGCCTTGACCGAGGAGCGGCGCCAGGAACTGACCAAGGTCGCCGCAAAATACGCCGAGGACGCGCGCGTCGCCGTGCGCAACGTCAGACGTCATGCCATGGACGACCTGAAGAAGGCGGAAAAGGACGGCCATATTTCGCAAGATGCACATCGCGAATACGCCGACGAAGTGCAGAAACTGACCGATGAGTTCGTTGCCAACATCGACGAGGCGTTGACCCATAAAGACGCCGAAATCATGCAGGTTTAAGCGCCGAATGACTCCCCCTAAGATCGCACAGACCCAAACCGGAGAGCCGGTTGCCCCATTGTCGCACCTCGCCATCATCATGGACGGCAATGGGCGATGGGCGCAGGCGCACGGGCTGCCGCGCACCGCCGGCCATCAACAGGGCGCGGAAGCCGTGCGACGAACGGTCAAGGGTGCGATCAATCACGGCGTCAAGTATCTCACCCTTTACGGGTTTTCGTCCGAGAACTGGAGCCGCCCGCCGCAGGAAGTGCGCGACCTGATGGGGCTGCTTCGGATTTATCTCCGCCGCGAAATCAAGGCCCTGGACGACGAAGGGGTGCGTTTCAAGGTGATCGGCGAGCGCCAACGCCTGGATCCGGACATCGTCAAGCTGATCAACGAGGCCGAGGCGCAAACGGCTGAAAACACGCGCCTCGTCCTGACCATCGCGCTCAGCTATGGAAGCCGGGCGGAAATCACCAGCGCGGTTCGGCGCATCGCCGAGGAAACCGCGGATGGCCGCTTGCGCCCCGACGAAATTTCCGAGGCCCTGGTGGCGGACCATCTATATACAGCCGGGTTGCCGGATCCCGATCTCCTGATCCGCACCAGCGGCGAGCAGCGGATCAGCAACTTCCTGCTGTGGCAAATGGCTTACACGGAGTTTCTGTTCCTGGACATTCATTGGCCGGACTTTTCCGAAACCAACATGGCCGAGGCCATCGACGTTTTTCAGTCACGCGACCGGCGGTATGGCGCGGCAACCTCAACCTGAAGCCGCGCCGGCCTCCGATTTCGGCAAACGGCTGCTTTCCGCCGTCGTCCTGATTCCGCCGGTCCTCGCCGCCATTCATTTCGGGGCGCCGTATTTCAACATCCTGGTCATCGTCGGCGCCGCCGTTCTCATGTACGAGGTGTTCACGGTCAGCGACCGGAGCGTCCCCTGGACCCTCGCCGGCGGCGTTTATGTCGCGCTGGCGGTCTATGCCCTGAGCGCGTTGCGGGGAACGGAAAACCTAGGCGCGCTCAGTGTCTACTGGCTATTCATACTGGTATGGGCGGCGGATACCGTGGCATATTTGGCCGGACGCAGCCTCGGCGGTCCCAAGTTGGCACCGCGTCTGAGCCCGAAAAAGACCTGGTCCGGCTTCTTCGGCGCGCTTATCGGCGCGGCGATCGTGGGGGTGGCGACCGGAATTTATCTTGAAAAAACAGCCCTTTGGCACCTTGTTGTCGTTTCCGCGGCATTGGGCGGCGTGTCACAAGGGGGGGATTTGCTTGAATCTTGGTTCAAACGACGATTCCATAGGAAGGACATGAGCGGCCTGATCCCGGGTCACGGTGGACTGTTCGACCGTGTCGACGGATTGCTGGCCGCGGCCCTGGCTGCCTGGATCGGCCAAATGGCGAGTGGGAAGGACCTGTTGGCATGGCTGTAACCGCGACCGAGCCAATCACCACGCCGGAACCCAAGAGCGTCAGCATTCTTGGGTCCACGGGCTCGGTCGGGTGCAGCACCATCGACCTGATCCGCCGCCAGCCCGCGGACTTCCGCGTCGAAGCGCTAAGCGGCAATCGCAACGTCGATCTGCTGGCCCGCCAGGCCATCGAGTTGAATGCCAAACTTGCCGTCGTCGCCGACCCGAAGCGTTATGGCGACTTGAAGGACGCTCTCGCTGGAACCGGCATCTCCGTGGCCGCCGGTCCCGAAGCCGTGGTCGAAGCAGCCTCGCGCCCGGCCGAGTGGGTGATGGCCGCCATCGTCGGTGCCGCGGGCCTGGCGCCGACCCTGGAAGCGGTGAAACGCGGCGCCACCGTCGGCCTCGCCAACAAGGAATGCCTAGTCTCCGCCGGCGATATCTTCATTCGCGAGATCGAGCGCCACGGCGCCACCTTGCTGCCGGTCGATTCCGAACACAGCGCGATTTTCCAGGTGTTCGAGTTCGACCGGCCGGAAAAAGTATCGAAAATCATCCTGACCGCGTCCGGTGGCCCGTTCCGCACGACCAGCAAGGCGGACATGGCGAAAGTCACACCGGAACAGGCCGTTGCCCACCCGAACTGGGACATGGGCGCCAAGATTTCCATCGATTCCGCGACCATGATGAATAAGGGCCTCGAACTGATCGAGGCCTTTCATCTTTTCCCGGTCTCGGAAGCGCAGATTGAAATTCTGGTGCACCCGCAATCGATCATCCATTCGCTGGTCGAATACGTCGACGCTTCGGTATTGGCACAATTGGGAACGCCGGACATGCGCACGCCCATCGCATACGCGCTGGCCTGGCCAAGCCGCATGCCGGCGCCCGCGCCGAAGCTATCGCTGGCGGAAATCGGCACCTTGACCTTTGAGGCCCCCGATCCGGAACGCTTTCCGGCGTTACGCCTGGCGCGGGAAGCCCTGCGGGCGGGCGGCTCGGCGCCAACGGTACTGAATGCCGCCAACGAGATCGCCGTGGCGCGGTTCCTTGCCGGTGAGATCGGCTTCCTGGATATTCCGCGCCTTGTCGAATCGGCGCTCGAGGCGATTCCGGCGAGCGATATTTCGACCCTCGACGACGTACTCGCTGCCGATGCCGAAGCCCGCCGCGTGGCGCGCTTGATTTCTTGACATTGGCGGCGTTCGAACCCACTTCAGACGCAGCATTGCAAACGGGCCCAAATTCATGAGTTTTCTCGGTTTCACCTGGTATTACATCGTCGTCTTTCTGTTCGTGTTGACGGTTCTCGTTTACGTCCACGAGTGGGGGCACTATTGGGTCGCGAAACGCAACGGCGTCCGCATTGAAACATTTTCCATCGGCTTCGGACCGGAGATTTTCGGTTGGGACGACGCTGCCGGAACACGCTGGAAAATCGGCATGATCCCGCTCGGTGGCTACGTCAAGATGTTCGGCGAGAACATGGATGACGATGAAACAGGCGAACCTGTCGAACTGACGCCCGAAGAACAGGCCGTATCCTTCCATCACAAGACCTTGGCACAGCGTGCCGCCATTGTTTTCGCCGGCCCGGCGGTCAACTACCTGTTTGCCGTCGCTGTGTTCGCGGCCCTGGCGGTGTTCCAGGGCACCGCGACCCCGCTTGCCGTCGTCGGCGAAGTCATGCCCGATAGCGCCGCCGCCGAGGCTGGACTGGCGAAAAACGACAAGATCGTCGCCATCGACGGCACCGAAATCAGCCTGTTCTCGGAACTGCGGGACAAAGTCATGGCCAATCCGGGGCGCAGCCTGCGTTTCGACGTCGTCCGTGACGGCAATGTCGTGGCCTTGAACGCCGTGCCGAAATCCGCTGATCGCGCCGATGACGAGGGCAACACGAAAACCATCGGCTTGTTGGGCGTGCGCCCCAATCTGGAACACGTCGCCTATGAGCGCCACAATCCGGCCATGGCGCTGTGGGTCGGGGTGCAGCAAACCGCGACTATGACCGTCAATATTCTGGTTTATGTTCGCGACATGGTCATGGGAACCCGCGCTACCGACGACCTGGGTGGGCCGCTTCGAATCGCACAAATCTCCGGCGACATGGCGCAGGGTGGAATCAGCAAGCTGGTGCTGTTGATGGCGATGCTGTCGGTCAACCTGGGCCTGATCAATCTGTTCCCCATCCCGATGCTGGACGGCGGCCATCTCGCCTTTTACGCAGCGGAGGCGATTCGCGGAAAACCGCTCGGTCCCAAAGTCCAAGAATACGGTTTTCGATTCGGGCTGATTCTGGTATTGCTTCTCGTGGTTTTCGTGACGTGGAATGATCTCGTGCACTTGCGAGTCTTCGAGTTTATAAAAGACCTCTTCACCTAACCTTCCGGGAAGTCTGGGGGATTTACTTGCGGAGTCTGACTCGCACCGGCCTTGTGATTAGCGGCATGCTTTGCATGTCGCTCTTGCTGTTTGCGCCTAGCAATGGCTCAGCAAGCGAAATTGCCCAAGCGGCGGTTATCCAGCAGATCGTGGTCGAAGGCACCGAGCGAATCGAGCCCGGCACGGTGAAATCCTACCTGCTGATCCGCGAGGGCGATCCCTATGACCTGCAGCGCGTCGACCGGTCGCTGAAAAGCCTGTTCGCGACCGGCCTGTTCGCGGACGTCAGCATCCGCCGCCAGGGCAATGCGCTGGTTGTCAAAGTGGTCGAGAACCCGGTCATCAACCGCATCGCCTTCGAAGGCAACAAGGCGCTGAGCACCGAAACCCTGGAATCCGAGGTGTCGCTCCGGCCGCGCGTGATCTACACCCGCTCAAAGGTTCAAGCCGACGTCAAACGTCTGTTGACGATCTATCGTCTCGAAGGGCGTTTCGCGGTCACCATCGAGCCGAAGGTGATCCAACTCCCGCAGAACCGCGTCGACCTCGTCTATGAGATCGCCGAAGGCGAACCGACCAAGGTCGAAAGCGTGCGTTTCGTCGGCAACCGCGAATACAGCGACCGGCGGTTGCGCGGCGTCGTCGAGACCAAGGAGGACATCTGGTACCGGGTGTTCTCCACCAATACGGTCTACGATCCCGATCGCATCACCCTCGACCGGGAACTGTTGCGGCGTTTCTACCTGTCCGAGGGGTTTGCGGATTTCCGCGTCAATTCCGCAGTCGCCGAACTGACGCCCGACCGCAAAGAGTTCTTCATTACCTATACCGTCGACGAGGGCCCTCGCTACGCGCTCAGCAAGATCGAGATCGATGCCAAGCTGCGCGACCTGGAGCCCGAGCAAATTCTTAGCGTGGTCGAACTCGAACCGGGTGACTGGTACGATATCACCGCGGTCGACAAGGCGGTCGATTCGATTACCGACCGCGTCGGCGAACTCGGCTATGCTTTTGTCGACGTACGTCCACGGGTCAAGCGCGACCGCAAGGCGAAAACCATCTCGATCGATTTCGAGGTCAAGGAAGGCCCTCGCGTTTTCGTCGAGCGTATCGACATCGCCGGCAACGTCCGTACCCTGGACAAGGTTATCCGCCGTGAGTTCCGCTTGGTCGAAGGCGATGCCTTCAACTCCGCAAAGGTTCGGCGTTCGCGTCAACGCCTCCGCAACCTCGACTTTTTCGAAACCGTCAACGTCGAGCAAATCCCCGGCAGCGCCCCCGACAAGACCATCATCAAGGTCGATGTCGAAGAAAAATCCACCGGTACGATCTCGGTCGGCGCCGGGTATTCGTCGGCGATCGGCGCCATCGGCGAATTCGGCCTGAAGGAAAGCAATTTTCTCGGACGCGGCCAAAAACTCGGTCTGAAATTCACCGCCGCGGCAAAACGCAGCCAGATCGACTTTTCGTTCCGTGAACCCTACTTCATGGACCGCGAAGTGTCGGCGGGATTCAACATCTTCCATGTCCGCCAGAACCTGGAAGACAGCAGTTCCATCAACACCAGCCGGACCGGCCTTGCGCTTTCCGCCGGCTATTTCCTGACCGAAGAAGTTCGCCAGGATTGGAGCTACGGCATCCGCGAACAGAAAATCGACGACGTTTCGTCGAACGCGTCAGCCTTGATCCAGTCGGAAATCGGTACCGAATACATCTCTGAGATCGGGCATACCATCAGCATCGACAAACGCGACAGCCGATTGCTTCCGACGAGTGGCTACAATGCGTCTCTCTCGACCGACGTCGCGGGATTGGGCGGAACGTTGCGGCACCTGCGCAACACGGTCCAGGCGGGCTATTACTATCCAGTTGCCGATCAATGGATTCTGTCAGCCGGCGGCAAGGCCGGTTATATCGTCGGCCTCGGCGAGGACGTTCACTTCCGCGAGCGTTACTACATCGGCGGCGACGACCTGCGGGGCTTCGAGACCGCCGGCGCCGGGCCGCGCGACGGCCGCAGCGAAGACGCTCTCGGTGGCGAATGGATGTACACCGGCTCCATCGCGCTGCAGTTCCCCGTGGGCCTTCCCGCGGAGATGGGCGTGGCCGGGCGTCTGTTCACCGACTTCGGCAGTGCCGGAGGCCTCAACCCAAGTGATAGCAACACCAAGGATACAGGTAGCCTGCGCGCCTCTACTGGTTTCGGCATTACCTGGCGTTCCCCGTTCGGGCCGCTGGGGATGGACTTCGGTTTCCCAATCGTAGAGGAAGACTTCGACAAGACCGAGCTTTTCCGCCTGAATTTCGGCACTCAGTTCTAGGAGATGATTTTGATTACCCGCGAACGAATTTGGATATTGGCTTTGTTTGGTCTGCTGATCTCTCCCGCTGCTTCGGCGCAGCAACCGGCGCCAACCAATGCTGGGCAATCGCTGAATATTATTGTCATGAGCATCGAAGACATCCGGCGCAACGCAGTCGCGGTCCAGAATATCCGCGAGCAGATCGCCGGGTTCCGCAAAGAATTTCAAACCGATATTCAGAAAGAGGAGAGCGCGCTGCGCTCGGCCAATCAGGAATTAGCGAAAAAGCGTGCGATCCTGTCACCGGAAGCATTCGCCAAGGAACGCCGGGATTTCGAACAGCGCGTCATCGGCGTGCAGAAACTGGTTCAAAAACGCAAACGCCAATTGGATCAGGCGCAGGTCGAGGCCATGCTCGTGGTCGAGAAGAACATGAACCAGATCGTTGCCGACATTGCCCAGGCGCGCAGCGCGAGCCTCGTGCTGCGCCGTACACAGACGGTTCTCGTGGCGCGCAACCTCGACGTCACGGCGGAAGTCCTGGAACGCCTCAACAAGGAACTGGTGAAAGTACCGGTCAAAAAACCCAGCGACTAACGGGTATGGCCGATCCTCGCTTTTTCACCGTCCGTGGTCCGGTCGCATTGGCCGAGTTGGCGGAAATTTCCGGCGCCGAGCTCATCAATGGCGCACCAGAGCGGATGATGAGCGACGTCAAGTCACTCGCCGCTGCTGGCCCTACGGACGTCAGCTTTCTCGACAATCGCAAATATGTCGATCAGTTCGTCGCAAGCGGGGCCGGTGCTTGTGTCCTGCACCCGGAAATGGCGGAGCGCGCCCCGCAGGGCATGGCACTGCTGGTGACCGAGCAACCGTACCTGGGTTACGCCCGGATCGCCCAACTTTTCTATCCAGCCGCCGGCCTCGGCATGGAATCCGGAGATCCAGCATCGGTAGCCCCGAGCGCGACAATCGGCGCCGGAGTGGTTATCGCCGCCGGCGCCGTGATCGGCGACAGGGCGGAAATCGGCGACCGGTGCCACATCGGGCCAAGCGCCGTAATCGGCGCCGGCTGCGTTCTCGGCTCCGATACCCACGTCGGCGCCAACGTCACACTCAGCCACAGCATCGTCGGCGAACGGGTAACGATCTTCCCGGGCGCCAGCATAGGACAGGACGGTTTCGGCTTCGCGCCGTCGCCTACAGGCGCCGTCCGGGTGCCGCAACTGGGCCGTGTCCTGATCGGTGACGATGTGGAAATCGGGGCCAATACGACGATTGATCGTGGCTCCGGCCCCGACACCGTCATCGGCACCGGGACCATGATCGACAACTTGGTACAGATCGGCCATAACGTGGTGATCGGCATGCATTGCGTCATCGTCTCCCAGGTCGGGATATCTGGAAGCACGGAAGTCGGTAACGGCGTGATGATCGGTGGTCAAGCCGGGTTCGCCGGCCATATCCGTATTGGCGATGGCGCCAAGGTGGCGGCGAAAGCTGGGGTCTTTCGCAACGTGGCTCCGGGCGAAACGGTCGCCGGGTTCCCGGCGAAGCCGTCAAAACAATGGTGGCGGGAACAGGTATTCATCGAGAAACTGGTGAGGAAGGGGAAGTAAACCGAGATGGACACCAAGGCGAGCACGGAGCCACGAGTTCTCGAGATCGGCGACATCATGGAGATGATCCCGCACCGTTACCCATTCCTCTTGATCGACCAGGTGAAGGATATCGTGCCGGGCGAAAGCGCCACGGGGATCAAGAACGTTACCATCAACGAGCCCTTCTTCCAGGGCCATTTTCCCGGCCATCCGATCATGCCGGGGGTCCTGATTATCGAAGCCATGGCTCAGACCTCCGCCGTCATGGTGGTTGAAACCATGGGCCGCAAGGAGGGGAGACTGGTTTACTTCATGACCGTCGATCAAGCGCGTTTCCGCAAACCCGTGGTGCCCGGTGACCGGGTGGAGCTTCGAATCGAAAAACAACGTTCGCGTGGCAACGTCTGGAAATTCAGGGGCGAAGCCTACGTCGACGGTACGCTCATGGCGGAAGCCGTCTACTCGGCGATGATCGTCGATACTTAATGGATCGATAAATGAACCAAATTCACCCCACTGCCGTCGTCTCTCCCAAGGCCGAAATCGGGAACGGCGTCAAAATCGGTCCCTATTGCGTGGTCGGCGACCACGTCACCCTTGCCGGTGGCGTTGAACTCCTGGCGCATGTGGTCGTCGATGGCCGCACCAGCATCGGTTCCAACACCCGCGTCTATCCCTTCGCGTCCATCGGTCATTGCCCGCAGGACCTGAAGTATGGCGGTGAACCGTCGCGTCTGGAAATTGGCGCCAATAACACGATCCGGGAACATGTGACCATGAACCCGGGTACCGAAGGCGGCGGCATGCTGACGTCGGTCGCGGACAATTGCCTTTTCATGGTCGGTGCCCACGTGGCGCACGATTGCCGTATCGACAACAACGCCATTCTGGTTAACAACGCGACGCTCGGCGGGCACGTGCATGTGGGCGAGTGGGCGATCATCGGCGGACTTTCCGCCGTGCATCAATTCGTCCGAATTGGCAAACACGCCATGATCGGCGGCATGTCGGGAATCGAGCACGATGTGATCCCCTACGGCTCGGTAATCGGCAACCGCGCCCGCCTTTCCGGTCTCAACATCGTCGGACTGAAGCGGCGCGGCTTCTCCCGTGATGTCATCCATGACCTGCGCAAGGCCTACCGGCTGATTTTCGCGCTGGAAGGAACGCTTGGTGAGCGTCTCGAAGATGTTGCCGAGGACTTCAGCGACAACGAACCGGTAATGGAAATCGTCGACTTCATCCGCGCTGATTCCTCACGGGCCATCTGCCAACCCGCCCTGGATGATGCCGCGTAAGCTCGGCATCATCGCCGGCGGCGGCCGCCTGCCGCTATTGCTCGCCGAACATTGCCTGCGTACGGAACGCCCGGCCTTCGTCATCGCCTTGCAGGGCCAAGCCGACGCAGCCGATTTCGCTGGATTTTCCCATGCCGTTTTCCGCCTCGGCGCCGCCGGCGCGATCATCAAAAAGCTACATGACGCGGGGGTCCAGGACTTGCTGTTCGCCGGCAGCGTCGAAAAACCGCCGCTCTCTGCCTTAAGGCCCGATGCCTGGACCGCGAAGTTCCTGGTGAAGACCTCTGTTTTTCAAAAGGGCGACGACACCCTGCTCCGGACGCTGGTTTCGGCGCTTGAGGGGGAGGGCTTTCGCGTCATCGGCGCCGATGATGTGATGCCTGGAATTCTAGCCGGAACGGGACCGTTGACCACAACCGTTCCAACCGACGCCGACTGGCGGAATATCGAAGCGGCCGCGGCAGAAGCACGCCGCGTCGGTGCCATGGATCAAGGCCAAGCCGCGGTCGCGACGAATGGACGGGCCGTCGCGATCGAGGATCGCCGCGGCACCGCCGCCATGCTCGATGATCTCGCCGACGGTTCCGAGGCCGGTCGCGGCGGTGTCTTGGTGAAATTGATCAAACCCGGCCAGGATCGCCGCGTGGATTTGCCGGCAATCGGCCCGGATACCGTCGCACAGGCCCGGGCGGCCGGCCTTGTCGGAATTGCCGTTAGCGCCAGCGACGCCGTCTTACTGGATCGCGAGGCGACGCTCGCGGCCGCCAACGCCGCCGGAATTTTCATCGTCGGTATCGAACGGCCATGAGTACGCACCGCCCGCTGATTTACCTGATCGCCGGCGAGGAATCCGGCGATCGCCTCGGCGGTCCCTTGATGCGGGAATTGCGGGACCTGTTGGATGGCGAGGTGACCTTCGCCGGGGTCGGCGGCCCGATGATGATGGACGCCGGCCTGAAAAGCCTGTTTCCCATGCAGGAGTTGTCCGTCATGGGGCTGACGGAGGTGTTGCCGCGTTTGCCCGGCTTGATCCGCCGCATCAACCAGGTCACAGCCGACATCCGGGCGCGTCGGCCCAACCTGTTGATCACCATCGATGCTCCCGATTTTTGCTTCCGTGTGGCCAAGCGCCTCAAGGGCGAGGGGGTTCCGTTGGTGCACTACGTGGCGCCTACCGTTTGGGCATGGCGGCCGGGACGGGCGAAAAAGGTCTCGGCGTTCCTCGATCATCTGCTGGCGCTGTTGCCGTTCGAGCCGCCTTATTTCGAGGCCCATGGCCTCGCCTGCACCTATGTCGGCCATCCGGTGTTGGAAAGCGGCGCCGACAAAGGAAACGGTAGCGCGTTCCGGGCGGCACGGGGAATCGGCGCCGACGCGCCGCTCATGGTCCTTCTTCCCGGCAGCCGCGCCGGCGAAGCAGGGCGGTTGCTCCCGGTATTCACCGAGACGCTGCAGCGTCTCCGCGCTACTGTTCCAGGAATGCATATCGTTATCCCAACCGTGCCGGCGACCCGCGAAAAGGTCGAGAACGCCATCGCCGGTCTTGGGATGCAGGTTCACCTTGTCGGGACCGACCGTGAGAAGTTCGACGCCTTCGCCGCGGCCGACGTGGCACTGGCGGCGTCCGGTACGGTGGCGCTGGAACTGGCCATGGCGGGAACGCCGGCGGTGATCGGCTACCGCATGGCGCCGGTGACCGCGTTCCTGGCGCGTCGTCTGGTGACCTCGCCTTATGCCAATCTGGTCAACATCATCCTTGGGCGCGAAGCGGTCCCCGAACGTGTGCTGGAAGATTGCCAGCCCGATCTGCTGGCGGCGGAGGTCGAGCGCCTGTTCACCTCCTCGGCGGCACGCGAAGCGCAGCAGCAGGCCTACCGCGATGCGCTTTCCGCGCTTGGATACGGACGCATTCAACCCAACCGCCGCGCCGCGGAAACGGTGCTGGCCATCTTGCGGACAAAAGAAAACGGCGCCGCTTGACGCGGCGCCGTCGGAGTTCGGAGTTGGACGTCCGCCTTAGCGGTTTTCAGGCGCCACGTAATCGCGCTCGATCTCGCCCGTATAGAGCTGGCGCGGGCGGCCGATCTTCTGCGACGGATCCTCGATCATCTCGTTCCACTGGGCGACCCAGCCGACCGTGCGAGCCACCGCGAACAGCACCGTGAACAGACTGGTCGGAATTCCCATGGCCTTGAAGATGATGCCGGAATAGAAGTCGACGTTCGGATAGAGTTTCTTCTCGATGAAGTACTCGTCCTCGAGCGCGATGCGTTCCAGTTCCATGGCAATGTCGAGCAGCGGCTCGTTTTCGATGCCGAGTTCGTCCAAAACCTCGTGGCAGGTCTGATGCATGACCTTGGCACGGGGATCGAAGTTCTTGTAGACCCGGTGACCGAAGCCCATCAGGCGGAACGGATCGTCCTTTTCCTTGGCTTTCTTGACGAACTCCGGAATCCGATCGACGGAACCGATTTCTTCCAGCATGTTCAGCACCGCCTCGTTGGCGCCGCCGTGCGCGGGGCCCCAAAGCGATGCAATGCCGGCGGAAATGCAGGCGAACGGGTTGGCGCCGGACGATCCCGCCAGACGCACGGTCGAGGTGGAGGCGTTCTGCTCGTGGTCGGCATGCAGGATCAGGATCCGGTCCATGGCGCGCGCCAGGATCGGGCTGACCTCGTAGTCCTCGCAGGGCGTGGCGTTCATCATGTACAGGAAATTTTCCGCGTACTTGAGGCCGTTTTGCGGATACACGAACGGCTGACCGATGGAGTACTTGTAGGCCATTGCCGCGATGGTCGGCATCTTGGCGATCATCCGGTACGACGCGACCATGCGGTGCTTGGGGTCGTTGATGTCCGTGCTATCGTGATAGAAAGCCGAAAGCGCCCCGACGACACCGCACATGACTGCCATCGGGTGGGCGTCACGGCGGAAACCGCGGAAGAAGTTGTTGATCTGCTCGTGCACCATGGTGTGGTGCGTGATATCGGACTCGAACTTGGCTTTCTGTTCGGGCGACGGCAGGTCACCGTAGAGCAGCAGGTAGCAGACTTCCATGAAGTCGGAATTCTCGGCCAGCGCATCGATGGAATAGCCGCGATAGCGCAGGATACCCTGGTCACCGTCGATGAAGGTGATCTTCGATTCGCAGCTCCCCGTCGAGGTGAAGCCCGGATCGTAGGTGAAACAGTCCGTTTCCGCATACAGCTTGCGGACATCGATCACGTCGGGGCCGGTGGTCCCCTGGATGATCGGGAGCTGATAACTATCGCCCGTGCGATTGTCGGTCAGCGTGAAACTCTGGTTATGGGATTTGTCCAACTCATTCATGTAGGTACCCTTCCTCTCTTCTTTCCACATCTTGCTCAAAAACCGGGCCCAATTTGGCCGAAATCGAAAATATTAACAAGCCACGCCGCGTGTCCGGCGTCGCCATGGCCGCAGGATTCATGCGGCTTCGAGGGCGTCGTCGAGCCTTGCCAGCGCCTCGTCGCGCCCGAAGACTTCCAGCACCTCGAAGATGCCCGGCGACACCGTGGTGCCGGTGAGCGCCGCGCGTAACGGCTGCGCCACCTGGCCCATCTTGACGCCGGTCTCCTCGGCGTAGGCGCGCACGCAGGCATCCAGCGCTTCCTCGTCCCAGGCCGCCACGCCGTCGAGCTTGCGGCGCAGGCCGGCGAGGTTGCTCTTGGCATCGTCGTCGAGCAGCTTGGCGGCTTTCTCGTCGAAGGAGAGGGGGCGCGCACGTGCGTAGATTTCGGATTTTTCGATCAGTTCGGTGACCGTCTTGGCGCGCGGCTTGAGCCCACCGATGCCGGCGCGCACCCAAGCCTCGGCGTCGGGCGCCATGGCGTCGCCGAGGCGCTCGCGCAGCGCCGGCATGATCAACCGCACCAGAGCCTCGTCGTCACCGTTCTGGATATAGTGAGCGTTGGTCGCCGTCAGCTTGTCCATGTCGAAGCGCGCCGCGCCCTTGTTGATGGCATCCAAGGCGAACCACTCGACCGCCTGCTCGCGCGAGATGATCTCATCGTCGCCATGGCTCCAGCCGAGGCGGAGCAGGTAGTTGCAAATGGCATCGGGAAGGAAGCCCATGTCCCGGTAAGCATCGACGCCGAGCGCGCCGTGGCGTTTCGACAGCTTGGCACCGTCGGCCCCATGGATGAGTGGGATATGGGCGAATTCCGGCAAGGACCAGCCCATGGCGTTGAAGATCTGTGCCTGGCGGAAGGTATTGGTGAAATGATCGTCGCCGCGGATCACGTGGGTAATGCCCATGTCGTGATCGTCGACCACCACGGCCAGCATATAGGTCGGCGAGCCGTCGGCGCGCAAAAGGACCAGGTCGTCGAGGGTTTCGTTGGCAACCGATACATCGCCTTGGACCCGGTCACGGATCACGGTATTGCCGGCGTGCGGTGCTTTCAGGCGAATGACCGGGTCGACGCCGGCGGGGGCATCCGAGGGGTCGCGGTCGCGCCATCGGCCGTCGTACATCATCTTGCGGCCTTCGGCGCGCGCCTGCTCGCGCATTTCCGAAAGTTCCTCGGGCGTGCAGTAACATTTGTAGGCATGGCCGGCGGCCAGCATCTGGTCCACGGCCTCGCGATGACGGTCGGCGCGGGTGAACTGTGAAATCGCGTCGCCGTCCCAATCCAGGCCGAGCCACCTCAGGCCGTCATAGATGGCATCCACCGCTTCCTGGGTGGAACGCTTGCGGTCGGTATCCTCGATCCGAAGCAGGAACGTCCCGCCGTCACCGTGGCGTTGATGGTGTTTTGCGAATAACCAGTTGAACAGCGCCGTCCGGGCACCGCCGATGTGCAGAAACCCCGTGGGTGACGGGGCGAATCGCGTAATGACGGTCATGTGGGCTGGTTCAACTCCCTGCTTCGATACCAGATCGCGGACTGACTTTTATCACATAGTTTTCGCAGTTGCAGCATGTCAGAACAAATATTTTTGAACTTTATGAATTTCATTTTTTTATGTTGTTTATCAATGGCTTAAATGGCTATTTTTTAATCACCTCGGGGGCGGGAATAGGTTCCCTGCGCCAACGCCCGGAGCGGATTACGGTTTGCCATGCGAGCGGCGTTGGGTAAACTGACGGCGTGTCGCGAAGGCCTGGAAAAGAAGGCGTCTGTCATGTTGCGCGTAACGCTTGCTCTGTTGCTTATCGGCTCCGTTTCCGGGTGCTTCAATTTCGCCCCGGAGGATCGTTTCGGCGATGCCACGCTCGCGCCCGGCGTCGACACCATGCCGGAGAAGTATTGCACCACCGACAACGCCCCCGCGTTGAAGGCCGACTGGAGCCAGGCCACGGTGATCGAGGAAACGGTCAAGGGCGACCGCTACCAGGAAGGTTACCTGTCGCTCTGGCACAACGAACCGGTGATTATCCGCGTCACCAATGAAGATGCCGGCGAACGGTCGTTCCGAGCGCCGGAGTTTTTCCGCGATGCCGCCATCTCCAAGGCAGTCTACCAGGGCAAGGCCGTCGACACGCCATGCCTCAATGCCATTACACTGGCGCCCGGCGCCGTCGCCGAACTGCATGTGGTGCCGCTCAAAAAGGGCGATTACGACTACACCGAAACCGGTTTTTGGGTGCCCTTCGCCGGCGAGATTTTCACCACCGCCGATGTCGGCTATATCTACGTTCACTGAGTTTCCTCGCCGTCTTGATTTCCTAGACCATCGGCGCAGCGCAGCGTTTCGTTGACGTCTGCCCGGCTGGTTACCTATGGTTGCCGGCTATGGACGGCATTTTCCATCAGTGGGAGAGACAGCGGGACCGCCTGCTGCTTTGGCTGCCGGTGCTGTTCGGCACTGGTATCGGGATTTACTTTTCCCTGACGTTCGAGCCGCCGCTTTGGCTTGCCATGCTGGCGCCGTTGTTGGCGGCATTGGCGTTTTGGATGAGGCGTAACGCCAACCACCGTTCCGCGGCTTGGGTCTTTGCCGCAGCCGTGATCGCCGCCGGTTTCATGGCGGCGCAATGGCGCACGCAGGACGTGGCCACGCCGATGCTGCAAAAGCGCACCGGCCCAACGACCTTGACCGGCCAGGCGATAGCGGTGGAGACCTTCGCAGACGGCTGGCGCGTGACCCTCGCAGCTCCCCACGTCAACGGGCTGCAACGGCACCTGACGCCGAAACGGGTGCGGCTACGGCTGCGGGGTGAGCAGCCGCGCATACTGCCGGGGGACTGGATACAGGCGCGGGCGATCCTGTCGCCGCCGTCGCCGCCGGCGATGCCGGGTGCGTTCGATTTCCAGCGCCACGCCTATTTCCAATCCATCGGCGGCGTCGGATTCGCCTTGGGCGCCGTCCTTATCACGGCCAAGGCGGAAACGGGCAGCACACGATCGCCCGCCAACGCCCTGGCCCGGTTGCGCGGACATATCACCGAACGGATTCTCAAAGCCCTGCCGGAAGGCACCGGCCCCGTCGCGGCGGCACTCATCACTGCCGCGCGCCACGCCATTCCGGAAGCCGACCTGCAGGCCATGCGCGATTCCGGGCTGGCGCACCTGCTGTCGATCTCGGGCCTGCATATCGGACTGGTGGCGGGCCTTCTGTTCGCCGCGGTCCGTACCGCCACGGCGCTGGTTCCGGCGCTGGTGCTCAACCATCCGACCAAGAAATGGGCCGCCCTGGTAGCGCTCGTCGGCGCCTTCGGTTACGCCCTGATCGCCGGCGCGACGCTGCCGACGCAACGCGCCTTCCTGATGCTTGCGGTGGCGCTCATCGGCGTGTTGCTGGACCGGCGCGGCTTGTCGCTGCGCTCCGTCGCCTGGGCGGCGCTGGTGGTGCTGGCGTTGCAACCGGAAAGCCTGATGAGCGCCTCGTTCCAGATGTCGTTCGCTGCCGTCACCATGCTGATCGCCGCCTACGAGTTCTATGCGCGACGCCGCGAGGGCCGGATGGAAAGGGGGCATGGCTCCTGGCCCCACCGCCTCGCCGGCGGTGCAGGGATCTATATCGGTGGCGTGCTGCTGACCACCCTCATTGCCGGCGCGGCAACGGCGCCTTTCGCGATCTTTCATTTCAACCGGGTCGCCGACTACGGGCTGCTGGCCAATCTGTCGGCGGTACCGCTGACGGCGCTTTGGGTGATGCCCTGGGCCATCGTCGGCATGGCGCTGATGCCGCTCGGCGCCGAGGCGGTGGGCCTGGTTCCCATGGGCTGGGGCATCGAAGGCGTACTTGCCGTCGCCCGGCAAGTTGCCGGCTGGCCCGGCGCGGTGACCCAGCTGCCGGCCATGCCCGTCTGGGGCCTGACACTGACGGTGCTCGGCGGGCTGTGGCTTGCACTTTGGCGCGGACGCCTCAGGCTCTATGGTTTCGGCGGAATCCTTGCCGGCTTGTTGGCGCTAGCCTGGACCCAGCCACCGGATATCCTGATTGACGGGCAGGGCCAAATCCTGGCGCTGCGCGATGCCGGCAATCGCTTGACGTTGTCGAACGGTCGTCGTGCCGCCTTCGAACGCGACATTTGGCTGCGGCGCCTGGCCAGCGAACAAGCACCAGCGGTCTGGCCCAGGTCCGGCCGGGCATTGGCGGGCCGCCTCAGTTGCGACCCGGCCGGATGCCTTTACCGAAAAGCCGGCGTGGACGTGGCGCTGGTGCGCCACGAGCGCGCACTCGGCGAAGACTGCTGGCAAGCGGACCTGGTGATCGCGCAGATCCCGGTGCGCGGACGCTGTCCCGCACCGGTGGTGATCGATCGTTTCGATCTCTGGCGCCACGGCGCGCACGCCATTTGGCTGGAGGAGGGGGCCGTACGGGTGGAAACCGTCAACGCGGCGCGCGGGCGCCGGCCCTGGACCGTGCAACCGCCGCCGATGACCGCCGGTTCGAACTGAGCCGTCAGTAGGTCCGCATCAGGCCGACGAGCCGGCCCTGCACCTGCACTTGGTCGGGCCCGAAGATGCGGGTCTCATAATTCTTGTTGGCGGGTTCGAGGGCAATGGAATCGCCCTTACGGCGGAGCCGCTTCAGCGTTACTTCGCTGCCTTCGACCAGGGCCACGACGATGGAGCCGTTCTCGGCGGTGTCGGAGCGCTGGATAATGACGGTGTCGCCGTCATGGATACCGGCCTCGACCATGGAATCGCCATCGACCTCAAGCGCGTAGTGCTCGGCGCTCGAAGCCAGCATACCGGCGGGCACGTCGACGCTGCTGGAGGAATCGCGTAGCGCCTCGATCGGCGTGCCGGCGGCAATGCGGCCATAAAGCGGCAGTTGCAGGGTCTCCGCCGGCGCCGAACCGGATACCGGCGCGCCGGGAAGACCGACCTTGTCCTTGAAGCCGCCGCTGATGACGTTGGGGGCGAAACTGCTTTTGCGCTTCAGCGGCACGGCCGGCGCGCCGGTTTCCATGTTCTCCGGCAGTTTCAGCACCTCCAGTGCCCGCGCACGGTGCGGTAGCCGGCGGATGAACCCACGCTCCTCCAGCCCGGTAATCAGCCGGTGGATGCCGGATTTCGACTTCAAATCGAGCGCCGCCTTCATTTCATCATAGGAGGGCGAGATGCCGCTCTCACGGAGCGTCTTGTCGATGAAAGACAACAACTGGTGCTGTTTGCGCGTCAACATGGTGGGAAATCCGATACGGTTGGGCCATATATGTTCACATATGTTCTAATTTAGTTCTGCATATGTGTCAAGGGGTATGCGCCGCCGATTTCGCGTTTTCAGTGCGCCTTCGGGTATTTATACAATTAAAGCATTAAAAGGCGCTGGCACCGAGATCAAGGCGCAGGATATTCACCGTATCGCCGGCCTTCGCCGGCGGCGCCTTGACCGGGCGGATCACCAGGCAGTCGGCTTCGGCGAAGCGGGCCATCATGGCGCTGTCCTGGCGCTCGAACGGCGTGGCGATCAACTCGCCCGCCGCGCCCGACGCCAGGGTCGCGCGCATGTAGTCCTGGCGGATTCCGTTGGCCGGCAGATCGCGACCGAGCTTGGCGGTAGCGATGTCGGGAAGCGCGTCGGCATCGAGCCCCAGCATTACCGCCATGGCCGCGCGCAGAAAGATGATCGAGGTGACGCCCGCCGATACCGGGTTCCCCGGCAGGCCGAGGACGTGCACGTCGCCGAGCCGCCCGAAAATCAGCGGCTTTCCCGGCCGCATGGCGATTTTGTAGAAATTCAGGTCGAGGCCGTCCGCCCCCAGCACCTGGCGCACCAGATCGAAATCGCCGACAGAGGCGCCGCCGATGGTGACCAGGATGTCGGCCCCCTTGGCGCCGGCAAGCGCACCGCGGAACGATTCCTCCGTATCGCGCGCGATGCCGAGGTTGACCGGCTCGCCGCCCAGCACCTTGACGTAGGCGCTCTGCGCGACGGAATTCGACGAGATGATCTGGTCGGCACCCTTGGGCTCGCCCGGCATAACCAGCTCATCGCCGGTGGCCAGAATGGCGATGCGCGGCCGGCGCCGTACCCGGAGCCACGGAACGTTGGCCGACGCTGCCAACCCGAGATCGCGTGCCGTCAGGCGCCGACCGGCCTTGAGCAGCACCTCGCCTTCGGTGAAGTCGAGCCCGGCGGGGCGCACGTCGGCGCCGAGTTGGGCGCTCTCCTTGATGGTGATTCGCTCGCCGTCGGCGTCGGTTTCTTCCTGAATGACGATGGTGTCGGTGCCGTCGGGAAGGGGGGCGCCGGTAAAGATGCGCGCGCACTGGCCGGCTTCGACCGTACCGCCGAACCCTTGTCCGGCCTGCGACATGCCGACCTGCGTCAAGGTCACCGGCACGGATGCGACATCGACGGCCTTTACCGCATAGCCGTCCATGGCGGAAACGGCGGCCGGCGGCTGAGTCAGACGCGCCGCCACGTCCTCGGCCAGCACGCGGCCGAGCGCATCGGGAAGCGCCACCTGGACGGAGGGAAGCGGCTTGAATGCCCCGGCCACGCGGCGGATCGCCTCATCGACGGCGAGCATTTCGTTCTTCTTGTTCATTATTCGGCCTCGAAAGTCCCGGACTTGCCGCCCGACTTGTGCACAAGGCGCACGTCGGTGATCCGCATGGCGCGATCGACGGCCTTGCACATGTCGTAGACCGTGAGCGCCGCGACGGATGCCGCGGTGAGGGCTTCCATCTCGACACCGGTCTTTCCCGAAAGCTTGCAGGTGGCGGCGATATCGACGGCGTTGCGCGCCGGATCGCAGACCAGATCGACCTTCACCGACGCCAGGCTCAAGGGATGGCAGAGCGGGATCAGGTCTGGCGTCTTCTTGGCCCCCATGATGCCGGCCAACTGCGCCACCGAGAGCACGTCGCCCTTCTTGACGCCGCCCTGCATGATTAGCGCCAGGGTTTCGGGTTGCATGAGGACGCTCGCCTTGGCGGTCGCGGTGCGCTCGGTGACCTCCTTGTCCGAGACGTCGACCATCACGGCGTTGCCTTCGTCATCCAGGTGCGTGAATCTGCTCATGCCGTTGCCGCCGCCTGGGGTTCGGGGGTGAGAAGGGCACGGGTCGCGGCTTCTAAGTCGTCCTGGCGCATCAGCGACTCGCCCACCAGGAAGCATTTCGCACCGGCGCGCGCCATGCGCGCCAGGTCGCCCGGCGTATAAAGCCCGCTTTCGCTGACCAAGGTGCGCTCCGAAGGCACATCGGGCGCAAGCCGCTCGGTCATGGCGATATCGACCTCGAGGGTTTTCAGGTTGCGGTTGTTGACGCCGATCAGGTCGCCGTCGATGCCGAGCGCCCGGACAAGCTCGTCGCCGTCATGCACCTCGACCAGGATATCCATGCCCCAAGCGCGGGCCGCCGCCGCCAATTCGGCAGCCTGGGCATCGGAGATCGCCGCCATGATCAACAAGATGCAATCGGCACCGAGCGCGCGGGCTTCCGCCACCTGATAGGGATCGAGCATGAAGTCCTTGCGCAGGACCGGCAGTTCGACGGCGGCGCGCGCCGCCACCAAAAATTCGTCAGCCCCCTGGAAATAGGGCTCGTCCGTCAGAACGGACAAACAACTGGCACCGCCCGCCGCGTAGGCGCGGGCCAGCGCCGGCGGGTCGAAATCGGCCCGGATCAAGCCTTTGGAAGGCGACGCCTTCTTGATCTCGGCGATCAGGCCGTAGCGGCCGGCATCGACGGTTCGCTTGAGGTTGGCGGCGAAACCGCGGGGGGCCGAGGCTTGCTTGGCGCGTTCCTCGATTTCGGCCGGGGAATGGGCGCGTTTTTTAGCCGCGATATGTTCGCGCTTGTCGTCGCAAATCCGGGCGAGAACGTCACTCATGATCCGGAATTAGTGATTTCGACCAGTTTTTCCAGCGCTCTCTTCGCCTTGCCCTCGTCGATGGACTGGGCGGCGAGGGCGACGCCGGCTTTCAGGTCACTCACCTTGCCGCCGATGATCAGGCTGGCGGCGGCGTTGTAGAGAACGATGTCGCGGTAGGGCCCAGCCTCACCGTCGACAAGGCGCCGGATGGCGGCGGCATTGTAGACGCCGTCGCCGCCCTTGAGATCGTCGAGCGTGGCGCGCGGAACGCCGGCGTCCTCTGGCGTGACCTGGAAGGTGCGGATGCCGCCGTCCTCCAGCGCCGCCACATGGGTGATGCCGGTGGTGGTCATCTCGTCCATGCCGTCCTCGCCGTTGACCACCCAGGCGACTTCGGTGCCGAGGATGCCGAGTACTTCCGCCATCGGTTCGATCCAGGCACTGTCGAAAGCGCCGGTGAACTGGCGCTTGACGCCAGCCGGGTTGGACAGCGGGCCCAGGTTGTTGAAGATGGTGCGAATGCCCAACGATTGGCGCACCGGGACGACATGCTTCATGGCACTGTGGTGCTTCGGCGCCGGCATGAAACCGACGCCGGCCTCGCGGATGGCACGCTCCACCAGCGACACATCGCAATCCAGGTTGACGCCCAGTTCAGTCAGCACGTCGGAGGCGCCGGATTTCGACGTCACCGCGCGGTTGCCGTGCTTGGCCACCGGCACGCCGGCGCCCGCCACCACCATCGCGGTGGCGGTGGAAATATTGTAGGTGCCGAGCCTGTCGCCGCCGGTGCCGACGATATCCATGGCGCCTTCGGGCGCCTCGACGCGCAGCATCTTGGCACGCATGGCGCGCACGGCACCGGTGATCTCATCGACCGACTCGCCGCGCAGCCTGAGCGCCATCAGGAAAGCACCCATCTGCGATTCCGTTGCCTCGCCCGCCATGAGGATTTCGAAAGCGCGCTCGGAATCGGCAGCCGTCAGTGTATCGCCGTCGGCCACGCGGGCCAGGATCGGTTTGATGTCTTCGCTCATGCCGCATTCCTTCCGCGCGAGATCTCGATGAAGTTCCTAAGGATCTGGTGGCCGTGCTCGGAGGCGATGCTTTCCGGATGAAACTGCACGCCGTGGATCGGGAGCGTCCGATGCGAGACGCCCTGGATGACGCCATCCTCGCTCTCGGCGGTAACCATCAGGCAATCGGGCACCGTCGCCGGATCGAGGGTGAGGGAATGATAGCGCGTCGCCTGAAACGGAGACGGCACGCCGGCGAACACCGCGGCGCCCTTGTGGGTGATGGTGCTCATCTTGCCGTGCATGGGCTGCGGCGCGCGGATGATGGTACCGCCGAAACTTTGCGCGATGCACTGGTGGCCCAGGCAGACACCGAAGATCGGGAACACACCCTGCAGTTTCTCGATCACTTCCAGACAGATGCCGGCCCAATCGGGATCGCAGGGACCCGGTGAAATGACGATCCCCTCGGGCGCCATGGCGCGGATGTCGTCGATGCTGATGGCGTCGTTCCTATGCACGACAACTTCGGCCCCGACCTCGCCCATGTAGTGGAGCAGGTTGTAGGTGAAGCTGTCGTAGTTATCGATAAGCAGAAACATTTGAGGCAGTTATGGTGTGTCACCGGGGTGCGGTCAAGAGATCGCTCTCGGAGGGCGCTTGACCTTCCAGGAGCTGGAAACCTTATAAGATAAACATTATAGTTCTCTGGAAGGTTGGTCTCGTCATGGATGAAACCCCGCTTAACCGAAACACGCTCACCGTCGGCGTCGAGGGCATGTCCTGCGCCGGTTGCGTTTCGCGCGTGGAAAAGGCGCTCTCTGCCGTGTCCGGCGTCGATGTCGCGGAAGTGAATTTGGCGACAAAACGCGCCACCATCAGCTACGATCCGGGCTCCACGGGGCCGGGCGCACTGGTCGACGCCATCAGCGCCACCGGCTTCCAGGTGCCGTCGGATTCCATCGATCTCGACATCGAGGGCATGTCCTGCGCGGGTTGCGTGTCGCGCGCCGAAAAGGCGGCGGCGAATCTGCCGGGCGTGGTCGCTTCCGAAATCAACCTCGCCACCCATCGCGGCCGCGTCACCTTCACGCCGGGCATCGTCCAGCCGGAAGCCATTGCCAGGGCGATCACCGATGCCGGTTACCCCGCGCGCCCGCACCGGGTGGACGGCGAACCGGCCGGTGACAGCGAACGGGACGCCCGCGACGCGGAAACCGAGACGCTCAAGCGCGCGCTGGTCTTCGCGCTCGGCTTCACCGTGCCGCTGATCGCCGTCGCCATGGGCCGCATGGTGGAAAGCATCGGTGCCGTCATGCTGGGCATCATGGCGGAACGAGCCTGGATGGCGGTGGAGTGGGTGCTGGCGACGCCGGTGCTGTTCTACGCCGGGCGGCATTTCCATCGTTCCGGATGGAACGAATTGAAGCACCTCAATCCCGGCATGAACGCGCTGGTGATGATCGGCGCCGGCGCGGCCTATTTCTATTCGCTGCTGTCGCTGGCCGCGCCCAGCCTGTTCCCGGCGGGGACCGCGCATGCCTATTTCGAGGCGTCCGGCGTGATCGTCACGCTGATCCTGTTCGGCCGTTACCTGGAGGCCCTGGCCAAAGGCCGTACCTCGGCGGCGATCAAGAAGCTCATGGGCCTGCAGGTGCCAATGGCCAGGGTCGAGCGCGGCGGTTCGGTGAGCGAAATCCCCATTGCCGAGCTGCGCGTCGGCGACAAGGTTCATGTCCGGCCGGGCGAGCGCCTGCCGGCCGACGGCGCCATCTGGGAAGGCACCAGTTTCGTCGATGAATCGATGATCTCCGGCGAACCGGTGCCGGTGGAGAAACGCCCCGGCGCCGAAGTCGTCGGCGGCACCGTCAACGGCAACGGCGCCCTGACCGTGCTGGTCAGCCGCACCGGCGACGACACGGTGCTGGCGCGCATCATCCGCATGGTCGAGGACGCCCAGGCCGGCAAGCCGCCAATCCAGAAGCTGGCCGACAGGATCGCCGGCGTCTTCGTGCCCGCGGTGATGGGCATCGCCGTTCTCACGTTTCTGGGCTGGCTGCTGTTCGGGCCCGAACCGGCGCTCGGCTACGCATTCGTCACCGCCGTCTCGGTACTGCTGATCGCCTGCCCCTGCGCCATGGGGCTGGCGACGCCGACGGCGATCATGGCCGGCACCGGCCGCGGCGCCGAGATCGGTGTCCTGATCCGGCGCGGCACGGCGCTGGAACTGCTGGCGCGGGTCGATACGGTCGTTCTCGACAAGACGGGTACCCTGACGGAAGGAAAGCCGGAACTGCGGGAACTTCATTCCCTCGGCACGGATATGGCGGATGACGACATCCTCGCCATCGCCGCCGCCGCCGAAGCCAAGAGCGAACACCCGATCGCCCATGCCCTGGTCGATGTGGCCAAGGCCAAGGGCCTCGTGCTGCCGGAAGCCTTGGGTCTGGAAGCGCATCCGGGTCACGGCGTCACGGCCCAGGTGGCGGGACATGCCGTCGCCATCGGGGCCGCGCGGCACATGCAGGCGCTCGGCATTGATATCGATGTGGCCTCGGCTGAAGCGGATGCCATCGCAGCCGCCGCGCTGACACCCGTCTTCATCGCCATCGACGGCCAACTTGCCGCCGTTGCCGGTGTCGGCGACGCCTTGAAGGCGGAAAGCGCCGATACCATCAAGGCGTTGCAAAATCTCGGGCTGGAGACCGCGCTCCTGACCGGCGACACCGAAGCCACCGCCAACGCGATCGCCGCTCAGGCCGGGATCGGGACCGTCGTCGCCGGCGTGCTGCCGGGCGCCAAGGCGGATGAAATCAAGCGCTTGCAGGCTGAAGGCAAGACCGTTGCCTTCGTTGGCGACGGCATCAACGACGCGCCGGCACTGGCGCAGGCGGACGTGGGCATCGCCATCGGTACCGGCACCGACATCGCCATTGAGGCCGGCGAGGTGATCTTGATGTCGGGCGATCTCTCCGGCATCGTCCGCGCCGTCAAGTTGGCGAAGCGCACGCTCCGGGTCATCCACGGCAACTTCTTCTGGGCCTACGCCTATAACGTGGCGCTGATCCCGCTGGCGGCGGGGATTTTGTATCCGGCGTTCGGCTGGCTGCTGAACCCGATGCTGGCGGCGGGCGCCATGAGCGTCTCCAGCCTCTTCGTGGTCAGCAACTCCTTGCGGCTGCGCTCCTTCGACGGGGGGCGGACATGAACATCGGCACACTGGCGCGCGAGACCGGAATCTCGGCCAAGACCATCCGCTACTATGAGAGTATCGGCCTGACGCCGGAGCCGGACCGCCAGCCCAACGGCTATCGCGACTACGGCGACAGCGACGTGGCCACGCTCAAGTTCGTGCAGCGGGCGCGCGGGCTCGGGTTCTCGTTGGAAGAGGTGAGGGCGCTGTTGACCCTGTGGCGCGACCAGGGCCGGGCCAGCGCCGACGTGAAGAAGCTCGCCCTCGACCATATCGAGGAGATCGAGGGCCGCATCGGCGAATTACAGGCGATGAAGCGCACCCTCGAACACCTGACCGAGCGCTGCCACGGCGACGACCGCCCCGACTGCCCGATTCTGGAGGACCTGGCAAAATCCGGCTGAACTAAACCGGAGCCTCGCCCTGGGCGGTGCAGCGGTGCAGCTTGCGGTGCATGTCCTCGGTGTAGTCGCGCACCGCGTAGTGCATGGTGCGGCGATTGTCCCAGACCAAGACGTCACCCGGCTGCCAGCGGTGGCGATAGATGTTTTCCGGTTTGGTCGCGACTTCGTAGAGATGGTTCAGAAGCCAGGCGCTCTCGCGCTCCTCGAGCCCCTCGATGCCGACGGTAAAGCGCGGATTGACGAAGATCGCCTTCTGGCCGGTGCCGGCGGGCGAGCGCACCACCGGATGCAGACTGGGCGGCTTGACCTCGGACGGATCGATCTTGCGGGCGTCGGACGGATCGAGGCTTCGCATCTGCGTCGCCTTGCCGGAATGAAACGCCTTCAGGTCCGCGATCATCTGCTTCAGGCCATCGGAGAGCTGCTCGTAGGCACGCGCCATGTTGCAGATCATGGTATCGCCGTGGCCTTCCGGCACGGCCAGCGCATGCAGAACCGTTGCCGACGGTGGTTCGGCCATGTGCGAGATGTCGGAATGCCAGTAGTCGTTTGGCGCGCCGGGCCGTCCCGGCCGGTTCTCAAGGATCAGCACTTCTGGGTGCCCCTCGACGGTGGCGCGGGTGCGCAGCGGATGCACGAACACATCGCCAAACAGGCTGGAAAACCGCTTCTGGTTCTCCGGCGACAGCGACTGGCCCCGGAACATCAAGGCGCCATGCCTATCGAAGGCGCCCCGGATGGCGGCGTCGGTTTCCGTGTCGGTCTCGTTCAGATCGACACCCCGGACCTCGACGCCGATGGCGCCGCACAGCGGTATGAATTCCATGATCTCCCCCCGATTCTATTGCCGCGGCCGCGCCGCGACAGCGTTGCGACAGCTTTGCGCGACGTCCCCCTGGACGTCAATATAGACGATCTCCAGAAAGGTGATTTCCGACAGCCGCTCGCCGACGGCGACCACTTCCTTGCCGCTTTCCAACGGCTCATGGCCGAAGATCAGGCCGAGCCGGCGGATGATCCGCTCACGCGGAGATATATTGACCGAATACGCCAGCGTCTCGACGGAAAACACCTCGCTCACGGCCTGCGCGTGCAGGGCCTGGCACTGTTTGGCGCTCGGCGTGTCGGTGGGCGTGCGGAAGACGTAGCGGATTTCCACGCTGCCGGTATCGGCCTTGTACCAGACGCGGGTGGTGAGCACAGGCGCGCTCTTCGGCGCAATGCGGGTTGCGGCTTCCAGCGCGAACAAGCGCAGCCGCTTCATGCCGGAATCGAACAGCGTCGTCGGTTCCTTGCTCAACCGCTCGATGATCGCCGGATTGGCGGCATGAACGGGTGGGGCGAAAGCCAAACCGAGGCCGGCAACCGCCGCCATGACGATCCGTTTGCAGAACATCCCTGTCATTTCGACTCCTTCACCAACGATGATAGACAGCACGCGTTCCGATTGGAAAGCCATCGCGACTTGGCTAGGCTACGCCCATGACCGAAATTCTCGATCTCTGGCCGACCAAGCTCATCCGCACGAAGCTCGATGATTTCGAGGAACCGAACCGCGAGCTCCTGAAGCTGGCGCGCGACTGGGACAAGGAAAGGAAGGACCTGACCACCGACTACCGGGACAACAACCCCTTCAACGTCGATGCGCCGGCGACCAACTGGCTGCGCGGCCAGGTCAACGCCACCGTCATCGAGTACCTGAAGGCGATCGGCATCGACTTCCCGGTCGACTGGCAGATCCACGGCTGGGTCAACATCAACCGGACCGGCGACTACCACGACCCGCACAACCATCCGCATTGTTATCTATCGGGAACCTATTACGTGAAGGTGCCGGCGGTGGGCTCGAAGCGGCGCCAACGCGCCGATGTGCGGCCCAACTGCATCACCTTCTATGACCCGCGGTTCGCCATCAACATGAGCTCGATACGCAACGACCCCTACCTGGACCCGGAATTCACGGTGTTGCCAGAACCGGGCCTATTGATGATGTGGCCCGCGAGCCTGATGCATTTCGTGCACCCGAACCTGAGCGACGAGACCCGCGTTTCCATCAGCTTCAACATCGTCCTCAAGTGGGCCGATCACTACCTGCCGAGCCAGTAAAGGCCTTCTGCGCGCACAGGCCGCACTCGATCTCGGCGCCGAGCATTTCGGCACGGCCTTCTTCCGTTACCGCCCACGGGCGTTCTGAGAACGGCGGCTGATGGCGCACGTGACGGCTGTGGCCGCAATCGAGCTCGGCCACCCAATGGCCGTCGTCATCCTTGTGAAATCCGGTTATCCTCGATATCGACATAGCCGCACATTAAACCGGAAACCGGATCCGAACCATGCCGCCGAAGAAGAACCCGCTGAAGCTCAACAAGTTGCAACTGCGCACCTTGGCACTTTGTCAGGTGATCGCGCGTGAACCCGACCTCGCGCACTTTGACGAGGCGACGGGGGAGGCGACGCTCCTGCACCTACCGCACCCGCACGGCGACCATGTGCACGTGGGTCCGTTCGTGGTCTCGGCGCGCGATGCCAGCGGCTTCGCCAACCCGGCCGTCTGGACGGCGCTGACCCGCAAGGGCCTGGCGCGCCAGGACGGCCCCGGCAGCGTCACCCTGAGCACCGAGGGCCTCGCCTACGACTGCGGCTTCGGCGACAGGTTCCTGGCGCCATCCGATCATTGAAAAAGAAAGCGTTCGGTTTCGTCTACGTGCTCGGCAGCCTGGGCAAGGGGGGACCGCGCACCTATGTCGGCTGGACCCACGATCTTGAACAACGCCTCGGCCGTCACAACGCCGGTACGGGCGCGCGCTCGACCCGTGGCCGCCAATGGCGCCTGCTCTACGCAGAGCGCCTCGACACCCGCGCCGCAGCGATGAGCCGCGAATGGCACTTGAAACGCGACCGGCGGCTCAGGCGCGAACTGCTGCAATGCCTGGATGAAGGGGGGAGGACCTAGCGCCGACGCCGTTCGGCACCCTCGTGCTCGCCGCCGGAATGGCGGCGCCGGTCGGGACCGAAGAAGTCTCCGGAATCGATGAAGAAGCGGTCCGATTCGATCACCGCGACGATACGTTCGTATATGGTCTTCGCCGAAACCGGCTTGGCCAGAAACTCGGTCATGCCCGCGTCGCGCGCCTCGACGACATGGCGAAGCTCGGTATTGGCGGTCAGGACCACAACCGGCGCGTAGGCGTTCATGGTTTCCGGATCGCGCCGCACGCGTTTTAGGAAAGCGAGGCCGTCGAGTTCCTCGCACCAATCGCAGAAGACGATATCGACGGGAAAGTTCTCGAATACCTTCCAGGCTTTCTCCGGATCTGGGGTGGAGTGCACGCTGGGGACGCCGAACTCGCGGAACACCTCGGTCAGCAGGTTGCGGATCAGCAGGTGTTTCTCCAGCACCAGGATATTCAACTGGCTGATATCATAGGCTTTCATGGCCGCCTCCTGTGACCACCCCGGCCGAAGGCAACCGGTTTTCACACCGTTTTCCAGCCTCTATGGTAGCACCGGTGAACTGCCGCGTTCATTGACCTGCAACAAGTTCGGGAAATAACGAGCCATGGCCGACGCCAGCGACGGGACCGCGCGCCTCGACGAATTGGAAGCCCATATCGCCCACCAGGATGGCGAGATCCGCGACCTCAGCGAAATGGTGCTCAAGCAATGGGCCGCCATCGAAGCGCTAACGGCGCAACTGAAACGCCACGAACAGCGAATGGAGGAGTTGGCCGACGACGTCGCCACCGGCCCCGTCGACGAACCGCCGCCACCGCACTACTGAGGCGACGGCCCGCTTGCCTGAGGGCAGGCGATATCACAATCTAGAATGCGGGAACCGCAGGGCTGGGAGGCACCATGACAGACAGCGATCAACGCACCGTCGGAATCGTCGGGCTCGGCGCCATCGGCGGCGGAGTCGCGAGGTCGTGGCTGCGCGCCGGGCTCAAGGTCGTCGGGTGCGATCTCAATGCGCAGGCGCTGGAAGACTTCACCAAGGCCGGCGGCGAAGCGGCCGCGACGGCGGCGGACGTCGGGCGGGCGGCGGAGGTCGTGTTCCTGTTCGTGGTCAATGCCGATCAGGCGCGTGGCGTCCTGTTCGCCGATGGCGGCCTGGCGGCAGCCATGCCCGAGGGCGGCATCGTCGTCAGTTGCGTCACCATGGCGCCGGCCGACGCGTCCGCTATTGCCGATGAATTGAGGGCAGGCGGACTTCGCATGATCGACGCGCCGACCAGCGGCGGCGCCGCCAACGCCATCGCCGGCAAGACCAAATTCATGGCCGCCGGCGCGCCCGAGGATATCGCCCGCGCCGGGTTCGCCCTCGATGCCGCCGCAGATACCGTTTACCGGGTCGGCGATGAACCGGGGCAGGGCGCATCGGTGAAGGTCGTGCACCAGTTGCTGACCGGTGTCCATATCACCGCGGCCATGGAGGCGATGGCGCTCGGCATCAAAATGGGCCTCGATCCGGCGCGGCTCTACGAGGTGGTGACCGGTTGCGCCGGCAATTCCTGGATGTTCGAAAACCGCGTGCCGCATGTGCTGGCCGGTGACTACACACCCTTGAGCGCGGTGGAAATCTTCGTCAAGGATCTGGGGCTGGTTCTCGATGCCGGCCGCCAGGAACGCTTCCCGTTGCCCATCGCCGCCGCCGCCCACCAGCAGTTCCTGGCCGCCAGCGCGGCGGGCTACGGGCGCGAGGACGACGCCGCCGTCATCAAGGTTTACCGCGATCTCGCCGGCCTGGAACTGCCGGCCAAAAAAGACGGGAAGGGATGAGCATGCCAAAGTTCGCCGCCAACCTGACCACGCTGTTCACGGAGCTTCCCTTGCCGGACCGCTTCGCCGCCGCCGCGGATGCCGGCTTCGAAGCGGTCGAGGTGCTCAATCCCTACGATCACGCGCCCGAAGAGCTGGCCAAACGGCGCGAGGCCGCCGGCGTCACCCAGGCCCTCATCAACCTCTCGCCCGGCGATGCGGCCAAGGGCGAACGCGGCATCTCGGCGCTCACCGGCCGCGAGGCCGATTTCAAGGCCAGCGTTTCGCAGGCGCTCGAGTACGCCCAGGCGCTCGGCAGCCTTGGCGCGCACGTCATGGCCGGTGTGGTCGATGGCGGGCTGGCCAACGCCGCCGCCGTCGAGGCCTACGTCGCCAACCTGGCCTATGCGGCGGATATCTTTGCCGGGCACGGCATCTGGGTGAGCATCGAGCCCCTCAACGTGCGTGCCGCGCCGGGCTACCTGATCTCACGTCAGGGCGAAGCGCGCGCCATCATCGAGCGTGTCGGGCATGCGAACCTGGGGCTGCAATTCGATGTTTTCCACGTGCAGATCATGGAAGGCGACGTGGCGGAAAGGCTGCGTGAGTTCATGCCGGTGATCCGCCATATCCAGATTGCCGGCGTGCCCGACCGCCATGAGCCCGATACCGGCGAGATCAACTATCCCTACCTGTTCGGCCTGATGGATGAACTCGGCTATGCGGGGTTCGTCGGTTGCGAATACCATCCGGCGACCACCACCGAGGCCGGCCTCGGCTGGTTCCGGCGCGCCTTGGGGCGTGACGCATGAGCCTTCTGCTCGGCTGCATCGGCGACGACCATACGGGTTCGACCGATCTCGCCAATACGCTGGTGAAGAACGGGCTCCGGACCGTGCAGGTGATCGGCGTGCCGCCGGCGGACACCCCGGCACCCGATGCCGAGGCCGTGGTGGTGGCATTGAAATCGCGGACCACGCCGGCGCATGAGGCCGTCGCCGACTCACGCGCCGCCATCCGCTGGCTCAAGCAAGCGGGCGCGAGGCAATTCTTTTTCAAATACTGCTCGACCTTCGATTCCACCGACCAGGGCAACATCGGCCCGGTGATCGAGGCCCTGTTGGATGAACTGGGCACCGACTTCACCATTGCCTGCCCGGCCTTTCCCACCACCGGGCGGACGCTCTACCAGGGGCATCTGTTCGTGTTCGGCGATCTCTTGTCGGAAAGCTCCATGCGTAATCATCCGCTGACGCCGATGACCGACGCCAATATCGTCCGCGTGCTGTCGCGCCAGACGAAGCTGCCCGTCGGGCTGGTAAAGGCGTCGGACGTGATGCAGGGCCCGGCGCGCATCGGCGAAGCGTTCACGGCGTTACGCGAAGAGGGCAGGCGCATCGCCATCGTCGACGCCGTTACCGACCCGCAGCTCTACGATATCGGCGCCGCGGCGGCGGAACTCCAACTCGTTACCGGCGCGTCCGGCATTGCCTGCGGCCTGCCCGAGAATTTCCGCCGCGCCGGGTTGGTCGCCGAAGCGGCAAAACCGGAGCTGCCTGCGATCCAGGGGGCCGAGGCGATTATCGCCGGCAGTTGTTCGTCGGCGACACTGGCGCAACTGGCGCAAGCCGAGAAGACCTGCCCGCTGTTCCGCATCGATCCCGGCGAGGTGATGGCCGCCAAGGATGTGGCCTCGGCGGCGCTGGAATGGGCTGCTCCGCATCTCGGCACGGCGCGGCCGATCTTCGCCGCCAGCGCCGATCCCGGCCGCGTCGCCATCGCCCAGCAGCACTTCGGCCGCATGGAGGTGGGCGAAGCACTGGAGCACACGCTCGCCAAGATCGCACAAGGATTGGTGGCGGCGGGGGTGCGGCGGCTCGTGGTGGCCGGCGGCGAAACCTCCGGTGCGGTGGTGCAGGGGCTCGGCATCACCGCGCTTCGCATCGGCGCGGAGATCGATCCCGGCGTTCCCTGGTGCGAGACCTTGGGTGAGCCCGGCATGGCGCTGGCCCTGAAATCCGGCAACTTCGGCGCCGAGGACTTCTTCACCAAATCGTTCGATATGTTGCCGGCGAGAGGTGCCGCATGAGCGAGACCAAACTTCGCGACGAGATCGCGCGGCTGGCGAAATCCATGTTCGACCGGGGCCTGACCTTCGGCAGTTCGGGCAACATTTCCGTGCGCACCGAAGACGGCTGGCTGATGACGCCGACCGGCTCGACCATGGGCAACCTGGACCCGGCGAAAATCTCCAAGCTCGATGCCGCCGGCAACCACATATCGGGCGACAAGCCGACCAAGGAAACCTTCCTGCACATCGCCATGTACGAGGAACGCCCGAAGACCGGCGCCGTCGTACACCTGCATTCGACCCATTCGGTCGCCGTCAGTTGCCTCGCCGACATCGACCCCCGGAACGTGCTGCCGCCGATCACCGCCTATTACGTGATGAAGATCGGCAAGCTGCCGTTGGTGCCGTATTTCCCGCCGGGAGATCTCGACCTCGCGAAGGCCGTGCGCGAGATGGCCTCCGATCACCATGCGGTGCTGCTCGCCAACCACGGCCCGGTGGTTGCCGGCACGTCGCTGGAGGACGCCGTCTACGCCACCGAGGAACTGGAGGAAACGGCGAAGCTCTACCTGATGCTGAAGGACCGGAAGACGCGGTTCCTGACCGACGATCAGGTCGCCGCCTTGCGTTCCTGAACGCCGAGCAACAGTGCCAGGACCATGGCGCCCAGGGCCATCGCCGCGATCAGCCAGCCGGCCCATTGCCAACCGCCCAGATGGGAGACCAGCGCCGCCAGCGCCGGCGGTCCGATCACCTGGCCCATATGCGCGCCCTGCACGATCAGGCCGTTGGCGGCGCCCATCTTGGCGGGATCGGGCTGGAACAAGGCGCCGCAGGAAAGGATCGTCGCCGGCGCCATGCCGCCGCAGGCGGAAAAGGTCAGGCAGAGCGCGTAGAACAGCCACATGGGCGTGCCGTCGGCGAAGATGCCGAGGCTGGTCGCGGCCATGATAACGCTGGCGGCGAAGATCGTCTGCCAATGGCGTACGCCGTGGCGCAACAGCCAACCGCCCAAGAGATTGCCCGGGATGTTGACCACCACGATGCCGGCGGTCATCACCGACGCGGTGGCGATGGAAAGCCCGCGCCCCTCCGTCAGGTAGGTCGGCAGCCAGATCATCAGCGACACCCACTGCGATGCGTAGAAGGTGAAGATCAGTGCCGCCAGCCACACGCCCGGCACCTTCACAACCGCCGCCAGCCGTGCGCGCAGCGGTAGCCCACCGCCGGCATGAGCGGGTTTGCCCACGTCCAGGACGCGGTACACCGGGATCAGCGCCAGCAACGTCACCGCGGCGATGGCGGCCCAGACGCCGCGCCAGCCGAAATCGGCCAGGATCAGCGGTGCGATGACGAAAGTCAGCGCCGTGCCGACCGGCATGTAGGTGCCCCAAATGCCGAACGCGAGCCGGCGCTGCGGCCCGTGCACGGCGCCGGCGATGACAGCGGCGGCGGGCACGACGATGAGAATGAAGCCCGCGCCCTCGACAACGCGCGACGCTAGAACCTGCCAGGGCGACAGCGACAGCGCGCCGAGCGTCCCGCCGATGGCGCAAAACACCAGCCCCGCCGCCAGCACCCGCGCCGCGCCGAAGCGGTCGCCGATGACCCCCGCCGCCATGCCCGAAAGCATGCCGACAATGGAAAGCACGGAAACGATCCACCCACCGGTGACCATGCCGATGCCGAGATCGACGCGCAGGTCGGGCAGCGACGGGGCGAGCTTGGCGATGTAGGCGGCGCCGACAACGCCGCAAAGCACGGTGACGGCGACGGCGGACCAGCGCGACGGTTGGGCGGTTGGGTCGGCGTTCACGGCAAACAAATTTCCCCCAAAGTGGCGCGACTTTGGCACCGATGGGGTGGGGCGTAAACTCACAAACTTGCCGGAACCATTGGTTTTGGCGATAGGAAAATTCGTCGATTGACGGCTTACGGAAATTATGTCAGGTATCCTGACCTTTATGCATCCGATAGGGAAAACGACCATGCCCTGGTCGAACCGGTTTTCGAAAGTCGCGCGCGACATCAAGACATCCGAAATTCGCGAGTTGCTGAAGCTGCTGGCGGATCCGGAAATCCTTTCCTTCGCCGGCGGCATCCCCGATCCGGCGCTGTTTCCCCTCGATGCCGTAAAACGTATCGAGGCGGAGATCGCCGACGACGACGCGTGCCACCGCGCCGCCCTGCAATACGCCCCGACGGAGGGTTACGTGCCGCTCCGCCAATGGGTGGCGGACCGCGCCGCCGCACCCGGTTTCACGTTCGAGCCCGGCGACGTGCTGATCACCAATGGCGCTCAGCAGGGCCTGACGCTGCTCGCCGGCGCGCTGATCGACGAAGGCGACACCATCGCCGTCGCCGAGCCCTCGTACCTGGGGGCATTGCAGGTGTTCAAGACCAAGGGACCCAGGTTCCTCACCGTCGAGACCGACGCCGACGGCCTCACACCCGACGCCCTGGAGGTCGTGCTGCGACAGGGTCCGCGCTTCCTCTATACCATCCCCGATTTCCAGAACCCGGGCGGCATGACCTTGAGCGCCGAGCGGCGCCGGCGCGTCGTCGAGCTGGCCCACCGCCACGGCGTGCCGGTCCTGGAAGACACCGCCTACCGCGCGCTCTATTACGATGCGCCGCCGCCGCCGACGCTGCTGGAAACGGAAGTCCGCTTTTTGGGCGAGCAGGGCCGGGCGGAGGCCTGGCGCGAGAACGGCCTAGTGGTGCAGCTCGGTACCGCGTCGAAAACCCTGGCGCCGTCGCTCCGGATCGGCTGGACCGTGGCGCCACAGCCGTTGATCGAGAAGCTGGTGGTGCTAAAGCAGGCCGACGACCTCAATACGTCCAGCCTCAACCAGATGCTGGCGCACGGCCTCGCCACCACCATCCTGGACGAACACGTGGTGACGCTGCGCCGCGCCTATGGCGAGCGCCGGGACGCCATGGTCGAGGCGCTGTACCGGAACCTGCCCAACGACGCCACCTTCACCGCGCCCAAGGGCGGCATGTTCTGCTGGGTGACGCTGCCGGAAGGCATCGACACGGCGGAGCTGTTGAAGCTCGCCGTGGCGGAAGCCAAGATCGCCTTCGTGCCGGGCGCCGCCTTCCACGCCAACGGTGGTGGCGCGAATACGCTGCGCATGTCGTTTTCCACCTGTTCGCCGGAAGATATCCGCTCAGGCGTCGAGAAGCTCTGCGCCCTGGTGCGGCGCCAACTCGCTTGAGGCCTAGACGACGAGCAGGTCGAGCGGGTGGCGCGACAGCCGCTCGACGCCGGTCTCGGTCACCAGCATGGAATGGCCATAGCACATGGCGTAGCCGCTTTCGGAATCCATCAAAATCATGTGCAGGAAAAACACGTTTCCGGCCTGCATGAGCAGCGGATTTCCCGCATAGAACATCGGAAAATCGACCCAGATCGGATTGTAGATCGCCCCCATGCCGTAGCCGCAGGCGTTCAGCCGGGCGTGCGAAAACCCATGATCGTCGAACACCCGCGCGTGGGCGTCGAAAACGTCGCCCATGGGCCGGCCCGGCCGCATGGCATCCTCGCATGCCTGCAACGCCTCGACGCAAGCCGCGTGCATCTTCACCTGGCGATCATCCGGACGGCCGACGACGATCGTGCGCATCATCGCCGCGTGATAGCGTGCATAGGCCCCAGACCATTCCAAGGTGAGTTGGTCTTGCGCATCCAGGTGCCGGCGCCCGGACGCGTAGCGGCACAACAGCGCCGCCTCGCCCGAGCCGATGATGAACTCGTTCCCCGCATAGTCGCCGCCGCCCCGGAACACCGCGCCCTGCATGGCCGCCAGGATATCGCCCTCGAAGGCGCCGGCGCCGGCGATCTCCAGGCAGGCATCCAACGCGTCGTCGGAAAGCGCGGCGGCACGGTGGTGGTAGTCGATCTCGCGCGGGCTCTTTTGGTGACGGAGATGCGATATCAGCCCGTCCGAGTCCTCCAACGTCGCCACCCCCGCCAACGCCGCCTCGACCATGCGCCCGTTGGCGTGCGTGAGGCCGGGTGTCCTGGTCTCGATGGCCAGGCGCTTGCCCGCCAGCCCCAGGTCCCGGATCAACGCCGCCAACTGTTCGGCCGGATCGACGCCCTCGATATCCTTCCAGATATGAATCTGCCCGTCGGTCAGGATCGAGGTCTGCTGCGCCTGGCGCAGGTCCGGCGCGCGGGTCAGCAGATGCACGTCGCCGCCGGCACTCAACACCATGCACTGGAACAGCGCGAAACCGAAGGTGTCGTACCCCGTCAGCCAGTAATGGCTCTCCGGTGCGAACAGCAGGATGGCATCGAACCCGGCCCCGTCGAGCGCCTGGCGCGCAGCTTGCCGGCGCGCGGCATATTCATCGGGCGGAAAATGCAGGACCATCGCGGCCTCCCGTCTTTTCGATCGATGCCACACACCAACGCAGAAAACCTTGCGGCGCGCAACGGCTGACTGTCCAATGGCGGCACGCGGCGGAAAAGGCGGGAAGGGGAGCAAGCCATGGCCACGGACATCATCTTCGACGACGGCCGCCATCCACGCGCCAAGATCGGCTACGTGATGCTGGCCACCGAGCAGACCGTCGAGGACGATGTCTACCGGCTGCGCCCCGAAGGCGTCGGCGTGCATTTCACCCGCGCCGCCATCCCCGACAGCATCACCCCCGACACCCTGGCCGCGCAGGCCGAGCTGCTCGCCGGCGCCGCTGCGGAACTGCTGCCGGCCGGCGATCTCGATGTCTGCTGCTACGCCTGCACGTCGGGCAGCCTGGTCATCGGTGAAGAGAGAGTGTTCGCCGAATTCAGGAAGGGCGCGCCCAATGCCCGCCCGACCACCATCATTACCGGCGTCATCCGCGCGCTTCGCGCCCTCGGCGCCCGGCGGCTCGCCGTGGCGACGCCCTACGTGGCGGGCATCAACGACATGGAGGCCGCCTACCTGGAGGCGGCCGGATTCGAGATCGCGGTGATCGAGGGCTTGGGGATCGAGAGGGACAGCGACATGGCCTGCGTCACGCCCGAATACCTCCGAGACTTCGTATTGTCGCTCGACCGCCCGGACGTGGACGGCCTGTTCATCAGTTGCAGCGCGCTCCGCAGCCTCGACGTCATCGACGAGATCGAGCGCTCGGCCGGCAAGCCGGCGGTCTGTTCCAACCAGGCGATGATCTGGGATTGCCTGCGCCTCGCGGGCATTGAGGACCGCTTCGGGGGCTTCGGAGAGCTGCTTCGGAAATACTGAGGCGCGGCCCCTATAAACAAATACACAATAAATACAACAAAAAATAACTTGCGCGGATTCGTAAAACCGCTATTGTTCACACACGTTTAGAAGTCGCGACAGTACACATGCGCTCCCGCCAAGGCGGTCGACCACGTTACCTTCACCGACATCTTGGGCGTCAATAATGGTTCGTCGCATCGTGCAACGGATCGCTTTCTTTGTCGTGAAAGGACAAGATCATGGCTACAGGCACCGTAAAATGGTTCAACGCCACCAAAGGCTACGGCTTCATCGAACCCGATGATGGCTCCAAGGACGCTTTCGTCCACATCAGCGCCGTCGAGCGCTCCGGCATGGCGACCCTCAATGAGGGTCAGAAGGTCAGCTTCGACCTCGTCGCCGGACGCGATGGCAAGATGGCGGCGGAAAATCTGAGCGCCGCTGACTAATCTCGGGGAGGGCGGTCTCTGACCGCCCTTTCTTTTTAAGACCAGACTGAAAGAACAATAATAACGTGAATTCGACTTTTCTCACCAAATATGGCCTGCATCATTTCGTGGCCTTCTCCAACACCAATGGCGACAACGTTTTCTCGATCGCCGGATCGCAAGATCCGAAGATGATCGACCACGCGCGTTACGTCATTGAAGAAAACTTTCCAGGCACCTCTACCATCGTCCTGGCCTAGGCCCCGGCGGGGTTCTCCGCTTTCCCCTTGTAGAACCCGCCCGCATCCCCCATGTCTTAGCGCAAGCCAAGGACGGGATATGACGGAACGACTGGTATCACCCTGCATCGGCATCTGCGAGCTGAACGACGAAGAGCCGATCCGCTGCCGCGGCTGCGGACGGACTGTCAAGGAAATCGGTGACTGGCGTTACGCCACATACGATCGCCGCATGGAGATTCTGCGCGCCATCTGCGAACGCTGGAAAGCCGCCGGCGATCCGCCCGCCGACGACAAGGCGGCACAACTGATCCACAAGGAAATGGGCGAGCGTTTCCGGCTCGCCGGCCTGATCGCCTAGTCAACAGGCCAACGCACCCGCCCGCAGGCACAGAACCTCACCTTCACCCAGCGGCTGCCAGGCCTCGTCCGACAGCGGCACGCTGGCGACCAGCGTCACCACGACACTGTCGCCGCTGAGCCTCAGGCCATCGACGCCGAACTCGCTCTCGACGCCGCATTGCCGCGATAGCCAATAGAGGCCCGGCGGGCGTATCTCGCCGGTGGTGGCCTGCGTGCGTCGGTTGCCGTGCGCGAACAGGGCATCGCCATCGGAATAGAGAAAATTCGCCGGACCCATGGGGGCGATCTCGCGCGCGAAAGCGGTGACGATCTCATTTCGGTGTTGCAGCGGCGGCACGCTCTCCGCATCCTCCCAAAGCAGGGCGAGCCGCCGCATGAGTTCGCAAAAGGCGATTTCGGAATCGGTTTCGCCGACCGGGCGAAAGCGGTTCGGCACCGCCGCCAGCGCGTCGATACCGGCGAGATTGCCGTTGTGCGCGAACAGGTGCATGTGCCCACCCAACTCGCGCTGGAACGGCTGGGTATTGGCCAGGGTCAAATCGCCGCGCGTCGCCTTGCGGATATGAGACAGGATGATCGGGCTGCGAAGCTCGTGGTCGCGGACGAAACGCAGCCACTCGCTGCCGGCGGCGGCTTCCGCCTCCTTCAGCAAGCGGGTCGCCGGCCCCTGATAGTAGCCAATACCCCAGCCGTCCTTGTGCGGTCCGGTGGCGCCCCCGTGCCTGGCAAGCACATCCAGCGACAAGGTCGCCGTGACGGCCAAATTCGCGCAAATTCCCAACAGCTCGCACATGACCGGAGTGTGGACGCCAGCCCCTATTTCGGCAAGTTCCGGGAACTGCTGCCGGTGCCGAACGCGCGTCCGGCAAAACCAGCCCCCAGTGCCACGATCATCATACCCGCGGCGGCGGCGAAGGTGACCTGCATGCCATCGGCGACGCCATCACGCCCTGCCGCCGCCATATTGCTGGATCCGGAAGCAAAGGCGAACAACGCCCCCATTGCCGAAGCGCCGGTAATCAGGCCGAGGTTCCGCGACAGGCTCAACAGCCCCGAGATGACTCCGCGCCTCTCATCAGCGATATCGATCATGACCATGGTGTTATTGGCGGCCTGAAACAGTTGATAGCCAGGTGTCAGGACGGCGATGGCCACGACGTAACCGGCAATCCCCATAACCTCCGGCAGGACGGAAAGCCCGAGAGAACCGACACTCAACGCCAGTAGTCCACCGACGGCGATACGGGATGGACCGAACCGATCGACCAGTCGGCCGGCGGGCACGCCGGTCAGGGTCGAAATGACCGGGCCAGTGGACATCACAAGTCCAAGATGGGAAGGGCCGATGCCAAGGCCGAGCGAGAGGTAGAAGGGCCCCACCACGAGCGTCGCCATCATCACCGCGGCAACGAAGGCGTTCATGAGCAGGCTGGCATTGAGGGCGGTGTCACGAAATGCATGTAGGTCGATCAATGGAGCATCTTGGCGGGCCTCGACCCACGCGAACAGAACCACGCCCACGCCCGCCGCCAACAACAACAGCCCGTTCGACGCTCCGAACCCGCGGCCAAGGGTCATGGAAAACGCGTAGGCGCCGAGTACCAGGCAGAGCAGAGCGGTCCCCGTCGTATCGAAGGGGCGCCGTGCCGCATCCGCGCTTTCTGCGTTTATCGGTTCCGGTAAATGACGATGGGCGACAGCAAAAGCCAGCAGGCTTAGCGGCAGCATCACCAGAAAAACCGCACGCCAACCAAAACTCGCGATCATGATGCCGCCGAGCGACGGGCCCAGCGCGGTGCCGATGGCCGACGTGGTCTCGAGCAGCCCCATAGCGCTGCCGGTCCGTTGCCTGGGTACCGTCTCGCGCACCAGCGCCACCGTACCGGCCATCAGCACCGCTGCACCCGCCCCCTGGACGGCGCGCGCCGCGACCAGCGCCGAAAGCGTCGCGACCATGGCACAAAGAAGCGATCCCAGCGCGAAAGCCGAAAGCCCACCCAGCAGCATCCGGCGATGCCCGAACATATCGCCGAGCCGCCCGGCGCCAACCACCATCGTCGTCACCGCCAAGAGATACGCCAGCACCACCCATTGCACGTCCCCGAAAGGCGCGTCGAACTCAGCCGCCAGCGTGGGCAGGACGACATTGGCGATACTGACCCCCATCGAAGACAGCAGCATCGCCATGGCGAGGGCGGCGAGGGGCCACCGGTCGTCACGCTGCCGCTTCCGTTCATTGGTGTTTTCCATGTTGCGTATCCTTATTGCCAAGCTGATCCATAGCTGGCAGGCTACAAATTCAAGTCAACTTGAGGTCAAGCATGAAAATCCTGGATATTGGCGAGATCGCCGAACAGACCGGCATTCGGCCTTCGACACTGCGTTACTACGAGGAAGTCGGCCTGATCGCGTCAGTCGGACGGCGCGGTCTGCGGCGCCAATTCGGGCCGGAACCGCTACTGCTGCTGTCGTTGATCGAATTGGGGAAAACGGCTGGATTCTCGCTCGCAGACATCTCCCGAATGTTCAGAAAAGACGGTGAACTGGACCTGCCCAGGACGGAACTCCACGAGAAAGCCGACGAGATCGATCGCCAGGTCAGGAATCTGAGTGCACTTTCCAACGCGCTTCGCCACGTCGCCGATTGTCCGGCGCCTTCACACATGGAATGCCCGACATTCCGGCGGCTTGTGGATGTCGCCGGCCGTCGGCGCAAGCTACGGGCCGACCACTCTTAGGTTTGTTCGAGCAACGAGTCATTTGCCCATCGATCCGGCGTTTCCGCAAAGTATGAATTCTCATCCTGATCACGGCCCACAAGGGAGTCGACAGCTTTCACGTGGATTGCGGACGTGTGAAAGCGAACCCCCGGAGCGACGGCGGCTGAATCAGCGCCGAATCAAAACTCCAGACGACTTGGCGGTCCGATATATTGTCTTGCTAGGTTATGCGAAACCTCTATGGTTGAACCACGTTTGGAAGTCGCGGTAGCACTCCTGTTTTCCCGCCTCGGCGGTCGACCAAGTTTTCTCCTACGACATTTTTGGGCGTCATCGCAGACCCGCCGATGTTCGCGGCTGTTCGCAATTCGTCACATGGAGATCATCATGACTACAGGTACCGTGAAATGGTTCAATTCCGCCAAAGGCTATGGCTTCATTGAACCGGAAGATGGTTCGAAGGACGCTTTCGTCCATATCAGCGCTCTCGAAAAGGCTGGACTATCCACCCTCAACGAAGGTCAGCGCGTCACTTTCGACCTGATATCGGGCAGAGACGGAAAAATGGCGGCGGAGAATTTAAGCGTCGCGGATTGACGGAAATCGAAGGGCGGTCAATGACCGCCCTTTTTCATATGAACGGAAATTGCCGTGGCGCCAGAAAATGACGACGAGAAAGTTTTTCCGTCCGATGTCGCTTCGGATCAAACCGGGGATGAGCCATCCGATGGCGCCGCCCGGGAAATACCATCGGTGAAGAAACCGTTCAAACCGTTCGATGCGGCATCGACGTCGGTTCAGATCGGTCTCGGCGAAGACTCCAAGTGAAGGCCAGGCGTCACGTGACGAACCGAGTTGCCCAGGTTCACCGCCGGGGAAACTCAGGCGCCTTCACGCAACGCCGCTTCACAACACAGGAGGACGGGACCGCATGAAGGCAGTTTGGTCAAAGGCCGAAACGAAATTTCGCGCTTCACAGAAGAAAGACGAAAAATTTCTGAAGGACAAAGAGAATAGCCGCAAGGAAAGCGCTCAAAAACTGGCACGGCTGCGGGCACTCCGCATGGAGAAGGAAAATTCACAATAGACCGATGAACGCTGGCTGAAGATGGAACCGCTGTCCTCCAGCGTCCTCGGTGCGTGGGCGAGATTCGAAAGATCAAAAATGGTGACCGCCGCATGACCGTATGTTCGGTCGAGTTTTCGAGAGAGGTTGTTTTACAATGACAAGCGATCCTGTTGACTTAAACGAGCGCCGCGAACTCACATCGAGAAAATCCGTCCGGCTCCGCCATTCCCTGCGTGAATTGCAGGCCGAACGCGAAAGCCTGCGCGAAAGCCAGGACGAACTGGAAAACCTGCTTGTCGACACGCCATCGACGGCGTTTGCCGACACCGCAGCCAGGGCGGGGTATCTGCTCGGGCTGTTCGCCGAGACGGCCGAGGCGCAACACCCACGCCGCCAGGTGCTGATCGACCAGGTCAGAACCGATCTCCAGCGGATCTGCGATGAAACGGATGACAAGCCGTGAACAACCAGCCCGACCCTGAAGCCGAACGCATGGGGACGCATTGGGATCTGCCGAAGACCCGGCAATGCCTGCGTTGCCAAGTGCGCTTCGAGAGCGAGTGGTCGGGCGAACGCATATGTCCGCGCTGCAAGGGATCCAAAGATTGGCGAAGCGGATTGTCACAACAATTGAGCTCCGCCGACTGAACCGCCTTGCGCCGTTCCCCTTGCCGATGAACCGGCCTTGGCCGGCGCACTGATGACCCCATTTTAAAGGAAACCGCAGAATGAACGGACGATGCAACAATGCCGACCGCGATACGACGGGCCCGCGCTCCTCGTCGCCGCTTCAATCACGAATTCGAACCATCGCGTATCTGCTTTTTCTGGCGGCCGCGCTTCCGCTTTTGGCCGTTTCCTCTGCCGGTGCCGCGGACAAGGCCCCGGAGAACGGGCGAGACAACTCGTATGGAGGCGGATGGCAATGCAACCGGGGCTATCGGGAGCAGAACGGCGCCTGCATTTCAATCGCGGTGCCGGATAACGCGTTTGCAACCAATGTCTCCTATGGACGCGGGTGGGAATGCCGTCGCGGGTATCGCGAACGGCAGGGTCTTTGCGTGGCGATCAAGGTGCCGGATAACGGCTATCTCGACGCCTACGGGGATGATTGGTCGTGCGAGCGCGGATACCGCAAGGCGAACGGTTCCTGCACCAAAATCAACATCCCCAAAAACGGCTTCCTGTCCGAAAACAGCTACGGCATCGGTTGGGAATGCGAGCGTGGATACCGGGCGAACGGCGAACTTTGCGCCAAGGTTCGCGTTCCGGAGAACGCCTACTTTATCGACGATACCTACGGGAACGGTTGGAAATGTCTGCGCGGGTTCAAGCCTGCCGGAGATGGCTGTGAACGCATCGAAATCCCTAAAAACGCCCATTTGAGCCACACCGGCAACGACTGGGAATGCGATCGCTCGTTCCGCAAGCAAGGCAACCAATGCACCGCGCCGAATTGATCCGGGCCGTCACCGGCCGGGCATGACACCTTGAAATTGGGTTCGTTTCGTCATTTTTTTAGACCATTGAACCTAAAGCCGGATTCGCCCCCGAAAAACGCTTCCGAAACGAAATTCCGGCGGCATTTCGGTCCCGGCGCCGATGGAAACTGGTACGCCGCGCGGGCCAGTGTTAGGCTGTCGGCAATCGGAAATCACGGACGGGAGTGAGCGAATGCCCATTAAGGAACTGGCCGACGGCGCGGCGAAAGACATCCTGGCGGCGCTCGGCGCCGACGCGGCGAAATCCGCCGAGGTTTCGAAAATCGTCGAGAAAACCCTGATCGCCGGCATGCTTGAGGTCCGCGAACGTTGCGTCGACGTGGTCGAGTCCTGCTGTAGCGATGACCTGGCGCATCAGATCTCCAGCGAAATCGAACGCAAGGAAAAGGCGCTGGTCGCCAATCTTTCCAGCCTGCGCTAACGATTAACGCCCGAATTCCTTGTCCTTGAGCTTGCGGCGCTGGATTTTGCCGCTCACGGTCTTGGGCAGGTCGGTGACGAACTCGATCCTGCGCGGGTACTTGTAAGGCGCGGTGACGCGCTTGGCGAAATCCTGCAATTCCTTGACCAGTCCGGCATCGCCGGTGAAGCCGCCGTTCAGGATGACGAATGCCTTGACCACTTCACCGCGCTCCGGATCAGGGCTGGCGACCGCCGCGCATTCCCTGACCGCCGGGTGCTCCATCAGAGCGTTCTCGACCTCCATCGGGCCGATGCGATAGCCCGACGAGTTAATCACGTCGTCGGCGCGGCCTTCGTAGAAAAGATACCCGTCCTCGTCCATGCGCGCTTCGTCACCGGTGAGGAACCACGTGTCACCCGCGACATTCACACGGCTGGCGGCGGTCTGTTCGGGATCATGCAGGTATTGCAGCATCAACTGCGGGTTCGGCAGCTTGATTACCAACCGGCCCGGCTGGTTGGCGGCGGCGATACGGTCGTCCTCATCGATGATCGCCGCATCGACGCCGGGCTGCGGTCTACCCATGGCGCCCGGCTTCACCGGCATCGCCGGGTAGTTGAGGACGGTCATCAGCGTCTCGGTCTGGCCGTAGCCGTCCAACAGCGGACCGCCGCCGGTCATCTCGCGCCAGCGGGTGACGATCTCGGGATTGACCGATTCGCCGGCGGAAACCGTGAGGCGCAGCTTCGAGAGGTCGCGCCCGGAAATGTCCTCGCCAATCAGGTGGCGCAGTTCCGTCGCCGCCGCGCAGAACACGCTGACGCCGTAGCGCTCGATCAGTTCCAGGCGCTTGGCGGCGTCGAACGGGCCGTCGTAATGCAGCGCCGTGGAACCGCAACTCCAGGGCCCGAACAGCACGCTGGTGCCGGACTTGCTCCAGCCCGTATCGGCGCTGCACCAGATGGTGTCGTCTTCGTAAAGGTCCAGCCAATACCAGGCCGAGACCCGCCAGGTGAAGATGGCGCGCGATGCATGCAGCACGCCCTTGGGTTTCCCGGTCGAGCCCGACGTGTAATAGAGGATCGCCGGGTCCTCGGCGCGAATGACGGGGGCGTCGAACGTCGGCGGCTGGGCCGCCAGGCCGGCGTCGAAATCGATCCACGGCCCTCGGTCCGATTCGGGACCGCCGCCGACGCTGACGAGCGCCTTGAAGCCATGCCCGGCGTCGAACTTGTGGACGTTGTCATGGGTGGTGACCACGGCCTTCGCGTCGGCGTGCTGAATGCGGTAGGCGAGATCGCCCTCGGTCAGCATGGTGACGCCGGGAATCGGGATGGCACCCATGCGCAGACAGCCGACCATGGCGATCTGCCAGGCCGGGATGCGCGGCAGCATGACGATGACGGTATCGCCCTTGGTGACCCCATGGGCCGCCAGCAGATTCGCAAAACGCTGGGTCAGTTCCGAAACCTCGGCGAAGGTCAGGCGCCGTTCGTCACCGGCCTCATTGCACCAGATCAGCGCCGGTTTAGCCGGGTCCTCGGCCCATTTGTCGACAACGTCGACGGCGAAGTTGAAGCACTCGGGGATCTCCCAGCGAAAGTCTCGGTGGGCGGTTTCATAGTCGGGCATGGAAACGCGGCGCATGGCGGGCGGTCTCAGCGGTTCTTGAGGATGCGTCGGGCGATGGCCCAGCGGTGCACTTCCGACGGTCCGTCGTAGATGCGGAAGCCCCGGATCTCGCGGAACATCTGGTTGACCACGGTGTCCTCGGTCATGCCCATGCCGCCCAGGATCTGCACGCAGCGGTCGGCGACGCGGAACAGCGCCTCCGAGACGGCAACCTTGGTCATCGAGCTCTCGTGGCGGGCCTTGGAACCGGCGTCCAGTTCCCGCGCCGTCCACCAGATCATCAGCCGGCTCTGCTGCAGGTCGATCTCGTTGTCGGCGAGCATGAACCCGACGCCCTCGTGTTCGCCCAGCGGCTTGCCGAAGGCCTCTCGGTTCTTGGCATAATCGGTGGCGATGTCGTGCGCGCGATTGGCACCGCCGAGCCAGCGCATGCAGTGCGTCAGGCGCGCCGGCGCCAGGCGCACCTGGACGTAGCGGAAAGCCTGGCCGACCTCGCCCAGCACCGCGTCGGCCGGGACGCGCAGATTGTCGAACACCACCTCGCAATGGCCGCCGGTGAAGCTCGAATCCATGGTCTCGAGGTCGCGCTCGATCTTGATGCCGTCGGAATCCATCGGCGCCAGGAACATGGTCGGACCCGCTTCCATGCCGTGGCCGTCCGGCACATGCGCCATGATGATGGTGAAGGCGGCACCATTGGCGCCGGTGATCAGCCACTTGCGCCCGTTGATGGCGAAGTGGTTGCCGTCCGGAACGGCGGTGGTCTCCAGCATCGTCGGGTCGGATCCGGCGCCCCCCGGCTCGGTCATGTTGAAGCACGACCGCGTCTCGCCTGCCGCCAACGGCTTCAGGTAGCGTTCCTGCTGTTCCGGGGTCGCCACCTTGGCCAGCAGGTTCATGTTGCCTTCGTCAGGCGCGGCGCAGTGCAGCGCGACGGGGCCCAAGGGCGAGTAACCGGCAGCCTCGAACACCAAGGCCATGTCGGTGTGATCGAGTCCCATGCCGCCCCACTGGGTCGGCACGTGCGGCGCGAACAGCCCAGCCTCGCGGGCAAGCTGGTTGAGTTCCAGGCGCAGCTCGTCGGTCGGCCCATGCGGCGTCACCCGCGGGTCCTTCTCATAGGGGATGATCTCGTCGGTGACGAAGGCGCGGGTTCGGTCCCGGAGGTCGCGTTGCTCGTCGGTAAGGGTGAAGTCGATCATGGTTTCTTCCTTTTCAGAAACAGTTGCCGCGCGCCACCTCGACCCCGAACTCGAGAATGCCGTCGGCCACCTTGCCGAACGGCTCATAACGCGGGTCGTCGGTGCCGCCGGAGGTGAAGCGCCGGTAAAGCTGGCGGAAGACGCTCGCCGTTCGCACCATGCCGAGCACCCGCCGATAGCGGAGATCCGACAAGTCGCGCCCGGTGAGCTCGGCGTAGATATCGGCCGCTTCCCGGCGCGTCGGAAATCCGTGCCCGGTGGTCGGCATCTGGTTCATGGCCTTGACGGCGTCGGGGTCGCCGGCTTCCGTCCAATAGCAGAGCACCACCGCCAAATCGTAGAGCGGGTCGCCGCGCGTGCCCATGTCCCAGTCGATCATCGCCACCGGGTCGAGGGTCGCTTCGTTCAGGATCAGGTTGTCGAGCTTGAAATCGTTGTGCATGAAGACGGTCTCGGCGTCGGGCACCGTCTGTCGGTCGAGCCAGCCCAGCAGTTCCGGCAGCGCCCCCGGCGTCTCGCCCTCCCAGGCCAGTTCGGCGCGGTGGCTCCAGCCTTTCTGCGTGCGCTCCAGGAAGCCTTCCGGCCGGCCCAGCGTATCGAGCCCCACTTCGGCGGGATCGACGCCATGCAGATCGGCCAGAGTCCCCATGATGACCCGACCCAGGTGCTCGCCCGGCGGTTCGCCTTCAGGGCCTCGCCAGTCGCCCAGATGCGGCGGCATCTCGCCGCCGATGACGATGCCGGCACGATACTCCATGATGAAGAAGGGCGCGCCCAGCACGTCCGGATCGTCGCAGAAGTGCAGGCACTTCGGAATCAGCGCCAATACCTTGGAAAGGCCGGTGATGATGCGGCTTTCGCGCCCCATGTCGTTGCCACCGGGCGGGATCGGCCCCAGCGGTGGTCGACGCAGCACCGCGTCCCGACCGTCCACCGAAAGCCGGTAGTTGAGATTGCCGAAACCGGCGGCGAACTGTTGCGGCGCCGGATCTTCGTCGAGGGTCATGCCGTGCCCGGCGAGATAGGTGCGCAAACGCTGCCAGTCCTGTGCAATGGCGCCGGCGCCGGTCAGGTACGAAGCGGATTGGGAGGACGCGTCGGTCATGGCGCAGTTTTAGCGCGCCGGACGGGAAAAGCCAAAGCCGTTGCGGGAAGGAGAAGGAGAGGGGACGGCGACCGGATCAGTTAGCGAGCAAGCGGCGCCGCTCCGGACCATCGTTGTAGTCGGTCTGATGGCGGCGGCGGTCGGGGCCGAAAAAACCACCGGCGCGGATGAACGGGCGGTGGTTTTCGATGACGTTACAGATGCGCGTATAGACCTGTTTCGCCGATACCGGCTTGGCCAGAAACTCGGTCATGCCGTTGTCGCGGGCCTCGAGGACGTGATGTAGTTCCGTATTGGCGGTGATGACCACAACCGGCACGAAGGGATTGGGCGAATCGTCATCCATGCGGATGCGGCGCAGGAACTCCAAACCGTCGAGTTCCGAGCACCAGTCGCAGAACACCACGTCGACGGGGAAGTTGACGTACATCTGCCAAGCCTTTTCCATCTCCGGCGTGCTCTGCACGGTAGGTACGCCAAAGGTGCGGAAAACCTCGGTAAACAGGTTGCGGATCAGCAGATGCTTTTCCAGAACCAAGATGTTCAACTTCGAAATATCGTATTCCTGCATGCAAACCCCCGTGCGGGCAGCGCGGCCCGACGATTGAACTCCCTCCCGCAGGATGACAGGAACTCCACAGCCCCGTCCCGTACACCCCTGAATTTGTTGGCGCTTCGTATATCACGGCGGAACCGGGGAATCCTCCCCATCATTGGTTACATGTATTTGGTCATATGGCGAAATTCCCAAATATGGCGCCCATGCAACGGTTGACCGTGCTGGCGAATGCGGGAATAAGGGCGGGGTGAGCAAGAACCCGACCGGCAGCCCGAAGTTTCGACCCAATCCGAAGCGCCAGGTGATCCTGGTGGTTCTGGCGATCGTCGGGCTCGCGGTGGGCTACGGGCTGGGCTTCGTATTCAAGCGCCCGGCGCCGAAACCGGCGCCGCCCGCACCGCAAACGACGCTTCCGCAAGAGGCGCCCGGCGCCGCCGAGGCACCGGTGCTGCCCGACCATGACGAGGCCCGGCCCGCGGGCAAGGTGCGCGCCTACGAGGAGGCGCTGCCGCGCGAGATCATCGTCGTCATGGAGCCGCTCAACCCGGCGAAGACCGCGATCAAGCCGCACCTCGACGAGGAAGCCCCGGAACCGGCCCCCAAGGCCATGCCGGCGCCGCAACCCGCGCCGGAGCCGAAGACCGAGACCGAGACCGCACTCGTTGCGCCCGAAGCCGAACCGGCACCGGCGCCCGGTGCCGAGGCGCCCGCGTGGCGCAAGTTCGCCGTGGCGGCGAAGCCCGACGGCCGGCCGGGGATCGCCATCGTCATGGACGACCTCGGCATCGACCGGGGCCGCACCCGGCGGACGATCGAACTGCCGGGGCCGCTCAACCTGTCGTTCCTGGCCTATGCGCACGACCTCGCCAAACAGGCAGACGCCGGGCGCGGCAAGGGCCACGAGATCTGGCTGCACGTGCCCATGGAACCCGGCTCCAAGAGCGTCGATCCGGGCCCCAACGTTCTGCTCAGCGGGCTCAAGGCGGCGGAACTGCGAAAGAGCCTGACGTGGAACCTGGACCAACTGAGCGGCTACGTCGGCATCAACAACCACATGGGCTCGCGCTTCACCGCCGACGCCGACGGCATGCGCGCCGTCATGGCGGAACTGAAGAAACGCGGCCTGGCGTTCCTCGATTCGGTCACCTCGCCCAAGTCGGTGGGGCAGAAGGCGGCGGCGGCGGCGGGCGTGCCGTTCCAGGTGCGGAACGTGTTCATCGACCACCTGGACGACATCCAAGCCGTCAACCGCCAACTCGAACGGGTCGAGCGCCTGGCCAGGAACCAGGGCCATGCCGTCGCCATCGGTCACCCCCGGGAAACCACCCTGAAGGCGCTGGTGCCGTGGCTGGCGACCCTCGACGGCAAGGGCTTCCAACTGGTGCCCCTGTCGAGCCTGCTGCACACGGCGGGCGGCACCGTCGCCGCCAAGCCATAAACCCGATATTCAGCCGGGCTCGTTGGTACCGGCGAAGCGCGACGCCTCTTCGACGGCGCGCACCAGGGCCTTCGCCTTGTTGACGGTCTCGTCGTATTCCGACTTGGGATCGCTGTCGGCGACGACGCCGGCGCCGGCCTGGATGTAGATGGCTTCGTCCTTGATGACGGCGGTGCGGAGCGCGATGCAGGTATCCATGTCGCCGTCGGCGCCGAAATAGCCGATGCAGCCGGCATAGACGCCGCGCCGCTCGGGCTCCAGTTCGTCGATGATCTCCATGGCCCGGACCTTGGGCGCGCCCGACACGGTGCCGGCGGGGAAGCCGCCCATCAGGGCGTCGATCTCGTCGAAGCGATCGCGATCGAGCTCGCCTTCGACGTTCGACGCGATATGCATGACGTGGGAATAGTATTCGACGATGAACTGCTCGGTCGGCTTGACGGTGCCGGGCTTGGCCACCCGGCCGACGTCGTTGCGCCCGAGATCGAGCAGCATCAGGTGCTCGGCGCGCTCCTTGGGATCGTTCAGGAGGTCCTCGGCCAGCGCCGCGTCCTCGGCCGGCGTGGCGCCCCTCGGGCGGGTGCCGGCGAGCGGGCGCAGCGTCACCTGGCCGTCGCGCACCCGCACCAGGATCTCGGGGCTGGAACCGACCACCTGGAAACCGCCGAAATCCAGGAAGAACAGGAACGGCGACGGATTGAGCCGCCGGAGCGAGCGGTAGAAGGAAAACGGCGGCAGTTGGAACGGCATGCGGAAACGCTGCGAGGGGACGATCTGGAACGCGTCGCCGGCGAGGATGTACTCCTTGGCGCGGCGCACCATGTCCTGGTAGTAGTCCGCCGTCATGTTGGAGGTGACGTCGTCTTCGCTGACCCGGCCCATGCTCTGCTGCGGCAGCGCGATCCTGAGCGGCGCCTCCAGGTCGCGGACCACCAATGCGAGCCTGGCCTCGGCCTCGGCATGGTCGGTCTCGGCATCGGAACCGCCGGCCCACACCGGTGTCACCACCGTCACCGTGTCTTCGAGCGAATCGAAGATCGCCATCACGGTCGGGCGCAGGAACATGCTGTCCGGCGTGCCGATGACGTCGGGATTGCCGTCGGGCAGCTTTTCCACCAGGCGCACCATGTCGTAGGCCATGTAGCCGACCAGCCCGGCCGCCATCGGCGGCAATTCGTCCGGCAGGTCGATGCGGCTCTCGGCAAGCAGGTGGCGCAGCGACTTCATGGCGCCCGCGTCGGCACCGACGGGGCAGGGCGCGAAGGCGTCCGGGTCGGCGATGACGTCGGTGTTGATCTCCGCCCGGTCGCCGAAACAGCGCCAGACCAGGTCCGGGCGCAATCCGATGATCGAGTAACGCCCGCGGATGGCGCCGCCCTCGACCGATTCCAACAGGAAACTGTAGGGCTGGTTCTGCGCCAGCTTGAGCATCGCCGAGACCGGCGTCTCCAGGTCCGCCACCAGCTTGGTCCAGACCACCTGCGCCCGCCCGGCGCCGTGCGCTTCGGCGAAGGCCTCGTATTCGGGAAAGGTGCGCATCGACGCTAGTTCGTCTGCCCGTCGGCGCTGCCGAACAACCGATCGATGGCGGCGCGGTAGACCGTGACGCCGGCTTCCTTGCGGAACGCCGTGCGCAACTGATCGGCGACGTCGCCCTGCAGGGAGCGCGCCAGCACGTCGGCCAACTCCTCGACGCCTTTCTTGTCGGCCGCCGGGTCGGCCTGGGTGATGGTTTTCAGCACCGCCACGCGGTAGCCGTCGCCGACCCGCGCATAAGCGGCCTTGCCGACCTCGAGATCGAAGATATCCACGATCAGCTCGGCATTGAAATCGGCGCCGCCGCCGCGCCCGTCTCGGGTCAGCGGGTTCGACGCCTTGACCTCCAGCGCCTGCACGCCGACGGCTTCGGCGAGCGGCTTGCCGGTATTGGCGGCATCGGCAATGGCCTTGGCGCGGGCCTCCGCCTGGATGCGGCGCTGCTCGGCCGACCAGGCGTCCTTCACTTTCGCCGCGACCTCCTCGAAGGGGCGCAGCGCCGGTTTGGTCACCTTGTCGACGCGGATGATATAGAAGCCCTGTTCGCCGGCCTCGGTCAGCGCGCTGTCGGCGTTTTCCTCGGTGGCGAAGGCGGTGGCGGCGAAGTTGGCGCCGCCGGGCAGGCCCTCGATGGCCTTGCCGTCGCGATCCTTGCCCTCGGCGTCGATGGCCGGAATTTGCACTGCCGCCAGGTTGAGCTGCCGTGCCGCTTCCTCCAGCGTGGCGCCGCCGCCGAGCGCGTCCTCGAAGGTGTTGGAGAGTTCGTAGAGCCCGTCGATGGCTTTTTCGCGCTGGATGTCGGTCAACACCTGCGGCTTGGCTTCCTCGAAGCTCATGGTGCCGCCGGGGGTGATGCCGGTGACCTGGAAGATATGCCAGCCGAGCGCCGTCTTGACCGGTTCGGTGACGGCGCCGTCGGCGATGGTGAACACCGTGTCGGCCAGTTCCGGCAACAGGTCCGACTTCGTCACCTCGCCGAGATCCACGGCGGCCTCGTCCTGACCGGCCACTTCCTTGGCCACCATCACGAAGTCGGCGCCTTCGATGAGGCGCTGGTGCGCGGATTTCGCCTTGGCCTCGTCGCCGATCAGCATTTGGCGCACCTTGCGCTTTTCGGACTTGGTGAACTCGTCGGCGCGGTGTTCGTAGGCGGTGCGCAGTTCCTCGTCGCTGACCTCGATCTCCTTGGCCAGGTCTTCCGCGTCCAGGTTGACGTAGGTGACGGCACGGGTTTCCGGCGCGGTGTAGGTCTGCTTGTTGGCGTCATAATAGGCACGCAGTTGCGTGTCGGTCGGTTCCGCCAACGCGCCGGCGGAGGCATCGGCGACGAAAACGCTTTCCACCTGGCGCTTTTCCTCGCGGTAGCGGTAGATGGCGTTGACCCAGGCCTTGGGCGCGGTGGCGCCGGCGGCGACATTGCCGAGCAACTGCTGCGACGCCAGGTCGGCGCGCACGCGGGCCACGTATTCGCCTTCCGACAATCCGTTCTGGCTCAACAGCAGTTCGAAGCGCTGGCGGTCGAAATTGCCGGCGAGGCCGGCGAACATGGGCTCCGCCTGGATCGCCCGAAGCACCAGGCCGTCACTGATGGCGATGCCCAGGTCCTGGGCGCTTTCCAACGTCGCCATCTCGCCGATCTGGCGTTCCAGCACGCGCTCGACCAGGCCGAACTTGCGCGCATCCTCGATGGAGAGGCGGTTGCCGAACAACTGGCGCATGCGCGACAGCTCGCGGTTGACCTCGCTGTAGAAGGTCTGGGGCCCTAGCTTCTGGCTGCCGACTTCGGCCACCGCGCCGCCGCCGCCGACCTGGTAGCCGAGCATGTCCTGGATGCCCCAGGCGCCGAATCCGAGGATCAGCAGGAAGGCGAACGCCTTGACGACGATGGAGCCGATACGCTTGCGCATGAGAAGAAGCATGGAACGGTTACCCGGCGGTTTTGGTTAAAAGAAAACGGCGCGCATCATAGGTGCGCATACCGCCAGCGGCAATGGCGTTCTGGTCTCCGCCGGGTTGCGAAGCGGGCAGGGCAGCGGGCCAGCGCAAGACGCCACGGGAAATCCCATGCCGGACCGGGGAACGACCTACCCATCCGGGGAGGGGGCGCGGAAAAACGCGGGTTGCAAGATATTGATTCAAAGCGAAACTCAAAAAAATCTCAGGAACGAACCCAATTGCGGAAACCTACCCGCTCGCAACGCGGATGTTGGCCCCGATCATTTTCTAGGTAAATATAACGATTTTTCCAAATTTTTCAATAAAAATATCTTTAAATTCCTATTTCAAGCACGGACGTCGGTCGCATTGTGCGAGGACCGTCGATGAGGCATGAAAGCATTTCCGCCTCCCGCCTCGGCAGGCGCGGGATCAAGCCGCGGTTCCGCGAATTTTCTACCCGAGTCCGGGTTCAATTCGTGGATCAACAGGTCAAGTCCGGTGATGACGGGTTTGGGAGGTGGAGCGGTAATGAAACCGTCGATCGGGCGATGTCTCAAGGTGACCCAAGTCGGAAGTTCCGGATGGATAAATGATCCCTCGTTCGCAAAACTGGGTTCTAGATTTTTCGTTACTGCTTATTCGGCTATCATTAGGGATGAGATTTCGATTAACAAAAGAAACGCCTGCTATGTACGAGATACTCGTTGGCAATTAACCACGATTGAGACGAAATGGTCGAAAACCTGGACATAGAACGAGTAAATTTTCTGATTGTCGGCGGAAATTCGCATATGCGATCGATCATAAGGACGATCCTACGCGCACTCGGCGGAAGAAACGTTTGCGAGGCTGAGAACGGCGCCAAAGCTATCGACATGATGCACACGTTTTCCGCCGATATTGTCATTTGTGAACGAGAGATGCAGCCCTTGGATGGCTTGGAGTTCGTGCGTACGCTTCGAACGAGTTCCGACAGCCCTAACCAGATGGTCCCGATCATCATGTTGACCGGTTACGCGGAAAAACACGATATATCCGAAGCCCGAGATGCGGGCATCAATGAATTCCTTGGAACACCGGTATCCGCGACCGATCTCTATCGTCGTATCGTATCGGTAATTCTTCACCCTCGCCAATTTATCCGCACAGAAACGTATTTCGGCCCCGATCGTCACCGTCATTCGGATGGCGGTTATGAAGGAGCCGATAAACGCAAACAATTGGGTGGAAAAAAGCGATGAAGATCAGGGGGACTCGATTGTCGATCTTAGACCTCACGTTGAATGTTCCTATGCTTCAATGTGGTTGAATTTCCCCCAGAAGGATACACTGAACTCTTTTCGCACCTTCTCGATCGCTCGTATGATTCGCAGATCAGAATCGGTCGGAAGCGTGTCTGTCGCTGTTCAGTGCAAGCCGAACTTCGTCGAGCAGACGGTCAATGGTCTTGCGCTCACAATTCGGTAACAAAAACTTTGGTGTCGGCTGAACCATCGATCTTGATGATTTTCATATCTCAATTCCATCGACTGATCAGCCCAAGGAAATAGATGATTATGGAACGGAATGAACGAATACTGACTTATTTGGCCGGTGCCTTTATAGGCTCCTTGATCACAATGATGATCGGATTTGGCTTGGGTGGATGGTTGACTGAAAAAAGCGCCACAAGAATGGCCTCCGAATTTTCGCGTGCCGGGCTTACTGCTGCATTCGTTCCATTTTGCACCCAACGCGCAAAAAACGATCCTGAATTCGAGGTTACGCTCGCCAGGATTAGAAAGGCTGATCACATAAACCGGACAAAAATACTACTTCACGCAGGATGGGCAACGATGTCCGGAGGAAGCGCGGATTACGTGGTTGCTCAAGCATGTATGCTTTCTCTGACACAATCGAAAGGTTTGAATTGAAATTTGATCGGGTTGAATAATTCGCGAGTTCCATCTCAGGAACCGGAATTCTTCAACTGAAGAGTGCCGCTATCAGCGCAGTTCCACCAACATCCGCCGTCTTCTGACCCGCCTCCTGCTCCTTCAAAATCCCGATGATCTGCTCTTCCGTGAACCGCGATCGCTTCATATCCATCTCCTCTCAGGGGTGATGGACTCTACCTAATTCTGGAGGAGAAAGCGGGGCTCAGGTCAGGTTGCATCATGTTTCCAGTCTCCGTTCCTGCCAAATTTCGGACATGGGTCATCTCCAGTCTACCAGGCGCGGGAAATCTGACGTCCGGATTCTGATCAGAAAGCCGACATAAGCTGCCAACACGGCGAATGACGCCTCTTGGCTATTCACCGACCTATGAGCGTGCGGATTGGAACGTCCGCTCCCGAACAAACACTTGACGTCATAGGCGGAGCGGTTCCGAACTCGCACGACACTGCCGTAACCGGCTCCAGCGGTTCGAACTCGTGGATACGCGGGTCGAGCCCACAAATGACGAGATGGCGTGGAACTGGCCGGCCGCGACGGGCTAGGCCATAGCCCGTTCCGCCAGAACCTTGTCGTCGGGCCGCTCGTAGCGCGGCGTTTCGTCGCGCTCGCCGCGGCGGTCGACGCCGTCGTCGTCCAGGACCTTGGCCTTCCAGTCGGGATCGATGTCCAACCAATTCTTGCCGATATCGACGATGGTGCCGGGTTGGTCGACGGTCGCAAACAGCTCCAGCGCGCGGCTGACGGTGTCCAACTGGTCTTCGAGGTCGCCCGGCTTGCCGGCCGTGTGGCCCAAGGGATAGTCGACGAAGGACGCACGCGGCGGCTTCGCCGATTGCACGATATCCAGCGCGCTGACCATGCAGACGGTGGGCAGGCCGTCGTCCTCGAACATGCGCGCCATCACCGACATGGACTGGTGGCAGACCGGGCACATGGGGATCAACAGCACCGCATCGGCCTTTGCCGCGCGCACCTGTTCGGCCAGGGCGGGGTAGACGATCTCGCGTACCTTGCGGCTGGAATAGATGCCGCCCATGATCGACAGCAGCGGGTCGGCGACCTCGCCGATGGTGCCGTCCGCCTCGAGATTCGCGAGCGCATCCAGGGGCACCAGGCAGTTGGGCTCCTTCAAGGCGCTCTTCAGGTATTTCCCGGCCACATGGGTGAAGCGCAGGTCCTTGGGGTCGACGTCCTTGGGGATTTTCCGAAAACCGGTGTCGTCCTTGTAATGGAAGGCGACCTGGCCGGCGACGTAGGTGCCGCCTGAGACGATCACCGCGATGCGGCTCTCGGAAACCGGCTTCGTCGGCTTCGTCAGACCCGACGGCGCGTCGTTCCAGACCCAGCGGTAGGGCTCGTAGCCGTTGAGCTCGTAGCGTTCGCGGGTCAGGCGGATGTATTCGATGGGGGCGTCGGCGTTATCGGTCATTTCGGGTTCCTCCGCAGTCAATGATGCCATCAGCAGCCATTTCGTCAATTTCCGCCTCACTCAGGTCCAGCAGTTCCGCAAGCACGGCGCGGGTGTCGGCGCCCTGGGGGCGGCCGGCCCAGCGCACGCCTCCGGGCGTGCCGAGCAGTTTCGGCACCACGCCCGGCACCGTCACCGAGCCCATTTCGTCGCTCGGCACGTTGAGCAGCATGTCGCGGGCACGGAAGTGCGGGTCTTCGAAGATATCGGCGACGGTGTAGATCGGCCCCGCCGGCACGCCGCCCTCATCCAGGCGCCTGTCCAGTTCCTTCTGGTCGAGCGACGTGGTCCAGGCGGTGATGATGGCCGACAGCGTCGCCTCGTTGTCGTTGCGGATCACCGCGTCGGCGAAGCGCGGGTCGTCCTTCAGTTCCGGCATGCCCATGGCGTCGCAAAGCCGGCGGAAGGTCGAGGTATTGCCCGCCGCGATATGGATGTAGCCGCCGTCGCGGGTGGCGAACAGGTCGTTCGGCGCGTGGCCCGGCAGCTTGCCCCCGGCGCGCTCGGCGACGATGCCGAGCTTCTCGTAGGTGGGGATCAGCCCTTCCATGACGGTGAAGGCGGATTCGTAGAGCGCGGCGTCGATGCATTGGCCGAGGCCGGTGTCGTTGCGGTGATAGAGCGCCATCATCGTGCCGAGCGCGGCGTAGACGCCGGTCATGTAGTCGGTCAGCGGCACGGCGGCGCGCGACGGCGGCCGGTCGGGATCGCCGATGATGCCCCGAAGCCCGCTCAGCCCCTCGCCGATGATGCCGAAACCGGGGCGCTCGCGGTTGGGACCGGTCTGGCCGAAGCCGCTGATCCGGACCATGACGATGCCGGGATTGAGCGCCGCCAGGTCGTCGTAGCCGAGCCCCCATTTCTCCATGGTGCCGGGGCGGAAGTTCTCGATCAGCACATCGACCTTGGCGACCAAGCGGCGGATCACGTCGCGGCCCTCGTCGGTGCGCAGGTTCACCGACGCGATGCGCTTGTTGCGCGACAGGCTGGCCCAGGTGAGGGACTTGCCCTCGAACTGCTCGCCGAAGGTGCGCGCCGGATCGCCGTCGGGGGATTCGATCTTGATCACCTCGGCGCCGAAATCGGCCAGCAGCCGGCCGCAATAGGGCCCGGCGACGGTCGAGCCCAATTCCAGCACCCGGCAGCCCTGCAAGGGTCCATTTTCATACATGCCGGCGATCCCCCCTACGGCAAAACGGTTTCGGCGCGGCGATCTTAGGGCCGCCGGCAGGCGCGATCAAACCGCGAGCCGCGTCGATGCCATGTGCCGGAGACATGCCCGTTTCAAATATTTTGCCAAAGGCCGGGTTGCGGGTATGATCCGCACCTATGAAGCAGCGCCGCCACGGCGCTGAACGGTGAATAACAGGGGAGAGTCTCCATGCAACAAAACGAATCCTTTTCGATTGGCGGTCTGACCAAGGTGCTGGTCTACGGCGCCGCCACCGCGATCGGCCTGGTCGTGGCCGTCCTTATCTTGCTGAAAATCTTTATCTGAGGGGCCGGGGCATTGCCCTGGCTATCCGACAACTCAGCCAAGCGGGGACACCAACATTGACACGAAACCTGGAACGGAGACGACAATGGCCGCAAAACGACGCCCCCTGATCGCCGGCAACTGGAAGATGAACGGTCTGAAGAAGGACGCCCGCGCGCTTGCCGGCGCGCTCGGCACCCGCTTGAAGAAACTGAAAACCAAGCCCGGCTTCGACATGCTGGTCTGCCCGCCCGCGCCCTTGATCGGCCCGGTGGTCGACGCCACCAAGGGCACCGGCCTCGCCGTCGGCGGCCAGGACTGCCACATGGCGGCGTCCGGCGCGCACACCGGCGACGTCAGCGCGAAGCTTCTGAAATCCATGGGCTGCAAGTTCGTCATCGTCGGCCATTCGGAGCGCCGCACCGACCACGCGGAGACCGACAAGATGGTCAAGGCCAAGGCCGAAGCGGCGCTGGCGGCGGGGCTCAAGGTCATCGTCTGCATCGGCGAGACCTTGAAGGAACGCAAGGCCGGGCAGACGCTGAACGTCAACCGCCGGCAGCTTCGTGGTTCGCTGCCGGACGGCGCCACGGCGGCCAACACGGTCATCGCCTACGAGCCCGTCTGGGCCATCGGCACCGGCGAAGTGGCGACGCCCGAACAGGCGCAGGACGTCCACGCCGCCATCAGGAAGGCGCTGAAGGGCAAGCTGGGCGCCGCCGAAGCCGACAAGATGCGCATTCTCTACGGCGGCTCGATGAAGCCCGGCAACGCCGCCGAACTGCTGGCGCAGCCCGACATCGACGGCGGCCTGATCGGCGGCGCGGCGCTGACGGTCAAGGACTTCTGGGGCATCGCCGAAGCCGTCTGAGGGGCTGAGGCCATGAGCGGCCCGGACTACGACGAACTGTTCAAGGGCCGGCCCGGCAGCGTGCTGGGCCGCCACCGCGACCCCGAACCGACGCCGGAGGAACGCCGGGCCGTCGAGGCGAAAATCCGCCGCGCCGAGGAAAAGCGCCCGGCCAAGGAACGGCCTTGGAATTCGAACGGCCGCCGCCTGCCGCCGGGCCAGGCGAAGACCGATGAATTCCCCGTCCTGGATCTCGGCCACCGGCCGCTGATCGATACCCGCGACTGGCGGCTCAGCGTAGCCGGCGCGGTGGAGCGGCGGCTCGACTGGGACTGGCAGGCCTTCATGGCGGCGGCGCAGGTGAGCCTCAGCGCCGATATCCATTGCGTCACCGAATGGTCGCGCTTCGACAACGCCTGGCAGGGCGTCGCCGGGCGCACGATCCTGGAACTCGTCCGCCCGCGGCCGGAGGCCGGGTTTTTGGTGTTCCACAGCCATGACGGCTACACCACCAACCTGCCGATCGAGCGCTTCCAGGCCGACGACGCGCTGCTGGCGCACGCCTGGCAGGGCGAGCCGTTGGCGCGCGAGCACGGCGGCCCGGTGCGCGCCGTAATCCCGAGCCTGTATTTCTGGAAAAGCGCCAAGTGGGTGAAGCACATTGCCGTGCTGGAGAAGGACGCGCCGGGCTATTGGGAGACACGCGGCTACCACAACGACGGCGACCCGTGGAAACAGCAGCGCTACGGGTAAAAAATGCGCTATCATTTCCGCATGTGGCGCACGCTCGTCCTTTCGGTCCTATTCGGCCTCGGCTTCGCCGTGCGGGCGGAAGCCTGCGGGCCGAGGGTCGAAATCCGCTTCTACGAGGACGCCGGCGGCGACCTGTTCGAGATCGTCAACAAGAGCCAGGAGGAATGGTCGCTGGCCTCGCTGGTGCTGACGCTGACAGGCTCGGCCGGGCGGCTGGTGTTCGATACAGCCGACGGCGGCCTCGGCGCCTCCATGCACCAGCCCTTCGCCGCCTGGAACGGAGACGGGGAAGGGGACGTGGGCTACCAGGGCGCGACCCCGGTGGACGACGGCTCGGAAGTGGTGGCGCTGAGCTTCACCAAGTTCGGCCCGGGCAAGACCTTCACCTTCGTCGTCGACGTGGACGACCGGCTGGAAGACGCGTTCGGCCAGGCGATGGTCACCGACGCCGAGATCGCGGGCGCGTCGGGCGCCGCCCGCATGGTCAAGGCGGGCGGCGAGGAGAGCCGCGTCAACGGCGTCTTCCTCACGCGCGGCGTCGCGGTGCTGGGCGGCGGCGGCCTCTGCGCCTAGTCGCTATTCGGCCTTCGCCGGCTCCAGTTCGAATACCTCCGTCACCGTCAACCCGGCGATATCGTCGAACTTGGCGTTCTGCGGATCGGCGGGATCGATCAGGTTGGAAACCCGCGAATAGGTCTCCGGCACCAGCACCGGTTCGTGCTCGCCGTCCGAACGGGTGATGCCGTAACGCACGCGCCGGCGTTCGGAGGTGGCGAGCTTGCCGATCAGGCTCTTGGTCGCCCAGATGGCCCCGTCGCGCGCGAAATCGCTCAGCCGCGCCGCCATGTTGATGGTGTCGCCCAAGACCGTGAATTCGACGTGGGTCGGCGTCTGGAAGGTGCCGAACCATTCCTGGCCCTCGTGGATGCCGATGTTGAGGATCAGGTCGTTGAGCCAGTTCTTGTCGCCGCGCCAGCGCCGGCTGATCTCGTCCATCTCGGCGCGCATGTCCTGGGCGCAGGCGAGCGCGTTGATGAGATAGTTGGAATCCGGCTGCGGAAAGAAATAACAGACCATGCCGTCGCCCACGTGCTTGCCGTGGGTGCCGAAGTGGCGGCGCAGGATCGGCTCCATGGCGCCCCAGATGTCGTTGATGAGCTGGAAGTATTCCTCCGGCGGCAGCTCGGCGCAGATGCGCACCGAGTTCTGCAGGTCGGCGACCAGCACCGCCAGGTCGGTGAGATAGGGCCGGCGGCGTTTCAGCAGGTCGCGGATGACGATGTCGCGCCTGGAAAGCAGCGCCATCAGTTCGTCGCCGGTATTGTCGATGGGGGAATAGGCGAAGAAGATGCCCTCGCGGAAGAACGAGGCATGCACCGAGAACCAGCGCTCCGGTTCGCCGCGCGGCGCCAGGTTGACCTCCGTCTTGACCAGCATGCCGCCCGATTGCACCTCCACGTCGTCATAGATGCGCGCCAGGCGTTCGGTCTCGCGGAAATCGCCGTCAAAGCCGTCCATGTCGATCAGGCTGGACCGCGCCAGCCGGCGCTTGGCGATGGCGAGATGAAACCGCAGCAGTTCCTCGAAGCCTTCCGAACGCGTAAGCACCGGCGCGGTCAGGGCCAGGTTGAAGAACTTGCGCTCGGCGATGTCGCTGGAAAGTTCGATCTGGCGGCCCAGCAGCTCCTGGAACGCCGCGTCGTTGGCCCATTCCAACTCAAACCGGCCGTTGACCATATAGGCCGGCGCGTCGATCTGGTCGATGGTGAGGCGCAGCCCACCCGGCGGGCGCGGCGCCTGTGGCGGCCGGGCCGGACGTTCCGCGGCCGGCTGATCGCCGATGATCGAGACGATTCTGGTCATCGATTTTCCCTCTTTTTTGAGTTTTTTCACCCTTTCCAGGGTGTTGAGCACGGAAGAAGGGAAGAACCCGATGCGCGGCGTCGTCCGTCCGCCACCGGGTTTCATGCCGACGGCGGGCTTTGGCAGCAGGCCGAGTTGAATGTAGTTGTTCAAGGTCGCGCGGGAGATTCCGGCTTCCGCCAAAATCTCCTTGCTGGTCAGCAAAACCGGTTCCTTGACGAACATGCGTCGGTCCACCCATTCCCTTCACATGGGATTCGTTTTAAGCCCACCTGAGTCCGGTGTAAACAGCTTCTTAAGGTTTTTGTAAGGTTTATTAATTCGTGGCATTCGAATTAAATTACTGTTTTCATACAATTTTATGAGACGCTTACAATATGTCGTATGGAATTGGGGAACGGACCCATTATATTTAGACAATTAAAATTTTAATTGTCTAATTAATTTCCCGACTCGCAAAACGTGCAACATATCGCAATCGGCTTGGGTGACGGCAGGGCCTGTGATTTACTGCCGGTCATGAGCATCGAAGTCACACCGCTGTCCACCGGCATCGGCGCCGAGATTTCCGGCGTCGACCTGAAAGCGCCCGGCGCCGACGCCCGCGCCGCCATCTACCGGGCCTACCTGGACCACCGCATCATCGTCATGCGCGGCCAGGAGGGACTTTCCACCGACGACGTCATGGCCGCCAGCCGCATTCTCGGGCGTGAGCTGGAGCCGCACGTCTTCACCCGCTACCACCACCCCGATACGCCGCTGGTGATGGTGCTGTCGAACCGCAAGGACGACGCCGGCAAGGAGAAGGGGCTGCGCGACGCGGGCTCGTTCTGGCATTCGGACGTGTCCTACAAGGAGATTCCGGCCAAGGCGACGCTGCTCTATGCGCTGGAGGTGCCCGACGAAGGCGGCGATACGCTGTTCTGCGACATGACGCTCGCCTACGACGGGCTTTCGGACGCCATGAAGCAGCGCCTGGACGGCATGACGGCGGTGCACAACTACGCCCACACGCCGCGCGAAATCTTCAAATCGGGCGAGGTGACTCCGCCGCCCGACTGCGTGCATCCGGTGATCCGCACCAATCCCGAAACCGGGCGCAAGTCGATCTACATCAACCCGTCCTACACGGTGCGCATCGAGGGGCTCAGCGACGAAGAGAGCGAAGCGCTGAAGGACGAGATTTTCGCGCACTGCATGCGCGATGAATACTGCATGCGTTACAAGTGGCGCGCCGGCGACGTCGTCGCCTGGGACAATGCCGCCTCCATGCACGCGGCCACCACCGACAAGCTCGACCCCAACCGCCACCGCACCATCTGGCGGACCATCATCTCTGGCGAGGGGCGGCCGGTATAGTCGGGCGAGGCGCTCGCGCCCGCAGACCAATCCTTATTCGCGCGTGAAGCGAACCGAAGGCCTGGTCACGGCTTGAATCCGATCACCGTTACGTCGTCACGCCGCGGCTCGTCGCCTTGGTAGTTCGAAAAACGTTCGAGAATTTGGCTCCGCTGCTCGTTGAGCGGCAGATGTTCGACATCGAGCAAAACCTGTTTGAAACGTTTTTTGCCATACCCACGGCGCTTTTCGCCGCCGATCTGATCGATCATGCCGTCAGACGCCATGTAGAACGTCTGCGTCCCGGTCACCGGTATGATCTGCTCGTCGAAGGTCTGGGTCGCGGGGATTCCGCGATAACCAATGCCGCTTCGCGTGGCCTTGACCTCTGTGATCTCTCCATTCTCGACGATGAGCAGCGGTAATCTGGCACCGGAGAAAACCAACCGGGAATGATCGAAATCGATGAAACAGGCGCCAAGATCAAGGCCGTCATCGGATTGACCGGCACCACCGTGCTGATTGAGCGTGAATTGCACCACCAAATGCATCTGACGAACCAGTTGGCCGACGCCCCCCGGTTCCACCTCGCCGATGGCCCGATCGAGCGCCCCCGTCGCGATCAGCGTCATGAAGGCACCGGGAACGCCGTGGCCGGTACAATCCGCAGCAATAACCAGCACGCCCTGTCCCCAAGGATGGCACCAGTAAATATCACCGCCGACCACGTCGCGCGGCTGCCAAATGACGAGACAATCCGACGTAGTCGCGCGTAGCATTTCCTCGCCGGTCATCACCGCTTGCTGGATACGCGATGCATAGGTGATGCTGTCGGAAATGACGGTGTAGGCATCGGACAGACGGCGCTCCGCCTCTTTGCGCTCGGTGATGTCGCGGACGAGGCCGGTGAAAATCTGCACCTCGCCAAGCGTTGCCTCGCCGACCGCCAGGTCCATGGGAAACACGGTGCCGTCATTCCTAAGCCCCGTCACTTCACGGTTGCTGCCGACGATCCGTTTTTCACCGGTGTCGTGAAAGTGCCGGATGAAACCGTCATGGTCCTTGGCGACCGCTTCCGGCATCAGCATCTTAACGTTCCTGCCGATGACTTCGTTCGCCGGGTAGCCGAAGATGCGCTCGGCCGCCGGGCTGAAGGTGAGGACCGCTCCCCCGTCGTCGATGACGATGATGCCATCGCTAGCGGTTTCGATGACGCTGCGCAGCCGGTTTTCGACCTTGCGCCGTTCGGTGACGTCGTCGAAGGCCACCACCGCACCGCGGATTTCACCGTCCCTCAGAATCGGTGTCGCCGAATACTCGACCGGAAATGAGCTTCCGTCCTTGCGCCAAAGGATTTCATTGTCGATACGCGACGAGTCCCCGTACGTATAGGCCCGCCACATGGGGCATTCCTCGACCGGATAGGCGGCGCCGTCCGCCCGCGTATGATGGATCAGCGCATGGACCTTCTGGCCGATCAATTCACTGGAGGCGAAGCCCAACAGCTTGAGGGCCTGGGTGTTGGCGAAACTAACGCAGCCGTCGAGATCAACGCCGAACACGCCCTCGCCGATGGATTCGAGGATCAACCGGACCTCTTCCTCCGAGCGTTTCAGTTCCTCTCGGGCCTCGGTTACGTCGGTGACATCGGAAACCACGACGACGGCGCCGCCGCCGTCGATCGGCGCTTTTCGAAGTTGCAGCACCTTGTCGCTCTCCGCGAGGCGCATGTCGCGCTCGGCGGATTCGGAACTGGAAAGGGCTTCGAGGCGGTCGCGTACCAGTTCATCGATATCACCGTCGCCATAATCGCCGCGGATGGCATGAGCCAGCACGGCGTTCTCGACCTTGATGCCAACACCGATGAATTCCTCATCGAATTCCATGAAATCACGGTAACGCTGGTTCATCAGCACATAGCGCATGTTCTGGTCGAGCATGAACATCCCGTCGGACATGTTCTCCATCGCCGTGCGCAGGAGCTTTTCTCGGTCCGCCAATTCCTCCGTCCGTTCCTTGACCCGGATTTCCAGGTTGTCGCGCGCCCGTGCCAGCGCCGCCGTAGCGCTCTGGCCGGCCCAGACCGAAAGGCCCGTCAGGCCAAGCCCCAGGAGGACGGAAATACTCAGCAATACGATGATCGTGTTCCGCAGCGTCAGATAAGCATCGAGTGCCTCCGCCTCATCGATTTCCGCGGCGAGGCCGATGTTCAGGAAGTCATCCCAGACCCAAGCCCCGAGGACGCGCACCCCCCGGTAGTCCCGATAGCCAGCGATATCGGTGCCGCCATTTCCGGTGACCGCCGATGCCGCCATGTGGGTAAAGGGAAGGTCCTCGATTTCCCCGCGTATCCCATGGCCATCAAAAAGATTCCCGCCGGGATCCCTGATCTGCAGGTTCAAGACACCGAACGCATCCGGCTTTATCAACCCGATGCTTTGCAGCACGGCGTCGAACCGGCTGGGGCTGGCCAGAACTCCGGCCTTGTCAAAGGCATAGGTTTCGCCGCTTTCGCCAGGACGCCCAAGCTTGATAATGCGGGCAAAGTCATTCTCGAGCGGTTGCGGCATGGCGAGGACGGCAATGGTATCGCCGCGACGGTTTTGAATAGGCGAGGCGAAGTAGATCGCTTGCCCCTGCACATCCTGACGAACCGGTGGAATCAACAGGCTTTCGCCACCAAGGATCCGCTCGAAGAGCGGCTTCCGCTGTTCGAAAATGCCGCTTAACTGTCCGAGACGGGACGCCTCGGAGGCCCCCAGGATCACACCGTTACGGTCGGCGATCACAAATGAATGCGGCGCCTTGGCCATCCGCCGGGCGTCCATGAATTGGCGCAGGTTGGATCGATTGATGAAGTCCCGCACGATTTCCGGACGGGCGGATCTAGACAAAAGCCGCTCCGTCAAGCTTACGAGGTCGGCGCTTGTCGCCAGCAGTTTGACTTCTTCGGTCTCCTTTGCCGCCCAATTGCGGAGCGATTCGTGGGTGGTGTGTAGAACCGTGAACAGAGTGGCGCCCATCTGTTCGCGCATTTCCTGTTGCATGCGTTGCAGCGCGACCCACGCGCCCGCCACCATTGCCGCCAGGAACAGGCCGACCAACAACATGCCGATGAAGCGCGCCTGCGCCGACTGGAAGATATCCTCGACATCGTCCCCGATGGTCCGACGCAAAACCCAGCCAACGCCAACCAGCAGCAATGCCAAGCCGATGGTGACACTGGCAATCAGCAGGGCAAGGTTGAAAAGCGAGACCTCGTCGCGTGGCGCGGCTGCCATCGAATGACCATCTTGTACTTCCGGCGTCTCGCCGAACCATGCGGCTTTGAGGGCATTGGTTTCGGCATGGGGAAGGGCGGAAATGGCCTTTTGCAGGATGCCGCGAAGCACCGGCCGATCTTGGCGTACGCCGATACGCAATTTGTTGCTGAAAGCGTCGTCGTCGATGCCGCCGGCGATCCGCAGATTGGATAGCAGTTTTTCCCGGATCAAATAGTTCTGAACCGCCACCCCGCCCAATGTCGCATCGACACGGCCAAACGATACCGCTTCCAGGCAGGCCGCTTGGTCGTCACGCAGCGCTAGCGAGATGTCGGGATAGCTGCGCTCGATAATCTCCTGATAGAAAAAACCGCTCGGCAGACAGACGGACTTTCCTCTCAGATCATTGATTTTCGAGATTGAATGATCATCGTCTCGGGCAATGATCACGGGCGGATTGTCGACATAGGGGTCGGTGAAAAGGATGTATTTCTGGCGTTCCGGCGTGCGCACGATATTCATCATGACGTCGAGCTGTTTTGCACGAACCATTTCGAGGAAATCGTTCCATGTCGGTCCCGTGACATACTCGACCCGAAGACCAACCGAGGCCGCGAGCAGGTTCATGTATTCGATGGAGAAGCCGAGCGGCCTGCCATTTTCATTGAAATTGAACGGTGGCCAGTCGGTCTCGTTATGGACCCGGATGACCGGATTGGCGGCGATCCAAGATTGCTCTTCGGCAGACAACGGGACGCTGGTTATCGGTGCCCTGTAAACGGTGACGACACCTATTTTTTCGTTTTCGTAAATGACGTCGGCATCGGTGCGGGCCAGGGATGCAATCTCGTCGGGTATCGGTTGGCCGAAAACACCTTCGGCCTCATTGCGAAAATAAGTGAGCAACCGTTCGTTATCGATGGACTCGGTGATCGATAAACCAGCGATGTCCTTCTGGTCCACCAGGTAGCCCTCGAGGACGGCGCGCAGCATATCCGCATCCAGGTTGTAGACGGCGCGCGCGGCGAAGCCGGCAATCCTATCAGCATGGCTGGTGACATTGCGGCCGGTTTCCTGTGCAAATGCGGTGTTGCTGGCCAATCCGATGACCAGCAAAAGGAGGACAAACCGCCGGAAATAGGCGCCAACAGAACTCATTGCCAATTCTTGATCCTAACGGTCGTAAGTCTGGAGAATACGCTCGATTGTTCCATTCATTCTTAGCTTATCGAGGGCAGCCTGCCATGTTTCGATGAGCTCGTCGTCTGATTCCTTGTTGAAGGCGATATAGAGGTGACCGGACATGATCTTGACGCCCTCCACCGCTTCGATGCGATCCAGCACGTTCAACTTCTTGGCACTGTAGATTCCGGCATAATAACCCGTCGGCCAGACTGTGACCCGGCCTTTGATCAAGCGTTGCAGGTTCTTCTCATCGGCGCCGCTTTGCATGACATCCAAGTTGTCAAATCCCTTAGCGACAAGGATTTCGTGCGTTGCGACATTCTTGGTGACGCCGATGCTGGGGAGTTTCCGGGCTTCGTCCATGGATGTCAGACGAACATCGGCTCCCTTTTTCTTGAAGAATACCATTTCCAGCTTGGCAAGCGGGCCGACCCACTTGTACTGGTCTTCACGGTCCGGCGTGCGCGCCGTCGAAAACAGGGCCGCGTTCTTGTGTTTGCGGAGAAGCTTCAGTCCGCGACTCCACGGCAGCACCTCGATCTCCGCCTGGCTGCCGGTCTCCGATTGCAGCCGCCGAACGATCTCGATTGAGATTCCCGAAAGAGACCTGGACGCGCCTTTACCCTCATAAAATTGGTAGGGAGCGAACTCCTCGGTCATGAGTCGGATGGGCTCGCCCGCAACAACAACCGTCGATCCGAAGCACACAAGAAAAACCACCCAGAAAAACTTCATCCTCCGACCTCTTTCGCAACCCATGACGGCTTTTCGATCATTGACATTCAGCGTTACCGAATGCCGATCCGTTCATTGTACCCGTTTCTGGCACGGCATACATGGATATTCACGCAAAATGAGACAAGCAGTAAGCCGAGTTATATCGCCGCCGGAGGCCTGTCGCTCATCGCGTTCTGTGGAAGCTGAATCGCCCCTCGGAGGGGTTCGCCGCTCAGTCGGCATTGATCTCCCGGTCGGCCTTGACTTCGCCGAGGAGGAAATCGCGCAGCACCGCGATGCGTTTCGAGTGACGCATTTCCTCCGGATAGACGAAATAGACATCGAACGACGGCGCGCGGAGATCGGCGAGGATTTCCACCAGCTCCGGCTGGTCCTCGCTCAGGTAATAGGGAAGGGCGGCAATGCCGGCGTTGTTGACGACCGCGCGCAGGATGCCGTGAACGCTGTTGACCGTGAGCGCCGGCGTGCGCGGTGATGCCGCGTCGCGGCCGACCGTGAGCAGCCAGTTCATGTCATCCATGGGCGTCGGCGTGCCGTCGCCGTAGACGATCAGTTTGTGGCCGTCGAGGTCGTCAACGGCCTGCGGCGTGCCGTGCGCCTTCAGGTACGCCTTCGAAGCGAACACCCTGTAGCGCACCTTCATCAGTTTGCGCTGCACGAGGTTCGGGTGGGTCGGCGGACGGAACCGCAGCGCCACCTCCGCCTCGCCCTGGGTCAGGTCGAGCACGTTGTTGTCGTTGAGCAGCAGCGACACGAAGATATTCGGATAAGCGCTCATGAAGCGGTTGATGCGCGCGCTGAGCCAAGCGGAACCGAACGCCACCGAGGTCGCGATCCGAAGCGGCCCTTCGGGAACGTCGCGATATTCGTTGATGCGCCCGAGCGCCAGCGCCAGCCGCGACGACATGTCGACGACGGCTCCCATCACCTCGCGGCCCGCATCCGTCAGCTCGACACCGGTGGTGGAGCGGCGGAAAAGCGACATCCGGAACCCGCTTTCCAGGGTGGCGATCTGCCGGCTGACGGCCGACTGGCTGATGTGCAGCCGCCGCCCGGCGCTGGAGAAGCTCTTGTCCTTGGCGACTTCCAGAAAAATTCGGAGATGGTTCCAATCCATGAAAGAGCGGCCAATGACCGGTGCCGGAGGCAGGGGTAAACCCCTGCCTCCATTCGGTGCCTCTACTTCATCCACGGTGGCGTAAAGGGCTGGAAGGCCCCGCCCTTGTAGACGACATAGGACATGCCGGGGACCAGCAAGTGACGGACGGCCTCGTCGCCGTCGTTCATCTTGTTGATGTTGACCACCGGAACGACGCTGCCTTTCCAATCCTTGATCCCTTCCAAGGTGTCGAGCAGAGCCTCGCGGGTAATCGGGCCCGAGCCCATGCGCTTCAGCGCCTCGGTGAACACCTGGGCACCGGTGAAGCCCCAGAGGTGGACGGCGTCCGGCTGTTCCTCGGGGTAGTACTTCTTCAAGATGGTCTTGGCCTCTTGGATGTGCGCGTTCGGGTCGGTCCATTCGCGGAAGATGGTGGCGAAATAGACGCCTTCGACAGCCGCCTGGCCGGCCAGTTCCGGTACCTTCGGGCTTTTGCCGAAGAACACGTTGACGACAGGCGCCTTCCAGCCGAGCTTGGCACGCTCGGTATAGACCTTGGCCGCCGGTTCCGGCGCACACGAGCAGATCAGCGCATCGACATTGGCGCTCTTCATCTTGATGACCTGCGAGGAAAGGTCGACTTCCTTGGGCTCATAACCTTCGGCAGCCACCATCTCGACGCCGTACTCCTTGAGGCCGGCTTCGATCCCCTGCAGATGGGTCTTGCCCGACGCGTCGTTCTGATAGATCACGCCGATTTTCTTCGCGCCGAAGACTTCCTTGGCGAAGTGGACGAGATCCGTTCCTTCCTTGTCGTATGGCGGATAGAGCGGAAACACGTAACGGCTTTTGTAGAACACGTTCTTCGCCGCGCCGGTGCCGGCACCGACCAGCGGCACCTTGTTGTCCACGATGTAGTCGATGACCGCCTGGGTCGGCGCCGAGCCCAAGGGCGCGACGATGGCGAAGCACTTGTCGCGCTCGACGAAGCGCTTGACGATGTTCTTGGTGCGTGCCGGTTCGTACTTGTCGTCGACCATCTTGTATTCGATTTTGCGGCCGTTGACGCCGCCGGCATCGTTGACGTGCTTGAACCAGGCATCCGCTCCCTTGCCCATGCGGAAATAACTCGAAACCTTGCCGGTCATGGGCTGGTAGGAACAGATCAGGATGCTGTCCTTGGAAACGCCCGGACCGTCGGCGGCCAAGGCTTGTGGTGACGCGGCGACGGCCAATAAACCGGCAGCCGCCAAAGCTTTAAAGGATAGGCACCTCATAATTCGAATCCTCCCTTGTCGAGGACGGTAAAGCGATACCGATGACCCGAGGTTCCGGGTTATATCGGCGAACGACGGCGTCGAAGTTTCCGTCCTCAACGACTTCGCGCCGTATGTCGGCGGCACCATTGCCGCTACATTCTCAAGCGACCGGCCGCGTGGACGAAATCGGATGGTGGGCGCGTGGATTCACTGCACGCCCATGTACGACTCGACCACTTCCCGGTTGCTTTTCAATTCCTCCGCCGCGCCGGAAACAGCGACGCGGCCGACCCTGAGCACGTATCCGAACACCGTGTTGCGCAAGGCAACGTTGGCGTTCTGCTCGACGATCAACATGGTCATGCCGCGTTCCGCGTTGACACGGCGGAGCGTGGCGAAAATATCCGCGATAATGATCGGCGCCAGCCCGAGCGAGGGCTCGTCGAGCAAAAGCAGCCGCGGCCGGGCCATCAGGCCGCGTCCGATCGCCAGCATCTGCTGCTCGCCGCCGCTCAACGACCCGCCGAGCTGGCGTTCGCGCTCGCGGAGCCTCGGAAACAGTTCCAGGACCATTCCCAGGTCCTCGTCGATCCCCGCCTTGTCGCTGCGCGCGTAGGCACCCATGCGCAAGTTTTCAAAAACCGTCAGGTCCTTGAAGATCTTGCGCCCCTCCGGCACGTGGGCGATGCCGTGGCGGACGATCTGGTTCGGCGTCATGCCGGCGAGGGAACGGCCGGCGAACTCGATACTGCCGGCGGTCAGCGGCACCATGCCGGATATGGCGCGCAGCGACGTCGACTTGCCGGCGCCGTTGGCGCCCAGGAGGGCGACCATCGCGCCTTCGTCGACTTCGAGCGAGATTCCCTGCAGCGCGCGGATGGCGCCGTAGCGGGCCTCCACATCGGTGAGCTTGAGGAGGCTCATGCGTCCTCCTCCTCGCCGAGGTAGGCCTTGATCACTTCGGGGTTTTGCTGGATTTCCGCCGGCGTTCCTTCAGCGAGGTTGGCGCCGAAATTGATGACGTAGATATGGTCGCAAATACTCATGACCATGGACATGTCGTGTTCGACCAGGAACACGGTGATGCCGAGGTCCTGATTGACGCGCCGGACGATCTCCTTGAGATCGGCCGTCTCCTCGTCGTTACAGCCGGCGACCGGTTCGTCGAGCAGGATGATCCTGGGGTCGCCGGCCAGGGCGCGTGCCATTTCGACGCGTTTCTGGTGACCGTAGGGGAGGTTTTTCACCGGATTGTCGAGATCGTCGGTAAGGCGGAGCATCTCGGCGATGTATTCCGCCTTTTCCACCAGCGCACGCTCGTTGCTGCGCGCCGACGGCAGCCCGAACATGTTGGCGAACGGATTTCCGATCCGGTGATGGGCGCCGATCAGAATGTTGGAAAGCGTCGATTGTTCGCTGAACAGATTGATGTTCTGGAAGGTGCGGGCCATGCCGAGCGGCGCCATTTCGTGCGGCTTGTGCCGGCCGATGTCGCGACCGTCGAAGAAAAGCTTTCCCTCGTCGCAGTCCTGGAACCGGGTCAGTACATTGAAGAGCGTCGTCTTGCCGGCGCCGTTGGGGCCGATCAGCCCGACGACCTTGCCTTCCTCGATGCCGAGCGTGATGTTGTTGCAGGCAATGACGCCGCCGAAACTGACGATGACGTTTTCACAGCGCAGGATTTCGCTCATTCGGCGTCTCCCGTCTGCTGCAAGGCTTTCAGTTTGCGCGCGCGCCAGGCCTGCACCGGCCTGGCCAGCACGCCGGCAATGCCGGCGGGCGCCAGGATCAGCACCCCGATCAACACCACGCCCTTGAAGATGAAAGCGAAATCCGCCAGTTCCTCCAGGAAGAACGGCACCATGACGATGAACACGCCGCCGACGAACGGCCCCATCATCATCGCCGATCCGCCGACCACGGTCGCGACCAGGAAGTCCACCGAGTACCAGATATCGGCGAACACCTCGGCCGAGACGTAGTTGACGATATGCGCGTTGAGCGCGCCGGCAATCCCGGTGATGGCGGCGCTGACGGAAAACGACAGCGTGCGGAAGAGCAGGCGGTTGACGCCGCTGCTTTCCGCCGCGCGTTCGGAATCGCGCAGCGCCATGAATGCACGGCCGACGCCCGAATGGACGAGCCGGTAAATAAAAAGCGTGGTCAAGCCGAGGCAAGTCAGCGAGACCACGTAGAAACCGACGTCCCCGATTTCCATACCGAGGACCCGGTTGTCGGGGAGGGAGATTCCTTCGCGGCCTTCGAAGATCGGCACGTTGTTGACGACGGTGCCGACGAAGAATGCGAAGCCGAGCGTGCCGATGGCCATGAAGGCGCCCGACAGCCTAAGAAACACGAGCCCGAGTGCGAAGCCGATGACGCCGGCCATGAGACCGCCGGCAACGATGCCGATCACCAGGTCGACACCGAAAAACTTGCTCAGGAGTGCCGACGTGTAGGCGCCGATGGCGAGAAATCCGCCGTGACCGACCGTCACCAGGCCGGTGTAGCCGGTGAGGATGCTCACCCCCTGGGCGGCGATGATGTAAATCACGATCAGCGAGGCTTGCGACGCCATCCAGCCCTCGACGCCGGGCATGAACGGAAACGCCAGCGCGGCCGCGAACATGGCCACGACGGCGGCGATGTTGTGGCGCCGAAACGCCTGTTTGAGGGCCGCGGCGCCGGCCTGCGCGGAACTAACCTTGGCGTGCATCAGAACTCCCGCCGTTTCTGGATTCCGAACAGGCCCTGTGGCCGGAACGCCAGCAGCACAACGATCATCGCGAAGGCGGTGGCGGTTTTGTAATGCGACCCGAGATAACCGCCGGCCATGTTCTCCGCCACGCCGATCATCAGCGCCCCGAGGATGGCGCCGGGAATCGAGTAGAGGCCGCCGAACACGGCCGCCACGTAGCCCTTGATCAGCACCTCGTCCATCATTTCAGGGGCCACGTAGACGATGGGGGCCAGCAGCACGCCGGCGAAGGCGGCGAGAAAGCCGGCCATGCCCCAGGTCAGCATGACGATGAACCGCACCGGAATCCCCATCAGCATCGCCGTGTCGGGATCGTCGGTCACCGCGCGCATGGCGATGCCCTGCTTGGTGTAGCGAAAGAACAGGAACAACATCAATCCGATGCCGGCCGCCCAGCCCATGTTGATGAGATGGCCGTGGCTGATCAGCGCGCCGACCACTTCGATGGGCGTCGGGTCGAAGGTGACCGGAAACGCCTTGGTATCGCGTCCCCAGAACCAGCCGGCAACGCCGTGCAGCACGTAGTACATGCCGAGCGTCGCGGTAAACAGCGTCAGCCAATCGGAATCGGCGATCGGGCGCATGACAAGGCGCTCGAAGGCGATGCCAAGCGTCACGCAGGTGACCACCGCAAGCGCCAGCGCCATGTAGTAGTTGAGCCCCAGGTCCTTGATGAAGATCATCGCCGCGAAGGCGCCGATCATGGCGAAATCGCCCTGCGCCAGGTTGATCGTGCGCGTGTTCCGGAACACGACGACGACCGCCACCGCAGTGAGTGCGTAGAGCGCGCCGGTCGCAATCCCACTGAGTACAAGCTGGCCGAACACGACCTTTCCCCCCCGTTTATTGACCTCACCAGGGCGCGCGCCGTTCGATTTTCAGCCGGCGCATTCGATGGCTTTCAGCCAATGCATTCGGCGGCGGGATGCGGCGCTACGCACTTCCAATCCCCTAACGATAATGCGGTTTTGCCGTTCCCACGCCCCCCCTATGTCGGATGGGGGCATGTGAGGAATGAATAGCAAAATGCCGCGAGAGGCGGTGTGGGGCGCGGCCCGGAACAGCCGCGATCACTCGCGACCGTGCCGGAAAGGGGCGGTTTTCCACGCCTTTTAGCTTTCGGCCCCGGCCGCCGACCTGGGCTGCGGCGGCGGCCGGGTCGCCGGACCTAGCGTTTTTCGAACTGCTTCGAGCCGAACATGATGGCGCGGGTTTCGTCGTCGATGACCTGGTTCGGGTTGCTTTGGTGCTCGGCCAGCACCTGCAGCGCCTTCTGCACCGCCGGACGGGCCTCGATTTCCTCGACCCAGCGCTTCAGGTTGGGCATTTCCTCGATGTCGTGGCCGCGGCGCTGCGGGTTGCGCGCCCACGGGAAGGTGGCGATGTCGGCGATGGTGTAGGCGTCGCCGGCGAGGTAGGGCACCTCGCCCAGGCGCTTGTCCATGATCCGGTAGAGGCGTCCGGCCTCGTTGGTATAGCGGTCGATGGCATATTCGATCTTCTCCGCCGCGTAGCCGCGGAAATGGTGTGCCTGGCCGAACATCGGCCCGACGTTGCCCATCTGGAACATCAGCCACTGAATGGCGTCGTGGCGCTGGGTGCCGCTGGCGGCCAGGAACTTGCCGGTCTTTTCCGCCAGGTAGATCAGGATGGCGCCGGATTCGAACAGCGAATAGGGTTTCCCGTCGGGACCGTCCTGGTCGACGATGGCGGGGATGCGGTTATTGGGGCTGATCTTCAGGAATTCCGGCTCGAACTGCTCGCCCTTGCGGATGTTGACCCCGTGAATGGTGTGCTCCAAGCCGCATTCCTCGAGCATGATATGCACCTTGTGGCCGTTCGGCGTCGGCCAGGTATAGACGTCGATCATGGCGGTATCTCCCTTGCTGTCTTGCTGTCCAGTCGTTGGTTGTTAAAGTGCGGGGCGCGGGCGGCCAGCACAAGTGCCGGCTTGGAAAACCATTCGTGAACCGGCGGAACAAAGGACGACAAAATGGACAAACCCTTGCTTCACCTGGTATTCGGCGGCGAAGTCACCGATCCCCAGGGGACCGACTTTGTCGACGTCGACAACCTGGACATCGTCGGCATTTTCCCGAACTACGCCGCCGCACTGGCAGCCTGGCGCGGCGCCAGCCAAAAGCACGTCGACGATGCCCAGATGAAGTACGTCATCGTGCACATGCACAAGTTGATGGATCCCGAAGCGGGCGAGGAGTAGGGGCCGGTACCGGGACGCACCCGGCGCCGTTCAGTTGTCTTCGTCCAACCGGTTGCCGTCGAGCTGCGATTCTTGCGCGGCATTTTCGTATTCGCGGCGGCGTTGTTCCGCCTTGTCACGCCCGAAACGCCTGCGGTTCTCGGCCGCCTTGCGCTTCTTCTCCGCCTTCTTCTTGGCTTTCCGGTAGGTGTTGAGGTTGACGATTTCCGCCGACATGCGTGGTTCCCTCCGCTTGAACGCAACGTTAGCGCAGGATGAGGCGGCGGAAAACCCGTTTATGACCGTCCGGTGACGACTATCCGCCGGCACCGTCCAGGACCCGGCGCACGCCCTCGAAAACCTCCAGAAACATCGCTTCCGTGAGCCTGCCGGTGTTGGTGTTGTAGCGCGAGCAGTGGTAGCTGTCGGCCAAGACCAGCCCGCCCGCCAGTGCGTGGCGCGCCGCGTGGCCGAACTTGTAGGCGCTTTTCTTCGCGCCCATCGCCGCCAGCACCGCGCCGTGTGCCAACCCGCCCAAGGCCACGATCACCTTGAGATTGGGCATCGCCGCCAGTTCGTCGACCAGGAACGGCCGGCAGGCGGTCTGTTCGGCGCCGACCGGCTTGTTCTGCGGCGGCACGCAACGCACCGCGTTGGTAACACGGCAATCGATCAGGCGGAGCCCGTCGCCGGCATGTTTCGCGTAGGCGCCCTCGGCGAAGCCCATCTTGACCAACGTCGCGTACAGAAGGTCGCCGGCGAAATCGCCGGTGAACGGCCGCCCGGTGCGGTTGGCACCGCGCAATCCCGGCGCCAGGCCGACGATCAACAACCGCGCATCGAGCCCGCCGAAGGCCGGCACCGGCGCGTTGTGCCAGTCGGGATGATCGGCGCGGTTGTCGAGCAAGAACCGGCGCAGCCTGGGACAGCGCGCGCATTCACGATCCGGGCCTTGGAATTCAGGCGTTTCGGGCATCTCGGCGGACGTGTTCAGGCGGTTTCCAGGTCGTCGTCGTAGACGTCGCCGTCGTCGTATTCATCGTCCGCGTCGTCCAGTTCATCGACAGCGTCATTGCGGTGATGGTGATGATGGCCGACGTTGTCGCGCGCGATGGAACCGCGCAGGTCTTCCAACTCGATGAAGTTGTCCGCCTGGCGGCGCAGTTCGTCGGCGATCATCGGCGGCTGCGAGCGCACGGTGGAAACGACGCTGACCCGCAAACCCTTGCGCTGGATGGCGTCGACCAGCCGGCGGAAGTCGCCGTCGCCGGAAAACAGCACCACATGGTCCAGGTGCTCGGCCATTTCCATCACGTCGATGGCGAGCTCGATGTCCATGTTGCCCTTGATCTTGCGCCGGCCGGCGGAATCGGTGAATTCCTTGGTCGGCTTGGTCACCATGGTGTAGCCGTTGTAATCCAGCCAATCGACCAGCGGGCGGATGGGGGAGTACTCCTGGTCCTCCACGAGGGCGGTGTAGTAAAAGGCCCGGACAAGGTGACCCTTGGCCGTAAAAACCTCCAACAAACGTTTGTAATCTATATCGAATTCGAGGGCGCGGGCCGCGGCGTACAAATTCGATCCGTCGATGAAAAGCGCAATGCGCTCTTGCGGGTAGAACGTCATTGAAATGATCCTTCGTCAAAATGCGCGCCGGAAAAATCGGCCATGCCACCCTGGCGACCGGCGCGGCCGGGGTGACGGCCAGGGCAAGAAGGTAAAATTCCCTTTCGGAACGCTTGGCCGAAATGCCGCCCGTTCCGGGCCCTGATCGATAACTGTTGACCATCTTAGCAGATATGTTGATAGAGGTGCCATAACAAGAACTTGATCGGCGGCATACCGGCCCAGACCCATGACCAGCAACGCCCCCATCCTGATCGGCATCGGCGGCAACCTGCCCGGTCCCCATGGGCCGCCGCGCGCCACCCTGGGGGCGGCGCTGCAGGCGCTGGAGGCGCGGGGCACGCGGGTCATCGGCCGCTCGTCCTGGTATGAAAGCGCACCGGTGCCGGCCTCCGACCAGCCTTGGTTCGTCAACGGCGTGGTGCGCCTGCAAACCGCGCTGGAGCCGCCGGCGCTGCTGGCGGCGATGCTGGCGGCGGAACGCGACCTCGGGCGCCTGCGCGGCGCCGCCAACGCGGCCCGAACCGTCGATCTCGACCTGCTGGATTACGCCGGGCGGGTCAGCGCGCCGGGCGATCCCGATCCGCTGCTGCCGCATCCGCGCCTCGCCGAGCGCGCCTTCGTCGTGCTGCCGCTTTTGGACCTGGTGCCCGATTGGCGCCATCCCGTCACCCATGCCGGCATTGCCGATCTGGCGGCGGCGCTGCCGGCGGACCAACTGGTCCGGAAAATGCCGGACGCCGGCGGCCTGTGGGGCACGGAATGGCAGGGCGAGGGCGCATAAACGCGCTTGCTTCGGCCGGAATCGCGACCTATATAACCCTTTCTACTAGAGGAATTTTCCGGAGGTTTTTCCATGGCCCGCGTTACCGTTGAGGATTGCGTCGACAAGATCCCGAACCGGTTCGATCTCGTGATGATGGCGTCGCAGCGCGCGCGCAACATCTCGGCCGGCGCGCAACTGACCCTCGAGCGCGACAACGACAAGAACCCGGTGGTCGCCTTGCGCGAAATCGCCGAGGAAACCCTGGACCTGCCTGAACTGCGAGAGGGCCTGATCAAGGGCCTGCAGACCTACGTCGAAATGGACGAGCCGGAAGAAGAGGAAATGGATGTCCTCGCCATCCAGCGCGACATGAGCGGCGAAGGCTCGCCGGTTGCCGCCCTCGAGAGCGCCGCCGCCGGCGACGACGACATGGGCGACGACGAAGCCGGCGATATCATGGCCGTCATCGAAGACGACCCTAACCAGGAAGCTTAACCCCAATGCGCCGCCCGATCCTTTTCCGGGAGCACGGCGCATGATCCGGCAATTCGAACTGGTCGAGCGGGTCAAGGCCTACGATCCGGCAGCGGACGAGGACCTGATCAACCGCGCCTACGTGTTCGCCATGAAGGCACACGGCTCGCAAAAACGCGCATCGGGCGATCCCTACTTCTCGCATCCGCTGGAAGTGGCCGGCATCCTCACCGATTTCAAGCTCGACGCCAACACCATCGTCACGGCGCTGCTGCACGACACCATCGAGGATACCGACGCCACCCTCGACAACATCGAGGGCCAGTTCGGCGAACAGGTGGCGCGCATGGTCGACGGCGTCACCAAGCTGACCCGCATCGAGTTCCAATCCGACCAGGCCAAGCAGGCGGAAAACTTCCGCAAGTTCGTGCTCGCCATGTCGGAAGATATCCGCGTGCTTTTGGTCAAGCTCGCCGACCGCCTGCACAACATGCGCACCCTGCATTACATCAAACGGCCGGAAAAGCGCCAGCGCATCGCGCGCGAGACTATGGACATCTACGCGCCCCTGGCGGAACGCATCGGCATGCAGGACCTGAAGCAGGAGCTGGAAGACCTGGCCTTCGCCGAGCTCAACCCCGACGGCCGCCAATCGATCCTCAACCGCCTGGACTTCCTGCGCGCCAAGGGCGAGGACCTGATTGGCCGGATCATCGAGGAGCTCAGCGAACTGATGGGGGAGCAGGGCATCGAGACGGAGATCAGCGGCCGCGAAAAGACGCCGTATTCGATCTGGCGCAAGATGCAGAAGAACGAGGTCGGCTTCGAGCAGCTTTCCGACATCATGGCGTTCCGCATCATCGTCGACAGCGTCGAGGACTGCTACAAGGTGCTGGGCGTCGCTCACAGCGCCTATCCGGTGGTCCCCGGCCGCTTCAAGGATTACATCTCGACGCCGAAACCGAACGGTTACCGCTCGCTGCATACCGGCGTCTTCGGCCCCGAGCGCCACCGCATCGAACTGCAGATCCGCACCAAGCGCATGCACGACTTCGCCGAAAACGGCGTCGCCGCGCATTGGAACTACAAACAGGGCCAGCCCGACGAGGACGGCCCGCAGTACCGCTGGCTGCGCGAGCTTCTGGAAATCCTCGAACACGCCGCCGGCCCGGAGGAATTCCTCGAGCACACCAAGCTGGAGATGTTCTCCGACCAGGTGTTCTGCTTCACGCCCCGGGGCGATCTCATCAACCTGCCGCAGGGCGCCACCGCGGTCGATTTCGCCTACGCCGTGCACTCGGAAGTGGGCGACCGCTGCGTCGGCGCCAAGATCAACGGCCGCATGATGCCGCTCAGGACCCAGCTCCGGAACGGCGACCAGGTGGAGATCATCACCTCGAAGGCCCAGACCCCGTCGCCGACCTGGGAAAGCTTCGTCGTCACCGGCAAGGCGCGGGCCAAGATCCGCCGCTTCATCCGCCTCCAGGAAAAGGAAGAGTACGAGAAGCTCGGCCGCGCCATCTTGCAGCGCGCCTTCGCCGAAGCCGAGTTCGAGCTGACCGACAAAGGTCTGGCGGGCGTGCTCGACGTATTCAAGCAAGACAGCATCCAGGACCTCTGCGCCCAAGTCGGCTACGGCCACCTCACCGGCCGCGACGTGCTGGAGGCCGTCTATCCCGGCGTCAAGAAAAGCCGCGGCAAGGCCCTGGTGGAAAACGTCGTCTCCTTCGCCCAGGCCCGGCGCAAGAAGCCCAAGAAGGGCGAGGTCGCCGACGGTATCTCGATCAAGGGCCTGATTCCGGGCATGGCCATGCACATGGCCGGCTGCTGTCACCCGTTGCCGGGCGACCGCATCGTCGGCATCGTCACCACCGGCAAGGGCGTCACCGTGCACACCATCGACTGCGAGACGCTGGAAAGCTTTTCCGACATGCCGGAACGCTGGCTCGACCTCTCCTGGGATGTCGCCGAGGATTCGCCCGAAACCGCGCACGTCGGGCGCGTCCACATCAGCGTGCTCAACATACCGGGCTCGCTCGGCGATCTCTCCACCGTCATCGCCAAGAACGGCGGCAACATCTCGAACCTGAAGATCGTCAACCGCTCGGAAGACTTCTTCGACATGCTCATCGACATCGAGGTCAAGGACGTTCGCCACCTGACCGAGGTCATCACCGCGCTTCGCGCCTCGCCGGCCATCAACGCCGTGGACCGGGCGCGGGGGTAGGGCAGGTCACAGTACTTCCAAAAATTACGTAATTTGTGTTATAATACGTAATATACGTAATTTTGTGCGAAAGGGTGCCGGCCATGCCGCTCACCTTGAATGTCGACGCCTCTCATGCGGATGCCTTGAAGCACCACGCCAAGGCACGCGGAACCAGCGCGTCGAAATTGGTATCACGGTTCATCGACGGATTGGCGGACGAGCCATCGCCGCCATCGCTCGGCCGGGTGATCGCGTTGCTGCGCGAACACCGTTCCCAATTGCAGGCTCGCGGCATCAGCAATGTCGCCGTTTTCGGCTCCGTCGCGCGCGGCGAGGAGGGCCCCGGCAGCGACATCGACCTGATGGTGAAGACCACCGCCGACGCGGACGCCTTCGACCTGTCGGCGGCACGGGCGGAATTGTGCGGGCTGCTCGGCGCGCCGGTGGAGATCGTTACGCTGAAGGAGTTCAACGCGTCCTTCGACCGCTCCGTCCAACAGGACGTCGTCGTTGCCTACTGAACGGCCGGCCGAGCGCATTCGCGACATCTTGACCAACATCGGGGCGGTCGAGCGCTACACCGCCGGTTTGACGGCGAAAACCTTCGCCACGGACAGAATGGTCGTCGATGCCGTCGAGCGGTGCCTCGAGCGCATTGCCGAAGCGGCGCGCAAGCTCGGTGCGGAATTCGACGCCAAGGTTCCCGACGACCTAGACCTGCATAAAGTCCGGCAATTCGGCAGCGTGTTGCGCCACGATTACGATGCCATCGACAACGGTGTCATCTGGAATGCGGTTGCCGCGGAACTGCCGAAACTGAAAGCCGCATTCGAAGCTCTGCAGCGCGAATACCCGCTTTCCAAAAAGCATCTGGATCGCGATTTCGATCCGTTCTCCGACAAATGATCCCGAAAGGCAGCATCGAAGCGGTGGACAGAAACGACCACATGGCGGAAACTTTCGCCACCGCATTTCAGATTTTTCGCCATCAGGGAGGGCTGCCATGAAACCCAGAATCGTCAGAGCCAATGAAATGGTCACCAAAACCGCGCCGTCGGACTTGTTCGTCGGCCAGGTCATGCAGGACCAGGTCTTCGTGCCGGAAGACCCGTCGCGCCTGCGCGCCACGCGCGTCACCTTCATGCCCGGCGGGCGCACCAACTGGCACGCCCACGCGGTGGGGCAGGTGCTTTACGTGATCTCCGGCGTCGGCCGCTACCAGTTGGACGGCGAACAGGTGGAGGAAATCCGCCCCGGCGACACGGTCGTCATCCCGCCCAACACCCGCCATTGGCACGGCGCGGCACCGGACACCATGATGTGCCACCTGGCGCTGTCGGAATCGGACGACACCGGCGCCGCCACGGAATGGCTGGAGCCGGTCTCCGACGGCGACTACACGGCCCCGCCGGCCTGACGCCGACGGCTGGATTTCCGCCGCGAGTTCCGCTACATAAGGCGGATCGGAACTATCGGAGCCGGCCATGTCCGAACTGACCACCCGCAAGAGCCTGCCGCTGCGCCTCGGCGTCAACATCGACCACGTGGCGACCATCCGCAACGCGCGCGGCGGCGCCTTTCCCGATCCGGTGCGCGCCGCCAAGCTGGCCGAGCAGGCCGGCGCCGACGGCATCACGGCGCACCTACGCGAAGATCGCCGGCATATCTCGGATACCGACATCGAACGGCTCACCGACCAGCTCGTGGTGCCGCTCAACCTGGAAATGGCTGCCACCGACGAAATGCTCGACATCGCGCTGCGCCACAAGCCGCACGCCGCCTGCATCGTGCCGGAAAAGCGCGAGGAGCTGACCACCGAGGGCGGCCTCGACGCCGTCGGCGGGCACAACCACCTGAAGTCCTATGTGAAGCAGTTGACCGACGCCGGCATCCGCGTATCCCTGTTCATCGATCCCGACCCGGCGCAACTGGACGCGGCCGCCGCCTTGGGCGCGCCGGTGGTGGAACTGCACACCGGCGCCTATTGCGAGGCCCGCCAGGTGGCGCGCGAACGCGAATTGGAACGCATCATGGCCGCCGCGGCGCACGCCGGGAAGGTGGGCCTGGAATGCCATGCCGGACACGGGCTCGATTTCGAGACCGTGTCGCCGGTCGCCGCCATTCCCAATATCGTCGAGTTGAACATCGGCCATTTCCTGGTCGGCGAGGCGATCTTCGGCGGCCTGGAAAGCGCCATCAAACGCATGCGCGCACAGATGGACCGGGCGCGCAACGAGAGCAGCGGCACGCTCAGTGCCTGACCGGGCCCGATGATCCTCGGTATCGGCACCGACCTTTGCGACATCCGCCGCATCGAAAAAACGCTCGAGCGCCACGGCGAGCGTTTCATCAACCGGCTGTTCGCCGAGGTCGAGCAGGCCAAGGCCAATCGCCGCCAAAACCCGGCCAGTTCCTATGCGCAAAGCTTTGCCGCCAAGGAAGCTTGCTCGAAGGCACTCGGCACCGGCTTTCGCCAGGGTGTCTTTTGGCACGACATGGTGGTGCACAACCTGTCCACCGGCCAGCCCTACATGTTGCTGACGGGCGGCGCGCTGGCGCGGCTAGAGGAACTGACCCCCGCCGGCATGACCGCCGTCGTGCACGTCAGCCAGAGCGACGAATATCCCATGGCCAACGCCGTGGTCATCATCGAGGCCAGGTCCGCAGCCTGAACCCCGGATGAGCCGTCAACCGAACCGCCAAGCCAGCCGCCAGCGCCCTTGACAGAGCCGGGGCACGCTGGCCATATCGCCCGAAATCAAGCACCGGAGCCATCATGGCCGAAACCGACGATCCCGCCGACATCCAGCCCTCCGCCAAGGTCGAGACCAAGGACGAAGGCGGCTGGTGGGACACCATCAAGACCATCGTCATCGCCGTTGCCGTGGCGCTGGGGGTGCGGACCGTCGCCTACGAGCCGTTCAACATCCCGTCGGGCTCGATGATTCCGACGCTTCTGGTCGGCGACTACCTGTTTGTTTCCAAGATGTCGTACGGCTATTCGCGCCATTCGCTGCCGTTCAGCCTGCCGCTGATCCCGGGACGCATCCTGTTCACCGAGCCCGAACGCGGCGACGTGGCGGTGTTCAAGTTGCCGACCGACAACACCACCGATTACATCAAGCGCATCGTCGGGCTGCCCGGCGATAAGATTCAGGTCAAGGGCGGCATTCTGCACATCAACGGCAAGCCGGTGGGACGTGAGCGCGCCGGCGAGTTCGTCGTTCACGACGGCTGGACCGGACGTTTCCGCCGCGTGCCGCGCTATCTCGAGACGCTGCCCAACGGCCGCAAGCACTACATCATCGAGGAGACCGACGAGGGTTTCGCCGACAACACCCAGGTCTACACGGTGCCGCCGGGCCACTATTTCGGCATGGGCGACAATCGCGACCGCTCCAAGGATTCGCGTTTCCTCGACGACGTCGGCTACATTCCCGCCGCCAATCTCGTCGGCCGCGCCGACGTGAAGTTCTTCTCCGTCGACGGCTCGGCCTGGAAGTTCTGGCTGTGGGGCAAGTCGCTCCGCACCGAGCGCTTCTTCGAGGGGATCGAATGAGCGAAGCGCTCGCCGGTCTCGAGGCCCGCCTCGGTTACAACTTCCAACAGCCCGAACGGCTTACCCAAGCCCTGACCCATTCCAGCGCCGCCGAGCGGCGCGTCGAATCGAACGAGCGCATGGAGTTCCTGGGCGACCGCGTACTCGGCTTGGTCGTCGCCGAAATGCTGCTGGAAACCTTCGCCAACGAGGAGGAGGGCGATCTCGGCTACCGTTTCACCGCGCTCGCCCGGCGCGAAGCCCTGGCCCGCGTGGCCCGCGATATCGATCTCGGCGGTTATATCCGGCTTTCCGAGGGCGAACGCGACACCGGCGGCGCCGAGAAGGACGGCGTCCTGGCCAACGCCTGCGAAGCGGTGATCGCGGCGCTCTATCAGGACGGCGGCCTCGACGCGGCGGCAGCCTTCATCCGCGCCTACTGGCGGCCGATGCTGGAAGAGGATCCGAACCCGCGCAAGGATCCCAAGACCGCCTTGCAGGAATGGGCCCAGGCCGCCGGCCGGCCATTGCCGCAATACCGCGTAATCAGCCGCGAAGGACCCGACCACGCGCCGGAGTTCACCGTCGAGGTATCGCTCGCCGGTGAGGACGCCGTCACCGGAACCGGTGCCGCCAAACGCGCCGCCGAACAGGCCGCCGCCGAGACCCTGCTGGCGCGGCTGGGAGAGGACACATGAACGCGCCCGAAACAACACGAGCCGGCTTCATCGCCGTCGTCGGCGCGCCCAACGTCGGCAAGTCGACGCTCATCAATCGCCTGGTCGGCACCAAGGTCTCCATTGTTTCGCCCAAGGTGCAGACGACCCGCACCCGCGTGCTCGGAATCTGCATGGCCGGCGCGGCGCAGGTGATCTTCATCGACACGCCCGGCATCTTCGAGCCGCGCCGGCGCCTCGACCGCGCCATGGTCGCCGCCGCCTGGTCGGGTGCCTCCGACGCCGACAGCGTATTGCTGATGGTCGACGCATCGCGCGGCATCGATTCCAATACCCGGGCCATCCTCGACAAACTGGTGAAATCCGAGCGCCGCGTGGTGCTGGCCATCAACAAGGTCGACCTGGTGAAGAAGGACGCGCTCCTGGAATTGACCGCGAAGCTGACGCAATACGACGTCTTCGATGAGATTTTCATGATCAGTGCCGAAACCGGCGACGGCGTCGACGACCTGCTGGCGCACCTGACGGCGGGCGTGCCGGAAGGCCCGTGGCTGTTCCCCGAGGACCAGGTCTCCGACATGCCCGAGCGGCTGCTGGCCGCCGAGATCACGCGCGAGAAGCTGTATCTGCAACTGCGCCAGGAGCTGCCGTATTCGGCCACCGTCGAGACCGAGTCCTGGGAGGACAAGGAAGACGGCTCCGTGCGCATCGACCAGGTGATCTACGTACAGCGCGACAGCCAAAAGGCCATCGTGCTGGGCAAACAGGGGACCCGGGTGAAGGCCTTGGGCGCCGCCGCGCGCAAGGAACTGGAGACGATCCTGGGCTGCCGGGTGCATCTCTTCTTGTTCATCAAGGTGCGCGAAAAGTGGGTCGACGATCCCGACCGCTACCGCGACTGGGGCCTCGACTACAACGCCTGACGCCACCACTTGACGCGCATCAATGCCGGGGGAAGATGCGGCGGTTACAATGGCCGGCAATCAACAACGGCATCGAAGCCGGTTCTCGGTAATATTCGCGTTTGGGAGCATTCGGCCATGTTGACGCTACGAGACTGCATCGACTTGTGCGATCTGACCGAGGACGAGATTCTGGCCATCGCCGAGCATGAGCACATCCCCGAAATCATCGCCATGGAATACGGCCAATACCTGATCCATTGCGACGACGGCGAGCCCTGCATCCGCGCCATCATCCGCGACGACATTCGCCACGCCGAACAGCGCGGCGAGCCGGAAAGGGTGGTCCGCCTGAAACTGGTGCTCAAGCACTTCATCGACAGCCACGGCTCGGTTCCCGCGGCATGAGGCCCGGTCAGCCGCCCGCCAGGGCGCTGAGCAGGTCGGCATGAAGATCGTCCACGTCCTCGATCCCCACCGACAGCCTGAGCAGGTCGTCGGGGACGGGGCTCGTCGGCCCTTCCACCGGCGCACGGTGTTCGATCAGGCTCTCGACGCCGCCCAGCGACGTCGCCTGGTGGAACAGCCGCGTCGCCCCCGCCACCCGGGCCGCCGCTTCGTAGCCGCCCTTCACCCGGATCGACAACATGCCGCCGAAGCCGCCCTGCATCTGCCTTTGCGCGATCGCGTGGCCGCGATGGTGGGGGAGGCCCGGATACAGCACCTCGACGATATCGGCGTGGTTGCTCAGCCGCTGGGCCAATTCCATCGCATTGGCAGATGCACGCTCGACCCGGAGCGCCAAGGTACGCATGCCGCGCACCAGGAGCCAGGCCTCGAAGGTACCGGCGTTGGCGCCGCCGTATGTGCGGCAGGTCCGGATGCGGGCCCAGGCCTCGTCGTCGCGGGCCGTCACCAAGGCACCGGCGAGCACGTCCGAATGGCCGTTCAGGTACTTGGTGGCGGAATGCATGACGATGTCGGCGCCGAGTTCCAGCGGCCGGGTCAGGATCGGTGTCGCCGCGGTCGAATCGACCGCCAGCCGCGCGCCCGCCGCATGGGACAATTCGGCCGTCTCGGCGATATCGGTAATGCTCCAGAGCGGATTGGCCGGGGTCTCGATCCAGACCAATGCCGTCGGCGCCGAGGCGAGCGCCTGGCGTAGCGCCGCCGCGTCGCCGTTCGGCACGCTGGCGATGTCGAGCGCCAGCCCCGACCCGCCGCCCTTGAGCCAGTCACGCAATGCCCAGTACATGATCTCCGGGATGATGACCCGGCTGCCGGGCGCGAGGCCGCGAAACACGGCGTCCGCCGCCGCCATGCCGGAACCGAACAAGAGCGCATCGGCACCGTTCTCGAGCGCCGCCAGGCGCCGCTCGGCATCGGCGAATTGCGGCCCGTCCGCACGCAAGTAGCTGTAGTTCGATTCGCCACCCGCCGTATACGTGGTTGCTGGCTGCCAGGGCGGCACCACGGCACCGTCGGCCACCGCGCCGCCGGGCGGATTGGCCGCCAGGGTCGCCGGTTTCAAATGCCCGTCGTCGCTCATGCCATCCCCCGCTGAAAGCCGAAATCTCTGCAACGGCAATCTCTTAGCACGTTCATAGGGCGACTGCGAGGTGCCTCGCGCGGGATCGAACGCCCCGACGCCAAACATTGCGTCGAAACCGCCGCCGCCGCCAGCCAACCTTTGATTTCGTAATTTTATCCGAAGCGCTACAGTCGCCGCCATGGAATGGAGCGACGACGGAATCGTGCTGGCGGCGCGCAAGCACGGCGAGGCGGCGGCTATCGTCACGCTGCTGACCCGCGCCCACGGCCGCCATGCGGGTCTGGTGCGCGGCGGCGCGGGACGTCGCGCGCGCGGTCTCTACCAACCGGGAAACCGGGTGCGCGCCACATGGCGCGGGCGGCTCGCCGAGCACCTGGGCGCCTATACCTGCGAGATGGCGGACGCCGTGGCCGCCGGCATGCTGGCCGACCCGCTCAGGCTGGCCGCGCTCAGCGCCGCCTGCGCGGTGGCGGAAACGGCGCTGCCCGAACGCGAAGCGCATCTGCCGGTCTTTGAGGGATTGGAGATCCTGCTCTCGTCGCTCACCGATGACGACGACGAGACCGCCTGGCCGACGGTTTACGTAAAATGGGAGATGGGCCTGCTGCAGGAGCTGGGTTTCGGCCTCGATCTCAGCCGTTGCGCCGCGACCGGCGCCAGCGACGGGCTGACCCATGTCTCGCCGAAATCGGGGCGTGCCGTGTCGGCGGCGGCGGCCAAGCCTTACCGGGGGAAACTCCTGGAACTACCGGGTTTCCTGTTGATGGCGGGAACGCTCGGGCGACCGGACGAGATCGTCACCGGGCTCAGGTTGACGGGATACTTCCTCGATCGGCACGTATTTTCCCAGCGCCGCGATCCGAAACAACCCGACGCGCGCGCGCGCCTGGCCGACCGCCTGCGCGCCCATGCCGATGCGCAAGCCGGAGTTGCTCAGCCGTAGGCGGCTTCCGGCTGTTCGTCCATCACCTGCAACTGGTCCGCCGCCAAGCGGCCGTCCGGCAGCGGCGCGAGCTCGTACAACAGCCTTTGCCCATCGACCAGTGTCTTCAATCCGGCCTTCTTGATGGCGCTGATATGAACGAATGCGTCGTCACCGCCCTCGTCGGGTTCGATAAAACCGAAGCCACGTTTGCGATTGAACCATTTCACTGTTCCAGCAGACATGGATTTACCCCACTAAAACCACTCGTTTAGATTCAACTGGGAATTCCCGAAATCCCTTTCAAGAAAAATTTTCGCCGCCGCGGCCCGGCTCCGGAAGCAACTTGTTGACGCCCGAAACGCATCGAATACTATATGTTGCGGCTATCAACTTCATACGGATCAAGACCATGTCGAACCCGGCCCCCGCCGAGGACATTCGCGAAACCAGGCTCGCCGACGCGCTGAGCGAACGCTACCTCTCCTATGCGCTGTCGACGATCACCGCGCGCTCGCTGCCCGACGTGCGCGACGGGTTGAAGCCGGTGCACCGGCGGCTGCTCTACGCCATGCGGCAATTGAAACTGGACCCGGCATCCGGCTTCAAGAAATGCGCCCGCGTGGTTGGCGACGTCATGGGTAAGTACCACCCGCACGGCGACCAGGCGATCTACGATGCCATGGTGCGCCTGGCGCAGGACTTCGCCGTTCGCTACCCGCTGGTCGACGGGCAAGGCAACTTCGGCAACATCGACGGCGACAACGCCGCCGCCATGCGATACACGGAAGCCCGCATGACCGCCGTGGCCTGGGCGCTGCTGGAAGGAATCGACCGCGATGCGGTGGATTTCCGCGATACCTACGACGGCGAGGATTCCGAACCAATCGTGCTGCCGGCCCGGTTTCCGAACCTCCTGGCCAACGGCGCGGCCGGCATCGCGGTCGGCATGGCGACCTCCATCCCGCCGCACAACGCCGGCGAAATCTGCGATGCGCTGCTGCACCTGATCAAGTTCCCGCGCGTGACCTTCGACAAGCTCGCCGAATTCATGCCGGGCCCGGATTTCCCGACCGGCGGCGTTCTGGTCGAGCCGCGCGACACGATCATCGAGGCCTACCGCACCGGCCGCGGCAGTTTCCGGCTCAGGGCGCGCTGGGAGAGTGAGAAACTACCGCACGGCCAATACCAGATCGTCATCACCGAAATTCCGTACCAGGTGCAGAAATCGCGGCTGATCGAGAAGGTGGCGGAGCTTCTGCAGGCGCGCAAACTGCCGATGCTCAACGACATCCGCGACGAATCAGCCGAAGACGTGCGCATCGTGCTGGAACCGAAGAACCGCACGGTCGACGCCGAACTTTTGATGGAGCACCTGTTCAAGCAGACCGACCTGGAGATCCGCGTCGGACTCAACATGAACGTGCTCAACGCCGACAACGTGCCCGGCGTGATGAACCTGCGCGAAGTGCTGCAGGCCTTCCTCGACCATCGCCACGACGTGCTGATCCGCGAGACCAACTTCCGCCTCGGCAAGATCGAGCACCGGCTGGAGGTGCTGGGCGGGCTGTTGGTGGCCTACCTCAACCTGGACGAGGTCATCCGCATCATCCGCGAGACCGACGAGGCCAAGACCGAACTGATGAAGGTCTTCGATCTCACCGAGGTGCAGGCCGAGGCCATTCTCAATATGCGGCTGCGGCAGTTGCGCAAGCTGGAAGAAATCGAAATCCGCCGCGAGCACGAGGAACTGACCAAGGAGAAGAAGGAGCTTGGGACGCTCCTGAACGACGAGCAGAAGCGCTGGAAGGCGATCGCCGACGAGATCGCCGATATCCGCAAGGACTTCGGCCAGAAGACAGAGCTCGGCAAGCGGCGCACCGAGATCGGCGAAGCGCCGAGCGCCGTGGTGGTGCCGCTGGAGGCGATGATCGAGAAGGAGCCCGTCACCGTCATCTTTTCCGACAAAGGCTGGATCCGCGCCGCGCGCGGCCACGTGGAAAACGCCGACACGATGAAGTTCAAGGACGGCGACAAGCTGCGCTTCGCGCTGCATGCCGAAACCACGGATAAGCTGGTGATCTTCGGCACCAACGGGCGGTTCTACACGCTCGGCATCGACAAGCTGCCGGGCGGTCGCGGGCACGGCGAGCCGGTACGGCTGATGATCGATCTGCCGAACGGCGACGACGTGATCGACATGTTCATTCTCAGGGGCGGACGTAAGTTCATCGTCGCCTCCGATGCCGGGCGCGGATTTATCGTCGGCGAGGATGACGTCGTCGCCCAGACCAAGAACGGCAAGCAGGTGCTGAACCTGAAACCGGGCCAGGAGGCGACGGCACTGGCCGAGATCGGCGAGGGCCACGACCACGTGGCGGTGCTCGGCACCAAACGCAAGCTGCTGATCTTCCCACTCGACGAACTGCCGGAAATGACTCGCGGTGCCGGCGTCATCATGCAGCGCTATTCACAAGGCGGCCTCGCCGACGTCACCACCTTGAAGCTGAAGGAAGGCCTCAGTTGGCAGACCGGGGCAGGGGTCAGGACCGAGACCAACATCAAGACATGGGTCGGAAAAAGAGCCCAGGCCGGGCAGCTTCCGTTCAAGGGCTTCACCAAGGGTAACAAGTTCGGTTAACTGGATTTTTCACCCCTGCAAGCACATTGTTTTCTTGTTCGTTCTCGTTGGTTTTGCTAGCTTTTTCGCAATACAAAACTCTTTCGTCAAAAACCCCTAGGGAGGAAAACAATGGAAAGACGTAAATTTCTGAAAACCGCCGGTGCTGCCGGTGTCGCGGCCGCCGCAGCGACGTCACTTTCGACCCCGGCGATTTCTCAGGGCCTCAAGAAAATGACCATGGTCTCGACCTGGCCGCGTGATTTCCCGGGTCTGGGCACCGGCGCGCAGCGCTTGGCGGGCCGTATCGCCGAAATGACCGAAGGCAAGATCACTGTCGAGTATTTCTCCGCCGGTGAGCGCGTCGGCGCCTTCGATTCGTTCGACGAAGTGGCGTCCGGTAACTCGCAGGCCTACCACGCCGCCGATTACTATTGGAAAGGCAAGCACCCGGGCTGGGCCTACTTCACCTCCGTTCCGTTCGGCCTCAGCTACGCCGAAATGAACGCCTGGATCCGCTTCGGCGGCGGCCAGGAGCTATGGGACGAACTGGCGGCCGGCTTCGGTCTCAAGTGCGTCATGGCCGGCAACACCGGTTGCCAGATGGGCGGCTGGTTCAACAAGGAAATCAACTCGCCGGACGACCTCAAGGGTCTGAAGATGCGCATTCCGGGCCTTGGCGGCGACGTCATGGCGAAGCTGGGCGCCTCGCCGGTTTCTCTGCCGGGCGGCCAGATTTACGAAAACCTGGTTTCCGGCGCCATCGACGCGACCGAGTGGGTCGGCCCCTGGAACGACAGCTTCATGAAGTTCTACGAAGCCGCCAAGTACTACTACTACCCGGGCATGCACGAGCCGGGCTCGATGCTGGCTCTCGGCATGAACAAGAAGTTCTGGGACGGCCTGACCAAGAACGAACGGTTGATCATCGAAGCCGCCGCCGCTTGGGAAAACGACGCCATGATGGCCGAGTACAACATGAAGTCGGGCGCCGCCCTGACCAAGCTGATCACCGAGCAGGGCGTGAAGCTGCGTCAATTCAGCGACGACGTCTACGATGCCTTCGCCGAAGCGGCTGAAGAGGTGTTCGCCGGTGTGCGTGCGCATTCGGACCTGGCCGCGAAGATCGACGCCAGCTTCGTCGCCGCGCGTAAGGACCTTGGCGGCTGGTCGAAGATTTCCGACCAGGCCTTCCTGTCCCAGCGCAACCGCGCGCTCGGTCTCTAATCGGAAGATTCCGCTGTCATACGGGAACGGAGCCCTCTCATCGGGGGGCTCCGTTTCACGTAGGTGCCCCAGGCGGCAGCAAGCCGGGCACCGTGAGGCTGGCACCGCAAAAAACTACCGTTCCGCCGCCGATATCGCGGTTCGAAAGAACGCCAACGGAGGATGATCGATGTCACACGGCCCTTCGGACGACGACAATAAATCCACACCACATGTATCGCACGCATCGCACGGCACCATGATGGTACCGGCGTTCCGGATTTTTGCTCTGTCGATGGTGGCCCTCTGTTTCTCCTACCTGGTTTCCAATTATTTGAATTTCTGGTGGAATTGGCCGGGTCCGGCAACCGCATTCAGCGCCGCCGGTGACATGCGCGCCTGGATCCAGGTTCTGGTCTATTTGGCGCCCATCGCCGCCGTGGCCTTGCAGGTGCAGCGCACGCCGGACCGAGCCTTGCACGAAGATTCCGAGATGCTCTCGGATATCACCGCCTATTTCATTCGCGCCATGTTCTGGGCCGTCATGCTGGTCGGCCTGGCGGACATGATGGTCTCTTTCCTGCGCGTCGAGGGCATGCTCGAAAGTGTGGTCGGCAAACAACTCGCCAGCGACCTCGGCCGCCCGGCGTTTCGCGGCAACGCCGTCCACTTTCCGCTCATCGGTTTGTCGCTGGTCATTGCCTTCTTCACCCGTACGCTTGGCTTCACTTGGCTGGCGCTGCTGATTGTCGCGGCGGAAATCCAGATCGTCATTGCGCGCTTTATCTTCTCTTACGAGCAGGCCTTCATGGCCGACCTGGTGCGGTTCTGGTACGGCGCATTGTTCCTGTTCGCCAGCGCCTATACCTTGATCCAGGAAGGCCACGTCCGGGTCGACATCCTCTATACCGGGTTCACCGAACGCGGTAAGGCCTGGACCAACACGCTCGGCTCAACTTTCCTCGGCATCCCGCTCTGTTGGGTGATCCTCGGCACCGGCATGTGGGGCAAGTCCAATACCATCACCGGCCCTCTACTCAGCTTCGAGGTCACGCAGAGCGGTTACGGTCTCTACGTCAAATATCTGCTGGCCGGGTTTTTGCTGGTTTTCGCGGTCTCGATGCTGATTGAATTCACCAGCTACCTGCTCAGAAACGCCGCCGTGCTGCTGCACGAACCGGACTACCACCCGGACCTCGAGGAACACGCCAAGATCTGACCCACGGCAGGGACATGACACCGGCGCATCATTCAATTTCGGATCGTTATTAAGCCATGGAACTTGTATTTCTCGTCATCCTGATCGTGACCATGATGCTGGCGCTCGGCGGCGGGTTTCCCGTTGCCTTCGCGCTGCCCGGCTCGGCGATTCTGACCATCGGCCTCGCCGCGTTGACGGGGTATCTGTTCCAGAACGACGTCGCCGCCTATTTCGCCCATGGCGACCCGATGCAATGGTTGACCGCCGGCGTCACCAATTTCCGCGGCATCTACTGGGAGGCCGAACGCGATACCCTGATCGCCATCCCGCTGTTCATCTTCATGGGCATCATGCTGGAACGCTCGAAGATCGCCGAGGATCTATTGATCACCATGGCGCAACTATTCGGTCCGATCCCGGGCGGCCTCGGCATCTCGGTGGTATTGGTCGGCGCGCTCCTTGCCGCCACCACCGGCATCGTCGGCGCGACGGTGATCGCCATGGGCCTGATCTCGCTGCCGGTGATGCTGCGCAACAATTACAACCACTCGCTCGCCACCGGCACCATCAGCGCGTCGGGCACCCTCGGCCAGATCATTCCGCCATCGATCGTGCTGATCATCCTCGCCGACCAGTTGTCGAACGCCACCGATCAGGCGGCCGCGCTGCGGACCGCCGACTACAAGGCCGGCACCGGCCAGTTCGCGCTGCCGTCCGAATTCGGCCTGACATCGACCAGTGCCGGCGACATGTTTCTCGGTGCCTTCATTCCGGGGATGGTGCTGGTCGGGCTGTATATCCTCTACATTCTCGTGCTGGCGCTGATCCGTCCGAGCGTGGCCCCGGCGGCGCCATTCGGAGGCAGGATTGACAGCCGCTTTCTGATCCGCGTGCTGGTCGTGCTGATGCCGCCCTTGACACTGATCCTGGCGGTGCTCGGCTCGATCATCCTCGGTATCGCCACGGTCAACCAGGCGGGCGCCATCGGCGCCGTCGGTGCCATGATCATGGCCGGTTATCGCCTGAAGGAGGGCGAGAAGGGGGCGTTCACGCCGGCAATCATCTCGGTCGTGTCGGTGTTCGCCCTTGCGGTGCTGATCAACATCTACGACATCAACGTCAAGAACGCGCAGTCCAGCGAGGACGCGACCGGCATCGCGCTCGCCGCCGTCGCCTCGGTGGTGTTCGTCGTCTCCTTGATCTGGAGCGGCTGGCGCACCTACAAGATCGACAACACCCTGCAAGGGGTCATGGTCGAGACCGCCAAGACCACCTCCCTGGTATTCATCATCTTGCTCGGCGCGGCGATGCTGACCGCGTCGTTCCGCGCCTTCGGCGGCGAAGAACTGGTGCGCGACTTCCTGAGCGGGCTGCCGGGTGGCTTCATCACCAAATTCGTGGTGGTAATGACCGTCATCTTCGTTCTCGGATTCTTCCTCGATTTCATCGAGATCGCCGTCGTCGTCGTGCCGATCATCGCCCCGATCCTGCTCTCCGATCCGTCAGCCAACATCACCGCCGTATGGTTGGGCGTGATGATCGGCGTCAACATGCAAACCTCGTTCCTGACCCCGCCGTTCGGCTTCGCGCTGTTCTATCTGCGCGGCGTGGCGCCGCCGATCGTACGCACCATCGAAATGTATAAGGGCGTGGTGCCGTTCATTTCGCTGCAGTTGCTAGGGCTTTTCATCGTCGGCATGTTCCCGCCCTTGGTGAACTACCTGCCGGCCAAGGTTTACCTGACATCCGAAACGGCGCCGCCGCCCAACAACCCGCGTTTGCAGCTCTGCCTTGAGGAGTACCTGTTCCCAATATACGAGCTCAAGGCCCAGGATCTGCGCGCCAGTATCGACGCCGCCGGCAAACTGAACCTCGCGAGCCTGCCGAAGACCTATCAAACCTCGATGCGCGAAAGCCTGCAATCGGCCGCCAAGACCTTCGATCGGATCGCCGCGATCAAGGCCGCCGACGCCGCGATCGACGCCTACATCCCCAAATACCGGGGCCCGCACGCGGAAGTTCGCGATCTGCGCGTCGCGCTCGACAGCATTGATCGCGAGATCGCCTCACTGAAGAAAAAGCGAAGCGCTATGGTCGGCGTACCGTCCCGTGCCGACGAGTTGAAGGCGCTCGAAGCCAAGGTCGTCAGCCTGCAGGCGGAATACAAGGACCTGGAAAAACAGACCCCCGACGGCTGGGCTGAGATTCGCAAGGGCTACGTGAATTTGGCCAATGGCGAGAAGAAGGCGCGGCGCGACTACCGCCGCACCGTCGACGATGCCTACGAACCGGTATCCAAGCTGCGCCGTGTGATCGGTGAGACATCGCGGCTCGCAGGGCTGGAAGGGGCCATCAAGGGACTCGAACCAGTGATCGCCGAGCAGGACCCTGAACAGGCCATGAATACCATCCAGGCGCTGGAATCCGAAGTCGGCGCGGTCGAGGGCGCCGGGCCTATCCGCTCCAAGCTGTCGCGCGCACGCCGGGCACTGAAGGGCACCACGCCGAACCGCGAACGCGCCGCCAAGGAACTGGCCGAAGCGCTCAAACTCTACGCCGAGCAAATGACCTGGCGACGCAAGGCAGAGGCCGAACTGGGCACCGGTCTGGCCGCTTATGACAACGCCATCCGCTCGACCATCGGCGCGCGCCTTCAGGAACGCCTCTCGGACGAACAGGCGGACGCGCTGGCCAGTTGCCAATCGCACCACCGCGATATCTCGCTCGACTTCTAAAGCAGGTCGTCGAAGGTCAGGTTGATCGGGTCGTCGCGCCGCCGCTCGGCGGGCGCGTCCTGTCCGCCCGGCACTTCAGCCGCGACGTCACCGTCGGCCATAAGTCGCCATTCGTTGCCGGCGTGAACCTCCAACGGACGGTAACGCGCCTTGTAGGCCATCTTGCCGCAGCCGGCGATCCAGAATCCCAGGTAAACATAATCCTGGCGCAGCCGGCGGGCCTCCTCGATCAACCATAGGATCATGTAGGAACCGAGGCTGCGGGCATCCTGGGCGGGATCGAAGAAGCTGTAGACCGCGGAAAGGCCGTTGGCCATGCGGTCGGTCAGGCATGCGGCCACCAACCGGCCCTCGGAATCACGAAACTCGACGATCATGGTGTCGACGGAGCTGTCCTCGACCAGGCCCTGGTAATCGAAGAAATCCATCTTCGCCATGTCGCCGTCGCCGTGCCGGCCGAACTGGTAGGCGGAAAACAAGGCGTATTGTTCCTGCGTCGCCACTGGCCGGCACATTTCTGCGCTCAAGTCGGCGTTGCGGTTCCAGATCCGGCGCTGGGTGCGTGACGACTTGAATTCGCCGGCCAGCACACGCACCGCCTTGCAGGCGTCGCAGCCCGCGCAAGCCGGCGCATAGGCGATGCCGTGGCTGCGCCGGAACCCGGCGAGTGAAAGCTGTTCGTGCAGGGTGACGGCGTCGCGGCCGATCAGTTCCGTGACCACCCGGCGCTCCATGCGGTCCGGCAGGTAGGGGCAGGGCAAAGGCGACGTGGAGAAGAAAAATCGCGTATCGATGAGCGGTTGATGGCGCATATCACTCAAATCGGGCCCGATGATGGGTTCGAACAGAAATTAGCGTAAGGCATGTGGTGCGTCATCTCAACAGAGCGAAAGTCGTAGGGTTACTGAATCTGGATATCCGATTCCAGCTTCAACTGGATGCCGCCGTCCTGCATCTGCTGGTCGAGCTGACGGCGCTTGATCTGGTTGAGCCCCGGCAGCACCTCGTTGGCATCGGGATTGACCGCCTTGCTGGCGTTCGCCGGGTTTTTCTCGCCGGTGCCGCGCAGCAAGATGATCGATAGCCGCCGGTTGCGGGAATTCTTCGGATCGTCGGGCAGTAACGGCTCGGTCGCGGCCTTGCCGACGACGCGCGAAAAGCGGGTTTCCGGAACCCCGTACTGCTGCAGGCCGCGTCTGGCGGAATTGGCGCGATCGGCGGAAAGCTCCCAGTTGCTATAGCCGGTATCGCTGACGAACGGCACCGCATCGGTATGCCCGGAAACGGAAACCTGTTGCGGCATATTGGATACGACCTTGGCTACGAGTTCCAACAGGCGACGGGTATGCAGGAACATCTCGGCACTGCCGGACGGGAACATGGCGAGGCCGTCCTGGTCGACCAGTTGAATGCGCAGGCCCTCCGGCGTGTTGTCGATCATCAGGCTTTCTTGCAGGCGCTTCATGTTGGGAATGCCGGAAATGGTATCTTCCAGCTCTTGCTTGGCCTTTTCGAACTGTTCCTCTTCGGCCTGCTTCAGGGCCTCTTCCGAGGCCGAGCCGGAATCGGAATCCGATTCAGCATCGCTTTCGTTCTCCTGCGAGCCCTTGCCGGCTTTCGGCGGCGGCAGGTCGACGCTGACGCTATCGCGCGACGTGGAGCTTTCGGACGCGCCTTCCTCGGTGATGGTCTTGCCGCCCAGGATATCGCCCGAGCCACTGGTCGAGGTCGAGGCGCTCACCGGCGCGAAATAGTTGGAGATGCCTTCCAATTGCTCCTGGGTGACTGAATTCAGCAGCCACAGCAGCAGGAAGAACGCCATCATGGCGGTCACGAAATCGGCGTAGGCAATCTTCCAAGCACCGCCATGCGTCGCATGGCCGCCCTTGTTGATCTTCTTGATGATGATCGGTTGCCTGCCGGCTTCGTCGGCCATGATCCCGTTCCCGACCCTTTCCGATTAGCCCATGGCGGGCAGGTTCTGCGTCATGTCCTCGACTTCGGCGAAGGTCGGCCGATTGTTCGACGCCAGGCACTTGCGCGCGAACTCCACCGAGACCTGCGGCGCGTAGCCCTGCATGTGGCCCATCAGGCCGACCTTGATGCACAGGAGGTAGTGACCGTCGGCGTCATAGGTGGCTTGCAGGTTGGCGGCGATCGGCGCCAACAGGCCGTACGACATCAGGATGCCGCTGAAAGTACCGACCAGGGCCGCGGCGATCAGGCCGCCCAACACTTCCGGCGGCTCGGTGATCGAACTCATGGTGACGATCACGCCCAACACCGCGGCGACGATACCCAGCGCCGGCACGGCGTCGGCGAAGGTCTGGTAGGCGGCGGCAATCGCATGCTGTTCGTTGTGATGGTTTTCCAGTTCCTGATCCATCACCGCCTCGATCTCGTGCGGGGTGCCGGCGCCGAGCGTCAAAAGGCGCAGGTAGTCGCAGAAGAACTCGACCGCGTGATGATCGTGTTGGAACTTCGGAAAGTGGCCGAAAAGCGAGCTTTCGTGAGGGTTCTCCACATGACTTTCCAGCGCCAGGTCACCCTTCGACTTGGCCAGCTTGAAAGTGGCATAGAGCACGCCCAGGAGCTCCACATAGGCATCTTTGTTGTACGTGGGGCCCTTGACCAGGGTGCCGAAAGCGCCGCCAGCGCCTTTCAGGACCGGCAACGGGTTGGCGACAACGAAGGCGCCGAGACCGGCGCCGATGATGATCACGAATTCAATCGGCTGCCAGAGAATCCCCAAATCCCCGTGCACGGAGTAGCCGCCGAACACGCAACCGAAAACAATGACCAAACCGATAATTGCGAACATTCAATAAAACGCATATTTGTTTCGCCTGCCGGCCCGTCGCGACACCCCTATGACACGCAGAGCACCACCGGACTCTGGCTTTTTTTTCAAAGGACTGCAAGGATTAGTCCCCCGCAATCGGGCCGGTTCCGGGGTTTAGCGGATTTTTGCCGTTTACGGAATCCCCCATATCCCGCACCATCAACCGAGAAACCCCCGAATCGCCCCCGTCAGGACCGCCTGAAATACCATGGCCGCGCCGGAAAACACCGAAAGTCCGCCTCATGAAGCGCGCGCGCCGCTCCTGACAGCGCTCGCCGGCCAGGGCGCCGCCTTCGTGCTCTGTTTCGGCCTGGCGATGGTGCTGCGGCGCGGCGGCGGTCCGGTGATCGAATTGCCGCTGATCCTGGCCGCGCAGGGCGTCGTCGCCGCCGTTGTCGGCATCAAATGGGGCCTGCCGCGCTGGTGGCTTCCATTGAACCTGATTCTGCCCGCCGCCGCCGGCGCAGCGTTGATGCTGGAATTGCCGTCCTGGGTGTTTCTCGCCGCATTCGTGGTGCTGGCGCTGATATTTTGGAACGCCACCGGCGAGCGGGTGCCGCTCTACCTCTCCAACCGCCGCACCTGGGCGGCGCTTTCGGACATCGTCGGGCCGGATGCCCGGCAGTTCATCGACATCGGCTGCGGCATCGGCGGCACCTTGGTGCACATGGCCCGCGAAAAGCCCGAACTGCGCGTCACCGGCATCGAATCGGCGCCGCTGCCGTTCGCGCTCGCCTGGTTGCGCTGCAAGCTTTCCGGCGCCCGGAACATTTCCATCCGCTACGGCGATTTCTGGAACCTGGATCTATCGGGCTTCGACGCCGTCTATGCCTTCCTGTCGCCGGCACCGATGCCGGCACTCTTTGAGAAGGCGCGGGCGGAGATGAAGCCCGGTTCGCGACTAATCAGCAATTCCTTCGCCGTGCCCGGCCATGAACCGGACGAGATCGTCGAACTCGACGACCGGCGCCGCACCCGGCTGTTGATCTGGCGCATGTAGCACCGGCATTCAGATATCGCCGGAAAGCACCTTGGCCTTGAACCCCGCGGCGCCCAGGGCGTCCATGATCTCGTCGATGTGGTCGGCGTCGCGAGTCTCGACGGTGATCTCCAGGTCGGCGGATTTCAGCGCCACCTCGGCCAAAAGCCGCTTGTGCTCGACCTCGACGATGTTGCCGCGCGCATCGGCGATCACCTGCGCCACCTTGGCCAACTGCCCCGGCACGTCGGCGGTGGCGACACGAATGCGCGCCAACAACCCGTCGCGCACCAATCCCCGCAGGATCACCGTCGACATCAGCCGGGCATCGATGTTGCCGCCGGAAAGCACCAGCCCGACGCGCCGGCCCCGGAACCGTTCCGGCTCGGCCAGCAGCGCCGCCAACGACGCCGCCCCGGCGCCCTCGGCAACGGTTTTCTCGACGTTGAAATAGAGCCCGATGGCGCGTTCCAGTTGGCTCTCGGAAACGCTGATGACGTCGGCGACGCGCGCGCGGATGATCTCCAGCGTCAGTTCGCCCGGCGCCTTGACGGCGATGCCTTCCGCGACCGTGATGCCACCGTAAGTGCCGGCGTTGCCGGCCAGCGCATCGCGGGTGGAAGCGTAGAGCGCCGCCTCGACACCGACGATCTCGACGTCCGGTTTGAGCGCCGCCGCGGCGATGGCGATGCCGGAAATCAGCCCGCCGCCGCCGATCGGCACGACCAGGCTGTCGATCTCCGGCGCGTCCTCCAGCATTTCCAGACCGAGCGTCCCTTGTCCGGCGATGATCGCCGCATCGTCGAAGGGATGCACGAAGATGAGACCCTGTTCGGAAGCCAGCCGGTCCGCCTCCTTGCGGCCCTCGGCGATGGTTTCGCCGACCAGCACCACGTTGGCGCCGAAGTGCTCGGTATGGCTGACCTTGGTGAAGGGCGTTGTCTCGGGCATGACAATGGTCGCCGGAATGCCGAGCCGCTGGGCGTGATAGGCGACCCCCTGGGCATGGTTGCCCGCCGAAATGGCGATGACGCCGGCGCGCTTTTCCTGGTCGCTCAGTTGCGAAAGCTTGTTGAGCGCGCCGCGTTCCTTGAACGATGCCGTGAATTGCAGGTTCTCGAACTTGACCCAGACCTCGGCGCCGGTAATCGCCGACAGCGTCACCGAATGGCGCATGGGCGTGCGCTCCACGTGGCCGTCGATGCGCGCGCGCGCGGCGCGGATATCGTCGATATCGATACTCATGGCGCCCTGGATACGCCGACGGCGCTTCCGGTGCAACCGTTTGACGGGGCATTCCGCTTTCCGCATGATTCCCCGAGCCGAACAGAGGGGAGGGGGAAACATGTCGAACCGCCGTCATTGGACGCAGGACGAGATCGATCCGCTGCTGGATGCCGTCCGCCGCGTTGTCGATGAAAAGCTGATCCCGGCCGAGGACCACCTGGAACGAGAGGACGAAATCCCCGAACAGGTGCTCGGCGTGATGCGTGACCTGGGCCTCTTCGCCTATGCCATCCCCGAGGAGCACGGCGGCCTCGGGCTTTCCAAGTACGCCGAAGTCCAGGTCATCCAGGAGTTTTGCCGCGCCGCGCCGGCCTACCGCTCCTATGTCGGCACCACCAACGGCGTCGGCGGCCAATGCGTGGTGCTGGCCGGATCGGACGAACAAAAACGCCGTTACCTGCCGGCCGTCGCATCGGGCGAGATGATCGTCTCGTTCTGCCTGACGGAGCCGGATGCCGGCTCGGACGCGAAGTCGCTGAAGACCCGCGCCGTGCGCGACGGCGACGACTACGTCATCAACGGTTCCAAGCGGTTCATCTCCAACTCGCCGGTGGCGGGGCTGTTCACGGTGATGGCGCGGACCGACCCCGACCCAGCCAAGGGTGCCGACGGCATTTCCTGCTTCCTGGTCGAGGCCGGTACGCCGGGGCTCACGGTGCATCCCAAGCTCAAGAAAATGGGCCAGCGCGGCGCGCCGACGGCGGACGTCAGTTTCGACGACTGCCGCGTGCCGGCCTCGCAACTGCTCGGCGGCATCGAAGGCCACGGTTTCCGTACCGCCATGCAGGTACTGGACGACGCACGCATCCACATGGGCGCGGTCTGCGCCGGACTTTCGCGGCGCTTGATCGAGGAAATGGTTCGCTACGCCAAGGACCGCCAGCAGTTCGGCCGGCCGATCGCCGACTTCCAACTGATCCAGGCGATGATCGCCGACAGCGAGGCGGAATGTTTTGCCGCCAAGGCCATGGTCGAGAAAACCGCGCAGATGCTGGACGCCGGCGACGCTTGCATCAAGGAGGCGGCGAGCTGTAAGTATTTCGCCTCGGAGGCGCTGTGGCGCATCGCCGACCGCGCGCTTCAGGTGCACGGCGGCTACGGCTACGTGCAGGAATATCCGGTCGAGCGGTTGTTCCGCGACGCGCGGCTGTTCCGCATCTTCGAGGGCACCAGCCAAGTGATGCAACTGGTCATCGCGCGCGAAGTGCTGAAACAGGCTAGCTGAGGCTCAGTCGAGAAACGTCGTGTAGCTCTCGACCGGCTCGCGATCCGGCGAAAAGGCATTCTCGGGCGCGTCCGGATCTGCATAGCCGAGCGACATGCCGCAGACGATGATGCGTCGGACCGGCACGTCCAGTTGCTCGCGCACCGTCTTGTGGTAGTTGGCGAACGCCGCCTGGGCACAGGTGTGCAGACCGTGTCCGCGCGCCGCCACCATGATGCTTTGCAGGAACATGCCGTAGTCGAGCCAGCTTCCCGGCTGCAGGAAGTTGTCGATGGTGAAGATCATGCCCACCGGCGCGCCGAAAAAGGCATAGTTGCGGGCGTGCTGTTCGGCCATGCGGTCCTTCTCGTGGCGTTCGATGCCGAGCGCACCGTAGAGCCCCCAGCCGCAGGCGCGGCGGCGCGCCAGATAGGGCTCGGTGAACTCCAGCGGATAGTAATTGTACTCGCGCGCATAGGGCGCGGGACCGGCCTCATAGACCTGCTTCAGGGCTTCAGATAGCGCCTTCTTGCGCTCCCCCTTCAGGACATAGACGTGCCAGGGTTGCATGTTGGCGCCGCTCGGCGCGCGGCCCGCCACCTGCAGCAGTTGGCGGATCAGATCGTCCGGAACCGGGGTCTCAAGATAACGCCGCACCGATCGGCGGCTGGTGATCGCGTCCTCGACGAATTGGGCGCGGTCTGGGCTTTCGCTATCCATGGGGTGCCTTCGAGAACAGTTAACGCAGCAGGAAACCCTTGCCGATCTCGTCCGACGGCTCAAGGCGGAAACGGCTCTCGCCGGTGAAATGCGCCTCGCCGCCGACCTCCACGGTCACCGCCTTGAAGTCGCCGCAGGTCGTTTCGCGGATCGCCTTGCCGGTGAACAGCGCGCCGGTAACGCTCTCGAAGGTGCGCGCCTGGCCGGTCGCGATCAGGCCGCGCCGGTGCTGCACGGCGATCCGCGCGGTGACGCCGGAACCGGTCGGGCTTCGGTCCACCTGGGCGTCGGCGAAGACGCAAATATTGGCGCTCGGCGCATCGGAAAAAGCGTCCTGCCCATCGGTCAGGATGGTGCCGTAGAGGAACGCCAAGTCGGCATCGTCGGGATGATGCAGCGGCACCTGCGCCTTGACCGCTTCAGTGACTGCGGTTGCGGCGTCGACCAGGTCGCGGGTGCGCGACGTGCGCACGTCGAGGCCGAACTGATCCGCCGCCACCAGGGCATAGAACGCACCGCCATAACCGATATCGACGGCCACCGGACCGTAGGCGTCGGTGGAGACGGTCTTTTCCAGTGCGAAAGCAAACGCTGGCACGCTCTCGAAGCGCACGCCGCCCGGCTTGCCGTTCCGCACCGCCACATGCGCCACCACCGGCCCGCAAGGGCACTGGATGGTGACGGTGGCTTCGGGCTCGCGCGCTTTTACCAGTCCGGTTTCGACGGCGTAGCGGCCAAGCGCGATGACCGCATGGCCGCACATGGTCGAATAGCCCTCGTTGTGCATGAACAGCACGGCCATATCGGCGCCGGAAAGGTCGGGCGCGACCGGGATGACGCCATACATGTCGAAGTGGCCGCGCGGTTCGAACATCAGGAACTTGCGCAGATGGTCCAGGCGCTCGCGCGCGTAGCGGCGCTTTTCAAGGATGGTGGCGCCGGGGATGTCGGGATAACCGCGCGTGACGATCCGCACCGGCTCGCCGCCGGTATGCATGTCGGTGGTGGCGATATCGATGAATTCGGGTGTGCCGCCGGCCATCGCTCAGCCGGCCTTCTGGTAGAGCCCCTTGACCCCCTCGACGGCGGCGAAGCGCTGTGTCAGGCCGAGCACCGTCTCGGCGCCGCCAAGGAACAGCTTGCCGTCGGCGGGCATCATGTCGGCGATCATGTCAAGGACCTGGCTCTTGGTGTCGCGGTCGAAATAGATCAGCACATTGCGGCAAAAAACGATATCGAAGGTGCCGAGACCGCGCTGGTTTTCCAAAAGGTTGGCCTTCCGGAACTTGACCCGGTCGCGGTAGGGCTGCTTGAAGCGCCACTTGGCGCCTTCGGGTTCGAAGTACTTGATCATCATCTGAACCGGCAGGCCGCGCTGCACCTCGAACTGGGTGTAAACCGCTTCCTGCGCCTTGTTCAGGATTTCCATGGAAAGGTCGGTACCGAGGATGTCGTAGGACCAGCCCGCCAGCTTGGCCCCCATTTCCTCCAACAGCATGACCAGCGAATAGGGCTCCTGGCCGCTCGACGACGCCGCCGACCAGATGCGGAACTTCCGCGTCGCCGCGCGCGATGCGATGATTTCCGGCATGACCCGCTCGCGGAACAGGTCGAACGGCTTGGTATCGCGGAAGAACAGCGTCTCGTTGGTGGTCAGTGCCTCGACCACCTCGGCCAGTTCGTTGAAGTCGTTGTTGCGGCGGACGCTCTCGACGAACTCGTCCAGGGTTTCGATTTTCTTGCGCCTGGCCAACGGCATCAGCCGGCTGTCCAGCAGGTAGACCTTGTCCTCGTTCAGCACCAGGCCAGAGCGCTCCTTGGCCAGCGCCGCCATGTATTGAAAATTGTCCGGCTTCATGCGCCGTCCCCACCGCCGAAGTCGAGCACCTCGATATGGTCCGGCGGCAAGCCGTCGATCTTGGTGATCAGATAGTCCAGGTCGTCCGATTCGAACTCGACACCCAATTCGTCGTACTGGGTCAGGACCATTTCGATCATCCGGCGCTGGAACCGCTCGCGGTCTTCGGCACTGCTGGCGGCGCCATCGTATTCCAGTTCCGCCACCGCGCGCACGGCGGCGCGGGCGGCAACGAATTGCGCTTCCGGCAGGCCGGCGGCGATGAAGATGCGGTGCAGTCCCATTTCGCCCGGGTCGTAGATCAGGGTGCGGGCGTTGACCAAGGGCACATCGGAAAGCACCGACAGCGCCACCTCGAAGAACCGCATGTCGCCGACGCAAACGGCGCGCAGGATGATCGACGGTGTCAGGCGGCCGGCGTCGAACAACTGACGCACCAGCACGCCGACATCTTCCGCCGACGATTCCTGCGACAGCGCCACGGTGGCACGCTCGCGGCTGTGCAGCACCAGGTAATCGGCCATGCCGCCCGGCATTTCATGGCGCGCCGCCAGCTCGTCGCGCAGGTTTTCTGAAACCATGGTCAGCAGGCGCTCGGCAATGGCCACCGGCATCTGGCGCCGGCGCACCAATGCTTTTTGCACCCTTTCGCTGTCGCCCAGCGTTTCCACGACCTTATCGAAGCTTTCGCGCGAGATTTCGGCACCGTCGTTAGCAACCAGCGTGGTGACGACGGTCTCGTTGCCGGTGTCGACCAGCGCCGAGGATACGGTCTCGGAGACGCTCGGCCGGCTGGCGACGGCGACCTGCTTGGCCTCGTCGTTGTCGGCGATAATGTCCAGGAGATCATCGTCGGTGAGGACGTCCGAGAACCGGATTACCGGCAGCGATACCTCGGCCACATCCTGGGCTAGCGTGAGGGCCACGTCGTGCGGCACTGCCGGATTGTCCTTGAGGCTCTCCGACAGCGCCTGGCGGACGCGCTGTTCGGCGTCCTTGACCATGATGCGGAAGATTTCCTCGGCGATCTGGCGCTCGGCGGCGCCGATGGAGGAATCGAAGCTCCCGGCCACGCGCTGGGCGGCGTCGGCCCGCGAATCCGGCGATGGATCCGCCAAAAGGCGTTCGACATCCGCTTGGGTGAGGGGGGCTTTGGCCATGGATCGACTTTAAGTCAGTTGTTCTTGTCGTGGCGGCACGCCGCCGGGCTCGCCGACAACACCGATATCCTAGTGGAGCCGCCACTTCATGAGTAGCATTTTATGCGTGCGGCTGCTCAGCCGCCGATGACCTGAACGCCGTATTCGCGCCCGGCATCTTCCAGCCAGGTCCAGGCATATTCAGCGAAACTGCGCCCGACGTAGACGTGGAATGCCTCGGCCTTGCCGCGACCGGCGCTGAAGCAATGCAGCAGCATGTCGGAACGCCCGAGGATCGTCTGCGCGCAATTGCCGGGACCGAACGCCTTCGGGTGCAGGTCCAGCGGACACCCCTTCGACAAGACGTCGCGCGCATTCTCGCCTTCGAGACGGATCACGGCGCGGCCCTCCGATACATCGGTGACGGCGGCGAACTGGCCGGCCAAGGCCTTGCCGAGCTTCTCCACCATGGCCTGTTCGCTGCCCGGTTCGCCCGACACCAGCCATTCGTTCGGCCCGAGCCAGAGGATATCGGGGCCGCTCGCGCGTCCCGAAACCGTGCCGGCCGTCGCCGGCGGCTCGGCGCCGACCGCTTTCTTAACCGCCGCCTTGAAAGCCGCGTCGGAGATGTCGCCGCGGACGTTGATCAGCGCGCGGCCGGAAAGCTCCGTCAATTGCACGCCGGCGTCCGCAAGACCGGCGTCGGCAACGGCGCGCGCACCCAAGTGCAGGTGGGCGAGGGCGGTCTGGCGCTGATAGGTCTCAGGCATTCAGCTTCTCCCCATCGGGATCGTAGAACACCGGCGACGTCACCGTGGCGGCGACGATGCGGTCTTCCAGGGGCACATAGACAATCTCGCCGTGCCGCGCGCGGCCGCCCTTCACCAGCGCCAGTGCGAAGCCGCAGCCGAGCGTCGGCGAATGGTAACTGGACGTCACGTGGCCGATCATCGGAACCGGCGTCAGTTCGCGCTTGTCGGCCGTGATCTGGCCACCCTCGGGCAGGACTTCCTCTGGATCGACCGGTAACAACCCGACCAGTTGCTTCCTGTCCGGGCGCAGGTTGTCGGGCCGGGACAGCGAGCGGCGGCCGAGAAAGTCCTTCTTTTTCGAAACCGCCCAGCCCATGCCAACGTCATCCGGCGTGGTGGTGCCGTCGGTCTCCTGGCCGGCAATGATGTAGCCTTTCTCGGCGCGCAGCACGTGCATGGTTTCGGTGCCGAACGGCGTGATACCGTATTTCTCGCCGGCGTTCATCAAGGCCGACCAAAGGTTCATGGCATAGCCGGCGGGGACATTGATTTCGTACGAAAGCTCGCCGGTGAAGCTGACCCGAAAGACCCGTGCCGGCATGCCGCCGACGGTGCCCTCGCGCATGGTCATGAACGGAAAAGCCTCGGGCGAGAGATCGATATCGGTGGTGAATTCCGACAACAGGTCGCGCGCGCGCGGCCCACAGACGGTGATGTTGCCCCAGTGCTCGGTGACCGATGTACAATAGACCTTGAGTTCCGGCCACTCGGTCTGCAGGCATTCCTCCAGCCATTCCAGCACGCGCGCGGCGTTGCCGGACGTGGTGGTCATGAGGAAATGATCGTCGGCGAGACATGTGGTGACGCCGTCGTCGAAGATCATGCCGTCCTCGCCGAGCATCAGGCCGTAGCGGCAATGAGCGGGCGCCAACTTGTCCCAGGCATTCGAATAGACGCGGTTGAGAAGCGTGCGGGCGTCCGGGCCCTGGATGTCGATCTTGCCCAGCGTCGTTGCGTCCAGGATGCCCACCGCGCCCCGCACGGCCAGGCATTCGCGGGCTACGGCGGCGCGCATGGTCTCGCCCCTATGCGGGTAATACCAGGGCCGCTTCCATTGCCCGACGTCCTCCCACTTGGCGCCGGCCAACTGGTGCCAATGGTGCATGGGCGTCATCCTGACGGGGTCCATCAACGGCCCGACGTCGCGCCCCGCCAGCGCGCCGATGGTCACCGGCGTATAGGGCGGGCGGAAGGTGGTGGTCCCGACCTGGCCCGGGTTCTCGACACCCAGCGCCGCGCCCAGCACGGCCATGCCCTGGATGTTACCGGTCTTGCCCTGGTCGGGCGCCATGCCGAGCGTCGTGTAGCGCTTGGCGTGCTCGATGGATTGATAACCCTCGCGCGCGGCCAACTGCACATCGTTGACCGTCACGTCGTGCGCCTGGTCGAGAAAGTGCTTGGACTTGCGCCCGGTCGGTCCCGTCGTCGGCACCACCCACAAGAGCTTCGCCGCACCTTCGTCCTCGACCTCGGCGGCGGGTGGCTTGCGGCGGCTCTGCTTGCGCGCACCGACGGCATTGGCCGCTTTCTTGCCCGCATCCAGCCCTTGGTCCAGGCAGCCGACGAGATCGAAGGTCCCGGCTGCCGCGCCGACCGACTGGCAAGCCTGCATCGTGGCGCCGGGCAGGAAGATTCCGCGTTCCTCATCGAAGGTGGCCTTGCCGCCGGAATGGGAGTGCAGGTGCACCGCGGGGTTCCAGCCGCCCGACGAGGCCAGCACCGAACACGAAATCTTGCGCGCCTTGCCGGTGACGCCGTCGCCGGTGTCGCTCAAGCCCATCACCTCGATCCCCTTGACGCCGCGTGCGCCGTCGACGGCGGTGACGGCGGCGCCCTCGATCACCTCGATGCCCTCGGCCATGGCACGGGTCGGCAGATCGCCGGCCGGGTCGCGCCGAAGGTCGATCACCGCGGGCACCGAAACGCCGGCGGCTTTAAGGTCGAGCGCCGTGCGGTAGGCGTCATCGTTGTTGGTGAACAGGCAAACGCGCGAGCCCGCCTTGACCGCGAATCGGTTGGCGTAGGCACGCACGGCGCCCGCCAGCATGACGCCCGGGCGGTCGTTGTCTGCGAAAATCAGCGGCCGTTCGATGGCACCGGTGGCGAGCACAACGCGCTTGGCGCGCACCCGCCAGATGCGCTGGCGCGAGGTATCGCCGCCGTCCACCTGGGTCCGGCCGCGGTGCTCGATCAGGCCCATGAAGTTGTGGTCGTAGTATCCGAAAGCGGTGGTACGGGTGAGGACCCCGGTGTCATCCGCATCGTTCAGTTCAGCCAGTGCCTTTTCCACCCATTCGAGGGCCGGCTTGCCGTCGATTTCGCGCCGCTCGTTCAGGAGCCAGCCGCCGGGGCGGTCCTGATCGTCGGCCAGGATGACCCGCGCGCCGGCACGCGTCGCGGCCAATGCGGCGGCCAGGCCGGCCGGGCCTGCACCGACCACCAGCACATCGCAATGCGCGTTCATCTTGTCGTAGTGGTCGGGGTCGGGGGCGTCGGGCGCCACGCCGAGACCGGCGGCCTTGCGGATGAAACGCTCGTACAAGGGCCAGGCCGGTGCCGGCCACATGAAGGTCTTGTAATAAAACCCGGCCGGGATCAGCCGGTGAAACAGGCCCATGACGCCCATGACGTCAATCTCGGGGCCGGGCCAGCAGTTGATGCTTTCCGCTTCCAGTCCGTCGTAAAGGGGGACGCGCGTGGCCTGCTGGTTGGGTAGCGTGCGCGCGCCGGATTCCAGTTGCACCAGGGCGTTGGGCTCCTCGACGCCGGCGGCGAAGATGCCGCGCGGGCGATGATACTTGAAGCTGCGCCCGACCAGGCGGACACCGTTCGCCATCAGCGCCGAGGCGAGTGTATCCCCCTCGCAGCCGACCATGCGCCTGCCATTGAAGCTGAAGCTCAGCTTCTGGTCGCGGTCGATCAGCCCGCCTTCGGGAAGCCGGTTGCGGCCGCTCATTTTTTCACCTTCGCGGCGACGGCGCGCGGTGGTTTCTTGCCCATTTCGTAGACCGCGAGGATTTCATTGGTGTGGGTGTCGCGCGCCAGGTTGAACCAGCGCCGGCAGCCGTGCCGGTGCACCCAGCGCTCCAGGAACAAGCCCTTGGTGTTCTTGCGCATGAACAGATAGTCCGCCCATTCCTCGTCGGTCAGCTTGTCCGGGTCCTTGGGTCGTTCGATGTGCGCTTCGCCGCCCTGGTGAAACTCGGTTTCCTCGCGTTCGCCGCAGAAGGGACAATGGATCACGAACATCGGCCCGACCTCCTCAGTGCGCCACGGCGGCGGCGCCGTGCTCGTCGATCAGCGCGCCGGTGGTGAAGCGTTCGATGGTGAAAGGCGCGTTGAGCGGATGCGGCTCGTCGCGGGCGATGGTGTGGGCGAAGGTCCAGCCCGAGCCCGGCGTCGCCTTGAATCCGCCGGTGCCCCAACCGCCGTTGATGTAGAGGCCCTCGACCGGGGTCTTGGAAACGATCGGGCTGGCGTCGGGGCAGGTATCGACGATGCCGCCCCACTGGCGCATCAGACGGAGCCTGGAGAAGATCGGGAACAGCTCACAGAGCGCACCCAATTGCCCCTCGATGACGTGGAGGCTGCCGCGCTGCGAATAGCCGTGGTAGCCGTCGATGCCGGCGCCCAGGACCAATTCTCCCTTGTCGGACTGCGACACATAGACGTGCACCGCGTTGGACATGACAACGCAATGATGGATCGGCTTCACCGGCTCCGACACCATGGCCTGCAGCGGATAGCTGTTGATCGGCAAGCGGATGCCGGCCATGTCGGCCATGACGCTGGTGTGGCCCGCCGTCACCAGCCCGACCTTGGGCGCGGCGATGAAACCGCGCGTGGTCTCGACACCGGTGACCTTGCCTGCTTCGCGGCGGATGCCGGTGACCTCGCACTGCTGGATGATGTCGACACCCATGGCATCGGCGCCGCGCGCGTACCCCCACGCGACCGCGTCGTGGCGCGCGACGCCGCCGCGGCGTTGCAGCGAGGCACCGAGGATGGGATAGCGCGATTTCGGCGAACAGTTGAGGATCGGCACCATCTCCTTGACCTGCTGGGTGTCGAGAATTTCGGAATCGATGCCGTTCAGCCGGTTGGCGTTGACCCGGCGCTGCAGCTCTCGCATGTCGTGCAGATTGTGCGCCAGGTTCATGACGCCGCGCTGGCTCAGCATGATGTTGAAATTGAGCTCCTGGCTCAGGCCTTCGTAGAGTTGCAGCGCTTTCTCGTAGATCGCCGCGCTTTCGTCCCAAAGGTAATTGGAGCGGATGATGGTGGTGTTGCGCCCGGTGTTGCCGCCGCCGATCCAGCCCTTTTCCAATACCGCGATGTTGGTGAGGCCGTGTTCCTTGGCGAGATAATAGGCCGTCGCCAGACCGTGACCGCCGCCGCCGACGATGATCGCGTCGTAGGCCGGCTTCGGCTCGGGACTGCGCCAGGCCCGTTCCCAGCCCTCGTGAAAGGAGAGGGCGTTGCGGATCAGGCTGAAGATGGAGTATTTGCCCATGGTCGGCTTACCGATGATTGGCTGTTTCCCTTTAACGGCTTTCAAGTGACAGGATCGAGGGTGCGCGTCTGTCCGTCAAACGACAAGCGGTTTTCCCAGGACGACACAGACGGCAGCGCACGATTTGTCACTCCTCGGCCGGCTTTGGCAGCGGCTTGGGCACTACCGGCAGGAATTTCGGCGCCCCCAAATCCGGGTGCTCCATGAAGTAGCTGTGGGCACAGAAGCTCTTCGGGTGGCGCGACACGCGCCGGTATTCCCCGTCCGGCTGCAATACCCAGGACTGTTTCTTGTCCTTCAGGTTGATGTTCATGATTTCCAGGATCTGCCCGTGAACGTCCGGATCCTCGACCGGCACCAAGGTCTCGACCCGGCGGTTGAGGTTGCGCGGCATCCAGTCAGCCGAGGAAATGAAGACGCTGGCCTGACGGGACGGCAGCGGCGCGCCGTTGCCGAAACAGACGATGCGCGCGTGCTCCAGGTAGCGCCCGACGATGGATTGCACGGTGATGTTCTCCGACAGGCCCGGCACGCCGGGACGCAGGCAGCAGATGCCGCGGATCAGCAGATGGATTTTCACCCCCGCCTTGGACGCCTTGTAGAGCGCGTCGATGATCTTGCCGTCGACCAGCGAGTTCAGTTTCACCCAGATGGTGCCGGGCCCGCCCCGGCGCACGTGCAGGATCTCGCGTGCGATGTGGCGGATCAGGGTTTCACGCAGGTTCACCGGCGAGATCGACAGCTTTTCCATGTCGTCCGGCCCAGCGGTGCCGGTGGTGAAGTTAAACAGCCGGGCGGCGTCGCGGCAAAGCGCCGGGTCGCAAGTGAACAGCGACATGTCGGTATAGATACGCGCCGTGATCGGGTGGTAGTTGCCGGTACCCCAATGGCAGTAGGTGCGGTATTCGTCATCCTCGTGGCGGACCACATAGGAAATCTTGGCATGGGTCTTCAGGTGAATGAAGCCGTAGACCACCTGGACGCCGGCGCGTTCCAGGTCGCGGGCCCAGCGGATGTTGCGCTCTTCGTCGAAACGCGCCTTCACCTCGACCAGGGCGGTCACCGACTTGCCGGCCTCGGCGGCGGCGATGAGCGCGGCGATGATCGGCGAGTTGTCGCTGGTGCGATAAAGCGTCTGCTTGATGGCGATGACGTCGGGATCGTTGGCCGCCTGATACAGGAACTGCACCACCACGTCGAAGCTCTCATAGGGGTGATGGACCATGAAATCCTTGCGCCGGATGGCCTCGAAGCAATCGCCGCCGAAATCCAGCACCCGCTCGGGGAACTTGGGCACGAAAGGCTGGAACAGCAGGTCCGGACGGTGCTTGAGCACCAGGTCGCCGGTATCGGCCAATCCCAAAGAGCCTTTCAGCGCGAACACGGTCTCCGGTGCGGCTTTCATGCCGTGCACCAGAAAGCTGCGCAGGTCCGGCGACATGTCGTGGTTGATGGTGAGCCGGATCACCGAGCCGCGGCGGCGTTCCTTGAGTGCGCTTTCGTAGAGCCGCACCAGGTCCTCGGCCTCTTCCTCGATCTCGATGTCGCTGTCGCGCAGCACCCGGCAGAGCCCGACCTCCATCACCTTGAAACCGGGAAACAGCAGGTTGATGTGCAGGGCGACGACGTTCTCGAGCGAGATGAACCGGTAGCCGTCGCCCGGCAGGCGGATATAGCGGTCGATCAGGTGCGGCAGGGGCACCAAGGCATTGAGCGCCTCTTTCTGGCGCTTCTTCTTCAGCGCCAGCACCATCGAGAAGCCCAGGTTGGGGATGAACGGAAACGGATGCGCCGGATCGATCGCGATGGGGCTGAGCACCGGGAACAGTTTTTCCAGGAAATACTGCCGGAGCCAGCGCCGTTCCGACGCCAGCAAATCCTTGGCCTCAAGCACGAAGATACCTTCGCGGGCCATGTCTCGGGTTAGCCGGACCCAGCATTTCTGCTGGTTGCGCATCAGCTTGCCGGCGCGTTCGTTAACCAGGTCGAGTTGCCGTTGCGGCGTCAGGCCCTCCTGGCTCGGCAAGTCGATGCCGGCGCTGACCTGGCCGCGCAGCCCGGCGACGCGCACCATGTAGAATTCGTTCAGGTTGTTGGCCGAAATGGACAGGAAACGCAGTTGCTCGAACAAGGGGTGGCGCTTGTTCTCCGCCTCGCGCAGCACGCGTTCGTTGAACGCCAACCACGACAGTTCGCGGTTGATGAAACGATCGGGTGAATTGCTCTTGATCGGCGCCGTCGGCCGTTGGTCGGCCCTGATGTCCATCATTATTTCCCCAGGTTTTCGGACACTCGCTAGGGTCGATCATAGCGCCGGTGGCGGGCGCGCTCAAACGCTGCCGGCGGAAATCCGGCAGGCTCCACGTGAAACCATGTAAATCACCATATCTCGTAGTGACACGGGCAGGGTGCACCATATAATGCGGGCATGAAACGGGCACTGATTTCCTTGCTGATGTGGCTCTCGGCCACGTTCGCCGGCACGGCGGCCGACGACCTGCCGCCGGCGCCGCCGGCCCTGGCCCAGCATCAGGCCCAGGACCAGGCCCTGGTGCTTCCCGACATCGACGAGGACGAGATCGATCCCGAAACGGCTGAGGCCTTCGGGCGCGCCGGGGACGCCTACGGCGGGGGCGATTTCACCGCCGCCATCAGCATCTGGAAACGGCTGGCCGAAGCGGGCTTCGGCCCGGCGCTGTTCAACCTGGGCGTCATGCACGAGCACGGCCGAGGCGTGCGCACCAATTACGCGGCGGCGGCCGGGTGGTACCGGCGCGCGGCGCTGAAGGAAGTGCCCGGCGCCTTCGTCAATCTGGCGCGGCTGCACGTGGAAGGGCGCGGCGTCAAACGCGACCCGGCGGAAGCCCTGCATCTATTGGAACAGGCTTCGCAGTTGGGTTCCGCCGAAGCGCAGTTCAACCTCGGCGCCGCCTACATGAAGGGGCTCGGCGCCAAGGCCGATCCACAGGAAGCCGCGGTGTGGTTCGAGATGGCGGCGGAGCAGGGCCACGCGCTCGCGGCCTACAACCTGGGGATCATGTACCAGGCAGGAAAGGGCATCGAGCGCGATTTGGCCGAGGCCGAACGCTATTTCAGCCTTGGCGCGGAAGCCGGGGACGCGCTTTCGCACTATGCACTCGGCGCGATCATGGTGGATAAGCCCGGCAACTTGAAAGCCGCCGCCGATCACCTGCGCATCGCCGCCGAAGCCGGCGTCGTGGCAGCGCAGAACCGGCTCGCCATCTTGCTGGCGACGGGAAAAGGCGCAGCAGGCGGCAAGGACGGTATAACCCGCGACCGGGAAAGCGCGCTCATGTGGTTTCACGTGGCCGCCGGGCTCGGCGCCGCCAACGCCGCCAAGAACCGCGACGCATTGGCGGCGACGCTCACGGATGACGTACGCGCCCGGGCCAAACGCCGCGCCGATGCGTTCCGCCCGAAACCGGTGCCGCCCACCGAACCGGCCGCCGCCGATTCCTCCAACTGACGCCCCCGACACCAACGACACCCACGACACCCACGACACCCACGACGCCAACGCAAACAGGACCGAGGACACCATGCTGCTAGGACTGATGCGCCGCCTGATATCGATCACCCTGAAACTCGGTGTGCTCGCCGCAGGCATCGGCGCCATCATCGGTTACGCCAACCTGAGCGACCTGGAAGGCTGGAAGAAGGACCTGCAGGATCAAATCATGCGGACCTCGCAGCGGCGCTTCCACATCGACGGGCCGATCGATTTCAAGATCACCATGCCGCCGCAAATCATCGCCGAGGGCATTCGCATCGAGAACGCCAAATGGGGCAAGAAACGCGACATGCTGAAGGCCAAGCGACTGGTGGCCGAGGTCGATTTCCTGCCTTTGCTGGTCGGCGACGTGGCGGTGCCCAGGCTCAGGCTGGAGGGGGCCGATATCCTCATCGAGGTGGCGCGCGGCGGCAAGACCAACTGGGATGAGTTCAATTCCCTGGAAACCGCCGCCGGCGGCTCCACGCCGCCTCCGGCGGGCGGCTTTCCGAACCTCGGCACCGTGGTCAATCCGGGCGGGATCAGCATCTTCGGCGGCCAGGTGACGGTCTCCAACGCCGTCACCGGCGCCACCACGGCCTTCAATCTGCCCAGCATCGATCTCGGTCTCGGCGCTATCAATCCCTGCTTCTGAGCTGAAAAAAAGGGCGCCCCGATCAGGGGCGCCCAAGGTTTGCGTCGGGGGGAGATCGACGGGAAATCGGTTCAGCAAGCCTTGCAAGGATCGCCGGCGGCGACGTCGAGCGCCCGGTAACGCAGGTCCAGGGCCCGGCGAAAAAACCGGCCAATGGCCTGGCTGCGGAGCGTGTGGGCGCGCCGGATTCCGGCTTCGATATCCTTGTGGGTGTAAGTGGGCCAATCGGACAAACGATGATGCGACATGGGTTGGGTCCTTTCCTGCCAACGAGTGTGAAATTTCGTTGTCAGCAACATATGAAAGTTCTTGCGAGGAATAAATAAGCGATTTATAAATTAATTTATGAGTTAATTTCACTAATAGGCTAAACAGTCATGGACAAGCACAGCGAAATGGCGGTTTTCGTCCGGGTGGTCGAAACCGAGAGTTTCTCCCAGGCCGCGCGGGCGCTGAAACTGACGCCCTCCGCGGTGAGCAAGTTGATCGGGCGGCTTGAGGACCGACTGGGCACCCGGCTCCTGAACCGCACAACCCGGCGCCTCAGCCTGACCGAGGAAGGCCGCACCTATTTCCAGCGCTGCCAGCCGATCCTTGCCGCCATCGACGAGGCCGAGCGCGAACTGACCGAGCGCCACGCCGAACCGCGCGGCCTTTTGAAGGTGAACTCCTCCACCGCCTTCGGCCACATGCACGTGGCACCGCTGCTGCCGCCATTGCTGCAGCGCCATCCCGAACTGCGCATCCAAATGACGCTCACCGACAGCATCGTCAACCTGGTGGAGGAGGAGGTCGACGTTGCCATCCGCATCCAGCGCATGCCCGACAGCACCATGATCGCGCGCAAGCTCGCCACCGCCCGGCGCGTCGTCGCCGCCGCGCCCAGCTATCTGGAACAATATGGCACGCCGAAAACGCCCGAGGACCTGAAGAACCACAATTGCCTGACCCTGAGTTTCGAAACCAAGCTCAACCAGTGGGAATTCAAGGGCGCAGACGGTCCGCAGCACTTCCGCTTCTCCGGCAACTTCGAAACCAACAACGCCGTCGCCATGGAGCAGGCGGCCGTCGCCGGCATGGGCCTGATCCGTGCCGCCGATTTCGTCATCGCCGCTGACGTGGCGGCCGGCAAGCTGGTGCCGGTACTGACCGAATTCGAGATCGACGAGCCGACCAATATCTATGCCGTCTATCCCCACAATCGGCACCTGTCGCCCAAGGTGCGGGCGTTCGTCGATATGCTGGTCGACGCCTTCACGCCGGAACCGCCCTGGGCGGTTTATCTACCGGCGTAATATATCAGTAAAATATATTGATTTGATATATTGAGGTGATATATACCGCCCCGATAGATGCCGAGCGAGGTTGAACCTGACCCACCCGGCACACCAAATCGGGACCGAAAAGTATGGATGTGAAAACCATTTGCCTGGGCGTGCTGTCGCTCGGCGACGCCACCGGATACGAGATCCGCAAAACCTTCGAGGATGGGCCGTTCAGCCATTTCTTCGATGCCAGCTACGGTTCCATCTATCCGGCGCTCGGCAAGTTGCTTGCCGACGGACTGGTGTCGCTCGCGAAGGCGGAACCTTCCGGGCGCAGCGACAAAAAGGTCTATAGCCTCACCGATGCCGGCCATGCGGCGTTGCGCGCCGCGCTTTCGGAACCGCCGGGCCGCGATCGCATTCGTTCCGAATACCTGGTGCACCTGTTTTTCGCCCACCTAATCGAGCCGCGCGATGCCTGCCGAATCTACGACGACTATCTGGCGCATTTCGAACGCATGGCGGCCGTCTGCCCCTGCCGGGAAGATTTGCCGCCCGGCCAACGCGTCGTCAATGGTTTCGGCAACCGGCTTTATGAATCCCTTGCCGGCTTCATGCGCGAACAGCGCGACGCATTCATCCAGGAAATGAAACAAGCCGGCCAAGATACGGAAGCTGCAGAATGAATACCTCCGACAAAACTCCTCCGAACGGCGCCCCCGTGCCTGAACCGAAGGCGAAGCGCCGAGGACCGCTCGGCTCGGTGCGTTCCGGCCATATCATTGCCGTCGCGCTCGCCGTCGCGGCGACGCTTTGGGTGGCATCCGGCGCCGTCACCGGCAAGGCGCCGACGGCCGAGGACACCGCCGCCAAGGCCGAACCGAAAGCGCCGTTGACCTTGGTAAGGGTGAGCCCGAGCCGGTCGCAGACGCACGTCAGCCATATCCGGCTGTTCGGCCGCACCGAGGCGGTCTCCAATATCGAGCTCGCCTCCGAAACCGCCGGCAAGGTCGTCGAGCGCCCGGTGGAAAAGGGTATGCGCGTCACCAAGGGAACGCCGATCCTGAAGATCGCCATCGACGACCGCATGGCCAGATTGAACGAGGCCCAGGCCAAGGTCGATTTCCAACAGCTTTCCTACGACAGCGCCAAGAAGCTTTCCAAGAAGCAGTTCTCCTCGACCATCAAGGTGGCCGAGGATAAGGCGGCCCTGGAAGCGGCGAAAGCCGCTTTGGCGGCGATCCGGCTCGATCTGTCGCGCACCACCGTGCGCGCGCCGATCGACGGCTATGTGGAGACACTGCCGGTCAACGTCGGCGATTTCGTCCAGTCCGGGACCGTCATTGCCGGCATGGTCGAACTCGACCCCATGCGCGTCATCGGCCAGGTCTCCGAACGCCAGGTGTCACACCTCAAGGTCGGCGACAAAGCCTGGGCCATGCTGCCGGGCGGTATCAGCCGCGAAGGCACGGTGCGGTTCGTCTCCCGCGTCGCGCAGGAGACCACGCGCACCTTCCGCGTCGAGGTCTGGTTCGACAACCCCGACGGGCTCATCGCCCAGGGCCTGACCGCCGAGCTGCGTTTGCCGCTGGACTCGACGCAAGCGCACCGCGTGTCGCCGGCGATCCTGACCCTCGACGAACGCGGCGCCATCGGCGTCAAGGCGGTCGATGCCGACGACAAGGTCGTGTTCCACCCGGTCGAATTGATCGAGGACACCACCGAAGGCGTGTGGATCGGTGGGCTTCCGGATGACCTGACGCTGATCACCGTCGGTCAGGAATTCGTGCGGCCGGGCCAGAAAGTCCGGACCAAGACGGAAGCCGCCGATAGCGCCGACGGGGCCAAGGGCGGCGTGCAGGGAGCGTCGGGCTCATGAACGTTCTCATCGATGCCGCCATGCACCATGCGCGCACGGTGCTGGCCAGCCTGTTCCTGTTGCTGGTCTGCGGCGCCTACGCCTACGTGACCATCGCCAAGGAGTCAGAGCCGGACATCAATATTCCGATCATCTACGTCTCCATGTCGCACGAGGGGATTTCCCCCGAAGACGCCGAGCGCCTCTTGATCCGGCCGATGGAGCAGGAACTGCGCACCATCGAAGGCGTCAAGGAGATGCGCTCCACCGGTTACGAGGGCGGTGCCAACGTGACGCTCGAATTCGAGGCCGGATTCAATGCCGACACCGCACTCGACGACGTGCGTGAAAAGGTCGATCTGGCAAAGCCGGAATTGCCGGCGGAAAGCGACGAGCCGGAGGTACACGAGGTCAATTTCTCGTTGTTTCCGGTGGTCGTGGTGACGCTGTCGGGCAGCGTGCCGGAGCGCGCGCTCCTTAAGCTGGCGCGGGAACTTCGCGACGACATCGAGGGTCTCAGCGAAATCCTGAAGGTGCAGATCGCCGGTGATCGCGACGAACTGGTGGAAATCCTCATCGATCCGGTGAAGGTGGAGAGTTACGGGCTTTCGGTGGTCGACGCCGTCAACGCGGTGAAGAACTCCAACCTGTTGGTCGCCGCCGGCGCCCAGGACACCGGGCGCGGCCGCTTCTCGCTGAAGGTGCCGGGCCTGTTCGAGACCGTGCACGACATCGTCGACATGCCGGTGAAAGCGGAGGGCGACGCCGTTGTTACACTCGGCGACATCGGCTCCGTGCGCCGTAGCTTCAAGGACCCGACCTCCTACGCCCGGGTCAGCGGTGCGCCGGCGGTGGCGCTGGAGGTCTCCAAGCGCACCGGCGAGAACATCATCGATACCATCGCCAAGGTGCGTGCCCTGGTCGCCCAGGAACAGGCCAACTGGCCCGAAGCCCTGCGCCAATCGGTGGAGGTCGGTTTCAACAACGACCGCTCCAACAATATCCGCGACATGCTCACCGACCTGCAGAACAACGTCATCGCCGCCGTGCTGCTGGTGATGATCGTCGTCGTCTGGGCGCTGGGCGTGCGTTCGGCGGCGCTGGTCGGTGTCGCCATTCCGGGCTCGTTCCTGACCGGCATCCTGGTGCTCGGCGCCGCCGGACTGACCATCAACATGGTGGTGCTGTTCGCGCTGATCCTGGCGGTCGGCATGCTGGTGGACGGCGCCATCGTGGTGACCGAATACGCCGACCGCAAGATGGGCGAGGGCGAAAGCCCCAGTATTTCCTATGGGCTCGCGGCGAAACGCATGGCCTGGCCGATCATCGCCTCGACGGCAACAACGCTCGCCGCCTTCCTGCCGCTGATGTTCTGGCCCGGTGTCGTCGGCGAGTTCATGAAGTTCCTGCCGCTGACGCTGATGGCGACGCTCGCCGCTTCGTTGCTAATGGCGCTGATCTTCGTGCCGACGCTGGGCGCGGCGGTGACCAAGCGCGCCGTCGCCAGCGCCGATCCCGACGTCGCCCATCACCTGACCAGCGGCGACCCCGGCCATATCGGTGACATCAAGGGCTTTACCGGGACCTACCTGAAGTTTCTATCGGCAGCGCTGCGTCATCCGGGCAAGGTGCTGCTCGCCGCGCTGATGCTTTTGGTCGGTGTGCAGGTCACCTACGCGATGCTCGGCCGCGGCGTCGAATTTTTCCCCGACGTGGAACCCGAACGCCTGATCTTGCAGGTCCGCGCCCGCGGCAACCTCGCCGTGGTCGAGAAGAACGGCCTCATGCGCGAGGTGGAGAACCACGTGCTGGCGCTGAACGAGGCCAAGGGCGAATTCGCCGCCATCTACACCCGAACCGGCCAGGACCAGAACTCGCGCGAGGCCGAGGACATTATCGGCTCGATCACGCTGGAACTGGCCAACTGGCAGAAACGGCGTAAGGCCGACGCCATCTTGGAAGACATCCACGACCGCACGATCGGAATTGCCGGTATCTTCGTCGACGGTCGCAAGGAGGAGGGCGGGCCGCCCATCGGCAAACCGGTCCAGGTGCAGCTCGCCACCCGGGTGCCGGAACTGCTGGCGCCGGCGGTGATCAAGGTGCGCGAAGGCCTGGAAGAACTCGGCGGTTTTCAGAATATCGAGGACGACCGACCGCTGCCGGGCATCGATTGGGAGCTGACCGTCGACCGCGCCCAGGCGGCAAAATTCGCCGCCAACGTCGACCTCATCGGCCGTTCCGTGCAGATGGTCACCGGCGGCATCAAGTTGGGTGAATATCGGCCCGACGATTCCGACGACGAAATCGAGATCCGCGTGCGCTATCCCATGGGCTATCGCACCATCGGCCAGCTCGACCATATCCGCGCCGAAACTAGCGCCGGCGCCGTGCCCATCGGCAACTTCGTCGAACGCCAGGCGAAGCCGCGCACCGGCAAGATCAACCGTTCCGACTCGCGCCGGGTGATGACCGTCAAGGCCGACGTGGCGCCGGGGCTTTTGGCCGACGACAAGACCCGTCAGGTGCAGGAATGGATCAAGACCGCCGGGCTGGACGAACGTATCGACATCACCTTCAAGGGCGAAAGCGAGGAACAGGATAAGGCCAAGGACTTCCTCGGCAAGGCCTTCGCCGTCGCCCTGTTCATCATGGCGGTGATCTTGGTGACGCAGTTCAACAGCTTTTATTCGGCGTTCCTGATCCTCACCGCCGTGATCATGTCGACCATCGGCGTGTTCATCGGGCTTTTGGTCACGCAACAGCCGTTCGGCATCGTCATGGGCGGCATCGGAGTGATCGCGCTGGCCGGCATCGTGGTCAACAACAACATCGTCCTGATCGATACCTTCGACCGCCTGCGCGAGACCGAGCCGTCGGTGCGCGACGCCATTCTGAAAACAGGCGCCCAGCGCCTGCGCCCGGTGCTGTTGACCACGGTGACCACCATGCTCGGCCTGATGCCGATGGTGCTCGGCGTGAACATCGACTTCATCGACCGCCTGGTCACCGTCGGCGCGCCGGCCATGCAGTGGTGGCGTCAACTGGCGACGTCGATCGTCTTCGGGCTGGGTTTCGCCACCGTGCTGACGCTGATCGTCACGCCCTCGGCACTGATGCTGCGCGGCAATCTGCGCGCCTGGCTCGACCGCCGCCGGAGCCGCCAATCCCAGCCAATGCCGACGGCCTCGACCTTGAGCGGAGGAAACGTTTCCGGAAACTAAGCCGCAGTCGCCAATTCGGATTCGACGACGACGCGGTCACGGCCGGTTTCCTTGGCGACATAGAGGCATTGGTCGGCTCGGCGGAGCAACTCGGACAGGGATTCGCCTGGAGCCGCCATCGCGATCCCGGCACTGATGGTGACGTTAAAAGTCTTTCCCCGTGCCGAGAAAGTGTGGTTGGAGATCGCCGTACGGATACGCTGAGCGATACCGACGCAGTCTTTCTCGGAAGCGAAAAGCAACACGACCATTTCCTCGCCGCCGTAGCGGAATGCCAGTTCATTGGGCCGCAACGAGGCCTTCAGGACCGACCCGACCTGCGCCAGGACCTGATCTCCGGTCTTGTGACCGTAGGTATCGTTCACGCTCTTGAAATGATCGATGTCGAAAAACATTGCCGCTAATCCCGGCCCGCCCGCCACTTCGGCCCGTGCCACCATCCGCGGACCCGTTTCCTCAAGGTAGGCGCGCGTATAAAGCCCGGTCAAAACGTCAACGATGGCATCGTTTCGAAATTCGGACATAAACCGCCGCGAAAGCCAGAGCGTGAACCCGCCGCTGATGGCAAACACCAGCAATATCCAAGCAACACCCAATCCAATATGCTGGACAGCGTCACGCTCAAGGTCGTCGAAATACAGCCCCGAACCGATTATCCACTCCCAGGGTTGGAAATACTGGACATAGGCGACCTTGGCCGCGGGCTTCTCACCACCGGGCCGGGGCCAGTCGTAGAACACGAATCCGCCACCAGCCATCGCAACACGGATGAAATCCTTCACAAAGGCACGGCCGTGCGCATCGCGCAAATGCAGCGTCGAAACCCCTACAATTTCCTTGTTGTAGGGATGCATCAAGGCGACGCCATTGGGGCTGGTGACCCAAATATAGCCATCGGCGAGGAATTTCATCGCGGCGATCTTGCGGAGCGCCAACTCTTTGGCATCGGGTTCCGAAATTCGCCCCGCCAAGAAGTCCTCGTGGATCGCACGGATCAACCCCCGTGCCGATTGCACTTGCGACTGGATCAGTTGCTCTCGTTCCTCGACCGAATGGCTGTTCATCTGCCAAACGACAATCACCAAAATGGCGACCATCCCCACGAGACTGGCAAGAGACAACATTGCCATGCGAAAGCGAAGGGCCATATCGGCCCCCGTGGCGTTCAACCTTTCATTGAATGCAAGCATGGTTCAAAACCATTGCTATAATATGAAATACATATTATAGCATATTATATATAAAAAGTAATAAATTAATCCGCGCGAATGCAGCGCGGCTGTCGGCCCCGCCGAAAGACAGAGGGGGGCGGGGAGCGCGGCGTTATGCCCCCATCGCCTGGCGCAGGTTGTCGTCCAACTTGTCGAGGAATTGCTGGGTCGTCATCCAGCCCTGGTCGGGACCGATCAAGAGCGCCAGATCCTTGGTCATGAAACCGGCTTCGACGCTCGCGACGCAAACCTTTTCAAGGGTTTCGGCGAACTTCTTCACATCCGGGGTGTCGTCGAACTCGCCCCGGTAGGAAAGCGCGCGGGTCCAGGCGAAAATCGACGCGATGGGATTGGTGGAGGTCTCGCGCCCGTCCTGGTGCTGGCGGTAGTGCCGCGTCACGGTGCCGTGCGCGGCCTCCGCCTCGACGGTGCGGCCGTCCGGCGTCATCAGCACGCTGGTCATCAGTCCGAGCGAGCCGAAGCCCTGGGCGACGGTATCCGACTGCACGTCGCCGTCGTAGTTCTTGCAGGCCCAGACGAAACCGCCGTCCCACTTCATGGCGCAGGCGACCATGTCGTCGATCAGCCGGTGCTGGTAGGTGAGGCGCTTGTCGTCGTAGAGATGCTTGAACTCGTGCTCGAAGACCTCCTCGAACAGGTCCTTGAAGCGGCCGTCGTACTGCTTGAGGATGGTGTTCTTGGTCGAGAGATAGAGCGGCCATTCCAGGCTCAGCGCATAGTTCATGCAGGCCCGCGCGAAACCGCGGATGCTTTCATCCAGGTTGTACATGCCCATGGCGACGCCGGCCTCGGGCGCGTCGTAGATGTCGTATTCGATGGCATCTCCGCCGTCGGCGGGCTCGAAACGCATGGTCAGCTTGCCGGGGCCGGGGAAGGTGAAGTCCGTCGCCCGGTACTGGTCGCCGAAGGCATGGCGGCCGATGACGATCGGCTTGGTCCAGCCCGGCACCAGGCGCGGCACATTGCGGCAGATGATCGGTTGACGGAACACGGTGCCGCCGAGGATGTTGCGGATGGTGCCGTTGGGCGAGCGCCACATCTGCTTCAGGCCGAATTCCTGCACCCGCTGCTCGTCGGGAGTGATGGTCGCACACTTGACGCCGACCCGGTGCTGTTTGATGGCGTTGGCGGCATCGACGGTGATCTGGTCCTCGGTGGCGTCGCGGCTCTGGATCGAGAGGTCGTAGTAAAGCAACTCCAGGTCCAGGTAAGGCTCGATCAGCTTTTCCTTGATGAACGCCCACATGATGCGGGTCATCTCATCGCCATCCAGTTCGACGATGGGATTGGCGACCTTGATTTTGTCCATGATCTCTCCTTCAGAGGTGGCTGGTGAGAACCACCTGATCGGGTTCGGGCGCATTCTCCAGCGCCGGGAAAACGGCGTCGACGCTGTCGACCACCGTGAACAGTTCGCGTGCCTTCTCATGGGCGAAGCCGCCCGCGATGATGCTGTCCACCAGGGCCACGAACGGATCCCAGTAGCCCGCCACGTTGACCAGCACGATCGGCTTGTCGTGCTGGCGCAGTTGCTTCCAGGTGATGATTTCGAAGGCTTCATCGAGGGTGCCGAGGCCGCCCGGCAGGACGATCACCGCGTCCGAAAGCTCGAACATGCGGGCCTTGCGGGTGTGCATGCTTTCGGTAATGACGAGATCGCCGCCCAAGGTATTGCCGACCTCAAGCTGCATCAGGAAATCCGGAATGACCCCGGTAATCGGGCCGCCGGCGTCGTGTACGGCCTGCGCGAGGATGCCCATGATGCCGATGCGCCCGCCGCCATAGACGAGGCGGATCTTGCGTTCGCCCATGGCGCGGCCGAGTGCCTCGGCGGTCTCGGCGTAGGCCGGATCGTCACCGGCCTTGGAACCGCAGAAAACGCAAAGCGAGGCAATCTCTTTCATGGTGGGGACTTCAACTTTCCGTGAATGGCGGCCAAAGCAACCTCAAGCCTGTTGTATGCGAAATTCCCAGGTGATTACAATCATCGAAAGCCGGAATCCCGGCCGACTGTCCCCAAAGGAAGGAACGACCATGAAATTTTCACATCTTTTCAAAGCCCTGGCCGTCGTGAGCTTGCTTTCGACCGCCGTCGCCACCGCCCAGGCCGCAAGCGACGACGACGCCATTGAGCTGCGCAAGACCACCATGAAAGGCATCGGCGCCTCCATGGGCGGGCTGAAGATGGTCGTGCAGGGCAAGGCCGGCACTGATATGGCCAAGGGCTTCGCCAACGCCATGGCCGCTTACGCCTCGATCGCCGGCGGGCTTTTCCCGAAAGGCTCCGATTTCGGCGACACCCGCGCCAAGGAAGAAATCTGGACCAAGGCCGCCGAGTTCAAGGCCGCCGTGATGGCCTTCGAACAGGCCGCCCAGGGCATGGCCAAGGCCGCCGCCAGCGGCGATGCGGGCGCCATCAAGGGCGCCTTCGGCGGGCTCGGCAAGTCCTGCGGCGGATGCCACAAGCCGTTCCGCAAGCCCAAATCGTAAGCGGCCATGACCGTGCCCCCGCCCAGCCTCGCTATTCGCATCGCCGGGGCATGGTTTTTCGCGCTTTCGGCGCTCTTGCCCGGCGCCCGGGCCGCCGCCGACGGTGATCCGGCGCGCGGTGCCTACGTCTTCACCGCCGCCGGTTGCAAGGGCTGCCACACCACCGCCCAGGACGCCAAGGCCAAGGTGCTGCTTTCCGGCGGGCGGGCGCTGAAGACGCCGTTCGGCACCTACTACAGCCCCAACATCACCCCCGATCCCGAGACCGGAATCGGCCGCTGGTCGTTCGAGGACTTCCAGCGCGCGCTGCGCGACGGCAAGACACCCGGCGGCAGCTATTATTTCCCGGTGTTTCCATACACCGCCTACACCCGGATGTCGGACGCCGACATGGCCGATCTCTGGGCCTATCTGCGCACGCTGCCGGCGGTGAAACGCGCCAATCGTCCGCACGAGACCAAGCTGGTCTTCGGCTGGCGCATCATGATGCTGCCCTGGCGCATCTTGAATTTCGAGCCGGGCGCGATGAAGGCGGATCCGGCCAAGGGCCCGGCCTGGAACCGAGGTGCCTACCTGGTGGAGGCGCTCGGCCACTGCGGCGAATGCCACTCGCCGCGCGATGCGCTCGGCGGCTTCGTCGACGGCATGCACCTGGCGGGAACGGCCGACGGTCCGGGCGGCGACCCGGTCCCCAACATCACCCCCGACAAGGCCACCGGGATCGGCGGCTGGTCGGCGGAGGATATCGATTCACTGCTATCGCTCGGCATGCTGCCGGACGGCGACTTCGTCGGCGGCGAAATGACCGAGGTCTACGAGAACACCGCCAAACTCACCGCCGCCGACCGCCGCGCCATGGTCGTCTACCTGCAATCGGTGCCGGCCGTGGAAAACAAGGTCACCAAATCCAAGTAACGGGGCCAAACCCTGATTTTTGCTGCCTGTTCCCGGTCTTCCTTGTTAGTATCGGGGGAAATAAGGGGTAGGCATGAACCAACCGATTTTGATCATCATCGTCGGCGCGGCCATCGCCGCAACGGCTGTCGTCACGAACGTCTATATGTCCCAGGACGACGCCGACGAACCACCCATCTCCCAAGTTGCCACGGAACAACAACCGGCACCGGCAGCGGCCCCGCAACCGAAGGCCGAAGCTGCGAAAGCGGCAGCGCCGGCGCCGCAAGCGCCGGATAAAGCCCTTGAAAACAAACAGAAACCCACCTTCGACGTTGTCCGCGTGACGCCCGAAGGCAATGCCGTCATCGCCGGGCGCGCGGCACCGGGCAGCACCGTCGCCATCATCGCCGACGGCCAGTTCGTCGGCCAGATCAAGGCCGATGGACGGGGCGAGTGGGTGTTGGTGCCCGACCAGCCGCTGGCGCCCGGCAGCCGCCAACTGAGCCTGGAGCAGCGAATCGAAGGCCAGGAATCGCTACAATCCGACGACGTCGTGGTCGTCGTCGTGCCGGAACATAAAAAAGACATCGCCGGCCGCCCGGCCGAGAAACCCTCGCAGGCGCTGGCGCTGAAATTCCCGCGCAAGGGCGACGGTCCCAGCACGCTTTTGCAAAAACCGACGCCCGGCGACGCCGGCCAGGCTTTTGCCGTCGATACCGTCGATTACGACGCCGAGGGCCGGCTCTACCTGAGCGGCCGGGGCGCGGCCAAGACCGTCGTGCAGCTCTACCTGGACGGCAAGTTCATCGGCCGTTCGCCGGTCGACGCCAACAGCGGCTGGCGGGTGAAGCCTGACAATCCGGTGAAACCCGGCATCTACCGGCTGCGCGCCGACCAGGTCGACGAGAGCGGCAAGGTCACCGCACGGTTGTCGCTGCCTTTCGCCCGCGCCGAACCGATCACACAGGAGAACATGCCGCCCGAACCCTTCGTCATCGTGCAGCCCGGCAACAGCCTGTGGCGGCTGGCCCGGCGCGCCTACGGCACAGGCTTCAATTTCACCGTCATCTATGAGGCCAACAAGGAACAAATCGGCGATCCCAACCTGATATACCCGGGCCAGGTCTTCGCCGTACCGACGACGAACTAAATGCGGCTTTAAGCGTCCACCGGCGGGTGCACGTATCCGGCGAGCAGCTCCAGATAGGGTTTCGCCAGGATCAACAGCGTGGCGGCGCGCGACATCAACAGCACCGGCGTGAACGGCTCGTCGATGGTGATGTCCTCCAACAGCAGAATCCTCTGGCGCGGCGTCAATTGCAGCCTTCCGCCGAGCGCGCGGCTGGCGGAACGCAACACCGCCAGCGCCTGGGTGCGCGCGTAAGGGTCTTCCGCGGTATAGGGGATGCTGCCGAGGTTGGCGTGAAATCGCATCTCGGTGTTCTGGCTGCCGGCCGATGCGTGCACGGCGAACAGGAATCCTGCGTACTCGAAGGTGAAGCGCAAGCCGTCGCCATGGCCTTTGCCGGCCAGAGACGAGGCCCGGTCCAGGCCGATGGGACCGGACTCGAATGTATCGATGAGATTGCGGGCAGAGGCACCGTGTTCGGACATGTTCTTCGAATTCTACCATTCTGTTGGCCCGATTTGGCTGTAGGCTAACATGGCCATCCGGATCAGCAAACGGCCAATCACGTCCATCGCCAACCGCGATTCGGGCCCGGAAATTCTTGATCCTACCTGTAAAATAGAGACAATCCGCAACCAACCGAAACCCCCGGAGAGACGTGACCATGCTGAAGACCGTGCTCGTGCCGATCCATCCCGCCGGCTGGCCGTTCATCGGCGCCTTCGCCATCGGCGCGGTGTTGCTGGCCTGGTGGATCGAACCGCTCGGATACCTGGGCGCGGTGCTGACCGCCTGGTGCGCCTATTTCTTCCGCAACCCGGACCGCGTGACGCCGACCCGCAAGGGGTTGGTGATCTCACCGGCCGACGGTGTCGTGCAGTCCATCGTCCGCGCCGTGCCGCCCGCGGAACTGGAGATGGGCGACGCGCCGCTGACCCGGGTCGCGGTGTTCATGAACGTCTTCAACGTGCATGTGAACCGCGCGCCCATCGACGGCGCCATCACCGCCGTTTCCTACCGTCCCGGCAAGTTCCTGAACGCGTCCCTGGACAAGGCCAGCGAGGACAACGAGCGCCAGAGCCTGAAGATCACCACCGCCGAGGGCAAGGACATCGCCTTCGTGCAGATCGCCGGCCTGGTGGCCAGGCGTATCCTCTGCTGGGCCAAGGAAGGCGACCAGATGAAGGCCGGTGAGCGCTTCGGCCTGATCCGCTTCGGCAGCCGCGTCGATGTCTACCTGCCGGACGGTACCGAGCCCCTGGTCGCGGTCGGGCAGACCGCCGTCGCCGGCGAAACCGTCCTTGCCGACCTGGCGTCGGAAGAACAAGCGCGCGCCGGCGAAATCCGCTAGGATCGTCCCATGCCAAACAAACAGCCCAAACGCCGCCTGCAGGCGCTTTCCATCAATCGGATGATCCCCAACATCTTGACGCTGCTGGCGCTCGCGTCCGGCCTGACGGGAATGCGCTTCGCCTTTCAGGAACGCTGGGAGTACGCGGTGCTGGCGATTGCCGTCGCGGCCGTGTTCGATGCGCTCGACGGCCGCATTGCCAGGCTGCTGAAGGGCGCCAGCAAGTTCGGCGCGGAGCTCGACTCGCTCTCGGATTTCGTCTGTTTCGGTGTGGCGCCGGCCATGATTCTCTATCTCTGGGCCATGCAGGATGCCGGCCGGCTGGGCTGGCTGTTGGTGATGCTGTTCGCCATGTGCTGCGGCTTGCGCCTGGCGCGCTTCAACGTGGCCCTGGAAGATGAGAACACGCCCGCCTGGAAGGGCAATTTCTTTACCGGCGTGCCGGCCCCGGCTGGTGCCGGTCTCGTGCTGCTGCCGATGGTGCTGGCATTCCAACTCGGCGACGAGATTCTGCGCTCCCCTTGGGTGGTGTCGTTCTTCCTGCTTGGCGTCGGCGCGATGTTCGTCAGCGCCATCCCAACCTACTCGTTCAAGAAAATGGTGGTGCCGCGCAAGCGGCTGCTGGCCATGATGCTGACGGTGACGATGATCATCGCCTTCATCGCCAGCCTGCCGTGGCTCAGCCTGTCGATCATTCTCGGCAGTTATCTGGTTTCCATCCCGTTCGCGATCCGCGCCTACAGGCGCTACGAGGCGGGCGAGGAAATCGACGAGGACCTGGACGAGGACGACCTGGAAGCCGTCTAGAGCACGGTCGACGCCCCTAGGACAATAACGGGGAGGAAAACATGACGACAGTCGTCAAAATCATTGATATCGATGCCACACCGGAGGCGGTATGGGCGAAAATCGCCGATACGGCACGGGTATCAAACCTGATCGGGTTCGTGGGTTCCAGTGAACAGAACGGTGACGTGCGTATATGCAATCTGGAAGGCGGCGGGTTCGTCGTCGAGAAAATCGTCAGTGTCGATCATGACCTAAAGCGCGTTTTCTACTCGATCACCGATTCGCCACTGGGGATGGAAATCCATGGCGCATCCATGCAAATCGAGGAAAACGGTGCGGGCGCGCGTCTGGTATGGACCGTCGACTTCCTGCCCGCTGAGGTGAGCGGCGCCTTGTACCCCTTACTTGAAAGTGCCGCCGAGGACATGAAATCCTCGCTCGCGAATTGAGCCGCGAGAGGGCCGGGACCGCGACGGATCCCAATTCAAGCTTTAGTACCCGCCCTTGCGCTTCGATTCCGGCAGTCCCGCGATCTTCGCCGCCTGCTTGGAAGGCTGCAGGGGAAACAGTTCGTAAAGATCGTTGGAACTGATTTTCTCGCCCCAAACGCTGGACATGGCCTTGACCATGGTGCGGTCGTTGGGTTGGGTCTCGGCGTTTTCGAAGTACTCCTCGCGCAGGTAGTTGACCACGTCCCAGTGGCGCTCGGTCATTTCTTCGATGCCGTCGGCGGCGGCGATTTCCGCGGCGACGGATTCCGACCAGTCCTCGGCATTCACGAGATAACCGTTGTCGGTGGTTTCAAGATCGCTGTAACTCATGGAAGGGCTCCGGTGTTCGTCTTCATTTTATAAATAATGAATATGAAGGCGGCTCGCTTCAACCCCAGATTTGCTATGGATTTTGGCCGCGCCGTCAGCCGCGACCGCGCGGCTTGAAGGCATGGAAGCGATAGACCTTGAGCCCGCCGCTGTCGAGCGCGCGCACCAGCGTCGCCAACGCCTCCAACTCGGCGAAGACGCCATCGACGATCTCCAGCAGTTCCGCCTTGTTCGTGGACGCGAGGAAATTGAACAGGCTTTTGAACACCCGCATCCGGTAGGCATGGGTGATGTCCTCGCCGGGCTGCACGTCGAAACCGGTGTTGCGCAACAGCGCCTGCACGACGTCACTGGGCCAAAGATGCACGGCTTCCGGCTGCGCGTCGGCCCAGGCTTGCACCGTGGCGTTCGGCGGATCGGTGCTGGGCAGCACGAAGTCCGTGTACCACAGCTCGGCATTGTCGCGCATGGACTCGAACACCTTGCCCAGCAAGGATTTCTTGTCCGCCGCCATGTAGAGGCTTTCCAGCGATATGCAGGCGTCGTATGCGCGGGCCTTCAGTTTGATGTCGTCGAAAGCGGCGAAATTCACCGGTGCGCGCTTGGTCAGGCCGGCGCGCTTGACGCGTTCCTTGCCGATCGCCGCCAGTTCCTCCTGGTTCTCATAGCCGGTGACCCAGGCACTGGTGTCCTCGACGATCCTCTGCCCGGCGCCGCCGAGCCCGGCCCCGATCAGCAGCAGGCTGTTGCGCTCCGAGAGCCCCATCAACGGCACGAACTCACGCAGGTAATCGGCCTCGCCGCAGCGGACGAAGCCGTCACCCCACAGCCTTTGTACCACCCGCAGGCGCGATTCCGGCCAAAGGGCGCCGGGTTCGTCGTCGAATTCCTCTTCGAAATCCTCTTCATCATCGTCCGGCTCATCGTTGAGGTGCCGGCGGCGGCGGCGAAACGGTTCCACGAACCAACCGAGGAACCGCCTGAGCCGCGACCGCTTGGGGGTGGTCATGACGGAACCAGAAGTTCCAGGAGCCCGCGGCCGTCCGCCGACTCGGCCGGGACGCGGGGCAGGCTGCCGATCGGGATGCCGGGTTCGAAACGCCGGAGCGTGGCGATGGTCTCGGAGAGCGGCACCGGCTGGTCTTCCGACTCGCTCACCACCACGCCGGCAACGGCGCAACCGCGCACGCGCAGCGCCTGCAGCGCGGTCAGCGTATGGCTGAGCGTGCCGAGATACGACCCGACGACCAGCAGCGCCGGCAATTCCAGCGCCGCGACCCAGTCCAGCACCGTCCGGGTCTCGTCCAGCGGCACCATGACGCCGCCAACACCTTCGATCAGGGTGTCGCCATCATGGCCGGCGACCCGCTCTCGGCAGAAACGGACGAGGTCGTCGAAGGGCACCGTGCGGCCTTCGCGCGCCGCCGCCATGTCGGGCGACAGGGGGGCCTGGAAACGCCAGGGCGAAATCGCCGCGACGGCATCCGCCGTCGCGTCCTGGCCGAGCGCGCGCAGCAACCGCACACTGTCGCTTTCGTCGAAATCCTCTGGCGTGAAGCCGCTGATGACTGGCTTCAAAACCCGTACGTCACGGCCCATTGCACCAAGCGCCCGGGCCAGGGCGGCGGTGGCGTAGGTCTTGCCGACGCCGGTCCCGCTGGACGTGACGAACAGTGCCGTTATGGCCGACCTCCGTTCAGGACCCGATCGCGGACCAGCGCCGCCAGGCGGTCGACGTCGGCCTCCGCGTGACCGGCGCAAAAGGTGATGCGCAGCCTCGCGGTGCCGTCCGGCACCGTCGGCGGGCGGATCGGCACCACCAGGAAGCCCTCGTCCTCCAAGAGCTTGCCGGCGGCCATGGTCTTGTCCGTATCGCCCAGGATCACCGGCACGATGGGGCTTTCGGCCAGGCCCAAATTGACAGCTCGGGTGAAGCGCCGGGCGAGCTCCAGCGGCCGGGCGGCGAAGGCGGGGTCTGCCTCGATAAGGTCGAGGGCGGCGATCGCCGCCGCGACATTCGCCGGCGGCAGGCCGGTGGAATAGATGAAGGTGCGGCACCGCGTGCGGATCAGGTCGGTCACCGGTTGGCTGGCGCAAAGATAGCCGCCGTAGCCGCCGATGGCCTTGGAGAGCGTCCCCATCTGCAGGGGCACCGCATGGCGCCGGCCGTTCTCGTAACTGGAGCCGCGGCCGCCGCCGACGACGCCGATGCCGTGCGCGTCGTCGGTCATCAGCCAGGCATCGAATTCGCCCGCCACCACCACCAGTTCGCCCACTGGCGCCAGATCTCCGTCCATGGAAAAGACACCGTCGGTGACGATCATGGCGTGTTGATGCTTGCTCCGGTGCGCTTCGAGAAGTTGGCGCAAATGATCGAGATCGTTGTGCCGGAAGATGAATTGATCCGCGCCGGAAAGCCGGCTGCCGAAATAGATGCAGGCGTGCGACAACTCGTCCATGAATACCGCGTCGCCCTGGCCGACCAGCGCCGGAATGACGCCGGAATTGGTCAGGAACCCGGATCCGAACACCACCGCGTCGTCGCTGCCCTTGAGACGCGCCAAGCGCTGTTCCAACTTCTGGAACAGCGGGTGGTTGCCGGTCACCAGCCGGGACGCGCCGGACCCAACGCCATAGCGTTCGATGGCTTCGGCGGCGGCGGCCTTGAGCGCCGGATGGTGATTGAGGCCGAGGTAGTCGTTCGACGAGAAGTTCAACAGCCGCCGGCCACCGCGTTCGACGACGGCGCCTTCGCGGGGATCGGTCGTCGCCAGCCAGCGGCGCAGGTGCTGGCGTTCCATCTCCGCCAGCTTGGCGCTCGCGAAGGCGTCCAACGAGGCGCTGTCGCTCACGGGGTCCACTCGTCCAGGCGCGCCGACCATTGGCCGACCACGTCGACGACCGCATCGGTCAGGGTCGACAGGTCCGTGCGCGCCATGGTGAACGACGGCATCAGATAGACCACGTTGCCGAACGGCCGCACCCAGCAGCCGCGATCGAGGAAACACTGGCGGATCCAGTACATGTCGCCAAGCGTGGTGAGTTCGACCACGCCGATGGCACCCTTGACCCGCACGTCGGTGACGCCCTCGACGCTTCGGCAGGGTTCCAGCGCTTCCTTCAGGTGCGCCTCGATGGCCGCCACCTGTTCGAGGCGCGGCTCGCGCTCGAACAGGTCGAGCGACGCGTTGGCCGCGGCACAGGCGAGCGCGTTGCCGGTATAGGTCGGCCCGTGCATCAGGCACTTCTCCAGCGCGTCATCCAGGAACGCCTCGAACACGCGGGCTGACGCGATGGTCGCGGCCAACGCCAGGGTGCCGCCGGTGAGCGACTTCGACAGCGTCATGATGTCGGGCTGAATGCCGGCCTGCTCACAGGCGAACATGGAACCCGCGCGGCCGAATCCGACCATGATCTCGTCGAGGATCAGGAGCAGGCCATGCCGGTCGCAGACCTCGCGCATGAAGCGCACCACGTCCGGATCGTGAAACAGCATGCCGCCGGCGCCCTGTACCAGGGGCTCCAGGATGACGGCGGCGGTGCGCGCCTTGTTTTCCGCGACGAAGGCCTCGAACTGTACGCGTTCCGCCTCGTTCGTCGGCAGGTCGGCGGCCAGTTGCTGCGCCATCAGGCCATGGAAGGGACCGTGCATGATGTTGTCCGGGTCGCCGATGCCCATGGTGCCGATGGTATCGCCGTGATAGCCGTTCCGGAACGCGATGAACTTGTTGCGCCCCACCTCGCCGGAGTTGATCCAGTACTGCACCGCCATCTTCATCGCCAGTTCGACCGAGACCGAGCCCGATTCGGAGAAGAACACCCGGTCCAGGTCGCCCGGCGTCATCGCCGCCAGGCGCGTCGCCAGGGTGAAGGCGGGCTCGTTGGAGAGGCCGGCCAGCATGACGTGCGGCATGGTTTCCATCTGGCGGGTCACGGCTTCGCGGATATGCGGGTGGTTGTAGCCGTGGCAGGCCGACCACCAGGACGCAATGCCGTCGATCAGTTCGCGGCCGTCTTCCAGGACGATGCGGCTGCCCTGCGTGGCGCGCACCACTTGGGGCAGCGGCGAGGTCCGCATCTGGGTGTAGGGCATCCAGATGTGGTCGTAGCCCGCATCGAACCAGGACGGCCGGGACGGGGCGGGGTCGGTCATGGTCCTGGCGTGCCGGTGACGCCCAATCGTTCGAACAGCTCGTCGTCGTGGTCGCGGCCGGGATTGCCGGTGGTCAACAGCTTCGGCCCGACGAAGATGGAACTGGCGCCGGCGAGGAAGCAGAGCGCCTGGAACTCGTCGCTCATCTGTTCGCGCCCGGCCGACAGCCTGACCACCGAATCCGGCATCATGATTTTGGCCACGGCGATGGTGCGGACGAACTCCAACGGGTCCAGGTCCGGCGCGTCGGCCAAGGGCGTGCCGTCCACCGGCACCAGCAAGTTGATCGGCACGCTTTCCGGATGCGGCGCCAGGTTGGCCAGCGTCACCAGCATGTCGGCGCGATCGCGGCGCGCCTCGCCCATGCCGACGATGCCGCCGGCGCAGACCTTCATCCCCGCCCGGCGCACGGTCGCGAGCGTATCCAGCCGGTCCTCGAAGGTGCGGGTGGTGATGATCTCGCCGTAGAAGTTCTCGGACGTGTCGATGTTGTGGTTGTAGTAGTCGAGCCCCGCTTCACGCAGGCGGCCCGCCTGGCCCTCGGTCAGCATGCCGAGCGTGGCGCAGGTCTCCAATCCCAGTTCCTTGACGCCGGTGACCATGTCGCAGATGGCGTCGATGTCGCGGTCCTTGGGATTGCGCCACGCCGCCCCCATGCAGAACCGCGTGGCGCCGCCGGCCTGGGCCTGGCGCGCTTCGGCGAGAACGGCATCGACGGGCATCAGCTTTTCCGCCGCCACGTTGGCGTGATGGTGCGACGATTGCGGGCAATAGCCGCAGTCCTCGGGGCAGCCGCCGGTTTTCACCGAAAGCAGGTTGGACATCTGTACCTGGTTGGCCGGGAAGTGATCGCGGTGCAGCGATTGCGCCCGGTGGATCAGGTCCATGAACGGCAGTTCGAACAGCGCTTGCGCCTCGTCCGTTTGCCAGTCGTGGCGGACGTCGGTTGCGGCGTCGGCCAATTGCGTGTTGGTTTGCATGATGTTCTGGATACTATGAGATGGCGGCTTTTGGTCAAGCCGGCATTGCTGATTTTGGGGGGCGAAATGGACCGCGACGAACTTTGTTTCACGCCGGCGACGGAACTGGCGCGGATGATCCGCGACAAACAGGTGAGCGCGCTGGAAGCGACCGAGGCGGTGCTGTCGCGCATCGCCGACATCGAGCCGCATATCAACGCCTTCATCACCGTCTGCGCCGACGAGGCCCGGGCCGCCGCGATTGCCGCCGACGCGGCGCTGGCGGCGGGTGACGACATCGGTCCGCTGCACGGCGTGCCGTTGGGGGTGAAGGACCTCCTCAACACCAAGGGCGTGCGCACGACCTTTGCGTCCCATGCCTTCGCCGACAACGTGCCCGACGCCGATTGCGTCGCCATGGCGCGCTTGCGCGCCGCCGGCGCCATCCTGGTCGGCAAGACGACGACGCCCGAGTTCGGCCACAAGCCGATGACCGAGGCGCCGCTGTTCGGCCAGACCCGCAATCCGTGGAACCTGGAACGCACGGCGGGCGGCTCGTCGGGCGGCGCCGGGGCGGCGGCGGCAACCGGTTTGGCCCCGCTGCACGTGGGCACCGATGCCGGCGGCTCGACGCGCATTCCGTCCGCCGCCTGCGGCGTGGTCGGCATGAAACAGACGCTCGGCCTGGTGCCGCACGACATGAACGGCGAGACCTTCGGCCTGTTTTCCTTCATCAATCCCATGACCCGCACGGTCGCCGACGCCGGGCTGATGCTGAGCACCATGATCGGCCCGCACCCGAGCGACATCCATTCGCTGGGCCGCGCGCCCGCCGGCGACCTGGCCAGGGCCGCGAAAGGCGAGGGGGATTTGAAGGGCGTCCGGATCGGCTGGCGCCTATTCCTCGGCAACGACGTGATCGATACCGAAACCCGCGAGATCTTCGAGGCCGCACTGCCGGCGTTCGCGGAAATGGGCGCCGAACTGATCCCCTACGAGGGGCCGTTCACCCCGACGCTGCCGATCTGGAAGCCGATCATCTTCTCGTCCTTCGCCATCCGCTTCACCGAGATGATGGAGGAGCTGGGCGACAAGATGAGTGAGACGCTGCGCTACTGGACGCGCATGGGCGGCGACTATTCCGCCATCGACCTGCAAACGGCGATGCAGATCAGGACCCAGGTGTTCCGCCAGGTGCAGGGCTGGTTCGAAGAGGTCGACCTGGTCGTCACCCCGACGCTGGCGCGCCCGGCGCTCCCCATCGACCACGACCCGCGCGAACCGGTCGAGATCGAGGGCCGATTGACCGACGAGCCGCGCGCCGCCTGGTACCCCTACACGCATCCCTTCAACATGACCGGCCACCCGGCGATCACGCTGCCGAGCGGCTGGACGAAAGACGGCCTGCCGCTCGGCCTGCAGATCGTCGGCCCCTGGCTGGCCGACGACAAGGTGCTGCACGCGGCGGCCTGCTTCGAACGCGCCCGGCCCTGGGCGGACAGGCGGCCAAGCCTGTAATTCGTTTCGGAAGCGTTTTTCGCGGGTTGGAAGCCATTGATTTTGTTGAGAACTTAAAAAAATCTGGGAAACGAACCCAATTTCGTCCCGATCCATGTCCGTCACCGGAACGCGGGTTGGAAACCATTGATTTCAAACGGTTCCCAAAAAAACCTCGGGAACGAACCCAATTTTCCCCCGCCCCCCGTCGATGTTTCGCCCAATCCTTCGCCCAATCCTTCCAAGGAGGCCTTCGGCCTCGCTCAGGATGAGGCCGGAACCGTCCCCTCATGCTGAGCCGCGCGAAGCGCGTGTCGAAGCATGCGCAAGCGACCATGCTTTGCGCGGCTGTTTTCAGCCGGCTCCAACCCATCCCCAATCGGGGAAGCATCGGCCCGGCCCAAACCCTATTCGATTGTGAAATAGCGCGCCTGCGCCGTTGACCGACGCTGCGGCTATCCATATAGCACACAATCCGGAAAAGTCAATAAATTCCTATTTAACGACTTCCGGATGCAAGTTTACTTACGGCACCTCTTGCAATCTACTAAGTGATGGCTGGGACTTGTTACCAACCCGTACATTCTCGAAATGATTAAATATTGAAATGTATTTATATGAAAAATTGTGATATTTCGTGATCTGCTGGATGCTTCTGAACGAGACCCAGGAAATCCCAATGAGCCTATTTCGCGAAATCCAAGAAGCCATTGTCGATTCTGACACAGAACTCACACCGGTTCTGTTAAAGCTTCGACTACTCGCCGACCGACTAGGTAGCCACCAGCTTGAGGAATGGGTGAAGTATGAGTCGGAGGGGTATCCGTCGGGAGTAGACGTTCCCGAATATCGCCAAATTGAAATGTCTTACACCGGGAGTTTTCACAACATTGCGTGGAAAGCCGACCATCAGCCTATTCCGACGTACTTGATTGAGAAATATTGCGGAGATTCATGGACGAAATACAAGGTGCGGGAGAGCATCGGGGCGATTGATGGTATGGTCCGAAAAATGGAGGATGGCGGACGCCTTGGGATTGACGCTTCAAATTTGATACTAAAGCTTCAAGGCAAAATCTATAAGGACATGAACTGCACATCGGTTGAGGCAACGTTTTCTGAAGTCGCTTTGCGAGAAATTCAAAATATCGTCCGAGGACGTGCGCTTGAACTCACCATGAAATTAGAAAAAGAGGTTCCGGATGTTGTTGAAGTAACCATTGGGAAATCATTGGACACGGATCCCGGCACCGCGAACAAGGTGGAACAGGTAATTCACACCGCTGTGTATGGTTCAAATGCGGTAGTGGTCAGTGGCAGCGCTCACTCAAACGTTACAATAAACAATTCTCCCGGAGACCTAAGTAGCCTTCGAGATGAACTGGTAAACGCCGGAATTCCTCACGATAGCGCGGAAGAGTTTTCACAATTGGTATCTATCGAATCGGCTGACGGGAAAGGAAAACCATTCGGCGAAAAAACAATTGAATGGCTGAAGAACAATCTTCCCGCCGTAGCCAATGGAGCTTGGGGAATAACTGTGTCCGTTGCCACTAAAATTCTCGAAGATGCTGCGCGGAAATATTACGGGCTGGATTAGTATTCGTCTGGGTCTAATAGTAAGCGCCTAGGTACGGTCTCACAATCCCCTCGATCTCATTAGGTACTGCAATTTTCAACTGAAACCGTAGGACAGAATATTGACCGAAATCACAACCACGTCTATACGACTTATAAGATAAATCATGAGGCAACTCTTATGCAAAACGACGATTTTTCAGCCGAACAAATTGAACTTGCTTGGCAGACGGCGCAAGAGATTGACGGATATGACCCAAATGATATCCGCGTTGTTCAATGCGACAACTCGGGAAGCATAATTAAACGAACCGAGTTTCTCGGTAGTCGAGACAACGCGTGGGAGATTGATCAACAAGGCCGCGCGCGAGGAAAAGGCTATAAACTCAGAGATGCGATACGTGCCGAACGGCAGGCATTTGAGACAACTAAGCAAAAGGACGAGGAAGCCGCAAAGAAAGGCAGGAAACAATCTGCAGCCCAACAAGCTCGAGAGGCTGAAATGCCAAATGCCGTCAGTCTTTTTGAGAGGCTAATTTTGTTGGAAGAAACCGTACGTCGCCAGCAAATCGAGATTGATGCCTTAAAGGAACGATAAACGATCCTTACAAGAGCACGCATAAAAAAAACTTACTCCGGCGCCACCATCGGATACCCCCGCCCGGCATAATCGAAGCCGGGAATCTCGCTCTTCTTGATTTCCGCATCCCAGGGCGCGGCGAAATAGGCGCGGATTTCGGCGATCAGGCCGGACGCGCGGTCGAAAACGTACCATTCGTCGCCACGCAGGTACGATCCGTCCTGGGTGCGCCAGTGCGTCCATTCAACCACGGCCTCGTCGGTTTCGGGCTGGCAGAGAACCCGGTCCAGGGTCCAGCGCGAGCCCAGGTTCTGGACGCACCAGAGCCACTTGGCGGCAATGGTCGCGGCGCCGATCCAGGGCGCGGAGCGGGTGCCGGGCGGGAAATAGTGCACCGCGTCGGGGGTGAAGCAGGCGGTCATTTCGGCCGTGTCGGCGGCATTGCAGCCGGCGTAATAGCGTTCGATCGTGGCGCGCATGTGCTCGCGTGTCAGCATGGAGGTTTCTCCGGGTTTCCGCCGAGAGGTTAAACATCTGTTTTTCCCCCGACAATGGCTTGACGCCGCGCCCGCCATCGCCTAAAAACCCCGCCTTGACCGTCGCGCCCGGGCGCGGCGAAGAGTTTACCGAGGAAACGAGACCATGCCCCGACGTTGCGATCTTACCGGCAAGGGAATCCTGACCGGCAACAACGTGAGCCACGCCCACAACAAGACGCGCCGGCGTTACCTGCCGAACCTGCAGAACGTATCGATGCTGTCGGAGACGCTGGGCGAATCGGTGAAGCTCAAGGTTTCGACCTCGGCCATCCGCACGGTGGAGCACAAGGGCGGCCTCGATGCCTACCTGATGGCGGCCCGCGACGCCGACCTCACCACCGACCTGCGCCGGCTGAAAAAGCGCATCAAGGCGGCCCAGGCCGCGGCCTAAGGCATCCTCGCCCCGGTTTTTGAAAGAGCCCGCTCCGGCGGGCTTTTTTGTTGGCTTGGCGCGCCCGAGGGCGGGATGCAAACGCCCTAGTAGATCACCGCGTCGGCGAAGCCGCCGTCGACGGCGATGGACTGCCCGGTCACCTGGTCGGCCATGGGCGAGCAGAAGAACAGCACCGCCGACGCGATGTCTTCCGGGCGGATCAACTGGCCGAGCGGCATGTCCTTGGTGCGCTGGGCGACGACCTCGTCGAGCGTGCGGCCGGAATCCTCGGCCTCGCGCGTGAAGATCTGCATGACCCGCTCGGTCAGGGTGTAGCCCGGATGCACGCAATTGACCGTCACCTGGTGCTGGGCGGCGTAGCCGGCGAACTGCTTGGTGAAATTGGCGACGCCGGCGTTGGTGACGCCGTTGGTCATGCGCAAGGGGGCGACGATGCGCGCCGTCAGCCCGCCGATATTGACCACCCGCCCGGCGCCGGCCTCGATCATGTGGGGCAACACCAGGCGCGCCATGCGGATATAGGCCATCAGCTTGACGTCGATATGGTAGCGGAACTCGTCGTCGGTGAGCTGGTCGAAGGGCGCGCTGGTCGAGGTGACGGCGTTGTTGACCAGAATGTCGATGCGCCCGGCGGCCTCGCGCGCACCGGCGACGAAGGCCTCGATATCCTCGGGGCGGCTGACGTCGGCCTGGAAGCTCCAGGCGCGGACTCCCCGGCTTTCGATCTCGGCGCGGGTTTCGTCCAGGCTCGCTTGGGTACGGCCGCAAATGGCCACATGCACGCCTTGTTCGGCCAGCATCAAGGCCACGGCGCGGCCGATGCCGCGGCTGCCGCCGCTGACCAAGGCCACCTTGTCTTGCATTCGAAAATCCATGATGCAGCGGAGCTTAACCGTGCCGGGGAAGGGCGGCAACAGCGCCGGGCGGTTGACGATCCGGTGAATCGCGCCAAATCCATGTGGGCGGAGAGGGGAAAGCGATTTACAACCGGCGCCGCAGGGACTAAAACCCCCGCCAACCAAGAGGTTTCGGGAATTCGGACATGCAAACGGTCATTCTGGTCATTCATCTTTTGATCGCCCTCGGGCTGGTCGGCGTCATCCTGATCCAGCGCTCGGAAGGCGGCGCGCTCGGCATGGGCGGTGGCGGCGGCGCTGGCGGCGGCGGCTTCATGACCGGCCGCGCGGCGGCGGACCTGCTGACGCGCACCACGGCTATTTTGGCGGCCGGTTTCTTCATCACCTCGATGGTTTTGGCGATCCTGGCGTCGCAGGGACGCGAATCGACATCGATTCTCGATCAGGCGCCGGCGACTCAGACCACGCCCACCGTCCCGCAGGAGCCCGCGGCTCCGGTGGGCAAATGAGGCAAAGCGCTGGGAACAAAGGGTTTTACGACAACCCGAGAGGCCGGTGGATTTCCCGGCCTCTTTTCTTTTGGCAAGCGGACCGAATGATATACAGTGTAGCTCCATGACGCGGTTCATATTCATCACCGGCGGCGTGGTTTCCTCCCTCGGAAAAGGCTTGGCATCGGCGGCGTTAGGCGCGCTCTTGCAGGCCCGTGGTTTCAAGGTCCGGCTCAGGAAGCTCGACCCCTACATCAACGTCGATCCGGGCACCATGAGCCCGTACCAGCACGGCGAGGTCTACGTCACCGACGACGGCGCCGAGACCGATCTCGACCTCGGTCATTACGAGCGCTTCACCGGTGTCGACGCCCGCCAGACGGACAACGTCACCACCGGCCGCATCTATTCGGACGTCATCGCCAAGGAGCGCCGGGGCGATTACCTGGGTGCCACCATCCAGGTCATTCCGCACATCACCGAAGCCATCAAGGCGTTCGTGGTCTCCGACCTGAGCGACGAGGATTTCGTCTTGTGCGAGATCGGCGGCACCGTCGGCGATATCGAGGGGCTGCCGTTCCTGGAAGCCATCCGCCAGCTCGGCAACGATCTCGGGCGCTCCCGGTGCATGTTCCTGCACCTGACGCTGCTGCCCTATATCCCGACGGCGGGCGAGTTGAAGACCAAGCCGACGCAGCACTCGGTGAAGGAACTATTGTCGGTGGGGATTCAGCCCGACGTGCTGCTCTGCCGCGCCGACCGCGACATCCCGGAAGGCGAGCGGCGCAAGATCGCGCAGTTCTGCAACGTCCGCCAGGAAGCCGTGATCCCGGCGCTCGACGTGGCCTCCATCTACCAGGTGCCGATCAGCTACCACGAGCAGGGCCTCGACAACGAGGTCTGCCGCTACTTCGGCATCGAAGGCGGCGAGCCCGATTTGTCGCGCTGGCAGAACATCGTCGACCGGGTGACCCGCCCGGAAGGCGAGGTCTCCATCGCCGTGGTCGGCAAGTACACAGGCCTCCTGGACGCCTACAAGTCGCTGTCCGAGGCCCTGGCGCACGGCGGCATCGCCAACAACGTGCGCGTCAACCTGGATTGGATCGACGCCGAGATTTTCGAAAGCGAGGACACCGTCCATCACCTGGACGGCGTGCACGGCATCCTGGTGCCGGGCGGCTTCGGCGAACGCGGCGTCGAAGGCAAGATCGCCGCCGCCACCTTCGCGCGCGAACGCAAGGTGCCGTACTTCGGCATCTGCCTCGGCATGCAGATGGCGGTGATCGAGGCGGCAAGGAATCTCGCCGGCATCAAGGGGGCGGGCTCCACCGAGTTCGGCCAGTGCCAGAACCCCATCGTCGGCCTGCTGACCGAATGGGAGCGCGACGGCACCATCGAGAAGCGCTCGGAGGACAGCGACATGGGCGGCACCATGCGCCTGGGCGCCTACGAGGCGGTGATCAAGGAAGGCAGCCGCGTGCACGAGATTTACGGTTCCGACCGCTTGAGCGAACGCCATCGCCACCGCTACGAAGTCAACCTCGCCTACGAGGACGAACTGGCGGCGCACGGCATGCTGTTTTCGGCCAAGTCCCCGGACGGGGTTTTGCCGGAAATCGTCGAGATCCCGGACCATCCCTGGTTCGTCGGCGTGCAGTTCCATCCGGAACTGAAATCGCGCCCGTTCGAGCCGCATCCGCTGTTCACGTCGTTCATCGGCGCGGCGGTGGAACAGTCGCGCCTTGTGTAAGCCCGCATGAGCGCCGCGCCCCACCATGTCGTGATCGGCGAACTGGCCATCGGCAACGACCTGCCGCTGACCATCATCGCCGGGCCGTGCCAGATGGAGAGCCGCCAGCATGCGCTGGATATGTCCGGCGCGCTGAAGGAAATTTCGGCCGAGCTCGGTATCGGCATCATCTACAAGACCTCCTACGACAAGGCCAACCGCACCAGCCTTTCGAGCGCGCGCGGTCTCGGCCTCGACGAAGCGGCGCCGGTGTTCCGGGAAATCCGCGAAACGACGGGGCTTGCGACACTCACCGACGTGCACGCGGCGGAGCAATGCGCCGCCGCCGCGGACGCCGTCGATGTCCTGCAAATCCCGGCGTTTCTCTGCCGCCAGACCGACCTCCTGGTGGCGGCGGCCAAGACCGGACGGGCGATCAACGTCAAGAAGGGCCAGTTCCTCGCCCCCTGGGACATGGCCAACGTCGCCGCCAAGATCACCGACAGCGGCAACCCGAACGTGATGGTCTGCGAACGCGGCGCCAGCTTCGGCTACAACACGCTGGTCACCGACATGCGCGGCCTGCCGATCATGGCGCGGGCCGGCCATCCGGTGGTCTTCGACGCCACCCATTCGGTGCAGCAGCCGGGCGGGCAGGGGACGACATCGGGCGGCCAGCGCGAGTTCGCGCCGGTGCTGGCACGCGCCGCCGTTGCCATCGGCGTCGCCGCGGTGTTCATGGAAACCCACCAGGACCCGGACAACGCGCCTTCCGACGGACCCAACATGATCCCGTTGTCGGAGATCAAGGGCGTCATCGAGATGCTGATGGAGTTCGACCGCATCGCCAAGGCGCGGCCGGTGGTTCTATGAGTGTTGGAGATATCTTGTGGAAAAGCCTTGGACAGCTGGGCCGCGTGAACTACTCGAACACGCCGTAGGCCATCTCCAATCTGGTTCACCGTTCGACCTTCGAATAGCTCTGATCAGCATCGATAATGCTGTCGAGCTAATGTTAAAAACGTATTTGGGATTACCAAAAAGGGTTCGCGGAACAGACGGTCCGGGACGAAAAAAGCTTGGTGAAGTCGAAGGGAACTTCCCTGCCTTATTAGACCTGTTTGAAGAAATCTCCACCGACACATTGGCCGGTATCAATCTCGGGGATATTGAATGGTATCACAGAGTTCGAAACCAGCTTTACCACCAGGGAAATGGGATCTCCGTCGACTCGCAACACGTCAGCGCGTACCTCGAAATTTCACGAATTCTATTTCATAACCTTTTCGACGAACATTTCGAGAGATCGAGAACAAAATCCGGTGATGAGATCGGAAAGGTTGTCCGAGATTGGGCGCGTCTAGAAGAGACCATACACGAAGTTGCTGGAAATCTCGGTATTAGGGATAGATCAACCCACGAAGCAATAGCGGGTTTGTTGCAAAAGGGATTGATTTCGGCGAACGATGCCAAAGAAATCGACAATCTCCGAGAAGTACGAAATCGAATTGTCCACTCGACACAACCTCCGAAACGCTCAGCCTTGGACAAAATGTCGGAATCAACAATTTCAACAATCCTAGAGACGCTTGTTCGACTCGTGTAGGCCTTAAGATTGTCGCTTAGTTCGCTGCCCGCTGGCAGTTGCGGCACAGTCCGTGCAACTCCACGGTGGAGCGCTGCAAGCCGAAATCGGCGTCCTTGGCGATGGTCTTCAAGCGTTTCGCCAGAGCTTCATCGGAAACCTCGTCCACCTGGCCGCAGTCGTCGCAGATGGCGAAGGCGATCATTTCGTGGTTGTCGCAGTCGGGCCGGCGGCAGGCGACGAAGGCATTGAGGCTTTCCAGCCGGTGCACGATGCCGATGGTCATCAACTTCTCCAACGCCCGGTAGACCTGCAAGGGCGCGCGGAAACCTTGTTCGCGCAACTGGTCGAGAATCATGTAGGCGCTGAGCGGACCCTCCGCCGCCGCCAGGGCGTCGAGCACCAGCGCCTGGTTCTTGGTCAGTTTCGGCTGGTCGTGGACATGCGACCCCATGGGTTTTACTCCCTTCCCGGCGCCGGCGCACCGCGTCCGAGCGCCCCGGCCAGCGGCGTCAGGCCGAGCAGGAACAGCAAAAGCGCCGCGACGATGATACTCGGTCCCGACGGCGTATCCCAGCGCAACGACCCGAACAGCCCCAGCACCACCGACACCGCGCCGATGCCGGCGGCGAGCAATGCCATCTGTTCCGGTCCGCCGGCAAAGCGGCGCGCCGTGGCGGCGGGGATAATCAGCATGGCGGTAATCAACAGCACGCCGACGATCTTCATGGAGATGGCGATCAACGTCGCCATCAGCAGCACGAAGAACAGGTTGGCGCGGTCCGGATTCAGGCCCTCGGCCTCCGCCAGTTCGCGGTTCACGGTGGCGGCGAACAGCGGCCGCCAGATCAACGCCAATCCGCCCAGCGCCAAGGCGCCGCCGCCGTAGACCACGGCGATATCCACCTTGGAGACCGCCAGGATGTCACCGAACAAGAAGCCCAGCAGATCGACCCGCACCCAACTCAGAAACGCCAACACCACTAGCCCGATCGCCAGGGCCGAGTGCGCCAAAAGCCCCAACAGCGAGTCCGACGACAAGGCGGCGCGCCTTTGCAGCATCAGCATCGAGACCGCGAGCGTGCCGGACACCACGAAAACCGCGAGCGTGATGTTGACGTCGAACAAAAACGCCAGGGCCACGCCCAGCAGCGCCGCGTGGGCCAGGGTATCGCCGAAATAGGCGAGCCGGCGCCACACAATGAAGCAGCCGAACGGTCCCGCCACCAAGGCGACGCCGATGCCGGCGAGGAGCGCGCGGGTGAAGAAATCATCCAGCATGGCCGGCATCCTCCTTTACCGGGGCCGGGGCCGGGGCCGGGGCCGGACCCCGATCGTGATCGTGATCGTGGCCGTGGTGATCGCCGTGGTGATGATCATGCGAATGGTGGCCGTCTTCGAGGAAGCAATGATCGGTGATGGTGCCGTCGGCGTGGCGGACGCGGCCGTCGGGCAGGTGGGTATGGTCGTGGCTGTGCTCGTAGACGGCGAGCGTCGTCGCCGCCCGCGCGCCGAACAGTTCCTGGTAGGCGGCGTGCCGGGTGACATCGCTCGGCGGGCCGGAACAACAGACATGGCCGTTCAGGCAGACCACATGATCGGTGGCGGCCATGACCACGTGCAGGTCGTGCGAGATCAGCAGGATGCCGCAGCCGTAGTCGTCGCGGATGGACTTGATCAGATCGTAGAGCGCGATCTCGCCGGAGAAGTCGACGCCCTGCACGGGCTCGTCCAGCACCAAGAGATCGGGGCGCCGGGCGATGGCGCGGGCCAGCAGGACGCGCTGGAACTCGCCGCCGGAAAGGTCGCGCACCTCGGCGCCGCGAAGCCCGGCAATGCCGGTCGCGCGCATGGCGCGCTCGGCATCGGATTGAGAAATCTTGCCGGTGAGATGCATGAACCGCTCGACCTTGAGCGGCAGCGTCCAGTCGATGGAAACCTTCTGCGGCACGTAGCCGACCCGGAGCCCGGCACGGCGCTCGGCCCGGCCCTCGTCGGGCGCGAGAATACCGAGCGCCATCTTGGCGGTGGTCGACTTGCCCGAGCCGTTGGGACCGATCAGCGTGACGATCCGCCCGGCCTCAACGGCCAGGCCGACGTCGCGCACCAGCCAACGGCCGGCGCGGTAAACGCCTGCGTTTTCCAGGGAAACCAACGGGGCAGGGGCTGTCGCCAAGCTTCCAGTCCTTTCGAAAAGCGCGGTTCGCTCGCCGCGAAAAAGGCCATTGCGCCCGGTTATGACACGCGTTATATCATAACGTCAATAATGTTACCTTATAACATATCGTCCTGTTTCACCGGAGACCCGAATGAACCGCTTGATTCCGGCCGGCATCGTGGCCGTATCGCTCATCCTCACCGCACTTGATGCCCGGGCGGCGCCCAAGGTCGTCGCATCGATCAAGCCCATTCATTCCCTGGTCGCCGGTGTCATGGACGGCATCGGCACGCCGGCGCTTATTGTCGAGGGTGGCGCTTCGCCGCATACCTATTCGCTGAAGCCCTCGCAAGCGGCCGTATTGCAGGGCGCCGACATGGTGTTCTGGGTCGGCGGCGAACTGGAATCGTTTCTGGAAAAGCCCATCGCCACCATCGCCGCCGGGGCGCGTTCCGTCGAACTGGCCCATGCGCCTGGCCTGACGGTCCTGGAGAAGCGCGCCGGCGGCAGCTTCGAAGCGCATCGCCACGATGAACATGGCGACCACGAACACGGCGGCGATCTGCACATCTGGCTCGATCCGGAGAACGCCAAGGCGATGGTGCGGGTCATCGCCGGCGAACTGATGCAGGCGGACGCCGCCAATGCCCAGCGCTACCGCCGCAACGCGGACGCCCTGCTGGCGCTACTGGATGGTCTTCGCCAGGACATCGCCCAACAACTGGCGCCGGTTCGAAACCGCCCGTTCGTCGTCTTCCACGACGGCTATCAGTATTTCGAACACCGCTTCGGCCTGGCGGCGGCCGGTTCCATCACCGTCTCGCCGGAGGTCATTCCCGGCGCCGAGCGAATACGTGAAATCCAGGCCCGCATCGTCGAGCTGAACGCCGCTTGCGTCTTCACCGAGCCGCAGTTCCAGCCGAAGCTGGTGCGCGTCGCCACCGAGGGCACACGGACGAAGACCGGCGTCCTCGATCCGCTCGGCGCCGGCATCGCCGACGGCCCGGCGCTGTATTTCACGCTGCTTCGGAACATGGCGGCATCCGTGGCCGGATGCCTCGCGCCCGGCCGCTGAGCCGGTTCAGTTCTTCAGCCGGTAACCGGTCTTGAACATCCACCAGGTGATCGCCGTGCAGAGCGCCAGGAACACCACGATCATCCCTAAGCTGACGGCGACGCCGATGTCGGCGATTTCGTAGAAGCTCCAGCGGAAACCGCTGATCAGGTAGAGCACCGGGTTGAACAGTGTCACCTTCTGCCAAAGCGGCGGCAGCATGTCGATGGAATAGAAGCTGCCGCCCAGGAACGCCAAGGGCGTCACCACCAGCAGCGGCACCAGTTGCAGCTTCTCGAAATTGTCGGCCCAGATGCCAATGATGAAGCCGAACAGGCTGAAGGTCATGGCGGTCATCACCAGGAACGCCAGCATCCAGACCGGATGCGCGATCTGCACCGGCACGAACAATCCCGACGTCGCCAGGATGATCAGGCCGAGGATCACCGACTTGGTCGCCGCCGCGCCCGCATAGCCCACCACGATCTCCAAGTGCGATATCGGCGCCGACAGGATCTCGTAAATGGTGCCCGTGAACTTGGGAAAGAAGATGCCGAAGGAGGCGTTGGAGATCGACTGCATCAGCAGCGTCATCATGATCAGCCCCGGCACGATGAAGGCGCCGTAAGGAACGCCGCCGATCTCGGTGATGCGCGAACCGATGGCGGAGCCGAAAACGACGAAATAGAGCGCCGTCGAGATCACCGGCGAGACGATGCTCTGCAACAGCGTGCGCCGGGTGCGCGCCATCTCGAACTTGTAGATCGCATGAACGCCGCGCAGGTTCATTTTTCGCTCCTGACCAGATCGACGAAGATATCCTCGAGCGAGCTTTGCGCCGTCACCATGTCCTTGTAGCGGATGCCGGCGCCGCCGAGATCGCCCATCAGCGCGGTGATGCCCTTGTGCTCGGCATTGATGTCATAGGTGTAGATCAACTGCTGGCCGTCCTCGGATAGTTCCAGATTGTAGGCCGCGAGTGCGTCCGGCACGGCATCGATTGGGGCGTGCAGCTCCAGGCAAAGCTGCTTCTTGCCGAGCTTGCGCATCAGTTCCGCCTTGTCGTCGACGACGATGATTTCGCCCTTGTTGATGACCGCGACGCGGTCGGCGATTTCCTCGGCTTCCTCGATATAGTGGGTGGTGAGGATGATGGTGACGCCGTCGGCGCGCAGTTCGCGCACCAGTTCCCACATCTCCTTCCTGAGCTCCACGTCGACACCGGCGGTGGGCTCGTCCAGGAACAGGATGCGGGGTTCGTGCGCGAGCGCCTTGGCGATCAACAGCCGGCGCTTCATGCCGCCGGAAAGCGTGATGATCTTGCTGTCACGCTTTTCCCATAAGGTCAGCGAACGCAGGACCTTCTCCAGGTAAGCCGGATCGGCGGGCTTGCCGAACAGGCCGCGGCTGAAGGTAACGGCACCCCAGACCGATTCGAACGCGTCGGTGGTCAGTTCCTGCGGCACCAGGCCGATGAGCGCGCGGCTTTTCTTGTAGTCGGCGATGATGTCGTGGCCGGCGACCGTGACCCGGCCGCCGCTCGGGTTGACGATTCCGCAAACGATGCTGATGAGCGTCGTCTTGCCGGCGCCGTTGGGCCCCAGGAGCGCCAAGATCTCGCCATCGCGGATATCGAGATCGATCGTTTTCAACGCCGTGAAACCGCTCTCGTAGGTCTTGGAGACGCCGTCGATGGAAATGATGTTCTGCATGGGCCCGGTCATAGGCCATCCACCGCCCGGCGGGCAATGAAAATCGTCCGTCACAAAACCGATACAAGCTTGCGCTTGCCGGTTTCCGGCTCAAGGTCTAAGACGAAAAGAACCAAATTCCATCCCTATTTTCCCAGGAGGAACGGCATGACCGCCATTATCGATATTTTTGCCCGTGAAATCCTCGACAGCCGCGGCAACCCGACGGTGGAGGTCGACGTTACCTTGGAAACCGGCGTCATGGGCCGCGCGGCGGTGCCGTCGGGAGCGTCGACCGGCGCCCACGAGGCGGTGGAACTGCGTGACGACGACAAGGGCCGCTTCGGCGGCAAGGGCGTCCTGCAGGCCTGTGAGTCGGTCAACGGTGAAATCTTCGAGACCCTTTCCGGCCTCGACGTCGAAGACCAGTTGCACCTCGATACCGCCATGATCGAATTGGACGGCACCGAGAACAAGGGCCGGCTCGGCGCCAACGCCATCCTCGGAGTCTCGCTTGCTTGCGCCAAGGCGGCGGCGGAGGAGGCGGGCCTGCCGCTTTTCCGCTATATCGGCGGCACCTTCGCCCATACGCTGCCGGTGCCGATGATGAACATCATCAACGGCGGCCAGCACGCCGACAATCCCATCGACATCCAGGAATTCATGATCATGCCGGTCGGCGGCGCCACCTGCGCCGATGCCATCCGCATGGGCGCGGAGGTGTTCCAGACCCTGAAAAAGGGCCTGCACGATGCCGGCCACAACACCAATGTCGGCGACGAGGGCGGGTTCGCGCCGGCGCTCAATTCCACCACCGAGGCGCTCGACTTCGTCATGAAGGCGATCGAGGGCGCCGGCTACAAGCCCGGCGAGGACGTCATGCTGGCGGTCGACGCCGCGTCGAGCGAATTCTACAAGAACGGCAAATACGAGCTGGAAGGCGAGGGCAAATCCCTCGATGCCGCCGGCATGGTCGCCTACTGGGCCGAACTGATCGGCAAGTACCCCATCGCCTCCATCGAGGACGGCATGTCGGAGGACGACTGGGACGGCTGGAAAGCCATGACCGAGGCGATCGGCTCCAAGGTGCAGTTGGTCGGCGACGACAATTTCGTCACCAATCCAAAGCGCCTGGCGCGGGGCATTGAGGAGGGCATCGCCAATTCCATCCTGGTCAAGGTCAACCAGATCGGTTCGTTGTCCGAGACCCTGCAAACCGTCGAGATGGCCCACAAGGCCGGCTACACGACGGTGATTTCGCACCGTTCCGGCGAAACCGAGGATTCGACCATCGCCGACATTGCGGTCGCCACCAACGCCGGCCTGATCAAGACCGGCTCGCTCAGCCGCTCCGACCGGCTGGCCAAGTACAACCAGTTGATCCGCATCGAGGAAGAACTGGGCCCCGACGCGTTCTATCCCGGCCTGTCGGCGCTGCGCTGAGTTCGCGCCCGGTTTTTTTTCCGTCTTTTCTCACGCGCCCCGTGCCGTTGGTGCCGTAATTCCCGGCACGTCGTAACCCCTTGTTAACGCCTGGGCGCGTATTTTGGTTTTTGGGTTTGGGACTGTGGATTGATCGTCAATGGCAATCCGTGGTTCGTTATGTCGTTTTTTCACGACACAGGAAATAGATTGAAGGCTCTCGCCGTCCCGCTGTTCGGGATGACGGTGATGGTCTATTTCGCCTTCCATATCTTCCATGGAGAGCGTGGCCTGCTGGCTTGGTGGAAACTGCAAAAGCAGGTCATCAAGGCGGAGGCCACCGCCGAAACCATCGGCGCACGGCGCAGCCATCTTGAAAACCAGGTGCGGCTGCTCAATCCGGGCAGCCTCGATCCCGACATGCTCGAAGAGCGCGCGCGGCTGATGCTGAACTACGGCCTCGCCGACGAAGTTGTCATTCTTGATCCAGAAAGGAGAGACAGATGAACGCCCCTTTTGAAACCCTGGCGGAGGCCCTAGATCCGCCGTTCGTCGCCGCCATCATCGGCGATACCGCCATCGTCGAACACCTGACCGAATGCGAACGCCGGCCTTCCGACGAGATGGTCAGCCTGGCACCGGCCCAGGCCGGCTTTCTCGGCCTCGAGACCACGCGCGACGACAAGGGACGCTGGATCTCGGTCTCCTACTGGCGCGACATGGCTTCCTTCAACCGCTGGCGCGATGCCTGCGCCGCCAAGCTGGCCGGCCTGTTCCCCGAGGCGCCGCTGGAAAGCCTGTGCCATGTCCGCGTCGCCAACGTCGAGGAACCGGTGCAGCCGCAGCGCACCCGCCACCTGAAAGCCGACGAGCCGGTGCCCACCAGCCACGTCGCCCCTGAAGGGCGCAAGCGCCTCACCAATATGTTTCCTTCCATCGCGGGGTTGCTCGGCCATGTCCATGCTCGTTGATCTGGAAAAGCCCGCCTTCTATACGGCCGTCTACATGACGCCGGCCGATGGCATGGACCCCGGCCTCTATTCCGAGGCCGCCTCCACCCTGGTCTCGACCGCCATGCTGCTGTCGGGCTTCGTCGGCTTCGCCGACGACGACGCCGAGCGCGACCGCAAGGTGAAGATCGTCTATTGGCGCACCTACCACGCCATGCGTGCCTGGCGCCGCACGGCGCGGGATTTGCTGCCGCACCGCATCGACATCGACGACTGCATCGCCGCCGAAGGCTGCCACTGGCAGTGGTTCGGCGACCGTGACCTGTCGCGCAATCTGCCGAGACGGCGGGCCGCCTAATATTTAACTTAATAATAGTTATTTTCTCAATAAAGGTGCCGGTTTGAACGCGATCCGGCGCCGATTTCAGTTGCAGTTTTAACCGATCTTTCCTAGTTTGCCGGAAATGACTTGCCGGTTCGCCGGTCCGCATGACCACGCTGAAGGCGATTTAGGGAGATCACCATGGCGAAATCACCGAAGTCCACATCGACCTCCACCGCCAAGCGCGCGCCGCGCCGGAAGGCGGCCGCGAAACCGGAAGTCACCCCGGAAGAGCTCCTACAATATTATGAGCAGATGCTGCTGATCCGCCGCTTCGAAGAGAAGGCGGGACAGCTCTACGGCATGGGCCTGATCGGCGGCTTCTGCCATCTCTATATCGGCCAGGAAGCCGTCGTCATCGGCATGCAGGCGGCAGCAAACCCCGTCGATACGGTCGTCACCAGCTATCGCGACCACGGCCACATGCTGGCCTGCGGCATGGACCCGAAGGGCGTCATGGCCGAACTCACCGGCCGGCGCGGCGGCTACTCCAAGGGCAAGGGCGGCTCCATGCACATGTTCAGCCGCGAGAAGAACTTCTACGGCGGGCACGGCATCGTCGGCGCGCAGATGCCGATCGGCACCGGCCTGGCCTTCGCGCACAAATACAACGAGGACGGCGGCGTCTGCCACGCCTACTGCGGCGACGGTGCAATTAACCAAGGTCAGGTTTACGAAGCTTTCAACATGGCGAGCCTGTGGAAGCTGCCGGTGATCTACGTCATTGAAAACAACAAGTACGGCATGGGCACCTCCATCGAGCGCGCCTCGGCCGTCGTCGATCTCGCCGACCGCGGCAAGTCCTTCGCCATTCCCGGCAAGCAGGTCAACGGCATGGACGTCACCGAGGTGCGTGCCGCCGCCGAGGAGGCATCCGAGTGGTGCCGGTCGGGCAAGGGACCGTTCATCCTGGAGATGAAGACCTACCGCTACCGGGGGCATTCCATGTCGGACCCGGCCAAGTACCGCTCCAAGGAGGAGGTTTCCAAGGTCCGCCAGGAGACCGACCCCATCGACACCCTGCGCACGCGCATCCTGGGAAGTTCCATCGCCGACGAGGCGCGGCTCAAGGAGATCGACCGCGAGGTCAAGGTGTTGGTCACGGCGGCGGCGGAATACGCCCAGCAAAGCCCGGAGCCCGACGTTTCCGAACTCTATACGGACATTCTGGTCGAGGCCTGAGGGCCGGCCGGCAAGGGAGACAAGAACCATGGCCATTCAGGTATTGATGCCGGCGCTGTCGCCGACCATGACGGAAGGCACCATCGCCAAGTGGATGAAGGCCGAAGGCGACGCCGTCGCCTCGGGCGACGTGCTGTGCGAAATCGAAACCGACAAGGCGACCATGGAAGTGGAAGCCGTCGACGAGGGCACGCTCGGCAAGATCCTGGTGCCGGAAGGCACCGAGGGGGTCGCGGTCAACACCCCGATCGCCGTCATTCTGGAAGAGGGCGAGGACGCCAGTGCCGCCGACGGCATGTCGGCACCGGCAGCCGCCGTGCCGGCGGAAGCGCCGGCGCCCGCACCCGAGGCGACCGAAGCCGCGCCGGCGGCCGCACCGTCCCCGGCGGCCGCGCCGGAACCCGAATACGACGGACCGACCAAGACCCAGACCGTGCGCGAGGCGCTACGCGACGCCATGGCCGAGGAAATGCGCCGTGACGACAAGGTGTTCCTGATGGGCGAGGAAGTGGCCCAGTACCAGGGCGCCTACAAGGTCAGCCAGGGATTGCTGGACGAATTCGGCGACAAGCGGGTGATCGACACGCCGATCACCGAACACGGCTTCACCGGCCTCGCCGTCGGCGCCGCCTTCGGCGGCTTGAAGCCGATCGTCGAGTTCATGACCTTCAACTTCGCCATGCAGGCGATCGACCAGATCATCAACTCCGCCGCCAAGACGCTCTATATGTCCGGCGGCCAGATGGGGGCGCCGATGGTGTTCCGGGGCGCCAACGGCGCCGCCGCGCGCGTCGCCGCCCAGCACTCGCAATGCTACGCCGCCTGGTATTCGCAGATCCCCGGCCTCAAGGTGGTCTCGCCCTGGTCCGCCGAGGACGCCAAGGGGCTTTTGAAGGCGGCCATCCGCGATCCCAATCCGGTGGTGTTCCTGGAAAACGAAATCCTCTACGGCCAGAGTTTCGAAGTGCCGGAAGCGGACGACTTCGTACTGCCCATCGGCAAGGCCAAGATCGAGCGTCCCGGCAAAGACATCACCATCACCGCCTTTTCCATCTGCGTCGGCCATGCGCTGGAGGCGGCGGAGAAACTGGCGGCCGAAGGCATCGACGCGGAGGTCATCAACCTGCGCTCGCTCCGGCCGCTGGACACCGCCACCATCGTGAACTCGGTACAGAAGACCAATCGCCTGGTCAGCGTCGAGGAAGGCTGGCCGTCGAGCGGCATCGGCGCCGAGATCGCCGCGCGCATGATGGAAGAGGCCTTCGACTACCTGGACGCGCCGGTGAAACGGGTGACCGGCGAAGACGTGCCGATGCCATACGCGGCCAACCTGGAAGCCCTGACGCTTCCCAACGCCGACAAGGTCGTGGCGGCGGCGAAAGCCGTCTGCTACGCCGAATAGGGGAGGTCCGTCATGCCCATTCAAATCCTCATGCCGGCCCTGTCGCCGACCATGACCGAGGGAATCCTCGCCAAATGGCTGAAGGCCGAAGGCGACACCGTGGACGCCGGCGACGTGCTGTGCGAGATCGAAACCGACAAGGCGACCATGGAAGTGGAAGCCGTCGACGAAGGCACGCTGGGTAAGATCCTGGTCGCCGAAGGCACCGAGGGCGTCGCCGTCAACACGCCGATCGCGCTCATCTTGGAAGAGGGCGAGGACGCATCCACCCTGGAAGGCGCCGCCACGGCAGCGCCCGCCGCGCCTCCGCCGGCCGCCGAACCGGCGCCCGCGCCGCAAGCCGCACCGGCTCCAGCCCCCGCATCGGCCCCGGCCCCGGCGCCCGCCAGCACAAGCGGCGCGCGCGTCTTCGCCAGCCCGCTGGCCCGGCGCATGGCCCAGCAGAACGGCCTCGATGTCGGCGCCATCGCCGGCTCCGGCCCCAAGGGCCGCGTCGTCAAGAGCGACATCGAACAGGCCATCGCCAGCGGCACCGGCAAGGCCCAGGCCGCACCCGCGGCGGCGCTCCAGGCCGCGCCGGCCCCCGCGCAGGCGTCCGCACCGGCCTTCACTTCGGACGATCCGGTCCTCGCCAACATGCCGGCCTTCGAGGCGGTGCCGAACTCCTCCATGCGCAAGATCATCGCCAAGCGGCTGACGGAATCGGCGCGCGACATCCCGCATTTCAACGTCTCCGCCGACGTCGAACTGGACGCGTTGCTGGCGCTCCGGGCCGAGCTCAACGGCAAGGACGGCGCCGACTACAAGATCTCGGTCAACGACCTGATCATCAAGGCCGTCGCCGTGGCGCTGAAGCGCCAGCCCGACTGCAACGTCGCCTACACCGAAGACGCCATCCTCAAGTTCAGCCGCGTCGACGTCTCCATGGCGGTCGCGGTCGAGGGCGGGCTGATCACGCCGATCATCAAGGATGCCGGCGCCAAGGGCCTCGCCACCATTTCCGCGGAAGCCAAGGAACTGGCCGGCAAGGCGCGCGACGGCAAACTGGCGCCCGAGGAATTCCAGGGCGGCACCTTTACCATCTCCAACCTCGGCATGTTCGGGGTGAAGTCGTTCAACTCGATCATCAACCCGCCGCAGGGCGGCATCCTGTCGGTCGGCGCGGGCGAGGCCAGGCCGGTGGTGAAGGGCGGCAAGCTCACGGTGGCGACGGTGATGTCGCTGACGCTCGCCGTCGATCACCGCTGCATCGACGGCGCCACGGCGGCCGCCTTCATGAAGGAACTGAAGGCCATCGTGGAAGACCCCATTCAGTTGATGCTCTGAGGGCGCGGGCTCATGGACAAGGTCAACCTGGCTGACAAATTCGCCCAATTCGACGATCTCTGGTCGCCAAAGGTGGCGGGCGAGCTCGACGACTACGAGATCAAGCTGGTCAAGCTCCAGGGCGACTTCGTCTGGCACAAGCACGACGACGTGGACGAGATGTTCCTGGTCGTCGACGGCACCATGACCATCGAATTCCGCGACCGCACGGTTAACCTTGAGGCCGGGGAATTCCTGGTCGTGCCCAAGGGCGTCGAACACAAACCCCAGGCGCAAGCCGAATGCAGCGCCATGCTGTTCGAGCGAAAGGGCGTCACCAACACCGGCGATGCGGCGCCAAGCGCGCTGACCCAGCGCCAACCGGAGAGGATCTGACAAATGGCGGACACTTCCTTCGACGTCATCATCATCGGCGGCGGGCCGGGCGGCTACGTCACCGCCATCCGCGCCGCGCAACTGGGTCTCAAGACCTGCGTCGTCGAGAAGCAGCACCTCGGCGGCATCTGCCTCAACTGGGGCTGCATCCCGACCAAGGCGCTGCTGCGTTCGGCCGAGATCTACGACTACATGAAGCACGCGTCCGATTACGGCCTGAAAGCCGACGGCATCGGCTTCGACCTGGCCAAAATCGTCGAGCGTTCACGCGGCGTCTCCAAACAGCTCAACTCAGGCGTCGGGCACCTTCTGAAAAAGAACAAGGTCCAGGTCGTCATGGGCAGCGCCAAGCTGGCGGGTGCCGGCAAGGTCGATGTGACGGGCGAGGACGGCAAGCCGCTTGAGAGCCTTTCGGCCAAGCACATCATCGTCGCCACGGGGGCACGCCCGCGCACGCTGCCGGGCCTGGAGCCCGACGGCAAGCTGGTCTGGACCTACTTCGAGGCGCTGAAGCCCGACGTCATGCCGAAATCGCTGCTGGTCATCGGGTCCGGCGCCATCGGCATCGAGTTCGCCAGCTTCTTCAATTCCTTGGGCGCCGACGTGACGGTGGTCGAGGTGCTGCCCCAGGTATTGCCGGTGGAGGACGCGGAGATCGCCGCCGTCGCCCGCAAGCAGTTCGAGAAGCACGGCCTCAAGATCATGTCCGGCGCCAAGGTCACCAAGCTCGACAAGGCGGCGAACTCGGTCACCGCCACCATCGAGGACGAGAAGGGCAAATCGAGCCAGATCACGGTCGACCGCGTCATCGCCGCCGTCGGCGTGGTCGGCAATATCGAGGACATCGGGCTGGAGACGACCAAGGTCAAGACCGACCGCGGCTGCATCGTCGCCGACGGCTATGGCCGCACCGACGAGCCCGGCGTCTATGCCATCGGCGACGTCGCCGGCCCGCCGATGCTGGCGCACAAGGCCGAGCACGAGGGCGTCATCTGCATCGAGAAGATCGCCGGTCTGGACACGCATCCCATGGACAAAAACAAAATCCCCGGCTGCACCTATTGCCACCCGCAGGTGGCTTCCGTCGGCCTCACCGAACAGAAGGCCAAGGACGCCGGCCATGAGGTCAAGGTCGGCCGCTTCCCGTTCCTCGGCAACGGCAAGGCCATCGCGCTGGGCGAGCCCGACGGGCTGATCAAGACGGTGTTCGACGCCAAGACCGGTGAACTTTTGGGCGCGCACATGGTCGGCGCCGAGGTGACCGAACTGATCCAGGGCTTCGTCGTCGCCATGGGCCTGGAAACCACCGAGGAAGACCTGATGCACACGGTGTTCCCGCATCCGACGCTTTCCGAGATGATGCACGAGTCCGTGCTCGACGCTTACGGGCGCGTGATTCATATGTAGGGGAGGGTGCGATGCCCGCCGGGCTCAGCGAAGCGCAGGTCGCCTTCTACCGTGACAACGGTTTCGTCATCCCGGATTTCCGGCTGCCCGCCGAGACCGTCCAGGCCATGCGCGCCGCCTACGGCGATCTGCTGGCCGCCAACGCCGAAACGCCCGGCTTCGATCCCGATTTCATCCTCGGCCCGCACCTGCCGACGCCCGGCGCGCAAGGCACCAAGGGCGACCCACGCTGGCTCGAATTTGCGCGCAACCCGGATATCCTCCGCATGGTGGCGCAAGTGGCCGGTCCGGACCTGATCCTCTGGGGCATGACGGTGTTCGGCAAGCCGGCACGCCACGGCAAGATCACGCCCTGGCACCAGGACGGCGACTACTACCCGATTGAGCCGTTGGAAACCGTCTCTGTCTGGATTGCGCTCGACGACGCAACGCCGGAGAACGGCTGCCTCCGGTACATGCCGGGCTCGCACAGGGAGCGCCGCATCTATCCGCACCACTGGGAGGAACGGCCTGACTTCACCCTGACCCAGGTACTGGACGACGGCTATTTCGACGAGGCGCGGGCCGTCAACGTGGAACTGAAAGCCGGCCAGATCGCCATCCACGACGTCTACATGGCCCATGCCTCGGGCGCCAATAAATCCGACATACGCCGCTGCGGCCTGGTGCTCAGGATCATGCCGGCGACGTCGCACTACAACCACGCCAAGGGCGCGGCCAGCGACAACCCGACACACGACTATTCGCGCCGCGCGCTCTGGCTGCTTTCCGGCAAGGACGCTTGCGGCAAGAACGATTTCGAAATCGGGCATTTGTAACCCACGGGTCGGAGACCTAAGTTAGAGCCATGAGCAACGTCGAGAACCTACCCCAGAAACGCGGCCGGCTGCGCCATCCGGAGAAGGCCAAGAACGCGCCCAATCCGATCCAGCGAAAGCCCGCCTGGATTCGCGTCAAGGCGCCGACGTCGAAGACCTACATGGAAACCCGCGCCTTGATGCGCGAGAAAAACCTGCACACGGTCTGCGAGGAAGCGGCCTGCCCGAACATCGGCGAGTGCTGGTCCAGGAAGCACGCCACGGTGATGATCCTGGGCGACATCTGCACGCGCGCCTGCGCGTTTTGCAACGTCGCCACCGGCAAGCCCGGCGCCGTCGATGCGATGGAGCCCGAGAACCTGGCCGTTTCCGTGGCCGAGACCGGCATGCAGCACGTGGTCATCACAAGCGTCGACCGCGACGATCTGGAAGACGGGGGCGCGGCGCAGTTCGCCAAGTGCATCACCCGCATCCGCGAGACCTCGCCCACGACCACCATCGAGGTGCTGACCCCCGATTTCCGTGGCAAGGACGGCGGGCTCGAGACCGTCGTCGATGCCGGGCCCGACGTCTTCAACCATAACCTGGAAACGGTGCCGAGGCTGTATCCATCCATCCGCCCCGGCGCGCGCTACTTCCATTCGCTGCAACTTCTGGCCGACGCCAAGAAGCGCAAACCCACCATCTTCACCAAGTCCGGCATCATGGTCGGGCTCGGGGAAGAGAAGGACGAAGTGTTGCAGGTGATGGACGACCTACGCTCCGCGGACGTGGATTTTCTCACCATCGGCCAGTACCTGGCGCCGACGCCGCGCCACGCGGCAGTGGAACGCTTCGTCACGCCCGACGAGTTCGCCGAATTCAAGCGCATCGGCGAGGCCAAGGGTTTCCTGCTCGTCGCCTCGACGCCGCTGACGCGGTCCAGCTACCATGCCGACGCCGATTTCGCCACGCTGCAGGCGGCGCGCAACGCGGCGCTGGGTGGGTAGGGGCGCTTCCCCGAAGGTTCGGTTCGGTTCGGTTCGGATCGATCTAATCGGGTTGACCGCGTCATACCCCTGTAGTCGAATATTCCGATGTTCCATGGGGAAGGGGAGGCGCTGAGCATGGCCGCCTTGATGAGCGACCAGGAAGTCATCGACCGGGTTTTCCGGCATATCGACGCCAAGACCACCGATCTCGGCGACGAGGTCTGGCGCGAACCCACCGACAATTACCGTTCCGCCGAACGCTTCGAGCGCGAGCTGGAACTGCTGCGGCGATTGCCGATCGTGTACTGCCCTTCGGCGGCGCTGCCGGACAACGGTTCCTACATCGCGCGCACCGCGTCCGGCGTGCCGCTGGTCGTGGTCCGTGGCGACGACGGCGTCGTGCGGGCCTTCCACAACTGTTGCCGCCATCGCGGCATGGCCGTCGCCGAGGGCAGCGGCATACTACGCAGCTTCGTCTGCCGCTATCATGCCTGGACCTACGGTCTCGACGGCGGGCTGAAACACATTCCCGCCGCACACGGCTTTCCCGACCTGGACATGGCGGCGCACGGCTTGAAGCAGGTGCACGCCGAGGAACGCGGCGGGCTCGTGTTCGTCACCCAAAAAGACCCGGTCTCGAAGGGAACGCTCGCGGACCTGCCGGACCTGATCGAACCGAACCAGCGGGTGTTTTTGGAAAACACGCTCAGCGACGACGCCAACTGGAAGCTATTGATGGAGACCTCCATGGAGGGCTACCACATCAAGGCGCTGCACAACTCGACCTTCTATCCCTATGGGTTCGACAACCTCAATGTGGTCGAGACCTACGGTCCCAACTCGCGCCTGGTGTTTCCGTTCCGCCGCATCGAAAAACTGCGCGACATGCCAAGCGAACAGCGCCGTGCCGACGGCATGCTGACCTACGTCTATCAACTGTTCCCGAACGTGCGCCTGGCAACGCTTTCCAGCCACTATCTGTTGATTATTCTGGAGCCGGTGACGCCATCGCAATCGCGATGGCACATCTACCGCCTGACGCCGCCGAGCGACGACGGTTCCATCGACATCGAGGAATCCCGGCGCGACGCCGAGTTCGTGCGCGATACCGGCGTGATCGAGGACCGCGAGGCCGCCCGCGCCATCCAGGACGGCCTGAAAACCGAGGCGAACTCGCACTTCACATTCGGGCGCTGCGAAGCGGCGGCCGTGCATTTCCACAAGCACCTGCACGCGCATCTGGAAAAGCTTGCATAACCCGCCCTCTGTGGCGCCGCGCGTTTTCGAAAAAGGCGGCGTTCCCGCCTCGGGACTACGACCATTCTGAATATGATTGTATTTCAAGCGGAAGAATCATATTGAGGTTCCGATGCAGAAATTCTTTCCAGGTCACGGAACTTCAATTCGCACAACGCTTGTCGTTCCGACCCTTCTGGTCATCTTCGTTACCGGCCTCCTCGTCGCCGTGGTCGCGTTCCGGAACGAGACCTATTCGGTCAATTCCGTCGCGTCGAAACTCCGCCATGAAAAGCTCGAACGCGTCCTCGATCATTTGAAGGGGTTTCTATCGGCGCCGCAAGACGTCCTCAAGGAAAACGCCCGCCTGCTGGCCGAAGGGCTGTTGGATCACCGCAACCCGGAACAACTGAAGCGCCACTTCCTGCGCCAAAACATCGACTTCGGGTCTTCCAACAGCATTTATTTCGGCAACCCGGACGGCGGCGTGGTGGTCGGTGGTGTCGAGCCGGACGGCGTCACGTTTTACACGATCATGACCGACGATTTCAGGGCCGGTCCGTTTTCGAAGTATAAGACCGACCGGTACGCAAATCCGAAGGAGCTTCTGCTGACGCTGCCGAGTTTCGATGCCCGGACCCGACCCTGGTACAAGGCTGGCCTCGCCGCCAAGGACGCCACCTGGAACGATATCTACATCCTGTTCACCGGCCACGACATGGCCATCAGCCCAAGCCGCGCCGTGCGTACCGAGGACGGCCGGGTTCTCGGCGTCGTCGGCGTTGACATCTTCCTCTCCGGCATCGGCCGGTTCCTCAATGACCTGCACAGGGACCAGGCCGGGCATACCTTCATTTTCGAAAAATCAGGCCTGCTGGTGGCCTCGTCGAGCGATGAGGTGCCGTTCAAGATCAGCGAGGACGGCAAGACGAAAGCGCGTATCCGTGTAACCGAAAGTTCCATCAAGGAGATCTCAGCGGGGTCCGCCGCCATTCTCAGCCTTGCCGGCGGGTTGCAGGCTGTAACCGCCTATCAGTCGTCGGAATTCGAGATCGCGGATGAGCGGTATTTCGTCGAGGTCGCGCCGTTCCAGGACGAGTACGGCCTGTCGCTCCTGGTGGCCACGGTGCTTCCCGAAGCGGCCTACACGAGCGGCCTGAAGCAGCACACCGCCAACACCATCGCGCTTATCGCCGTGGCCCTGATCGTCATGGCGCTCGTGGCGTACTGGCTGGCACAGCGCATCACCAGGCCGATATCCGAGCTCACCCATTCCATCGATGAAATGTCGCGGGGCCATCTGTCGGCCGAACTGGACTCCGGCCGAGACGACGAAATCGGCCAATTGTCGCAGTCGTTCACCAGGATGGCCGAAAGGCTGCAAGCGTCGTTCGCCGACGTCGATGAACGCGAAGAAAAACTCAAGAACGCCGTCGAAAGCCTGCGAAGCGCCAACACGGCCCTGCGCATCAGCGAAAACCGGCTCAACCAACTGGTCCAATCGCAGACCGATATCATCTGCCGCTTCACGGCGGACGGCACCTTGAATTTCGTCAACAAGGCCTACGAGGAATACGTCGGTAAGCCCGCCGATGAGTTGATCGGCAGATCCATCTACGACGACGTTCCCGATGAGGAACACGAGCGGCTGCGCGAATACCTGGGCAGCCTGACGCTGGAAAGGCCCGTCGCCAAGATCCAGAACGAGAACCTCGGACGCGACGGCCGCCGCCGGCTCTACGACTGGAGCAATTTCGCCTTTTTCAACGAAGCCGGCGAGGTCGTCGAAATCCAATCGGTCGGCCGCGACATCACTGATCTGCAACAGGCCATGGACGAAGCCGACAGCGCGAACAAGGCGAAGTCGGCGTTCCTCGCCGCCATGAGCCACGAAATCCGCACCCCAATGACCGGCGTGATCGGGTTCGCGGACCTGCTGCTCAACGCCGACCTCGACGAGGATAACCGCGAGAAGGTTTTTCGGATCAAGGAAGCCACCCGGGCGTTGCTGCGGATCATCAACGACATCCTTGACGTCTCCAAGCTGGAGGCGGGCAAGTTCGAGCTCGAATACCTGGACTTCCATTTGCCGTCCCTGATCGACGATGTGGTCAAGATGTTCGTTGAAAAGCGCCGTGGCGGCCGGGCCAACTCGGTTGAACTGGAGGTCGAACTGTCGCCGGACTTTCCCATCGGCGTGAACCTCGACCAGACCCGTGTGCGCCAGATCCTCATCAATCTCGTTGGCAATGCGCGGAAGTTCACGGAAAGCGGCCGGATCACCGTTCGCGGGCGCCTGGAAGGTCCCGGTTCGGAACGCCCGATGATCCATATCGCCGTCGAGGACACCGGCATAGGCATGAGGCCAGAAACCCTGGATATCCTGTTCAACGAATTCACCCAGGCCGATGCATCCATTTCGCGGAAATATCAGGGCACCGGGCTCGGGCTTTCCATCTGCAAAAAACTGGTGGATTTGATGAACGGGGAGATCGGCGTCGAAAGCACCTTGGGGGAAGGCAGCACCTTTTGGTTCAAGCTGCCCTATACCGAAGCGACGACCGACGTGGAGACGAGCGACGATCGCGATACCGGTTCGGTTCGCTACGTGGCGGCGCGGCGGCTCCACGTTCTGGTCGTCGACGACAACGGGCTGAACCGGCAGATCATTTCCAGCGTCATGGAGATGATCGGACATTCCTGCGAGGTCGCCGAAAACGGCATGCAGGCGGTCGAGATGCACAAGCGCGGCGATTTCGACCTCATCTTGATGGATATTCGCATGCCGGTCCTGTCGGGCCCGGATGCCACCCGCATGATCCGCGAGATGGAAGGCGAAAAGCGCTCCATCCCGATCGTCGCGCTGACCGCCGACGCCATGGTGGAGAACAGGAAATCCTATTTGGAAGCCGGCATGAACGGCGTCGCGACGAAGCCCATTGATATCGCGGCGCTGGCGATCACCATGAACGAGGCCCTGGGCGAAGACGTCAACATTCCCATCGATTCGCCGCCCGCGCCGAAGCAGGCCCATGACACGACCGAAGAAAACGAAGATGAAGCCAACCTCGCGGCGGTCGGCGATTTCCTCAAAGACATCGGTGAATCGCCGGATTGACGTCCCGGCCTGTTGACGGCGCCGGCATTGGACTGTACCTCGGGCGCCGAACGCCAACGGAGGGGCTCCCTTGCATTCCGTCCTCAACGTCGTGGTGCCGATCTTCGCCCTGATCCTGACCGGCTATATCGCCGGCTACCGTAACATCCTCGGCAAGGCCAGCAGCGATGCCTTGAACGGCTTCGTGTTCTATTTCTCGCTGCCGGTGCTGCTGTTTCTGGCGATGGCCAAGATCGATACCGCAACGGTGCTCAATGGTCCCTATATCGGCGCCTACCTGGCGGGGCAGGTGACGACGCTGCTGATCGGCATCGTCGTGGCCAAGGGGCTGTTCCGGGTGTCGCTGGGCGAGGCCGCGACGCACGGCACGGTCGGCATTTACGGCAACGTCGGCTACATGGGCATTCCGCTGGTGCTGACCGCCTTCGGCGACGCGGCGCTGCCGCCGGTCATCATCGCCACCATCATCAACGCGGCGCTCAACATCGCGGTACTGACCGCCGTCATCGAGAGCGAACGCCATTCCGGTTCCGGCGGCGTGGCCATCCTCAAGGTGCTGGGCTCGGTGATCCGAAGCCCGATCCTGGTGGCGCCGGTGCTGGGGTTCGCCTGGGCGTTGCTGGAACTGCCGGTCCCGGCGCCGGTGCAAACCTACGGCTCGATCCTGGGTGCGGCGGCGGGGCCGTGCGCGTTGTTTTCCATCGGCCTTTCCCTCGTCGGCCTGCCGATCAGCGAGGGCCGCTCGGAAGTCGCCTCCATGGCGGTGCTGAAGCTGGTGGTACACCCCATCGCCACCTGGGGATTCGCCGTCCTGTGGCTCGCCGACCAGCCCGAGGCGTTCAAGATCTGCATCCTGATGGCGGCCTTGCCGACCGGCGCCAACCTGTTCGTGCTGGCGCAGAAGTACAAGATCTACGTGGCCCGCACGTCGTCGGGCATCCTGGTCTCGACGACGCTCAGCCTGTTGACACTGTCGGCGCTGTTCTATTGGTTCATCGGCGCCACCTGACGCCAACCGAAGGACGCCGCCCATGACCGTCGATCTCGTCCACGTCTTCGCCCATCAAGGAAACGGCGGTAACCCGTGCCCCATCGTCTGCGACGCCGATGGGATGAGCGACGCCGACATGCAGGCCGTGGCGCGCGACGCCGGGCACGAGAGCGGCTTCGTGCTGCCCGCCGGCAACCCCGATTTCGATTACCGCTTCCGTTATTGGGTACCCAACCACGAAATGGAGATGTGCGGCCACGCCACCGTCGGCGCGCTCTGGCTGCTGGCGGGGAAGGGGATGTTGGAGGCGGCGGAGGTGCGCATTCAGACGCTCTCGGGTGCCGTCAGTGGCTTTGTCGGCAAGGACGAAACCGGCACGCCGGCGGTTGAGGTGACGCAGCCGGCCGGCACCGTGCGCGAACTGAGCATGCCCGATTCCGAAGCGGTCCTTGATGTTCTGGGGCTCGAACGCTCGGAGCTCATGGACCTGCCGATACAGAACGCCGTCACGTCACGCATCAAGACCATCGTGCCGGTCCGCGATGTCGCGCGGCTGAATGCGCTCCGCCCGGATTTCGACCGTATCAAGGACCTTTGCGACGCCATCGGTTCGACCGGGCTCTATCCCTACGCCCCGCACGGCGAGGCGCAGCATTTCGATGCACGCCAGTTCCCGCGCTCGTCCGGCTATCCCGAGGACGCGGCGACCGGCATCGCCGCCACGGCGCTTTCCTTCGGGCTATTGAAGAACGGCCTGGTGGCGCGGAACGCCGAAACCATCCGCGTCTTCCAGGGCCGCGCCATGGGGCATCTGTCGGAGATCAAGGTGCGCATCGGCTTCGCAGGCGAACGCGCCATCGGCTGCCTGCTGGGCGGCGCGGTGCGCTGAGGCGCTATTCGGCCGCGACCATGAGTTCGGCCGCGTCGCCGCTTAAACGGTAGTATTCCGACGCGGCGCCGACGCCGCTGCCGGGCGCGACGTCGATACCCATGTCACGCATCGCCATTTCCGTGCCGGCCAGGGCCTGCAGCAGCATCAGTTCGTTGAGGCTGCCCAAGTGGCCGATGCGGAACAACTTGCCCGCGACCTTGGTCAGGCCGAGGCCGAGCGACAAGTTGTAGCGGCGGTAGGCGTGCTGGGCCAACGCGTTGCCGTCGACGCCTTCCGGCACCATGACGGCGGAGACCGTGTCCGAGTACCACTTCGGATCGGCGGCGCAGAGCTTCAGGCCCCAGGCATCGACCGCCTTGCGCACGCCTTCGGCGAGGCGGTGGTGACGCTGGAACACGTTCTCCAGGCCTTCGTCGAGCAGCATGTCGATGGAGGCCCGGAGACCGCGCAGCAGCGTCGTGGCCGGGGTGTAGGGGAAGTAGCCCATGTCGTTGGCGGCAATCATGTCGTCGAAGGCGAAGTAGCAGCGGTTCATCGTCGCGCTCTTGGCCGCTTCCAGCGCCTTTTGGCTGACGCCCAGAATGGTCAGCCCGGTCGGCAGCATGAAGCCTTTCTGCGATCCGGAAACGGCGAGATCAACGCCCCATTCGTCCATGCGGAAATCGATGGCGGCGATCGACGAAACGCCGTCGACGCAGAGCAGCGCCGGGTGCTGGGCGTCGTCGAGGGCGTTGCGCACGGCGGCGACGTCGCTGGTGACGCCGGTGGCGGTCTCGTTATGGCAGACGAAGACGGCCTTGATCTCATGGTAGGTGTCGTCGGCGAGGATTTCCGTGTAGCGCGCCACCGGCACGCCTTCGCCCCAAGGCGTCTCGACGGCCTGGACGTCGAGGCCGTGGCGCCGGCAGAGATCCGCCCAGAGATGCGAGAACTGGCCGTAGATGCTCATCAACACCTTGTCGCCGGCATTCAGCGTGTTGGTCACCGCCGCTTCCCAGCCGCCGGTGCCGGTGCCGGGGAACACGAACACCCGGCCGGTCTCGGTTTGGAATACCTTCTTCAGGTCCTCGAACAGGGGCAGGGTGAATTCCGGGAAGTCCGGTGCGCGCATGTCTTCCATCGGGATATCGATGGCGCGGCGCACCGCTTCGGGCACGTTGGTCGGGCCGGGTATGAACAGACTGTTGCGGGTGTTGGACATCGTCAGTTTCCTTGAATTCGAACGCCCGCCCGGCGGCGATGCCAGGCAGGACAATGCATTTACGTATTTTTTATTATGAGAACAGATGAAAAAATTGCGGTAAACTCTATTAATTATTATTCTGTCATAATTTCTAATTATGCCAAATGACGAGGGCTCCAATGCTCAATCTTCGCACCACGCTGCCGCCGGCGCATGCGCTGGTGGTGTTCGAAGCCGCCGGGCGGCGTCTCAACTTCACCGAGGCGGGGCGCGAACTGAACGTCACCCAAGCCGCCGTCAGCCGCCAGATCGCGCAACTGGAGGCAAACCTGGGCCAGAAACTGTTCCAGCGTCTGCACCGCGGCCTGGCGCTGACGCCCGCCGGCCAGCGCCTGCACGGCGCCGTCACCATGGGGCTCGAGCATATCGCCGGCATCGTCCAGGAACTGCGCGCGCCCGAGCCCAACGCCGACGTCACCATCGCATCCAGCGTCACCTTCGCGTCCTACTGGCTGATGGCCAGGCTGGCCAAATTCCGGGGCGAGGTTCCCGACACCGACATCCGCCTGACCGCGTCTTCGAGGCTGCGCGGCAACACCGCCGGCATCGATTTCGCCGTCCGCTACGGTCACGGCCACTGGCCGGGCCAGGAGGCCGACCAGATGTTCGACAACGACATCTTCCCGGTCTGCGCGCCGGCCTACCTGGAAAAGAACGGCGCCATTGCCAGCATCGCCCAGTTGGTCGACGAAACGCTTCTCTACCTGACGCAGTTCGACCGTAACTGGGTCACCTGGGACACATGGTTCCAGAGCTTCGGCATTCCGCACGAGAAGCCGCTGCGCGGCATCCAGTTCGACAGCTACACCGTTCTGCTGCACGCCGCACTTCGGGGCGAGGGGGTGGCCCTCGCCGGCGGACGCCTGGCGGAGGACTTCATCGAGCGCGGCGAACTGGTGCGGCCGGTGGCGGAAGCCATGCATTCCGAATACGCGTTTTACCTGACCCATCCGGCCGACCGGCCGCTTTCCGCCAAGGCGAAACAGTTCCGCGACTGGCTCCTGGCCGAGGCGAAGGCCGGCGCCAACGCGGGCGGACCGTAGAATAAGTTGAACGGAATGTCTCTGATCAACGGCGGACCGGGCAGCGGAAAACCGCTCCGCAGTCGTACGCTTAATGCGAATTCGAAAAGAAGCTATGCAAATCGAAATCGAAATATCGACCAGTGCATATTTGTCGTAGCCTAAAGCTTGAGCGCTTCAAATGGGTCAACAAAATTCAAAAATTTCAGGTCGGCGGCCAAGGTCATTGGGAAAACAAAACCGAAATGCCGAATAACAAAAGCCTTTGAACTGCCCCAGCAAAACCCCAGCGTTAAACCGTTGTTCCATCCGTTTTTTCTATCCGTCATTTGCTTACTTTTTCGAGTATCGCCAGAAGCCCCGCAAGCAAATCGACGGGCGAGGGGGGGCAGCCAGGAATATACACGTCCACCGGCACCACCGCTGACGCTCCCCCGACAATCGCATAGCTGCCAGCGAAGCATCCGCCGTCCTTGGCGCAATCCCCTGCCGCGACGACCCATTTCGGCGCCGGCATCGCATCGAATGTGCGAGCCAGCGCCTCCGCCATATTTCGGGTGACCGGTCCGGTCACCAGCAGGATATCGGCATGCCGTGGCGAAGCAACGAAATGCATGCCGAACCGTTCTAGGTCGTAGAACGGATTGCTCAGGGCGTGAATTTCCAGTTCGCAGCCGTTGCATGAGCCTGCGTCGACCTGACGAATCGCCAAGCTGCGCCCGAGCCGCCTCAATGCCGTCCGCTCGACATTGCGGGCTAACTCTGCAAGGGCCACGTCATTGGGCGACGGCGGAGCCTCTGTCAGCGCTCGTTGCAGAATTCCTTCGAGTAAAAACCTCTTCATTTTCGAACCCTACATGTCATGGCCAGAGTACGAACAGTTGAAGGATTTGTTGCAGAGCGGAAAGTCGGCAATGATGTTGTCCTCGATAACCGCCTCAAGCAGTGGCCACTGAAACCAGGACGGGTCGCGGATGTGACAGCGCGTGATCCGAGCATCTGCGTCGAGAGCCAGCCAAACCAGGATGTCGCCACGAAATCCCTCGACAAGGCCAAGCCCTTCCCGCGCAGCGCCATCCGCGACGACTTCGGTCCGGAATGCTCCCACGGGCAACTGATCCAAGCACTGTGCAAGCAGTGACAGGCTTTGTTCGACTTCCAGTATTCGCACCCACACCCGCGCATTGACATCGCCTGAGTGCAGTACCGGTACGTCGAAGGATAGACGATCATATGGCGCATAGGCCGCATCACGACGAGTGTCGAAGTCTCGCCCCGAGGCCCGGCCGACAAATCCGCCCGCAGCGAAGCGGTTGGCCAGGTCGGGTTTAAGATGGCCGGTCAACACGGTGCGATCCTTCAAGGACGGCGTGTAGTCGTAGACCTCCGCGATGGATGGAAAAGTCGCGCCGATCAGCGCAAGCAACTCGTGCAATTCGCTTACGCCTTCTACTTCCAGGTCGACCGCAACACCGCCAGGTACAATATAGTCGCGGACCATGCGGTGACCGAAACAAGTCTCCGCGGTCCGCAACACGCGCTCACGCAATACGGCGCAATGTGTGTGAAGCAACCCGAATGCAGCGTCGTTACAGATCGCTCCAATATCACCAAGGTGGTTCGCCAAGCGCTCGAGTTCTGCTGCTACCGCGCGCAACCAGAGCGCCCTTTCCGGCACCGTGACTCGAAACGCCGCTTCCACCGCTTGCGCATAAGCCCAGGCATACGCGACCGTACTATCTCCCGACGTCCGACCCGCCAGTTCGCAACCACGCGCAATGTCGGCGCCGCTCATCAAGGTGTCGATCCCCTTGTGAACGTATCCAAGGCGCTCTTCCAATCGGACAACGGTTTCACCTTGCGCCGTGAAACGGAAATGGCCTGGCTCGATGATTCCCGCGTGGACCGGCCCAACGGGCACACGGTGTAGGCTCCGCCCCTCAGTCGGCAGGAAAGCATATTCCCCCGGCGTGCCCGATGAGGGTTTCGCCATGCCCAGGGGGTGGCGAATCAACCAGCGACCATGATCCAGCCATGGCCGCCCATCCGGCGCGTCTGTCGGCGCTAGGCCATGGAGATCGTGGACCGTCCGTTCAAGTCGTTGCGCCGGCGCATGCCGACGACCGACAGACGGGAAATTGCCCGACGGGCAGTCCAAACGAAGGATGGCAAAATTACCTGTCGTACCATCGCGCAGGGCCATGTGCACTGCCGCCTCGGCCGCCCACAGACTCATCAATTCGACGGTCCCCTCAGCGAGGTCGAGGGCGGCCTGCTCCCATTGAGGGATAGAAACGGTACGGCACGGCATCGGGCCGTGACGGAAGCCAGCAGGGGCAATGTCGATCAGGGATGCGGTTTGCGACATGACCTAATCTCCTAGCCCAGCAATCGCGCGACGGTCTGAAACCAAGTGACCATTGCACTCGGCATATGTACGCCGGCAAGCAGGACCAGTACCATGTGGGCGTATAACGGCACGAGAGATGCCTTGGCCGGCTTCATCTCACCGGTTGGCTCCCCAAAGATGAACCCGATTAGCCGAAGTAGCAGCGCGCCGAATGCGACGAGCAGTCCGAACACAAGCACCAGTGCGAGAACCGGCGAGCGAGCGAAGGTGGAACTGATGATCAGGAATTCGCTCATGAACACGCCAAACGGCGGCATCCCGGCGATCGCCAGCACCCCGAGCGCCAGCCCCCACCCGAGTGCCGGATGGCTTTGTGTCAGGCCGCGAATGGCCGCAATGCGCTGCGTTCCCTTGATCTGTGCTATGTGGCCTACCGAAAAGAAGATCGCCGACTTGGTCAGGCTGTGCATCACCATATGCAGAAGACCGGCAAAATTAGCCAGCGCGCCGCCCATCCCGAAAGCGAAGACGATGATCCCCATGTGCTCAATCGAGGAATAAGCGAACAGGCGTTTGATGTCGCGGCGGCGGTATAGCATGAAGGCGGAGAATACGAGCGATAGCAGTCCCATGCTGATCATCAGGGGGCCTGGAGCCAATGCGTCGGGTTGCGCGGCCATCAGCATTTTGAACCGTAGGACCGCATAGAGCGCAACGTTGAGAAGCAGGCCCGACAGCACCGCCGAGATCGGCGTCGGGCCCTCGGCATGGGCATCGGGAAGCCAGGCATGCAGCGGCACAAGACCGACTTTCGTACCATAACCAAGCAGCAGGAACACGAAGGCGAGGTTCAGCAATGACGTGTCGAATTTGCTCGCGTGCACCAGCAGGTTGGACCAGACCATCGCCGCTGTCCCTTCACCCAGCACAGGCTGCGCCATGGTGTATACGAGAATCGTGCCGAATAGTGCCAGAGCGATGCCGACCGAACCGAGGATGAAGTATTTCCACGCAGCCTCGAGCGCCTCGTGCGTCCGGTAGATGCCGACCATCAGCACAGTCGTTAGCGTGGCCAGTTCGATGGCGACCCACATCAGGCCGATGTTGTTGGAGACCAGCGCGAGGTTCATGCCAAACATCATGAGCTGATACATCGCGTGGTAAAAACGTACATAGGTCGGGGTTAGGTGACCGGTCTCGATTTCATGGCCGATATAGCTGGCCGAGAATGTCGCTGCGGTGAATCCGACGAAGGTGTTGAGGACGATGAAGACGATGTTCAATTCGTCGATCAGAAAGTAGTCGCTTGGGCTGGGGGGCTCTGTGAAAAACAGGGCCACGGATGCAAGAAACGTGAGTAGGGTAGCCAGAACGTTCAGGCGGGCAGTCAGCCGATAGCCGGGCAGAAACGCCAGCACGAAAACCGACACAATTGGGATTAGCAGGACCAACGCCGTTGGATTGAGGCCAGCAGGCATTATGCCTTGTCCCCCCGAAAGCTGTCGAGTGCGCCGACATCGACAGTATCAAAGCGTTCGCGGATTCGGAACAGGAAGACACCGATCACGATGAAGGCAATAAGCACCGAGAAGGCGACGCTGATCTCGACCACGAGTGGCATGCCCTTGGCGCCGGTTGCGGCCAAGATGAGACCATTCTCTAGCGACATAAAGCCGACTACCTGACTAACCGCATTGCGCCGCGTTACCATCATCAACAGGCCGAGCAGGATCACCGACAATGCGAATGCAAGGTCTTCACGCACGTAGACATCGCCAGAAGCTGCGGTCAGGTCGAGCATCAAGACGATCGACAGGGCAACCAATCCCATACCGGCCAGCATGGTGATGCCAGCGCCGACGACCTGCTCGACCTCCCGGTGTATACCGAGGCGGCGCATGATCCGATGCAGTGCCGTAGGGATTATCATTCCCTTGAAGAACAGCGCGATACCGGCGGTAACGAACAAGTGCGTCGCATCCTGGACGAAAGCCTGCCAGGCGACCGACGCCGATAGCACGACCGCGTGAAGTGCGAAAACGGTAATCAGCGCCTGGAGGCGGTCCTGATAGATCATCATGAAGCTGACGAGGACAAGGCCGCCGGCCAGCAGATGCGCAACATCAAAGGAAAAATCGTTCATCCCTAGAGGCTCCGCGACACAAACAGCAGAAGGGTTCCAAGCAGCCCGAGCATTAGGGCCGCACCGAGAAAATCGGGAATCCGGAACACTCGCATCTTGGCTATCGACGTCTCAAAGATCGCGAGTGCAATGCCACCGCCGGTGAGTTTTCCAAGATAGGTCAGCACGCCAACGGCATAACCACTGATGCTGCCGTCTGTCGCGATCCCCCATGGGAAGAAGATGCAGGCTATCAGTGAGACATAGAGCAGCAACTTCAGCGCCGCGGCCAACTCGATCATCGCCAGGTGACGACCGGAATACTCCAGCACCATCGCTTCGTGCACCATCGTCAACTCCAGGTGCGTCGACGGATTATCGACCGGAATCCGCCCATTTTCGGCAACCGCCACAATGACCAATGCAATCAGCGCCATGCCCGCGGTTACCCTGAGGCCGGCTGACGATGTCATATACATAGAGACGCTCGATAGTTGCGTTGACCCCGCGATCAGAGCCACGGAAAAGACGGTGAGCAGCATCGCGGATTCGGCCATCGTCGCGATCATCATTTCTCGGCTCGATCCGATTCCGCCGAAGCTGGTGCCAATATCCATGCCGGCCAGTGCCAAAAAAAAGCGCGCGCTGCCTAAAAGCGCCACGATGGCGATCAGGTCAGCGGTCCAACTGAACTGCAGTCCTGCAGCGAACGTCGGCACCAGGGCCGCAGCGACCCACGTCGCGGCAAACACCATGTAGGGAACGCTGCGGAACAACCACGATGCATTTTCCGCCAGCACGACTTCTTTACGCATCAACCGCATCAAATCGCGATACGGTTGGATAATGGGCGCCCCCCGCCGCCGGTTCAGGCGCGCCTTGACCTTACGGATCAGGCCGACAAGCAACGGGGCAAGCGCGACAACTAGCGCCATTTGCCCTCCCTGGACCAATAACGCGACCATCAGTTCCATAACGTCAGCACCATGAGAAGACCAACCAGGAACAATGTGACCAACAAGAGATAGCGCCGGATGGTCAGAAACTGCAGGCTGTTCATGCGAGTCGCGATGATCGCAACCGTGTCGGCAACGCGAAGATAGACGTCTTCCCAGATCAGATCCCGGGATCGAACCGTAAGGCGAGCTGGCGCGTTGTTGCCCGGCTCCGGCATTTCAACCTCCTCGCGAACCCGAAGCAAAACGGTGCCAAGAACCCGGCGGATGGGCTGTGCGAAACTGGCAGCACCGTATTGGGCGATGGGATCTGCGTTGGGAAAGCCACAGTCCCAAGCTGGTCCCCGGCGCAGTCGGTGCGATGCGAAGCGGTGAATAGTCCACACCGCGGCAGAGCCAGAGACCGCAATGAATAGCATGACCAACAGGCCGTTGTAGGTGCTACGCTGCTCGGCGATCGGCACGAGGGTCAGCCAAGGCTGAATGGTTTGCACCGGCAGGCGACTGTCGACCATGTCGTGAACCGCCGGCGCGATGGCATCGACGACAACGCCGGGGAAAATCCCGGCAAGGACGCACAGCGCCGCAAGACTGGCCATAGCGGCGAGAGAGACCCGATGCGCTTCTTCCGCACGGAGGGCGGCATCACTGCGACTTCGACCAAGGAAGCCGATACCATAGAGGCGGACGAAGGCTGATGCCGCGAGCGCAGCGGCCAATGCGAGTAGCCCACCCGCTGCTGGGATCATGATCTGCAGGGCAATTTGCGGGAGATCGGGGCTTTTCAGCACTGACTGGAACACCAGCCACTCGGACGCGAAACCATTGAGCGGCGGTAGCGCGGAAATCGCCGTTACACCCACGAGAACGAGAACGCTCGTCGTCGGCATTCGATGAATAAGACCGCCGAGGCCATCCAACTCGCGCAGTCCTGTCGCGTTCAGTACCGCGCCAGCGCCCATGAACAACAGGGTCTTGAATGCCATGTGGTTAAAGACGTGAAACAGCGCCGCCGTGAATGCGAGCGCGGCATGGGCCGCCATCCCATTGGCGCGAAAGGCGAGCGCCAAGCCGAGCGCGCAGAAAATCACACCAACATTTTCGATCGTGCTGTAGGCGAGCACCTTCTTGACATCGCTCTCCAGCACGGCGTTCAAAATGCCGATCACGGCGGTTCCCGCGCCAAGCAGGACGATCATCGGGCTCGCCCACCAGTCAAGTGGACCCACCAAATCGAACACGACACGGATGAAGCCGTATATTGCGACCTTGGTCATCACACCGCTCATCAGCGCTGAAACGTGGCTCGGCGCAGCGGGGTGAGCTAGCGGCAGCCAAACATGAAGCGGGACCAATCCAGCTTTCGAACCTGCGCCCAACGTCATCAGCGCCAAGATCGCGGCAGCTCCGATTGGCGAATGGACGCCGGCCCGAATCGTGTCGAAGGCGTAACCTCCGTCGCCCGACGTTAGCAGGCCAAACGCGAGCAACAGGGCCATGGTGCCGAAGCCGGCCATCACCAGGTAAACGTAGGCGGCGCGGCGGGTTTCTTCGGCGTGATGGCGGGCTAATACCAGCCCCCAGGAAAGCAATGACATCACCTCCCACGAAACCAGAAAGGTGAAGGCATCATCGGCCAGTACCACCGCGACCATGCTGCCCAAAAATGCCGGATAAAATGGCAGAACGCGCATTGCTTCGTAGCCATGATCGCTGCCATCGGAATCATGGCGGTCATAGCCGATGGCGAAAAGACTGGTAAGGCCACCACCGATACCGGTCACAATTAGGAAAAACGCGCTCAGGTGATCGAGCCGAAGGTGGGTGCCAATCCACGGCAAGCCGACTGGCAGAACGGTCGACGATGGGCCGACGACGCCCGCGAGAACCGCAACCCCGAGCATCGCCAAAGCCGCGTTCGGCACGATCGTTGCACTGTAGATGTACGTTCGAGCGAGCCTTCGGTTGGCAAACAGGATCGCCAACAATCCAAGTGAGAAAAGGGCGCCCACGCATAGCGCCGCGACGTCAATCCCCACCATCGCCGTCTTCTCCGCCAAAGCGATGTTTCGACGTGCCCACCGCGGTCTCGACAGACTTCAACCGAACGCCACGACCGCCAGAACTGCTGACAGCCCCTTCCACGATTAACTCTATTCCGGCGCGATCCAGCGCTTCGACGACCTTGACCAAACTGTCAACCACACCCCGGACATTGCCATGGCTAGCCTCCATCCGTTGGATGGTCGGAACGGAAAGGCCCGCCATTTTAGCCAAAGTTTTCTGGTCGATGCCGAGCATGGCACGTGCCGCGCGCATTTGAGACGGAGAAATCAATGAAGTTCTACCACGCAGAAAACATCATATTATAGCTATAATACCAGTATACTCATGTTTAATATATAAATAAGCAAGCTGAAAGTCGAGATCTTGGTTGTCCGTGTTCGGTAACCGACTCTCCGAGGCGACCCGTATCCGAGCGTATTCCTCAACCCCCGTTTAAACTGGGAACAGCCTCTCGTTGTTCTGGCGTTGTTGATGTCGGCAGGCGAATGGGTTGGCCGCATGGCGATGCCGGCTTTGGCGGCTCTCTTGATTCTTGCTGCCTGGAATATGAGCGAGCCCCATGAATGGGCCGACTACCTGAAACTTCCCGCGAGCGACCGGATCTTGCTTGTCCTGACTTGCGTCCTGACCGTCATGGTGGATTTGACGTTCGCAATTGGTATCGGGGTGTCGCCGGGCCGCGCGTTCCGTCTCAAAAACCGCACAATGACCCTTGAAAACCGGTCTGAGCCCGATCGCTGACACCTGCTTCCGGCTGCTCTCTGTGTCGGGGAAGGAGAAGCGCCACGTCGGTCAAAGCCCGGCGAGCGCGCCGGGTCTGGCCAGCAAAACGTTGTAGACGTAGCGCGGGTCGGGCCGGTTGTCGCGCGCCAGCAGGACCGGCGGCGATCCGTCCGCCTGCGGCAGACAGATAACGAAACCGAGGCCGCGCGCCAGGTCGAACAACCCGTCGATGTCGGTGCCCATGTTCTGGAGGCCGGTCATGTTGACCTCCATGATGATGAAGTCGACGCGCCCGGCTTCGAACACGTCGCGCGCCGCGTCGAGGATCGAGGCCTCGGCGCCTTCGGTATCGATCTTCATCAGCCGCACCTGCTCGATGCCGTTCTCCGCCAACAGGGTGCCCAGCCGCCGCGACGGAACCGTGTCGGCGCGCGGGCTTTGGCGCGTCAGTTCGTTGGCCGGATGCTTGGCCGGATCCCAAAGCGCATGTCCGCCGTCGTTGTCGGTATTGAAATAGATCGCCGCCTCGCCGTCGGCATCGGAAATCACGGCATTCACCGGGGTGATCCAGGTGAGTTCGTTTTCGGTGATATGACGCGAAAGCTGGCTGTAATTCTCCTCGATCGGCTCCACCGCGACGACGCGCCCCTGTTCGCGCACCACGGCAGCGGCGAGGAGCGAGAAATAGCCGATATGCGCACCCACATCGATGAAAGCATCACCCGGCCGCAACACCCGCATCAGGAACAACTGCGTGGCGCGCTCATAGGTGCCGTCGGCCTGCAGTTCGGCAAGGATATTGCGATGCACGATCGAGTTTTGATCGAACCACATGCTCATCTGGCGGCCGACGAGATTGAGACGGACCTGAACCGGTTCCATCAGCCGAGCAGCGCCCGGACGATGTCGTTCCATTCCTCGGTCAGGGGCGCGCTGGAAGCTGGACGGCCAGCCTGCCGGTACCAATAGCCGGCATTGGCAAGATCGCCCTCGACCCGGTGCAGGTAGGCATGCACCCAGCACCCATCGGCGCTGGGATCGTCCTGCGCCAGCGCATGCGCCGCATGCCATCCTTCCCCATCGTCATCGTTGGCGGCCAGCCACATGGCGCGCAGCAGCGGGCTCGCGCCTTTTGGCGGCGCGTCATTCGCCAATGCCGATTTGAATTCGCCCAAGTCCATGGCCGCATGATATGCGCCATTGACCCGTGAGGCCATCCCGTTCACGATTTCCCGCATGACCGATACCCCGACACGCTACGCCGCCGACGCACTGATCGGCACCACGCGCGAGTTGTTCGCCGCCGCCGGCCTGGATGCCGAAATCGCCCAGGTGGTGGCGGAGATCCTCGTCGAGGCCGACCTGCTCGGCTATTCCACTCACGGCCTGCAGTTCGTGCCCGCCTACATGGGCGCACTGGAAACCGGCAAATGGGCGACATCGGGCACGCCCGAGATCGTCGCCGACACCGGCGCCGCCCTGCGCCTCGACGCCCAGCGGCTGCCCGGCCAGTGGGCCACGGTGAAGGCCGTCGAGCTGGCGCTCGAGCGCGCCAAGGATCATCCGGTGGTCACCGTCGCCATGGGCCGCAGCCACAATATTTCCTGCCTCGCCACCTATTGCCGGCGCGCCGCGCTGGAAGGGGTGATGGCCATCGTTACCACCTCGGCGCCGGCGGGTGCGGTCGTCGCGCCGGCCGGCGGCAAGGCGCCCCGGCTCGCCACCAGTCCCATCGCCGCCGCCATCCCCGCACCCGGCCATCCGATCCTGTTCGACACCGCCACCTCGGCGGTCACCAACCGGCTGATCGAGCGCACCCGGCGCGAAGGCGGGCAACTGCCGTTCAAGGCATTGGTCGACAACAACGGCAACGCCACCACCGACCCGGAAGCCATCTACACCGACCCGCCCGGCGCCATCCTGCCCATGGGCGGCATGGAAACCGGCCACAAGGGCTATGTCATCTCGGTGCTGATCGAGGCGCTGACCTCCGGGCTGGCCGGTTGGGGCCGTTCGGAGGAGGGGTCCTTCGGCAACAACGTGTTCGTTCAGTTGATCAACCCCGGTGCCTTTTCCGGCACCGACGCGTTCCTGCGCGAGACCGGCTACCTGGCGGAAAGCTGCCGCACCGCGCCGGCCATGGACCCGGACATGCCGGTTCGCATGCCCGGCGACCGGGCGGCGGCCATGTGGGCCGACCAGAGCGCCCACGGTATCCAACTGCATCCGGAAATCCTGCCGCGCATGGCGCCGCTTCTGGAGAAATACGCCATCGAACCGCCGACGGCGCTTTAGGCGGAAGGTTTCCTGAAAACGCCCACCATTTCCACATGCCCGGTGTGGCGGAACTGGTCGATGGGCGTGACGCGCTCAAGCTCATAGCCGCCCGCCACCAAGATCGCCGCGTCGCGCGCGAAGGTCGCCGGCTCGCACGAAACGCCGACGACCGTAGGTACCGTCGATTCCGCCAGTTCCCTTGCCTGTGCCTCGGCACCGGCGCGCGGCGGATCGAACACCACCGCCGCATAACGCCGCAACTCGTCCGGCAATAACGGCCGCTCGAACAGGTCGCGGCGCGTGACCTTGAGCGGCTTCAGCCCTGGCGTGAACCGCACCGCGTGCTCAAGCGCCGCCAGCGCCGCCGTGTCGCTGTCGAAGGCGTCGACCGGGCGCGCCGGCGCCAGGCCGAGCGCGAACGGTCCGACGCCGCAAAACAGATCCGCCGCCGTGGCCGCATCGGCGCAGGTTTCCAGTACCATGCGGGAAAGCGCCGCTTCGCCCGCCGCCGTCGCCTGCAGGAAACCGCCGGCCGGCACCACGACCCGGGCCGGCCCCATGGTGAGCACCGGCTGGCGCCGTTCGGAGATGGTCTCGCCATCCACCGAAACGCGCGCGAGATCGAGTTCGCCGGCGGCATCCGCAAGGTCCATGCGCCGGTCGAGGTCAGGCGCGCCGGCCCCCCGAATGGCAGCATCGAGACCGGTTTCGGTGGCCGTGAAGGCCAAGTCGAGCTTGCCGGCACGGCCGGCAAATACCGCCGCCAGGCGCGTCGCCGCGGCGAACGCGGCGTCGAGGTCCGATGCCAGCACGGGACATTCCCCGACCTCCAACAGTTCATGGCTGCGCGCAGGCATGAAGCCGATACGAACCTGGCGTCCGGAAAACCGCGCATGCAGCGTGACGCGTCGCCGCCCGGCGCCATGCGCATCGACGAGCGGCGCGACCGCGCCATCGAGGCCGCGATTCGACAGCGCCGTCACCACCAAGCCGCGTTTCCAATCACGATAGGCCGCATCCGCGAGGTGCTGCACCTGACAGCCGCCGCAGGTGCCGAAATGCGGACAAGGCGGCGTGACGCGCTCGGGCGCCGGCACGATGACGTCGAGCAGCCGGCCGCGATCGCCGCGCACCTCAGCCTCGACGCGCTCACCGGCGAGCGCGCCGGGCACGTAGACCGGACCGGTTTCCGTTTCGGCGATACCGTCGCCCTGGCGGCCGAGACGCGTGATCTCGAGCGCCCGGCGTGCGGCCGGCGGCTTCGGTTTTCGTCGATGTCGGTTGTTGTTGCGCGATGCCATGGCGTTGTTTAGGCGAACGCGGATCGCTGCGCAACGTTGACGCGGGCCGAACGGACAGGCAAAACCGAGCCATGCCCATGCATGCGGAAAAGCGGCTGCTGCCTTATACGCCCGAGCAACTGTTCGACTTGGTACGGGACGTGGAGAAATACCCCGAGTTCCTGCCCTGGTGTCAGGCGCTGCGCGTGCGCAAACGCGATGCGACGGAAGCCGGCGAAGTGCTGGTCGCCGACATGGTGATCGGCTTCAAGGTGTTCCGCGAACGCTTCACGTCCAGGGTCGAAGCCAACCCGGGGCTCGGGACGACGCCGCCGCGCATCGACGTCGAGTATACCGACGGCCCGTTCAAGTTCCTGAAGAACCATTGGATATTCATCGCCGCCGAGGGCGGCACCGAGATCGACTTCTATGTGGACTTCGAGTTCCGCGCCAAGATCCTGGAAAAGGCCATCGGTGTCGTCTTCAACGAAGCGGTGCAGAAGATGGTCAATGCCTTCGAAACCCGCGCCGAGACCATCTATGGCTAGTCCGCCGCGACGATTTCACCCAACAGCGCCACCGCCGCCTCCACTGCCCGACGCCGCACCTCGGATCGATCGCCGGTGAAAACATGGCGCCGGTACAGGGTCTCGACGCCCTTGCGCGCCGCCGCCATGTGCACCAGACCGACGGGCTTGGTATCGGTGCCGCCGCCGGGCCCGGCGATGCCGGTGACGGAAACCGCCGCATCGGCCTCCGAATGGCCGACCGCGCCTTCCGCCATGGCGCGGGCGACCTCTTCGCTGACCGCGCCGACACTCTCGAACAGAGCCATCGGCACGCCGAGCATCTGGTGCTTGGCTTCGTTGGTGTAGGTGACGAAGCCGCGCTCGACCACGTCGGACGACCCAGCGACGGCGGTCAACAGCCCGGAGATCAGCCCGCCGGTGCAGGATTCCGCGGTGGCGATCCGCAGCCCGCGCTCGCGGCAAGCCTGCAGCACCTCGGCGGCGGTTCGTTCCATGCCGGCATCGAAGGGCATCATAGGACTCCAAGCACAGTAGTGGTCAGGTACAGCAGCAAGGCGGCATAAAGCCCCGCCAGGATGTCGTCGACCATGACACCGAGGCCGCCCTTGATTTCACGGTCGGCCCAGCCGACCGGCCAGGGCTTGAGGATATCGGCGAGGCGGAAAAACACAAACCCGGCGACGTAATGGGCCGGATCGAGCGACGCGGCCAGCGCCAGGGTCAGCCACAGGCCCGCGACCTCGTCGATGACCACCGGGCCGGGATCGGTAACGCCGGTTTCCGCCGTATAGACATTGGCGGCCCAGATGCCGACGAAGAACGCGACGCCGGCCGCCGCCGCCAGCGCCCCCGGCCCGAAAAAGACGTGGATCACCCAGGCGAAAGGCAGCGCCGCCGCCGATCCCCAGGTTCCCGGCATCCCCGGCAGCAGGCCGGAACCGAACCATGTCGCCAGCAAGATCGGCAGGCGCCAGGGGTTGGCGGGAATCGGGCTGGGGCCGGCGCCGTCTTCCGGGGGATTCGGCTTGTCTTTCGGTGAATCCGTCATTTGCCGTCGTCCGTCCTCGCCTCGGCGGCGGGAAAACGCCCGCGTGAATCCGCCAACCTTACGGTTTTCGCCCGGAAACGCGCGCCGGACAAGTAATATTGGCTTGCGCGCCGTGCGGCGTGCCGATACCTTCTTTACGTGCTTAAGAGAGCGGTAACCATACTGCCGAAGTGCCTGGGGTTCGGTCGCAACGACAAGAATTTCGAGGTGAAGGGTCGAGGGATGTCCAAGCCACACGGGGGTGAAGAATTGTCTTGGTTTGCAGGCCTACGCGAGAGGGCCCAGGCGGTGTTCCCGGAACACCAGGTCCACTTCCGCACCGACGGCCGCATCACCTACTTCCGCCTGACCACGCTCAGCCAGGCCGTCGCGGCCGTGGCACTGGTCGCGGCGCTCGGCTGGACCGGCTTCTCGTCCTATAGCTACGTCGAGCATGAAAGGGTGGTCGCCGTGAAGGACGGCCAGATCGCCAGTGCACGGCTCGCCTACCACAGCCTGCTCGGCGAAGTCGCCGAATACCAGACCAAGTTCAACGCCATCACCCAGGACCTTGAGCGCAACCACGCCATGATGCTGGGCCTGGTGGAGCGCAACGCCAGGCTCCAGACCAGCCTGCGCTCGGTCTCCGACGAACTGCGCACGACCCAGGTCGACCGCTCCAAGATCGTCTCCGCGCGCGAGGGCCTGCGCCGCAAACTCGCCAACCTGGAGCAGGAACTGGGCGGTCTCACGACCCGCAACTTCACGCTGCGCGACAACCTCGACAGCGTCGAGAACAACCTGCAAATGGCCCTGCAGGAGCGAAACGAAGCGCGTTTCGAAAGCACCCGCATGAAGAGCTACGTGCAGCAGCTCGAAGGACGCCTCGCCAGCCTGCAGCAATCGCATGAAAACTCCGTGCAGCGCCTGACCGAGCAAACCCTGAGCCAGATCGGCGATCTGGAGAAACTGGTATCGCTGGCCGGTATCAGTCCCGAGAAGCTCGCCGCCTTCGACGACGACAGCGAGGCCAACACGTCGGGGCAGGGCGGTCCGTTCATTCCCGCCGAAGCGCTTGATTCCATGCCCGCCGGCGAACTGAAGAAGAGCCTCGATCAACTGGACAACCACCTGGTGCGGCTCAACAACCTGAAATCGGTCGTCCGCCATCTGCCGCTGGCGGCGCCCTTGGACACTTATTACATCACCAGCGGCTTCGGAAAACGCCGGGATCCGCTGAACAAACGCTGGGCGGCGCATTACGGCATCGATTTCGGCGCCAGCAAGAACGCGCCGATCTTCGCCACCGCGCCCGGCGTCGTCAAACACGCCGGCTGGAAAGGCCGTTACGGCCGTTTCATCGAAATCGATCACGGTAACGGCGTCATCACCCGGTTCGGGCATTTGGCGAAGATCTTCGTCAAGCGCGGCCAGAAGGTGTCATTCCGCGACAAGATCGCGCTTCTCGGCAATTCCGGGCGCACCACCGGCGCGCACTTGCACTACGAGACGCTGTTCAAGAACCGCAACATCAATCCCATGAAATTCATCAAAGCCGGACGGCATGTTTTCCAAGAACAATAAGAACCAGCCGGCCGGCGGTTCGCCGCAGGCGCCGGCCAAACCCGCACCGCCGTCGCTGATCAGCCGCGATCTCAAGATCGTCGGCGATCTCAAGAGCGACGGCGAGATTCAGATCGACGGCTCGGTCGAGGGCGATATCCGCTCCAAGACCCTGCTGATCGGCGAAAGCGCCCATGTGAAGGGCGAGATCACCGCCGACTCGGTCGTCGTGCACGGCACCGTCAACGGCCAGATCAAGGCCAAGGCCGTGAAACTGGCGGCGTCGGCGCACATGGTCGGCGACATCCTGCACGAAGACCTGGCGATCGAAACCGGGGCCTACCTGGAAGGCCACTGCCGCCGCATGGAAGAGGTCAAGGCCGCACCGCAGCCCACCCCGAAGACGCCCGCCGCCAGCAACGACGGCAAAGCCCCCGCCGCCAAGACCGGCTGATTTCAGCGCGAACTCAAAGGTATTCCCGAAGCACCTCGGCGTAGAGGATCGGATCGACGTTGCCGCCCGAACAGATGGCGACGGTGGTCTTTCCCTCGCAATCGACGAGGCCGCTCAAGGCTGCCGCCAATCCCGCCGCGCCGCCCGGCTCGACCACCAGCTTCAAGCGCAGGAACGCCTGCGCCATGGCGGATTTCGCCTGCGCGTCGGTGACCGCCAGGCCCCCGGCCAGTAGTTTTTGGCCGATGGCGAAGGTGAATTCGCCGGGCTGTTTGGGCAGCAGCGCATCCAGCACCGTCGGCTTGGCGTCCGGATCGTTGCCGGTGATCTCGCCGGCGGCGAGGGAACGGCCCATGCTGTCGTAGCCGACCGGTTCGGCGGCAAAGACTTGGGCGTCGGGATAGGCGTCCTTGACGGCGATGGCGACACCGCTCGCCAGCCCGCCGCCACCGACCGGCACCAGGACCTGATCGAGCGGGCCCTCCACCTGTTCGGTGATCTCCAGCCCAGCCGTGCCCTGGCCGGCGATGACACGCGCGTCGTCGTAGGGCTTGACCAGCGTCGAACCTTTTTCGGCGGCGATGCGCGCGCCGATTTCCTCGCGGTTTTCCGTGTAGCGGTCGTAGAGCACCACCTCGGCACCGTAACCGCGGGTGTTCTCGAGCTTCAACACCGGCGCGTCCTTGGGCATGACGATCACCGCCGGAATGCCGAGCAGTTCGGCCGCATGCGCGACGCCCTGCGCATGGTTGCCGGACGAAAAGGCGACGACCCCCTTGGCTCGTTCGTTTTCAGGGATTTGCGAGAGTGTGTTGAAGGCACCTCTGAACTTGAAGGCGCCGGTGCGCTGCAGCGGTTCGGCCTTGACCAGCAGCCGTCCGCCGACCATCGCGTTCAAGTGCGGAGATTCCAACAGCGGTGTCACCAGCGCGTGGCCGGCGATGCGCCTGGCGGCGGCACGGACGTCTTCAATGGTGGGGACGGTCAACACGTTCGAGGATGTCATTCAAGGGCTCCGGGATTTGCGGTTCGTTGAGCATCGGCGCGTGGCCCATGCCGGGCACGGTGACCGGGACCAGGTGCGGCAGGGCAGCCTGCATGCGCGACAGGGTCTCGGCGGAAAGGATATCGGAAAGCGCGCCGCGCACCACCATCAACGGCACGTTTCGGAGCGAGCGGAACAGCGGCCACAGATCGATCGAACCGCGCTGGCTCTCCAGCGGCTTGGCGATGGCCGGGTCCCAGTCGTGTTGGACGGTGCCGTCCGGGCGCTCGATGCAGGTGCGCCTGGCCGCGCGCTGCCAGGCCGCGTCGTCCATGCCGGGGAAGTCGGGAAAACAGGATTTCAGGAATGCCCCGGCCGCATGCCAGTCGGGAAATACCTGATCGGCACGGTGCACGTAGTCGACGATGGCATCCAGGCCGTCGTCGTCGATATCCGGCCCGACATCGTTGATGAGCGCGCCGGCGATGGCGGTCGGCATCGCTACCCCCATGCCCATGGCCATGATGCCGCCCATCGAGGTGCCGACGACGAACACCCGATGCAGGTTCAGGGCCGCCAGCATGTGCTTGAGATCGCCCAGGTAGACGGTCGGGTGGTAGTTCCGCCAGTCCGGATCGCGCGCCGATTGGCCGCGGCCCCGGATATCCGGGCAGATCACCCGGCGCTTGTCCATCAGGCTCAGCGCCAGGTCGTGGAAATCACGGCAATTGCGCGTCAGGCCGGGCAGGCAGACCACCGGCGTCGCGGCGGCGCGCCTGGGTCCGTAGTCGCGCGCATGCAGCCGGAGCCCATCCTGGGAAGTAAATTGAAAATCGGAATATTCGGGCATGGTGGGCTCGGCGTTGCGGGAGCGGTATTGTTGGCATGCGGGTCTCGGGGCGTCAACGCGCGCAAGGGTGCATCGGCACTCGATCAGCCCGGGCAAAACTGCCATAGTTTGGATGACACCAAACGCCCGCCACCGTGAGTTTCCAGCCATGACCAAGCCCATCGATCTCTTGTTGTTCGGCCGCATGACCGCGCCCTGGGTGGATTGGATGACGGCACAACTGGCCGATGGCTGGAACGTCGTGCACTGGTCGGAGGACGACGCGCCCGAAGCGCTCCAGGAACTGGCGCCGAAGGCCGAGGTGATCGTCGGCGGCCGCTTCGACAGCGATATCTTTCCGGCGGTGCCGAACCTGAAGCTCTGGCAGATCCCGTTTACCGGCTTCGATTGGCTCGATCCGGCAGCCTTTCCCAAGGGCTGCCGGGTCAGCAACACCTTCGAGCACGAGATCGCCATCGCCGAATGGGTGCTCGCCGCCATGCTGGAGATGGAAATCGGCATCGCCGCCATCTCGGCCAGGTTCAAGGAAAAGCGCTGGGAGAACCGCGCGCCCGGCATCGGCGACGGCCGGGTGGAGCTTTACGGCAAGACGCTCGGCATCGTCGGCTACGGCCACATCGGCCGCGAGGCCGCACGCCGCGCCCGGGCCTTCGGCATGCGGATCGAAGCCGCCTCCCGCCGCCCGCCGGACGAAGACGCACCGCAACCGGACGCCTTCACGACGATGGAAGGGCTGGATGCCATGCTCGGGCGCTCCGACTACGTGCTGCTGACCCTGCCGCTGGCGGACGAGACCGAGGGCCTGTTCGATGCCGGGCGCTTCCGGGCCATGAAGTCCGACGGCGTCTTCATCAATGTCGGGCGCGGGCGCGTCGCCGACGAACAGGCGCTCTACGAGGCGCTCCGCGACAAGGTCATCGGCGGCGCCGTGATCGACGTCTGGTACCAGTATCCCAAGCCCGACGACCCGGACCCGACACCGTCCAAGTTCCCGTTCGAGGCCTTGGACAACGTCGTCATGACCCCGCACATGAGCGCCAAGACCGGCCCCATGCGCCAGCGCCGCTGGCAGTTCGTCGCCGACAACCTGCAACGCTACGCCCGTGGCGAGGCGCTGGAAAACGTTTGCCTGGAAATCTAGTTCTCGGTGATGTGCAGGTCTTCGGCGAGACCCAGCGCCACTTCGGTTTCCGCCAGGCGCACCCGGTAGACCTGAAGGTTTTCCAGAACCCGCTGCACGTAGTTGCGGGTTTCGGTGAAGGGGATCATTTCCACCCAATCGATGGCGTCGACCTCGTCGTCGCGCGGATCGCCGTTGGCCTTGATCCAGCGTTTCGCCCGGTGCGGCCCGGCGTTATAGGCCGCCAGCGCCAACACCAGCGAGCCGTCGAAATCCTTAATCAGCCCGCCCAGGTAGGTCTGGCCCAGTGTCAGGTTATAGGTCGGGTCGGTCATCAGCTTGACGCGCGAGAACCGTATCTTCAGGGCCTTTGAAACGCGCTTTGCCGTCGGCGGGATGATCTGCATCAGGCCGCGCGCATTGGCGTGGCTCTTGGCGTCGATGCGAAAGGCGCTTTCCTGGCGGATCACCGCCAGCGTCAGCGGCACCTCCGGCGCCGGCGCCTCGGCGCGTTTCGGCAGCGCCGGCGGATCGAGCACGGGATAGCCGATCACCGGCATCGCCTCACCGGCTCGGTTGGAGCGTTTGGCCACCAAGATGCCCAAGTCGGGCCGCCCCGCCTCGCGCGCCAGCTTGGCGGTCATCGCCCACCAGGCGGGCGCCTCGGAAGTCTCGAACAGCTTGAGGATGAACGGCTTCACCGCGTCGGTGACGCCGACGTCGCGCAGGATGCGCACGGCGCGCACCAGTTCGTGGTTCTCGAAAGCCTCGGTCTCCTTGGCGTCGGGATGGATGTCGTCGGGACGCGACAGCTCCAGCGCCTTGCCTGGGCGTAACCGTGCGTGCGCCAGCTGGCCGTAATAGGTGAGGGGATTCTCGGCGGCCTTTCGATACCACTCGACGGCGGCCTCATCGGCACCCTTCGCCTCGAACGCGCGGCCGGCCCAATAGGCGGCGCGGGCAACGCTGATTGGATAGTTGACGGCGGCGTGCATGGCCTCGAAATGGTTGGCGGCGACATCGAAATCGCGCAGAAAACGCAACGCCACCCAACCGGCCAGCCACTCGGCGTCGGCGAAGGCGGCGCCGCCGGAATCGATACCGTGCGTCTTGGCCATTTCATAGGCTTCCGAAACGTGGCCCTTGGCCAGCGCCTTTCTGGCCAAGGTGGATTTCTCGCGCCACCAGAGCTCCGGACGCGGCAGGTCGGCCGGCAGGTTTTTCAACAATTTGTAGGCCGAATCCAGCCCCTTGCGCCGGCGCCAGCGCAGCCGCTCGTAGACCAGCCCGAGATCGTCCTGTAGCTGCGTCGGCACCTTGGAAACCAGGAAATCGACGTTGCCGCGCTGGCGGCGGAGCGAAAAGCGCGCCTGTGCCAATTTCTGCCAGTCCGCCGGCACACGATAGAGCATGCGCCTGGCGGCGCCGGTCTTGCCGTCCCAAAGCAGCCGATCCATGCGCCGGACGTGGTCGTCACGGGTCAGGTAGCGGCGGAACCGTTTGTAGAGATCCTTTTCGTCGGCGCTGGTGAAATTGCCGTCGATCCAGGCACGGCGAACCATCTCGCGCCCAGCCTGTTCGTCGCCGGCGGCGATCTTGGCGGCGCCCAGGCGCATGGCACCGGCGGCACTGACGGGGCCGCGCTCGGCGAACCAGATCAGCGTCTCGTCGCGGCCGAAGTCGAACGGCATCAGCCGCTCCGCCTGACGCAGCAGCCGTTGGCGGCTCGGCCAATCCGGGTTCTCGACGAGAAACCGGTCGATGTCGTCGAAAGTGACGCCCTTCGGCGCCGCGCTCAGCATGCGCCAGCGCAGGAGCTTGGCGGCGAGCGGGTGGGAAACGCGGCTGGCGAAGGATTCGGCCGTCTGCCAGCGCGACATGATTCCCGCCTTGAAGGCGTTTCGGGTCCAGAGCGCATCGGAATCGCTGAGCCGTTCAGCGGCAGAGGCGTCGCAGGCAAGTACCGCCAACGCCAGAACCGGCGCGAGCAAACCCCGTCGCAATCCGGGTCCAAGAACCATGGGGGAGACCTCCTCGTCACCGCACCGGCCGGCCCAAGGTTAGCGCCCCGGACTCGCTACCCGCAAGCGGAATATGCGCACGCATGAAATCGTGTCGGCTGGCAGCACTCTTCAAGGGTGACTGCCAATATACTGTTTTAGAATGGTTTTTTGTTGACGCGCACACCGCCTTGCGGGGAAAATTTCAATCAACGACGACCCTGGGGACGGTTCCGCGATGCCCGGTTCGGCATCGGCAAATTGTCGAAACGGCAAAAAGGAGACTCGTTCATGACCCTGGCACTTCAGATGCAAGGCTACCGCCTGACCACCGCCGACATCACTTACTGGCGGCCCGATCACCCGCGTCTGCTGCAGAGCTTCATTTGGCAGGACCTGGATTTGGCCCCCAAGTTCCCGGTGTTGTCGGAGTTCCTGGACTTCTGGCATCGCAACCTGGACGGCCGCCTGCACGAGGTGCGCGTCGCCTCCGAGGTGTTGGTGAAACCGGCGGAATTCCGCCTGATTGACGGGCAGATCAACTTGCACTGAGACGGCGCCGGGAGTATGGTCCCGCTCCTGAATCCCGCGCATTGCGCTGAGTTGGAGAGGAACCATGTTCAAGGGGTCGTTACCCGCCTTGATTACGCCGTTCAAGAACGGCGAGGTGGATGAAGAGGGCTTCCGGTCGTTTGTCGAATGGCAGATCGAGGAAGGCTCGGACGGACTGGTGCCGGTGGGCACCACGGGCGAATCGCCGACGCTGAGCCACGACGAACACAAACGCGTCGTAGAAATCTGCATCGACCAGGCGAAAGGCCGCGTCCCGGTGATCGCGGGCGCCGGCTCCAACGCCACCGCGGAAGCGGTGGAACTGGCCGAGCACGCCAAGGAAGCCGGCGCCGATGCCGTGCTGGTCGTGACTCCCTATTACAATAAGCCGAGCCAGAAGGGCATGTACGCGCATTTCGCCGCCGTCGCCGAAGTGGGCATTCCGGTGTTGGTCTACAACATCCCGGGCCGCTCCATCGTCGACATGAGCGTCGAGACCATGGCCGATCTGGCGAAGCTGCCGAATATCGTCGGCGTCAAGGACGCCACCGCCGACCTGGCGCGGCCGTTGCTCACGCGCGCCGCCATGAACGGCGCCGAGTTCTGCCAACTGTCGGGCGAGGATGGAACCGCCATTCCTTTCCTGGCCGCCGGCGGGCAAGGCTGCATCTCGGTATCGGCCAATATCGCGCCGCGCATGTGTTCCGATATGCAGCGCGCGTGGCGCGAAGGCGACCTGGAGACCTGCTTCAAGCTGCAGGACCGCCTGACGCCGGTGCACGCCGCCATGTTCTGCGAACCCAGCCCGGGCCCGGTGAAATACGCCGCCGAGCTCATCGGCAAGTGCAGGTCCGAAGTGCGGCTGCCAATCACCGAGATCTCCGAGAGCGCCAAGCAACGGGTTCGCGACGCGTTGGTCGGCGCCGGGCTCCTGAACTGAGCCCCGGCGCTCCGATCGTGTGGATCGGAGGGCGCGCACCATGGCCGGCAAAAACAAGGGCAAGAAAGACAAGCTTTCGGTGGGCGTCGCCGCCCAGAACCGTCGCGCGCGCCATGACTACCTGATTACCGAGACCATCGAGGCCGGCCTGATGCTCAGGGGCTCGGAAGTGAAATCGCTGCGCGAGGGCAAGGCCTCCATCGCCGAAGCCTATGCGGCGGAAGAGGGCGGGGAGCTCTGGCTCCTGAACGCCTATATCCCGGAATATTCCGGTGCGTCGGCATTCGGCCACGAGCCGCGCTCGAAACGGAAACTGTTGGTGCACCGGCGTGAACTGGCGAAACTGACCGCCTCGACCGAACGCAAGGGCATGAGCCTGGTGCCGCTGAAGATCTATTTCAACGATCGCGGCATCGCCAAGGTGCAACTGGGCCTGGGCGAGGGCAAGAAACACCACGACAAACGACAGGCCCTGAAAGACCGTGACTGGGGCCGCCAGAAATCGCGGCTCATGCGCGAGCAGGGATAGAGTCCGGCCCCTGCCTACTTCTTCGCCGGTGCGAGGATGAAGGCGTTTTCGGCCGCGTTGCCGCGCGTTCCGTAGATGCGGACGGTACGGCCGTCACGCCAATCCTCCATCAAGTCGCGATAGTGGAACGACAGCGGGTTGCCGGATTGTCCGGTGGCAATGGCGAAGCGCGATTTCTTCAGGTCGTGCAGATCGTAGACGGCCCGGAACCCGGGGCCGTGCACGTGGGCAAAGGGTGTCGCGGGGTCATTGACCCGCATGGCGCCCCGGTTAACGGTGGCATCGCCACCGTCAGTTTCGATTTCCAGGTTGGCGAGCTTGCCGACCACCGGCAGGCGGCCCAGCACCGGATTGTCGAAGCGCGCCCGGTGCGCATCGCCCCAACGCCAGCGCTCCATTTCGGGGCCGTAGCGCGCGGTCAGCGCCTTCAGCGCCGTCTCCAGCGAAAGCTTGAGCCTGTCGGCGCAGCTTTCCGTGGCGTCCTTGGTGGCGCTGTCGTCGCACCAGTGCTGGCGCCGGGTCAGGATCGATTTCACCAAAAGCGGCCTCAGCCCCAGGAAGGTGCCGGCGAGATCGCCCAGTTCGTCGGCATAGAGCGCCTTGTTCAACTCCACCAGCCAGGCCATGAAAATCAGCGGTTCGGTCTTGCGGCGCGCCATGGTTCCGTCCCACTTGCCGAGCATGGCGACGGCCTTCTTGGCGCCGGCCGTCTCCGCCGGGACTTCCAGCATCAAGGGCAGCAGGTCCATCGCCATCAACGAGCGGTGATCGAGCTGAAGGCGGCTGTCGCCCAGGGTCGAGCGGGCGAGGTTCTCCGTCAACAGGTCGGCGATCCGTTGCGCGCGGTAGGGCGGCGCCCAGTCATAGCCGAGAAAATGGCGGAAATCCGGGGGCACCACGCGATTGTTGGCGTTGACGATGACGCCAATGGTGGGAACGTAGACCTTCGGCAGTTCGGCGTAGGGCGCCATGCCGGTCCAGTCGGTTTCGCCTGTCCACCCGGCGGTCGGCACGTAACCCTCGCCACGACCGCGCACGGGCAGCGCGCCGGCGGTGGCAAGGCCGATGTTGCCGTCTGTATCGGCATAGCCGAAGTTCTGCTGCGGCCCTTGGAACTTCGCCAAGGCGCGGTTGAAGTCGACCCAGTTCCGGGCGCGGTTGAGTTCGTAGAAGGCGGCGGCCGTGAGGTCTTCCGGCTGCAGGTAGGTGGCCGCCAGCGCCACCACGTGCGCCTCGTCGATGACCGAGCGGACGCCCGGGCGAAGATCGGAAATTACCGGCCCGTGCCTGCTCTCGCGCACCGTGAGCTTAACCGGTGACGCGCCCTTGACCTTGATGATCTCTTCACGCGTAACGAAGGGCTCCTGGCCACCGGGCGTCAGGTACTGCTTGGGATCGGCCGGCGCGGCCTTTTCGACGAACAGGTCGGCGATATCGGATTGGGTGGTCGTCAGCCCCCAGGCAATGCGCTCGTTGTGGCCGAGGATATGGAACGGCACGCCGGGCACGGTGGCGCCGGTGACGATCAGGCCGGGGCTGGAAATCCTGGCCAGGTACCAGAGGACCGGTGCGCTGAACCCCAGGTGCGGATCGTTGGCCAAAAGCGCGCCGCCGGTGTCGGTGTTGGCCGGCGCCAGGGTCCAGACATTGGACGCCCCCTTGGGCGCGCCCATGGGCCAGGGCGCCAGGTCCTGCAATCGGGCGAAGGCATTGGCGGGCGCGCCGCCGCTTTCCAGGCCGGCAATGGTCACCGGCGCGTCGGCCGGGTAGGCCGGCCAGAGCTCCGCCGTGCGCTCCGGCCCGATGCGCTTGGCCAGTTGCGCGCGCATTGCCTCACTGCGCCAGTTGCCGCCCAACCGGTGCGCCATGATCTTGCCCCAGATCAGCGAGTCCGCCGGCTTCCAGGTCTCCGGCTGGAAGTTGAAAATAGCGAATTCCGGCGCCAGGAGCCCGACGTCGCTGGCCAGCCAATGGTTGACCCCCTTGGCATAGGCCTCAAGCGCGGCGTAGACGGCGGTGGGCAGGTCCTTGGCCTGGCGTTCGGCCAATCGGTAGAGGCCCAGCGTGCGCATCCATTTGTCGGAGGCCAGCGTCGCTTCGCCCATTACCTCCGACAGCCGGCCGGCGCCGAACCGGCGCATCGTCTCCATCTGCCAGAAGCGATCCTGGGCGTGCACGTAACCGAGCGCGAAATAGGCGTCGGCCTCGGTCTCGGCGGTGATATAGGCGACGCCGTTGTCGTCGCGGCGCACCTTGATGTCTTTCTCCACGCCGGGCGCAGCGCGCCGGTTCTCACCCAGCGGCCAGCGCCACGGCAGCGACGTGGCCAGCCAAGCGCCGCCGACGGCGGACACCAGGACCGCCAGGCCGAGCACCAAGTAGACGACCGTCAACACCTTTTTGGTCATGGCACCAGATAAACCGATAACCGGGGGCCGGTGCAAGCGCCATGCTCGGCGGGCAAAGGAAAGGGCGGCGATGCCCCGGCACCGCCGCCCAAAACCCGCGGGCAAGCCGCCGTCAGTTCAGTTTGAACAACTGGTTACCCTTGTAGTGGCAATCCCACTGATGGAACTTGCCACCGTTGTTGGTTTTCACCTCGGCCAGGTCCAGGCATTTATTGGAATGCTTGGCGACGATGGCGAACCAGTCGCCGCCGCGCGGCTCGACCCGCCAGAGCTGGTTGGCGCCCTTGTGGCAGGGCCATTGGTGGACCTTCTTGCCCTTGCTCTTGGATTTGCCTTCCACGTCGAGACACATCTTGGTGCGCTCGTTGACCAGGTTGAACCAGGTGCCGTCCTTGTACGCCACGCGCCAGCGCTGGTTGGCGTTCTTCGCATCGCAGTCCCACTGGTGCGCCTGCGCACCCTTGTTGGTCGATCCGGAATTGTCCAGGCAGCGCTTGGAATGCTGCATCTGGAACAGGTAGGTGTTGTCGGGCAGGATTTGCGCAATCGATTTCTGTGTCGATGTCGTCGGACGCTGCTTGGCCGCCTGGTCCCAGGCGTAGATGGCCTTTCCGGCATTGACGACCCAAGGGTTGCCGGCCCGATCGACGCTGACCTCGCGGGCCTTGCCGACCATCTTCTTCCAGGTGTTGCCGGCCCAGACATAGGGGCTGTCATCGGTGCCGATCACCACCACGGTGCCGTCGCCGCCGATGCCGACGTCCTTGGCCAGGCCCGGCATCTTTTTCCAGTTCTTGCCGGTATAGCTGAAGATTTCGTTCTTCTTGTTGACGACCCAGGCGTTGCCGGCGGGATCGACGTCGATGCGCACGGCGCTGCCATTGATCTTGGTCCAATTGCCGATGTCCCAGCGGTAGATGCCGTAGCCACCGCCTTCATTATTGGTGCCGATGACCCAGACCTTGCCGTTGGCGCCGACGCCGATATCGTTGGCGCCGCCGGGAACCCGATGCCAGGTCTTGCCGTCGTGGTTGTAGATTTCGTGTTTGTTGTTGACCACCCAGCCATTGCCGGCGGGATCGACGTCGATGCGCACGGCACTTCCATTGATCTTGCTCCACTTGCCGACGTCCCAGCGGTAGATGCCGAAACCGCCGCCTTCCTTGTTGGTGCCGATGACCCAGGTCCTGCCGCCCGCGCCGGATCCGACGTCCATGGCCGCGCCTTCAATGCGTACCCATTTGTTGGCTTTCAGCAGTTCATCCAGGTTTTTCTGCATGACACCTTCCTTGATGCCGTAGAGCTTCTCGCGGGCCGCCAGGATGGTCTTTTCGGAGGCTCGGATCTTGATCGCGTTGACCCGCTGGTCGACGACGATGTCCTTGCCCATGGCAGCATCGGCGTAGGCATCGTCGGAGCCAACGCCGCCGCCTTCCAAGGCAATCGCCACATAGGCATCGACTTCGGCCTTGCGCTTCAGATAGAGCTTCTCCACCTCGTTCAACAGCACGTGCGGAACGATCTTGGCGTCCTTGCCGAGCTTGACCACGGTCTTCACCGCTGCCGCGAGCGCGATCACCTCGAACTGCTTGGCGTTGAACTTCCAATCCGTGAGCGAGAAGGCGAAGCGGTTTCGGTAGGATTTGCCGAGCAGGCGGAAATCCATATCGAGGATCACCGGCTCGCCCTTCAGGCCCTGGCGCAGGCTGCCGCGCACGGCGCCTTTCTCGAGCGCGAACACGTCCGCCTTGCCGACGGCGGCAACACCCTTGGCCAAGAGATCGGTGAAGCTGCCAACGCCCTTCACGGTTTCCTCGGCCGCGGTCAGCGAGATCTTCGCCGAATGCAGCGCCGTGAACAGCCCGACGATACGCGGATCGGCGTCGATCGGGAACGACGTGATGCCGGCGCGGATCGCTTGCAGGGTTTTCTCGGCGGTGAACTTCGACGCGACGACGCCGGCCTTGGCGACCTCGAGCCCGGCGATGGCCGTGCGCCAAGGCGTATTACCGCCCTCGCAGACGCCACGCGCCGGATAATTGGGAACAGACTTGCACTTGGTGCGCTTCGGGTGCTTCCAGGTCGGCGCCCACCAGCAGACCTTCATGTTCTGGTCGCATTTCTTGATCTTGCGCTTGTTGGTGTCGATCTTTCCATTCAGTGCGTTGATGTCGTTCTGCAGCTTCTTCACGTCCGCTTCCGCCGACTTGATGTCGCGCGTCGCGGAGGCGCGCTCGCGCTTGACGGTCTCGCGCATCTTGGCGATCTCGCCGTTCAGCTTGTCGACCTCCGCCTTGGCCTTCTTCAGGTCGTCGGCGGCCTTGTTGAGGCCGGGCTTCAAGCCGTCGAAGGCGGATTGCACGGCCTTCTTGCCCTCGGTGCGGATCCATTTGGCCGGATCGGACTTCAGCGACGAGGCCAGGAAGAAATCAGCCTTGGCCAGGTCGGTGATGCTCTTGACGTTCTGCACCCCACCGAACGCCTTGAAGTCGAACTGGAACAGCTCGCCGAAATTCTGTTCGGCGATCAAGGTGGCGTTGGTCAGCAGCAAGGTGATATCGAGCGTCGACTTGGAGCCGAACAGCGACAATCCTTCGGTGCGGATCTTGACCCGGGGCGGCGGAATCGTGCCGTTCTCGCGGTCCAGACGGGCGACGACTTCGAGCTTACCGGTCGGCAGCGAAATCGGCCCGAAGCCGATTTTCTTGGTGAAGGCGTTGATCTCAAGCCCTTCCTCGGGGCTCATGAATGCGGTCTCGACGGTCGCCACGTTGGCGCCAAGAAGCCGGAGCGCGCCGGCGATATCGAAGCCCGCCTTGGCGCCGGCTTCGAGGTTGATGGCGATCTTCGGCCCTTTGCCTTTTTCGGTGCCGACGATGGCGACATCCGGGACCGCGTCGAGCGGCACCTTGATGTTGCCGCCGCTGGAAACCTTCAACAGGTCGCGATAGATGGAAAGCATGTCCTTGAGGCTGAGCGAACCGACCTTGTTGGGTCCGTCGTCGATCTCCAGGCTGATTTCCTCGGGTAGCGGCAAACCGGCGGTGGTCGTACCGATCTGCGCCGAGGTGGCGACAGAGAACCGCTTGCCGCCGATGGAGGTCTTTCCGCTGGTGCCGAGCGACATGGTGCCGGATGCATCGGCGGTCATTTCCATGGCGTAGTCTTCGATGGTCAGGAACGGCAGACCGAAAGCCTTTTTCCAGGGTTCGCCCTCGAAGATGGCCATTTCGATGCCGATCTCGGGCGCGCCGGACTTATCGAGGGTAATCGATTCCGTCAGGCTCATGGGCACGGTCTGCTTGCCGATCTTGAAGTCCGTGTTGCCGGTGAAACCGACCGAAGCGCCTTCCGTCGACAGCGTCGTATTGAAGCTGAACTGCACATTGGCGGGCAGTTGGATGAGACCGCCGATCTTCGGCCGGAAGGTCGGCAGCGAAGCGGTCATGGAGAGCTCCGGCGTCGGCAGGCTGCCGCCGAGCATGGCATCCAGGATTCCGCCCGACAGCGACGCGGTCAGTTGCACCTTCGACGACTTGCCGCCCAGGAATTTGATGGCGTCGTTCAGTGCCTTCGCCTCGCCGAGATCCAGTGCGCCGAAGTACTGGATTCCCTGCGGCATCTCGAAGCTGTAGTCGTCTCCGCCTTCGTAAAAACGGTCGATTTCGGCACGCGCGCCCGACGGCAGGTCGCCGGCGTCGATTTCCAGATCGGCGGCGGCGACCGCCAGCATCTGGTCGTCGAATACCAGGATATCCAAAAGCTCGATGCCCGGCACCTTCTTGAACATCTTCTTGAAGCTGACCTTGCTGGTCGGCCCGAAGGTCATGAAGGTGTCCTTCGCCGTGCCGCCGGAGTAGGCGGTAAAACGCCAGTTAATGTTGATGAACTTAACGTCGGCCTTGAGTACACCGCCGTCGTATTTGACGTTGTTGAGCTTCAGGTTACCGAGCTTCTTGGCGCCGAAAAATTTCAGGAACTTCTTGATCGCCGGAATGTCGTTGAGTTTGACGCTCCCCTTGGCCGCCGCCGCCTGTGCGTCTTCGGCGAAGGTCTCGGCGTGAACCTGGCCGGGCAGGGCCAACACCGCAAGGAGAAGCAACGCGAAAGCCGGGGCTTTAAAAAGGCGTTTTACGAAATCGCGGGTCTGCGCCCTCGCGGCGCGGCGGGTCGACAACGGCATACCAAAAAGTCTCCTCATCGTTTTTCGTATTGGCGAGGGCTTTGCAGATCAACCCCCGCACCCCCCGGGCATTCTCAGCCCGAAGCATCGGTAACATTCGCGTGGGAATGGTTCGCCGAAAAAAGCACGAAGCCCGTGCGTCACGTATTCGAAATCGACGATTTCCCCCTTTGTCGATATCTTGTGGCGAATTTCAGAATTCGCCTTTTTGTAGCACCTTCACGATTAAACCCTTGTGACGTCGATCACAACCCAGGACGGTCGTAAAATGCGGTGTTTGCCCGTTTGCGGCGGGGCCGTTATAAACGCGCCCATGCGACAGAAATCCATCATCGTGCCCGGTCCGGGCGAAGTCACCGGCCGCAAGCTGGCCTACACGGAATTCGGCGACGCGGCCAACGACAAAGTGCTGGTCTGCGTGCACGGCGTTTCCCGCCTGGGACGAGATTTCGACGCCATCGCGGAGGCGCTCTCCGACACCTACCGGGTGATCTGCCCGGACATGGCCGGGCGCGGCGACAGCGACTGGCTGGAGCTCGCGGATGACTACAGCTATCCCGTCTATCTATCTGATATCGGGGCGCTCTTGAGCCACATCGGTGCGGCGCAGGTGGATTGGATCGGCACTTCCATGGGCGGCCTCATCGGCATGATGCTGGCGGCCCAGGCCGAAAGCCCGATCGAGCGCATGGTCATCAACGACATCGGCCCGGTGATTCCGATGGCGTCGCTGCAGCGTATCGGCACTTATCTCGGTACCGATCGCACCTTCGCCGACTTGGCGGAGGGCGAAGCCTATCTGCGCGACGTGCACGCGCCGTTCGGTCCGCTCACCGACACCCAATGGGGCCACTTGGCCGAGCATGGCCTGAAACTCGTCGGCGACGGCACGGGCCGGCTGCGGCTCCACTACGATCCGAAGATCGCGGCGCCGTTCCAGGCCGGTTCCGGCGACGACATCGTGCTATGGAAGATCTGGGACAAGATCACCTGTCCGGTGCTGGTGCTGCACGGCGCGGAATCGGACCTCCTGATGGCGGAAACCGCGGCGGAAATGGCCACGCGCGGCCCCAAGGCGCGGGTCGAGACGATGGCCGGCATCGGTCACGCGCCGGCGCTGATGGACGCCGGCCAGATTGCCATGGTGCGCGATTGGCTGGCGCAAAGCTGATGCATCCAGGCGATTTCTCCGCTTGAAAGATTTATGTCGTTAGTTATATTCTCTAGGCGTGCGGATAGGGGCCGGCGCCCCTGATCGGGAATTCGGAGACAGCAAAATGGCGCAAGCCCTTGCCACCACGGACGGCCACGACCTGACGACGACCCATCCGGGCGAAGACCTGGACGATTTCGTCACCTTTTTCATCAACGACCAGATGTTCGGCATTCCGGTACTCAAGGTGCAGGACATCTTGCAGCCGGAACATATCGCCTCGATCCCGCTGGCACCGCCGGAGGTCAAGGGTTCCATCAACCTGCGCGGCCGCATCGTCACGGTGATCGACGTGCGCGTGCGGTTAGGGCTCAAGCCGAAAAAGCACGAGGCGGGGGCCAAGGGCATGGGCGTCACGGTCGAGCACGGCCACGACCTCTACACGCTGTTGGTCGACCGCATCGGCGACGTCATGGGCCTTTCCAGCGACCTGTTCGAACGCAACCCCGCCACCCTAGACCCGAAATGGCGCGAGTTCTCCATGGGCGTCTACCGCCTGGAAAAGAACCTGATGGTGGTGCTGGAGATCGAGCGCCTCTTGAACCTGCCTCGCGCCGACGGGCGGGAATAAACCCGGCTTCAGCCGCTTCTCAGCAGCTTCGCGGCATCGATGGCGTGATAGGTGAGGACGCCGTCGGCGCCGGCGCGCTTGAATCCCGTCAGCATCTCCAACACGGCCTTTTCGTAGTCGATCCAGCCACGCTCGCCGGCACCCTTGAGCATGGCGTATTCACCGGAAACGTTATAGGCGAAGGTCGGCATGCCGAAGGTCTCCTTCACCCGTCCGACCACATCCAGATACGGCAGGCCCGGCTTGACCATCACCATGTCGGCGCCTTCCGAGATATCCATGGCGACCTCGCGCAGCGCCTCATCGGTGTTGGCGGGATCCATCTGATAGGTCTTTTTGTCGCCCTTGAGCGCGCCGCCGGAACCGACCGCGTCGCGGAACGGGCCATAAAAGGCCGACGCGTATTTGGCCGCATAGGACATGATCGCCACGTCCTGGAAACCCTTGGCGTCGAGCGCCGTGCGGATAGCGCCGATGCGACCGTCCATCATGTCGGACGGCGCGATGATGTCGCAGCCGGCCTCGGCCTGGACGACCGCCTGCTGGCAGAGAATCTCCACGGTCTCGTCATTGAGGATGATGCCGTCCTCGACAATGCCGTCATGGCCGTCGGAGTTGAACGGATCGAGCGCCACATCGCAGAGCACGCCGACCTCGAGCCCCGATGAACGGATCGCCCGCACCGCGCTGCAGACCAGATTGTCGGGATTGACCGCCTCGCGCCCGTCCGGGGTCTTCAGCGACGGATCGGTGTAGGGAAACAGCGCCACCGTCGGAATGCCGAGATCGACCGCACCGCCCACCGCATCGGCCAGCAGGTCCACCGATAGCCGCTCGACCCCCGGCATGGATTCGACCGCCTCGCGCCTGTTGTCGCCGTCAACGACGAAGATCGGCCAGATCAGGTCGTCGGCGGTCAGTGTGTTCTCGCGCACCAGCCGGCGCAGCCAGGGCGTGCGGCGGTTGCGCCGCATCCGGGTGGCGGGAAAGCCCGCCTGGGGCAGTTGTTCGGTCATGGCCCGATGTTACGCCTTTTCCAATGCCTGATCCAGATCGGCCAGGATGTCGTCGATATGTTCGATGCCGATGGAAAGCCGCACGTAGGCGGGGGTGACGCCGGTTTGGGTCTGTTCCTCGGGCGTCAATTGCGAATGCGTGGTCGTCGCCGGGTGGATGGCGAGCGAACGCGCATCGCCGATATTGGCAACGTGGTAAAACATTTCCAGCGCATCGATAAAGCGCCGGCCCTGATCGCGAGCTTCGTCGTCGGAGGCGGCGGCGAACTCGAAGCCCACCAGCCCGCCGTGGCCGCCCGGCATGTAGGTGTCGCGCCGGCGCGCCAATTCACCGTCCTGCAGGCTCGGATGGATGACCTTGGCGACCTTGGCATGGCCCTTAAGGTGCGCCGCCACCTTGGCCGCGTTCTCGCAATGGCGCTCCATGCGCAAGGGGAGCGTCTCCAGCCCCTGGATGAACTGGAAGGCGTTGAACGGGCTCATGGCCGCGCCGACATCGCGCAACAGGATTACCCGCGCGCGGATGATGTAGGCGATGGGGCCCAAGGGCTTCACGGCTTCCGTCCAGACCGCACCGTGATAGCTCGGATCGGGCGCGTTCAGTGTCGGGAACCGATCGCCGCCGGCCTCCCAATCGAAGTTGCCGCCATCGACGATCATGCCGCCGATGGAGGTGCCATGGCCGCCGATGTACTTGGTGGTCGAATACATGACCACGGCGGCGCCGTGCTCAAGCGGCTTGCACAGCACCGGCGCGGCGGTGTTGTCGACGACCAGCGGCACGCCGATCTCGCGGCCGATGTCCGCCACTTCCTTGATCGGGAAGACGTTGAGCTTCGGGTTGGGCAGGGTCTCGGCGTAGTAGAGCCGGGTCTTGTCGTCGGTGGCACGGCGAAAATTCTCCGGGTCGCCCGGATCGACGAAGCGGCACTCGATGCCCATGTCCTTCATCGTATTGGCGAACAGGTTCCAGGTGCCGCCGTAGAGGTCGGTGGAGGCGACGAAGTTGTCGCCGGCGCGGCAGAGGTTCAAGACCGCGTAGGTCGAAGCGGCCTGGCCCGACGCCACCGCCAACGCCGCGACGCCGCCTTCCATGGCGGCGATGCGCTGTTCCAGCACGTCGCAGGTGGGGTTCATGATGCGCGAGTAGATGTTGCCCAATTCCTTCAGCGCGAACAGGTTTTCCGCGTGTTCGGTGCTGTCGAACTGGTACGACGTGGTCTGGTGGATCGGCACGGCAACGGAGTTGCCACCCGCGTCCTTGCGGTGGCCGGCGTGCAGGACGATGGTTTCCGGATGCGTCGATTTCGCGCTCATGAAGAACTCTCCCCAGGTTGTTCTCTATCGATGAGGCCCGAATGTGCCGTGATGGTGGAAAAAGTCAATCGATGAAAGGCAATCCGGGGATGCGGCGCGGCCGCATTTCCGATAGGCTGCCGCCATGGACCGATATCTGCTCTATTTCGCCGATCCCATGTGCTCCTGGTGCTGGGGCTTCGCGCCGGTGACCCGCAAGATCGAGGAAACCTACGGCGAGAAACTGCCGATCCGGCTTTTCATGGGCGGGCTCAGGCCCGGCAACACCAAGATCATGGACGACCGCGCCAAGGCCGACACCCGCAGCCATTGGGAGCATGTCACCGAGCTTTCCGGTCAGCCGTTCGATTTTTCCTTTTTCGAACGCGAAGATTGGGTCTACGACACCGATCCGGCCAGCCGCGCCCTGGTCGCCGCGAGGCGCCTGGACGAAAGCCGGGCGATGGCCTTCCTGCGTGCCTTGCACGAGGCCTTCTACACCCAAAACCGCGACGTCACCGACGCCGAAACGCTGGTCGACATCGCCACCGAGTTCGGTTTCGACCGCGACGCCTTCCGCGCCGCCTTCGAGGACCCGGATACCACCCAGGAAACCCACGCCGATTATTGGTACGCGCAGAACGCCGGCATCCGGGGCTTTCCGGCGCTGATCGCGGTCAAGGACGAGAAAGCCACCGCCGTCACCTTCGGCTTTCAGGCCTGGGAAGCGCTGGCGCCGGGTCTGGAGCAGTGGATGAACGCATGAACGAACTGACCCATGGCGAGTGAGCTCTACCGCGAAAGCCTGGCGGCCGGCATCCGGTCCGGCTTCGCCGACAACGGCAATGGGCTGCGGATGCACGTCCTGGAAGCGGGCGAGGCGGGACGGCCGGTTTTGCTATTGCTGCATGGCTTCCCGGAATTGGCCTATAGCTGGCGCAAGGTGATGCCGGCACTGGCGGCGGCCGGCTATCACGTCGTCGCGCCGGACCAGCGAGGCTACGGCCTGACCACCGGCTGGGACCCGGACTACGACGGCGATCTCTCGCAGTCGCGGATGCTCAACCTGGTGCGCGACGCCATGGGACTTTTGGCGGCGCTCGGGATCGAACGGGCGAGGGCGGTCATCGGCCACGACTTCGGCTCCTTCGTCGCCGCGCACGCGGCGCTGATCCGGCCCGATATTTTCCCCGCCGTTGCCTGCATGAGCGCGCCGTTCGCGGGTCCGCCACCGATCATTGCGCCGCCGGCCATCGACATCGACGCAGACCTGGCCGCCCTCAATCCACCGAGGAAGCACTACCACCGCTACTATTCGACGCGCGAAGCCAACGCCAACATGTGGCATTGCTCGCAGGGCGTGCACGATTTCCTGCGCGCCTATTTCCACTACAAAAGCGCCGACTGGGCCGGCAACAAACCGCACCGGCTGGAAAGCTGGACGGCGCCGGAACTGGCCAAGCTGCCGACCTACTACGTCATGAACCTGAACGAAGGCATGGCCGAGACCGCAGCCGCCAATATGCCGACGGCCGAAGAGATCGCCGCCAACGCCTGGCTGCCGGACGACGAACTCCGCGTCTATGCCGAGACATATGAACAGACCGGCTTCCAGGGCGGGCTCAACTGGTACCGGTGCCGGTTCGTCGATGCCTTTACCCGCGAGGCGGAGGTTTTTTCCGGCCGCGCCATCGAGGTCCCTGCGGCCTTCATCTCCGGCGCCAGCGACTGGGGTTCCTACCAGAACCCGGGTGCCCTGGAAAAGATGCAAACCGCCGCCTGCGCCGATTTCCGCCATCTGCATCTGATCGAAGGGGCGGGACACTGGGTGCAGCAGGAGCAGCCCGAAGCGGTCGCTCGATTGTTATTGGCCTTCGTTTCAGAAACCTGATTATCCTGGCGTCATGATCGACCGCCGCCGCTTCCTTGCCGCCTCCGCCGGCGCCGCCCTCACGGCGGCCATGCCGTGGTCGGCGCTTTCGGCCGGGCCGCGCCTGCTCAAGACCATCCCCAAAAGCGGCGAAAAGATAAACGCCGTCGGCATGGGATCATGGATCACCTTCAACGTCGGCGGTGACATGCAGGCCCGCGCCGCCCGCACGGAAGTGCTGAAAGCCTTTTTCGCGGCCGGCGGCGGCATGATCGATTCGTCGCCCATGTACGGTTCGTCGGAAGAGGTCATCGGCCATGGTCTCGCCCAACTCAACCCCGGCGCCAGGCTGTTCTCGGCGACCAAGGTCTGGACGTCGTCGCGGGACGAGGGCAGGGAACAGTTCGCCGACTCGCTCCGGCTCTGGCGCCAGCCGATGCTCGACCTCTACCAGATTCACAACCTGCTCGGCTGGGAAGGCCACCTGGAGACGTTGAAGGAACTGAAGGCGGCGGGGAAAATCCGTTACCTCGGCATCACCACCTCACACGGACGCCGGCACCGGGACCTGGAGCGAATCATCGCTTCCGCGCCCTTCGATTTCGTGCAGCTTTCCTATAGCGCCGGCAACCGCGACGTGGAAGCGCGCCTGTTGCCAGCCGCCGCCGATCACGGCGTCGCGGTGATCGCCAACCGGCCGTACCAGCGCCGCTACCTGATCGAGCGCGTCTCGCGCGCGCCGCTGCCAACCTTCGCCGCCGAGATCGAATGTACGAGCTGGCCGCAACTGCTGCTCAAGTTCGTCATCTCGCATCCGGCCGTTACAACCGCCATCCCGGCCACCAGCCAGGTGCCGCACATGGTGGAAAACATGGACGCCGGCACCGGTCCCATGCCGGACGCGGCGCTCCGAAAACGCATTGCCGACGCCGTCGACACCATCTGATCGATGCCCGATTTCCTCAGCTATTCGATCGCCGATTTCATCGCCTTCTCACCCGAAATCTTCGAGGGGCTGTTCCTGCGCTATCAGGTGGAAACCCAACCGGCGACCTGGATCGGGCTCCTGGGCGGGCTCGCCATCCTATGGCTGGCCCACCAGGGCCGCTGGCAATGGGCGGGGTGGGTTCTGGCCGCGGGCTTCTTCTGGACCGGCTGGGCCTTTCATCTCGAGCGCTACCAAGACCTCAACTGGGCGGCCCTGTATTTCGGCTGGGCGTTCATCGCCGAGGGCGCCTTGCTGATCGTCGCGGCGGCCGATGTGCCCGGCCGGCGTGGCTTTTCGCTGCTGGTGTTGGCCATCGTCATTCATCCCCTGATCGGCATCGCCACCGGCCTCAATACCGGATTGGCGCTCACCGGGCCGGACGCGACGGCGGTCGCCGCGTTCGGGGTCGCGCTGTCGGCGACGGGCTGGCGCCGCTGGCTCTTGGCGCCGCTGCCGGCGCTCTGGTGCCTGATTTCACTCGTCACCGCTTACGGCCTGGACCGCCCGGCGCTTGCCATCACCGCCGGCGCGGGGCTATTGCTCTTCGCACTGGTGATGATCGGACGACGCTATGATTGACTTCTACTTCGCGCCCACGCCGAACGGCTGGAAAGTGGCGATCATGCTCGAGGAATGCGGACTCGACTATGAGACGCATCTGCTCGATCTCGGCCGGGGCGATCAGTTCGCGCCTGAATTCATGGCCATCAGTCCGAACGCCAAGATGCCGGCGATCCTCGACCGCGACGTGGAAGGAGACCCCGTCGGCGTTTTCGAATCCGGTGCCATCCTCTTGTATCTGGCCGAAAAGACCGGACGCTTCATGCTGACGGATCCCTTGGGCCGCAAGGAGATGATGGAGTGGCTGTTCTGGCAGGTCGGCAACCAGGGTCCGATGGCCGGCCAACTCAGCCATTTCGTCAATTACGCGCCGGAAGATCAGCGCGACTACGGCCGGATGCGTTACCGGGGCGAATACGAACGCAATCTGGCGGTCCTGGAAAACCGGCTGTCGGATCGCGACTACATCCTGGGAAGCGATTACACCATCTGCGACATGATTGCCTTTCCCTGGGCTTTCATCGCCAAGCCGCTGACTGTGTCGTTGGATCCGTTCCCGAACGTCGCCGCCTGGCGCGGGCGTATCAAGGAACGACCGGCCGTGCGCGCCGCCATCGATCTCCATAAGGACCGCCAGAACCGGGGGGCCGACAAGCAGACGGCGGAAAACAATTCCGTTCTCTACAACCAGACGGCGGCGCATTTGTTGGGAAAGCGCTGAACGCGGGGACCGGCACGATTCGCGGAACCGGCCGGCAGCGCGCCGTTGTGCGGCCCGCCGCCGCATCGAAGGCGGCCGCCCATATCCGCATCCGGAAGCATGATTGCTTGTATTTCAACGGGATATCACGGTCCGGCCCAAACGGTCATGGCGGCCGGGCTGAGCAGTTTGCGTTGCAGCATGGACAAAACTTGATGCCCCGTGCGGGCCGGTCCAACATGCGGGCATGAATGCGAACCTCACGCCGGACCGGAACCTGTCGCTGGAAGCCGTACGCGCCACGGAATCGGCCGCCATCGCGGCTGCCAAGCTGATGGGCGGCGGCGACGAACGCGCCGCCGACCAGGCCGCTACCGCCGCCATGTATCAGGCGATCAACACCTTCGATATCGATGGTACCGTGCGCATTGGCGAAGGCGCCGATGGTGACGCCGGGCAGCTCTACATCGGCGAGAAGGTCGGCAGCGGCGCCGGCATCAAGGCCGACGTGGCGGCGGTGCCGCTGGAAGGCAAGAGCATCGTCGCGCGCGGCGGCTACAACGCCATGTCAGTGCTGGCCACCGCCGAGGACGGCGGCTTCCTGACCGTCCCCGACATCTACATGGAGAAGATCGCCGTCGGCACCGGCGTGCCGGAAGGCGCCATCGACCTCGACAACGATCCCGCCGACAACCTGAAAGCCGTGGCCGAGGCCAAGGGCGTCGATATCGGCGACCTGATGGTGGTGATGCTGGACCGCCCGCGCCACAACCAGTTGCTCGAACAGGTGCGTGCCGCCGGCGCCCGGGTGCGGCTGATCCTCGACGGCGACGTCTCCGGCGTCATCGCCGCGGGACTGCCGACCAATCCCGTCGACGTATACCTGGGCATCGGCGGGGCCCAACAGGGCGTGTTGGCCGCCGCCGCGCTGCGCTGCTTCGGCGCCGCCATGCAGGCCCGGCTGGTGATCCGCAGTCCCGAGGACGCGGAAAAGGCAAAGGCCGCCGGCATCCCCGATCCCGACCGCAAATACACCGTCGAGGAAATGGCGCGCGGCAACGTCACCTTCGCGGCCACCGGCGTCTCCGAGGGGCCCATGTTGAAGGGTGTGCAGCTCACGCCGGGCGGCGCCGTCACCAGTTCCATGGTCATGCGCTCACGCACCGGCACCTTCCGTTTCATCGAAGGTCACCATGATTTCACCAAGGACGATGGCTGACCCGGCCCCCAGCCTCGACACCCCCGACGCGGAACCGGCGTTCCTCGACGTCGAGCAATCGCTGGAGGGCAAGCGCTGGCTGGTCCGCGAGGTCGACGACCGCATCCAGCTCGCCATGGCGCAGCGCCTGGCACTTCCCGACCTCGTCGCGCGGGTGATGGCCGGGCGCGGTGTCGATCTCGACGGTGCGCGCTCTTTCCTGGAACCGACGCTGCGCGACCTGATGCCCAACCCGAGCGCGCTCACCGATATGGACCGCGCCGCCGAACGCGTCGCGGTGGCGATCATGCAGGGCGAGCGCATCGGCATCTTCGGCGACTACGACGTCGACGGGGCCACCTCGTCGGCGCTTCTGGGGCGATTCATTGCCGCCGCCGGCGGCCAGTGGCAGGCCTATATCCCGGATCGCCTGAAGGAAGGTTACGGCCCCAACACCCCGGCACTGCTGGGTTTGGCGGAGAAGGGGGCGTCGCTGGTGCTGACGGTGGATTGCGGCACCGCCGCTTTTGAGCCGCTGTTGGCGGCGCGCGATGCCGGGCTCGACGTCATCGTCGTCGATCACCATACGGCGGAACCGAAACTGCCGGCCGCCTTCGCGGTGGTGAACCCGAACCGCCTGGATGACGACAGCGGTGAGGGCGCGCTCGCCGCCGTCGGTGTCGCGTTTCTGCTGGTGGTCGCCGTCAACCGTGTGCTGCGCGACCAGGGCTGGTACGCCGAGCGACCGGAACCCAACCCGATGCGCTGGCTCGACCTGGTGGCGCTCGGCACGGTCTGCGACGTGGTGCCGCTGCAAGGGCTCAACCGCGCGCTGGTGACCCAGGGGCTCAAGGTCATGGCCGGGCGCACCAATCCGGGCCTCGTGGCGTTGTCGGACGTCGGCGGCCTGGACGAGGCTCCCGGCGCCTATCACCTGGGTTTCATCCTGGGCCCGCGCGTCAATGCCGGCGGGCGGGTGGGCTCGCCGGAACTGGGCACGCGATTGCTTTCCACCGAGGACGCGGCGGAAGCCAAGGACATCGCGCTCCGCCTGGATGCACTCAACCGCGATCGGCGCGATATCGAAGCCGCCGTGCTCGACCAGGCCCTGGACCAGATGGCGGCGGACGACCATGCGGCCGGTGCCGTCGCTTTCGTTTCCGGCCAGGGATGGCATCCGGGCGTCGTCGGCATCGTCGCCAGCCGGCTGAAGGAGCGCTTCAACCGCCCGGCCTGCGTGCTCGCCATCGACGACGAGGGACGTTTCGCCACCGGGTCGGGGCGCTCCATCGGCGGTGTCGACCTCGGCGCCACGGTGATCGCCGCGCATCAGGCCGGCATCATCGAGAAGGGCGGCGGGCACAAGATGGCGGCCGGCTTCACGGTGGCCACGGACCGCGTCGCCGACTTCCGCGCCTTCCTGAACGAACGCATCGGCGCGCGCATCGAGAGCGCCGGCATTCGCCCGACGCTGATGTTGGACGGCTCGATGACGACCCGCGGCGCCGATCTCCGGACCGCCGAGATGCTGCAGCAACTGGGCCCCTTCGGGTCGGGCAACGCCGAACCGCGCTTCGTCGTCGTCAATGCCAACGTCGTCTACGCCGACCGTGTCGGCGACACCCACGTTCGGTGTACACTGGAAAGTCCGGAGGGCGGCAAGCTGGCGGGGATTTGTTTCCGCTGCACCGACCGGCCCCTGGGTCAGGCGTTGCTGGAAGCGCAGGGCCGGCCCATGCATGTGGCCGGGAGGCTCCGGGTCAACACCTGGCAGGGGCGCTCGTCGGCGCAGTTGATGATCGACGACGCGCAGCCACTCTGGTAGCGCCGGAACGGACATAGGGAAGGGAACCGACATGCTCGACAAATGGGACCAGCGCTTCATGGATCTGGCGGGGTTCGTGGCCACTTGGTCGAAGGACCCATCGACCCAGGTCGGCGCGGTGATTGCCAACCCCAAGACCAAGCGTGTCGTCTCCATGGGATTCAACGGCTTCCCGTCGGGCGTCGAGGACTTGGAGCAGCGGCTGGAAAAGCGCGAGATCAAGTACGAGATGATCGTCCACGCGGAGCAGAACGCACTGCTGTTCGCCGGCCCGGTGGCGGAGGGGTGCACGCTCTATGTGACGCCGCTGCCGCCCTGCGCGCGCTGCGGCGTCATCATCATCCAGGCCGGAATCAAGCGCGTCGTCAGCCCCGTGCCCGACAAGAGCAAGGAGCCCTGGAAGACGCAGAGCGAGATCTCCGAGCAGATGTTCCTGGAGGCCGGCGTCCAGGTCGATTACGTCGACATCGGCTGAAGCCTAATTGTCCTCAAGGCTCACAAGCCCCTTACCGGGGCAATAGGTGTAATTGTTGTCGTCACGGAGACGGCCTTCGCCGGGTTTTTCTGTGGTCCAGCGGAACTTCAGACAGTGCGCGTCGCCGCCCAGGCTGAAATCCAGTTCCTCGATGGTGATCGTCATGCGCCGGTCGTAGCCCCTGCCATTCTTCTTGGTGAAGCGGGCGTCGAACGCGCGGGTCTCGCCCTGGCGCCACCGACCCAGCGGAAACTTGGCGCCGCCTTGGATCGAGGTCTTGTAGCGTGAATCGTAGATCCGCCCCAACGCCTGGCCGCCATGGGTGATGGCGAAGACCTGCAGCTTGTCCTCGCCGCCATGCGTACGCCTGTAGGCCTTCCGCGTTTCGCCGTTGACCGGACCGGCCCAATCGACGGGACCATAAATGCGCTTCTGGCCCTTGGCGCCGAAGGTGAGGTCGGCGGGTCCCATGGTGAGGACGGGATCGCCCGACCAGGGCGCGCCGGTCCAGAGCTCGACCGGAATGAAACGCTCGTCCGCCGCCAGCGCCGGATGAACGGCGGCCAACCCGGCCAGCAAAACGGCCGCGGCGCGCATGACGCTTCGCCTTACCCCAGCGCCTTGCCCACCGCCGGCGCTTGCAGGCGGTGCGCGACGGGCATGTCACGGCCGACCAAAGGACGGGCGTAGTCCATGAACGCCGCCGTCACGTCGTTGCCGGCCTCGTTGATCATCGAGGCATCCATCACCTTGGTCTTGCCGGCCACGTCCTCGAGCGCGCTCAGGCGATATTCGACAGCGTAGTCACCGACCCGGTGGATGGTGACGGTGCCGTCGCGCCCGGCGGTGGCGGCATACTGAACCGCCTTGATGCCGACCTCGCGGGCTTCGTGCTGGTCGACCGGCGAGACGCAGCCCAGGAACGAGCGCTGCAGGTAGCCAAACGTATCGCCGCGCACGCGCTTGATCGGCGTGCGGGCCTTGATCGCGTCGGTCAGCAAGTCCGCCAACGCGCCGGTGCCGGAAAGCTGCACGTTGCCGTGAGCGTCGCGCTCGACCTCCTTGGCCAGCTTGGTGACGATGGGAGTGCCTTCCGAATCGTGAATGCCTTCCGACACCGCGACGATGCACCGCCCGTGCCTGTCGTACTGGGCCTGCACGTCGGCGGCGAAGGAATCCATGTCGAACGGGCGTTCCGGCACGTAGACCAGGTGCGGGCCGTCGTCCGGGTAGCGCCGCGCCAGGGCCGAGGCGGCGGTCAGGAAGCCCGCGTGGCGGCCCATGACGACGCCCACGTAGACGCCCGGCAGTGCACGGTTGTCCTGGTTGACACCGGCGAAGGCCGAGGCCACGAACCGGGCCGCCGACGGGTAGCCCGGCGTGTGGTCGTTGATCATCAGGTCGTTGTCGATGGTCTTCGGAATGTGCACGCAGCGCAGCCCGTAGTCGGCCTTCTTGGCTTCGTCGGCCAGGATGCGCAGGGTATCGGACGAATCGTTACCGCCGATGTAAAAGAAGGTGCCGATGCCGTGCGCCCGCAAAACCTTGAAGATTTCCTGGCAATAGGCGAGGTCGGGCTTGTCACGGGTGGAGCCGAGCGCCGAGCAGGGCGTCGCCGCCACCAGTTCCAGGTTGGCGTCGGATTCCTGGCCGAGATCGACCATGGTCTCGTTGATGATGCCGCTGACCCCGTGCAGCGAGCCGTAAATTCCCTCGGCGTTCCAGCGCCTGGCTTCCTGCACCGCGCCCACCAGGGACTGGTTGATCACCGCCGTCGGACCGCCGCCCTGGGCGATCAGGACCTTGCCTTGCAACATCTTCGATTCTCCTGATTTTGGCCGTCTATGGAGTGAATTTTAAGAGCATGGAGAGGGAGCGAAAAGCGGGAATCGATCCACAGCCCTGGCCGCGCGCGCATTTTCCGTTTTTTTGACCTTGATTACCGGCACGCGCCCGGCTATCACACCGTCCGCAACCAGCCGCGCGGCCCCTTCGTCTAGCGGTCTAGGACGCCGCCCTTTCACGGCGGAAACACGGGTTCGAGTCCCGTAGGGGTCACCAATTTCGGCAATGGGTTCTGAAAACCTAGCGTGACGTGTATCCACATAATTGCGCGAATTGCCTTGGGTTAGCCGTCGTCAGGCTGTCTCAATGATTGCGGCTATTGGGCACGAATCCAATCGAATTGGCAAACTTCTCAGCGGCAAACGGCCAAACGCAGGTCAATGGGATCGAGAATTTCCGCCGCCAAACGAAGCGTCACATTCGGAGAATCAACGGTGTTCCGAAGGTTCATTTCGGCTATCTTTGAAGGAATGTGAGCCGGCGTTTTAGGCACGGCGACCTGTCAGTCCAATTAACGCAATTGAGACAAAGGGTTATGCGGTATCTGGGCTGGCTCTCCGAGACAGCCCCTTATAATATGCTGCCAGCGACGTTATTTATTCATCCAGGGGCCTTGGGCGTCCAAACTGATAAAGTCTAGCTGGGGTAAGCTTGGAATGATGAATTATGCGTCGCTCGGGGCAAATCTCCTTATCTCGCGGAGATATCCGGTCAGTCTCGTTCATTTCGTGACAAACCGGTGCAACGCGCGTTGTTCATTCTGCTTTATCGATTTCGACGATAATCGCATCTATCGTAATCAGTTGACCCTCGATGAAATCGACGTCATGACCCGACATCTCGGGCCGCATTTGAAAAATGTGAACCTGACGGGCGGTGAGCCGTTCGCTCGAAAGGATTTCCTCGAGGTCGCTCGCTGCTATTTCAAAAATACCGACGTCGAATCTATTTTTATTACCTCCAACGGCAGCCTGCCGGATCGGATCGAGCATTTTGTGCGGACGTTGGGTGCCGAATTTCCTGATCGGAAGATCATTTTTTCGTTTTCGACCGACGATTTCGCCGAACGTCACGACGAGATCCGAAAAATCGATGGCCTCTTCGCGAATGTCATCAAATCCTATCACCTGGTTTGCGCCCATGGCGGCAATGCCATGGCCAATTGTTCGATCACGGTGTCACATGAGAACTGCGCGACTGTACTCGACCTCTACGAGCACCTGATCGAGGACCACGGCGTTCGGGCGATTACCGCAAACCTCGTTCGCGACGAGGGTGTGTATTCAACCCCTCCCGAACAACGCAAAGCAATCCTTGAAGGCTATTCAGCGCTCACGGAACGCATTCTGCGCGATCTTCGCTCCGGCCGGATTGAAGGCTACAACCCGAAGACCATGCAGGGCCGAATGATGAACAAGAAGAACCAAATCATGTACGAGATGGTTGAGCAATCCTACCGCGATCCCGGTTTCATCAGTTACTGTCACGCCGGGTCGCTGTTCGGGATTATCAGTGCCGACGGAACGGTATCGCCCTGTGAAATTCTCGATCATACCTATGGCAATCTCAGGGATTATGATCTGGATTTCCAGAAGTTGTGGTTCGACCATGAGGCCAGGAAGGGACGGGACTTTATTCGCCAGAGCAAATGCAACTGTACCTACGAATGTGCCTGGACCTTGAATGTACTCGGGAACGCGCAGTACCTGCCGGGAATGCTCGCCGCTGCCGTTAAGGCCAAGTGACCAAATATCTGCTGCCAATCGATGGAAAAAAACAAACCAGGTGATTCGGAAGGCGGGTCCGCCGCCATCGTTATCCCGTGTATCCAGATCAATCCTCTGGTGCGTCGGTGCGTCGACGAGTGCGCGGACAAATTTCCGGACGCCGAAATCATCGTCGTCGTGGATACGTCCGACAATTCCCAAGACGCAGCAACCAAGGCCACGATTATCGTGTCCGGAGATCAAACCATCGCCGCCAAACGTAACCTTGGGGTCAACAACACCAGTGCGACTTATATCGGTTTTATCGACAGCGACGCCTATCCGGAAGACGGCTGGCTGACCAACGCTATCGCCGCCCTCAAGGGAAACCGCCGGATCTGGGCGGTCGGGGGACCCAATGTCTCGCCGCCGGAGGAATCTCTCTCTGAAAGGTTTGTCGGGTTGGCGTTGCGCAGTTGGATCGTATCCGGGAACAACAACTACCGAAAGTTCAAGGCGCCGGCCCGGTTTTGCGATGACCTTCCGTCATGCAATCTTGTCGTCCGCCGCGAAGACTATGTCGCCCTCGGGGGCATGGACGAGGCGATATTCACCGGCGAGGACATCGATTTTTGTTTTCGGCTGCGAAAAAGCGGCGGCAAGATTTTGTATACGCCGGATGTGTTGGTCTACCACAAGAACAGGACCATGAGCCTGTTCATCAATCAGCGAATCGTCTACGGCGCCGCATCTTGGAACATCATGAGCCGAACCAAATCATTCTCCAAGATTTACCTGTTCCTGCCGGCGGCGTTTGCCGTGTTTCTAGCGACAGGGCCGCTCATCGCCGTATTCGAGCCTTGGAAGTTTTTGTATGCTGCATTGGTAGCGCTCTACGCCATTCTCATATTGGTTGAAACACTGCGCCGCTCTGAGCGGGTTTTTGACGTGCCGGGGGTCGCTGTGGCTTTGCTGATCGGGAACCTGGCGCCGGCTCTCGGTACATTGGGGTTACCCTTGAAACTTCTGCCCAGCCTCAAATCGATTTACCGCAACGAATGAGTAGTCATAGATGAAGACAATCGACGAACGCACGATTCAGGATTTCGGCGATCAATGGCACCGGTTTACGGATAACGAGGGCTATAGCCGCTCGGTCGACGCACTCAAGGACAAATGCGGCAGCCTCATGAGCATCGAGGATATTCGTGGCAAGGACGTATGTGAGATTGGGGCGGGGGCGGGGCGTTTTACCGAAATATTATCTCAGTTGTCGCCGAAATCGATCCTCGCCATCGAGCCCTCCAAGGCCATCAGCGTTCTTCAGCGCAATATGGTGAAAAGCGAGGCCAACGTCCGTTATCTTAATGCAACCGGCGAACAACTCGATGAGATCGAAACGCTCGACTATGTGTTTTCCATCGGCGTCATTCACCACATCACCGATCCGGTTCCGACCCTGCGCGCGGCATTGAGGGCGCTGCGTCCCGGCGGCCGGCTGTTGATCTGGGTCTATGGGTATGAAGGTAACCAATTCTACCTGGCCCTGGTCACGCCCCTAAGATGGGTGTCCAAACGATTGCCCCACCCAATGGTGCTCGGCTTGTCATGGGTTTTGTTAATATTCGTCGAGGCCTATATCCTGTTGTGCCGGTTTCTTCCCTTGCCCCTGCGTGATTACATGGTCAATGTGATGGCTAAATTCGGGACCAATAAAAAGCTGCTGGCAATTTTCGATCAACTTAATCCAGCATTCGCGAAATACTACAAGCACGATGAGATTATCGACGTCGTGCGTAGTGCCGGGTTCGTTAACGTTAAGGCGGTTGAAAGGCATGGTTACAGTTGGTCTGTAATAGGTGAAAAACCGGCCGACATTCAATAGGCTCGCGCAATGTCCTATCCATCAATTTCAATCGTCGTTCCCATGTACAATGAGGAGCAAAACGTCCTGCGTCTTCACGATGCCATCAGCAAGGCCATGGAAGACGCCGACATTGTTTATGAGCTTATTTGCGTGAACGACGGCAGCACCGACCAGACCGGAAAATTGTTGGGTGATCTGGCAGGCGAACACGACAACGTAAAAGTCGTTAATTTCAGGCGCAATTACGGCCAGACGGCTGCGATGATGGCCGGTTTCGATTATTCCAGTTTCGATGTCGTGGTACCGATGGATGGCGATTTGCAAAATGACCCGGCCGATATCCCAAGGTTGCTGGATGAACTGAAAAAAGGATTTTCCGTCGTCTCGGGCTGGCGCAAGGATCGACAGGATGAGCCCCTCAAAAGGAATTTTCCCAGCCGCGTCGCAAATTGGCTGATTTCCAGAATCTCCGGGGTGCATCTTCACGATTTCGGCTGCACGCTGAAGGCCTATCGCAAAGAGGTTCTGGAAGATGTGAACCTTTACGGCGAGATGCACCGGTTCGTGCCAATTTATGCGAACCTGCAAGGGGGCAGCGTGACCGAGGTGGTGGTTCGCCACCATGCCCGCAAGTTCGGAGAATCGAAATACGGCCTTGGACGGGTGGTGAAGGTTATTTTGGACCTTCTGGTTCTGAAATTCTTGTCCGATTTCCAGACCAAGCCGATTTACGTTTTCGGCGGCTTCAGTCTGATTTGTTTCGCGATTTCCCTGTTAAGCGGGTTGTATGCCCTGTACCTGCGTTTTTTCGAGGGAACGTCATTTATCCTGACACCGCTGCCGCTGCTTGTGGTGATGACATTTATCGTCGGCGTTCTCAGTTTCTTCCTTGGGTTGCTGGCCGAAATGCTGGCCCGAGTTTATTTTGAATCCCAGGGAAAGCGCGCGTATTTCGTTCAAAACATCATCAACTTCGATAAATCGCTATAAATCGTGTGTGGGATTTCAGGACTAATCGGGAATGGTTCCCAGCAACTCCTGGAATCGATGCTCCAGGTCATTCGCCATCGCGGACCCGATGGCGAAGGCTACTACGTTTCGTCCGATCAACCCGTATGGCTCGGTCATCGACGCCTTGCCGTGATCGACATAGATGGCGGCATCCAGCCCATGAGCAACGAAACCGGCGACATCCACGTTGTCTTTAATGGTGAAATTTATAATCACCGGCAGTTGAGGAAAGACCTAGAGGCCGCCGGGCACCGGTTCCGCTCCAGTCACTCAGACACCGAAGTCCTGGTGCACGGTTACGAGGAGTGGGGAGACAACCTACCGTCCAAGCTGAACGGCATGTTTGCCTTCGCTATTTATGACGAGAAACGCAATCGGCTGTTTGCGTCCAGGGACCGCTTTGGAAAGAAACCCTTTTTCTACGCCGATTGGCCGGGAGGGTTTGCCTTCTCGTCGGAAATAACGTCGCTATTACTCCATCCAGCGATCGATCGGGCACCCGATGAACGGGCATTGATGAAGTACTTTGCCTACGCCCTGTTTCCCGCACCCCATACGCCTTATTGCGGTATTCGAAAGCTCCCGGCGGGCCATAGCCTGGTTTATGCGCTCGGCGAGGAACCGGCGAAGATTTCGCGGTACTGGAGCTATGCCATTCAACCCGAAGACGACGACGGGCCGGAGGCCGAGGCGCGCTTGGCCGAGGAATTGCGCGCCCTTCTTTTGGCCTCGGTCGAATGCAGGCTTGAAAGCGATGTTCCTATTGGTGTGCTGTTAAGCGGTGGAATCGATTCCAGCGCCATTGTCGCCCTGGCCGCCCGTGCCCGACCCGCCGAGAAGATCCGTACATTTTCCATCGCTTTTGAAGACGAATCGTTCGACGAGTCCGGTTATGCCCGTTTCGTCGGAAACCATTTTGGTACGGACCACAAAGAGAAAATTTTCAATTTAGATTCTGCCATGGCGAACCTACCGGATCTGCTGTCGCGGCTCGACGAACCCTTGGGCGACAGCTCGATCCTCCCAACCCATCTGCTTTGCGAATTTGCCCGTGCCGATGTCACGGTGGCCCTAGGGGGCGACGGTGGCGATGAAATGTTCGCGGGATATGATCCGTTCAAGGCGCTGTCCGCTTCACAAGCCTATCGGCGGTATTGTCCGAGGCCGCTGCATCCCGCCATCGAGGCGCTAGCGAACCGGCTCCCCGTATCCGACGAAAATATGAGCCTGGAGTTCAAATTGAAGCGCTGGTTACGTGGCGTCGGGCATCGTCCCGCCCTGTGGGGACCGATCTGGATGGGCGCGCTGCCTCCGCATGAGATTACCGAGCTTTTTGACCGTGAAATTGACATCGAAGATATCTACAGCGAGGCGATAGAGTGTTGGGACGATTGCGCTTCGGATCAAATCGTGGATCGCCTTTCCGAATTTTTCGTCCGGTTTTATCTACAAGATGGCGTGCTGCTTAAATCGGACCGGGCCAGCATGTTGTCATCTTTGGAGTTGCGCTCTCCGTTTCTCGATCTCGACTTAGTCGAATTTTCCCGCAAATTGCCAGCGACGATGAAATTTCGAAACGGGGAAACAAAATATATTTTAAAAAAGGCCTTAAACGGACTGATCCCCGATACCATTCTTTATCGACGCAAGAAGGGTTTCGGTATCCCGCTGGCCAAATTTTTGCGGGGGATTTCTCCCGTGGAGATCACATCCTCCACGAAAATTCCTTTCACCCAGTCGAATAAGATTGAGACCATGTGGGCGGCGCACCAAGACCGAAAGGCAGATTATCGGCATGCCCTATGGGCCTGCATGACACTCCAAGGGCGTTTTGAATAGTCAGGGTCGATACCGAGATTTGGCTCGAAATCCCAGGGCAACTCTTGCAGCAATCATCACGCAAATCACCATCAGGGGCGCGTACTGTCGCCCCATGTCCGAAGGGTAGGGCACGGCAATAAAACCGACGGCGAAGGTAATCATAAATCCGACAAATATCCCGCCCGCAATGCAAAGTTCCCGCCGGTATTGATCCCAGTCCTCGATCTTCCCGCCGGCAAGAACCCGGTGCAATAATCCAATGATGCCGCCGGCCGCCAAAGACAGCACAATCAAGGTGATCATGTTGGCGATGATCGACCTGAACCAGAGAATGTTGTTGTCTATGTACCTCGATACGCCACCCAATAATTCAACATCGGTAATCGCAAGTAATTCACCAATCACCGCGAAATATACCCAATAGTTCACGCCGGCGATCGCGATGACCACGACACCGGAGAAAATCAGCCGCTTAAGGATCGTCCAGGCGACCGGTTTCCACCCCTCGGGAAAACCCCGGCTAAAGGCGGTGGCGGCATAGGCGAAGCCGAAAACCATTCCCAAATAATCGTAGGCCCCATGACTTAGAACCAAGATCACGATCAGTTCCAGAATTGGGGGATTTTGACGATAAGTCAGATACAGGAATTGACAAACCACGACAGCGATAGCGGCATAGTCGTGGACAAGAAGTGGATTGGTGAACAGAAAATACGATCTTGGCCAGTCAGCAAAGAGACCCAAAAAATCGAAAAACAGCGTCTCGACGACCGGAGGCCAACCAACCAGGGTTCCAAAAGTCACACAGAAAAAAGTCAATTGCAGCCAAAGCGGCGCAAACCAGGTCTTTGCCACATAGGCCAGCGGCAGCAGACAGGTAAGAACAAAAACAATCAGGGTGGTCACGGGAATGGCAGGTCCCGCAACCAATGAATCGAGATCCGCCCCGACGGGCCATGGGCTACCACTAAACCAGGGCGACGACGAGACATCCCTCATGGACAGGGAATAAAGCGCGGTCACCAAAACTTCTTGGATATAAAAAATGCCTTCGCCAAGCCAGCGGAAGGTAGGTCGATGCAAGAGATGTCCGGAAAGGTGTAAATAAGGCCAGTCAGAGTCTGCCCTGTCTTGAATTTGGAACGCGGGGATCAACGCCCCTTTTATTATCACCGTCTCAAGACTAAGTGCGATATACGTGAACCAAAATATCCATTGCTTGAGGTAATAAATTTTACGCTCCTCCGGCAATTATCAGGCTAGGGAAATTTGCAAATAAGCCATAACACCGAATGTGCTTTCCAAGCCATGAAAAATCATTTCTCCACAAAGTTTTCGCCGATCAATTTAACCTGCCCCCGATGATGGTATGACACGCTAAAAGTGGCTCACGACGTTTGAGGGAATTTGGTGCATTCCGGCGAGCTTTTTGCTCGGCTCGTTCAATCCAGGGCGTTCTTGCCGTCCTCGTCGACCTGAGTTCCTGGTCCGTTTCCGGCTCCGGTCATGAACCAAAGCAGGACCGGCCCGATGCAACTGACGGCCACGGCCTCCAGGTATCTTCCGGCAATCACCGCGTAGGCGATCCATGCGAGCATGCCGGCCAGAACCAGGGAAATGAAGATTTTCAAGAAGGTTGTCATGGGCTTTCAATCGCAATCGAAACGCGCTTCGAAGGTTTCCAGCATCTGATGCGCGAAGCGCGCCGAGGCGACGGGCAGCGTACGGCCGTGCAATTGGCCAAAATATAAGAGCCCCGGCGGCACGTCGCGGCTGTCGATCTCGGCGCTGGCGATGTCGTCGGCGTCGTCCGGGCGCGGCAGGCCGATGGGAATCTGGAAAGCCAGGATGTTTTCCGCCACCGCGTGGTAGCGAAGGAACTCGAAACTATCGGAAACCACCGCCGGGTCGAGGGTGAGGGAGGTGCGGCGCACCGCCGCCTCCAACAGATGCCTGACGCCGTAGCGCTCGGTCGGAAGGGCCACGGGGTAGCGCAGGCAATCGCGCAGCCGCACCGTGTCGCGGCCCGCCAGCGGGTGGTCGGGCGCCATGACCACGTGCACGGGCTGGCGGATGGTCAGGAGAATCTGGAACTCCATCAGCCGCACGGGCTCGAACACCAGGGCGAGGTCGGCGCTCATGTCGACCAGCGCCTGTTCCGCCGCCGCCCGGTCGCGCAGCAAAACGCCGAAGGTCACGGCCGGGTGCTCGCCGCGATAGACGGAGATCTGTTCCGGCAGGAAATAGGGCAGCAGCGCCTGGCTGCAGGCGATGGAGACGTGGCCGCGGCGCTCGCCGGCAAGATCGGCGATCTGGCTCTTGACCCGTTCCATGTCGGAGAGCTGGGCGCGGGCGTGGTGAATGAGGATTTCGCCCGCCGTGGTCAGGCGCACGCCGCGCGCCAGGCGCTCGAAGATCGGCACGCCCAATTCATCCTCCATCGCCAGGATGCGCCGATTCAGTGCCGTCGAGGTGATGGCCAGGGTTTCCGCCGCCTTGCGGATGGAGCCGGCCTTGGCCACGGCATCGATGTAGGTCATGGGCAGCAGGTGTCGGATGTCGAGGCCTCCACTAGTGATGCAATTATTGCACCGGGCCAGGAAAAAATTAGCAGTATTCAGTATCACTGACAACTGATCTATTCGCATCTGCACAACGAATTTTGCGGATGCACAATGCTTCAAGACCAGTCCTTCGATTTCCGTTCTCTGCACGACGCCTACCGGGCCGGCACCCATCCGGCCGCCGTCGTCGAGGAAGCCTACCGGCGTATCGAGGCGCTGGGCGATCCCGGCATCTTTCTCTCGCTCAATGACAAGAACGCCGCCCTGGCCGACGCCAATGCGCTCGCCGATGTGCCGATGGAAACCGCACCGCTCTGGGGCCTGCCGTTCGCAATCAAGGACAATATCGACGCCGCCGGCATGGCCACCACGGCGGCCTGTCCGGCCTACGCCTATGAAGCCGAGGCCGATGCCTTCGTGGTGGCGCGTCTCCGTGCCGCCGGCGCCATCCTCATCGGCAAGACCAACCTGGACCAGTTCGCCACCGGGCTGGTCGGCGTGCGCACGCCCTATGCGGTGCCGCTCAACGCGCTCGATCCGGAAATCGTGCCGGGGGGCTCCAGTTCCGGGTCCGCCGTCGCCGTGGCGCGGGGATTGGTGAGTTTCTCGCTCGGCACCGATACGGCCGGATCGGGCCGGGTGCCGGCGGCGCTCAACGGCATCGTCGGCTTGAAGCCGACCTTGGGCGCACTCTCGAATTCCGGCGTGGTGCCGGCGTGCCGGACCCTCGACGCGGTTTCCGTCTTCGCCCTGACGGTCGGCGATGCCTTCCGGGTGTTCGAGCAAGCCGCCGCCCATGACCCCGCCGACGCATACTCAAGAATGCTGGCAGCGCCGCACCTGGGCGGCCCGCAGCCCGGCTACCGCCTGGGCGTGCCATCACCCGACAGCATTCGGTTCCTGGGCGATACGGTCCAGGCGCGATCCTTCCAGACCAGCCTGGAGCGGCTGCGGGCGCTGGGGGCAGGGATCACCGAGGTCGATTTCACGCCGTTCTTCGATGTCGCCGAAATGCTTTATGACGGCCCCTGGGTGGCGGAACGCCACGCGGTGATCGAGACGCTGCTTGCCGAACAGCCCGACGCCGTGCACCCCGTCACCCGCCAGATCACCGAGGTGGCGCTGAAGTTCTCCGCCACCGACGCCTTCCGCGCCGAATACAAACTCAAAGACCTGGCGCGCCGCATCGAGGCGGTGATGGCGCCGCTGGACCTGCTCTGCGTGCCGTCGATCCCCCGGTTCTTCGGGCTGCGGGACCTGGCCGCCGACCCGATCGGCCCCAACGCGGCGCTCGGCACCTATACCAATTTCGTCAATCTCCTGGACATGTGCGCCATCACGGTGCCTGTCGCCGAACGGGACGACGGCCGGCCCGGCAGTGTTACGTTGATCGCGCCGGCCGCCGCCGACGGGCGTATCGCCGCCGTCGCCCAGGCGCTGCAACTCGATACGCAACCGGCGCTCGGCGCCACGCCCTGGCCGCTACCGGCACCGATTTCCGAAAACGGCACGCCCGCACCGGACGAGATCGCGCTGGTCGCCGTCGGCGCCCATATGTCGGGATTGCCGCTGAACGGCGACTTGACGGCGCTGGGTGCCCGCTTCCTGCGCCAGGCTCGGACCGCCGACGGCTACCGGCTCTATAGGCTCGCGGGTGGACCGCCGGCCAGGCCGGGCCTGGTCCGCGACCGCTCGGGCGGCGCCATCGACGTGGAGGTCTGGGCCTTGCCCGCGCACAGCTTCGGCGACTTCCTGCGCACCGTTCCCGCACCGTTGGGCATCGGCATGGTGCAACTGGACGACGGCACCGCCGCCCACGGCTTTCTTTGTGAATCCATCGCCACCGAAGATGCCGAGGACATTACCCACCTCGGCGGATGGCGCGCCTACCTCGCAACCCTCCCCAACGCATCGCAAACAGACAAGGAGTTCGATCATGCAACGGCGTGAATTTCTCAAGCATCTCGGTGTCGCCACCGGTGCCTCGGTCCTTCCGTTCCTCAAGTACCTGCCGGCGGAAGCGGCTGGCCGTTCCGACACGCTCGTCGTGGTGTCGGGTTCCGGCATCAACAGCCTGGATCTGCACCGCAAGGGCACCAACCGCCCGAGCTACCAGGTGACGGTCAATATCTACGACCGCTTGGTGCGCTTTGGCGTGAAGACCCTGGAAGACGGCTCGCTCGCCTACGATTCCACCAAGATCGAGCCGGAAGTGGCCGAATCCTGGACGGTCTCCGAGGATGGCAAGTCGCTGAGCTTCAAGATCAATCCGAAGGCCAAGTTCTGGGACGGCTCCCCGGTGACCGCGCATGACGTGAAGTGGTCGTTCGACCGCGCCGTCAGCCTGGGCGGCTTTCCGGCGGTGCAGATGAAGGCCGGTTCCATGACCAAGCCCGAGCAATTCGTTGTCGTCGACGACATGACCTTCCGCATCGACATTCCCGCGCCATCGAAGTTGACCCTGCCGGATCTGGCGGTGCCGATCCCGTTCATCATCAACTCCAAGGTGGCCAAGGCCAAGGCGACCGAGAAGGACCCCTGGGCGACGGAATTCCTGCACAAGACCGCCGCCGGTTCCGGCGCCTACAAGATGGCGCGCTGGGACCCTGGCCAGCAATTCGTCTACGAGCGCAACGACGATTGGGCGCTGGGCACCAAGCCGGGCGTCAAGCGGGTCATCGTGCGCGAAGTGCCGTCGGCCTCGACACGGCGCGCGCTGGTCGAGCGTGGCGACGCCGATCTCTACATGAATGTGCCGGCCAAGGACGCCAAGGAGTTCGAGGAAGGCGGAAAGGTGGGGGTCTCCGGCGCCCCCATCGACAACTGCCTGCACGTGCTCGCGCTGAACCTGAAGCACAAGCCCTTCGACAACGTCAAGGTGCGCCAGGCCATCGCCTATGCATTGCCTTACAAGGAGATCGTCGCCGCCGCCGCCTACGGCCGCGGCAAGCCCATGTTTGGGGGCAAGGACATGACGCCCGCCGACATCACCTGGCCGCAGCCGTTCCCCTACGACCAGGACTTCGACAAGGCCAAGGCGCTCTTGGCCGAGGCCGGCCTCAAGGACGGCTTCGAGACCACTCTTTCCTTCAACCTGGGCCTGGCCGACTGGCAGGAACCGACGGCGCTCTTGATCCAGGAGGCGCTCGGCAAGATTGGCATCAAGGCCAAGCTCGACAAGATTCCGGGCGCCAACTGGCGCACCGCGGCGCTGGTCGAGAAGCGCCTTCCCATGCACCTGGAGAACTTCGGCGGCTGGCTCAACTACCCGGACTACTACTTCTTCTGGGCCTACAAGTTCGGCCATCTTTTCAACTCTTCCAACTACAAGAACCCGGAAGTGGAGAAGCTGGTGGATGAGACCCTGCACATGGAAACCTCCGAGCCGCAGTACGTGGAGAACGTCAAGAAGCTGATCAGTATCGCCTTCGAGGACGTGCCGCGCATTCCGCTCTACCAGCCCTACCTCGACTCGGCCATGCAGAAGAACGTGTCCGGTTACGCGTCGTGGTTCCACCGGCAGCTCGACTGCCGCGGCATCGCCAAGGTCTAGGGCGTCGCCGATGGGGTCCAGGCTCATCCAGGTCGGACGGCGGTTGGCGCAAGCCCTGCCGTCCGTCTTCGGCGTCATCGTCATTTCCTTCGTGCTCACCCGCGCGCTGCCCGGCGATCCGGCGGTCTACTTCGCCGGCGCCATGGCGGACGAGGAATCGATCGAACAGGTGCGCCGTGCGCTGGGTTTGGACCGAACCTGGATCGAGCAGTTCCTGATCTACGTCGGCAACCTTGCGAACGGCGACTGGGGCATGTCGCTCAGTACCGGCCGCCCGGTGACCGAGGAACTGATGCAGCGTCTGCCGGCGTCGTTGGAACTGACGCTGCTGGGGCTCGGGTTGGCGGTGGCGGTGGCGGTGCCCTTGGGGGTCCTTGCCGCCACCCGTCCCGACAGTTGGGTCGACCATCTGTGCCGGCTCTTGGTCACCGCCGGGGTGTCGCTGCCGACCTTCTTCACCGGGCTGTTCCTGGTCTACATCTTCTACTACCTGCTGGGTTGGGCACCGTCACCGTTGGGAAGGCTCGATATCCTCTACCTGTCGCCGCCGCAGGTGACGGGCTTCTACGTCATCGACAGCCTGATCGCCGGCGATGGCGAGACCCTCGGCGCGGCGCTGGCGCAATTGGTGTTGCCGGCGGCGACGCTGGGACTGTTCGCGCTAGCCCCGATCGCGCGCATGACCCGCGCCGCCATGCTGGGTGCACTCGGCAGCGAGTTCGTCCGCACCGCGCGCGCCGGCGGGCTGTCCAGCGCCGTGGTGCTCGGCACCTATGCGTTCCGGAACGCGGCGCTGCCGGTGCTGACCACGCTCGGCATGGTGTTCTCGTTCCTGCTTGGCGCCAACGTACTGGTGGAGAAAGTGTTCTCCTGGCCGGGCATCGGCTCGTTCGCCATCGAGGCGCTGGTGGCATCCGACTACGCCGCCGTGCAGGGCTTCGTGTTGGCGATGGCGCTGCTGTTCGTCTGCGTCAACCTCGCCATCGACGTGATCCTGACCCTGGTCGACCCGCGCGTCGGCCTGGACGAGTAGGGGAGACGGCACGTGCGCCGGCACTTGAAACACCTCCGCTACGTGATGGGCGAGAACCCGGTGACGGTGTTCGCCTTCTCGCTGTTCACGCTGATCCTGTTCCTCGCCATTTTCGGCCCCTGGATCACGCCGTACGATCCGTTGGCGACGGAAGCCGCCAACACCTTGAAACCGCCCAGCTGGGACCACCTGTTCGGCACCGACCACCTGGGCCGCGACGTCTTCAGCCGGGTCATCGCCGCGACACGGCTCGATCTCGGCATCGCGGTTTCCGCCGTGGCGCTGTCGTTTCTGCTGGGCAGCGCCTTGGGCTGCAGCGCAGGTTTCTGGGGCGGTTGGACCGACCGCATCGTCGGACGCTTCTCCGATACCATCATGGCCTTTCCGCTGTTCGTGCTGGCCATGGGCATCGTCGCTGCCATGGGCAACACGGTCGAAAACATCATCTACGCCACCGCCATCATCAACCTGCCGTTCTACGCCCGCGTGGCCAGGGCCGAGACCGCGATCCGCCGCAACGCCGGCTTTGTCCACGCGGCGCGGCTGACCGGCAGCGGCGAGGTGCGCATCCTGGCGACGCAACTGTTCCCCAACATCCTGCCGCCGATGATGGTGCAGATTTCGCTCAACATGGGCTGGGCGATCCTCAACGCCGCCGGGCTCTCGTTCATCGGTCTCGGCGTGCGCCCGCCGGCCGCCGAGTGGGGCATCATGGTCGCCGAGGGCGCCAACTACATCGTCTCGGGCGAGTGGTGGCTGGCGATCTTCCCGGGCGCCGCGCTGATGCTCGCGGTGTTCTGTTTCAACCTTCTGGGTGACGGCCTGCGCGACCTGGTCGATCCCCTGCGGCGGACCTAAGGAGACTTCCATGGCGACGCCCCCGTTCCTCGACATCCAGGGCCTGTCGGTTGATTTCAAGACCCGCAATGGCATGGTGCGCGCCATCGACGACGTCTCGCTGCAATTGGCCAAGGGCGAGGTGCTCGGCATCGTCGGCGAGAGCGGGTCCGGCAAATCGGTCACCGCCTACACGGTGATCGGCCTGCTGGACGAAGCCGGATCGCCGGTGGCGGGTTCGGCCACCTTCGACGGCATCAAGGTGACGGAGGCGTCCGAGGCCGGGCTGCGCGACCTGCGCGGGCGCGAGATCTCGATGATCTTCCAGAACCCGCGCGCGGCGCTCAACCCGATCCGCATGGTCGGCAGGCAGATCGAGGATGTCTTGAAGCGCCACGGCCTGGCGACGCGCCAGAACGCCAAATCCAAAGCCATCGAGATGCTGGAGAAGGTGAAGATCGTCGAGCCGGAAATGCGCTACTCCAGCTATCCGTTCGAGCTGTCGGGCGGCATGTGCCAGCGCGTCATGATCGCCATCGCGCTCGCCTGCGACCCGCGCCTCCTGATCGCCGACGAGCCGACCACCGGGCTCGACGTCACCACCCAGAAGGCGACCATGGACCTGGTGCGCGAGCTGACGCGCGAGCGCAACATGGCGGTGGTGCTGATTACCCACGACCTCGGCATGGCCGCCGCCTACTGCGACCGCATCGTGGTGATGGAGAAGGGCAAGGTGGTGGAGGCCGCCCCCGTGGCGCAGTTGTTCACCCAGCCCGCGCATCCCTACACCCGGAAACTCATCGCCGCCTCGCCGGGCCCGAATTCCGAACTGTCCGACTTGGCGCCGGCGGGCGCCGACGGCCTGCCGCCGCCCAGCGCCGAGATCATCCAAGTCGCCGCCGCCGCGCCGCCGCCGCGGTCCGAGAAGCTCCTGGAGGTCATCGACCTGGTCAAGGAGTTCCCCATCCGCAGGCAGCGCACACGCTTTCCGTGGTCGAAGAAACCGGACGACGAACCCAGCGTGTTCCGCGCCGTCGACGGCATTTCGTTCCAGATGAAACGCGGCGAGAGCTTAGGCCTGGTGGGCGAGTCGGGCTGCGGCAAGTCGACCACGTCGAGCATCGTCACGCGGCTTCTCGACCCGACCTCGGGCGATGTCATCTTCGACGGCACCAACATCACAACCTATCCCGCCGCCGGTTTCGCCAAGCGGCCGGAGCGGCGCAAGATCCAGATGGTGTTTCAGGACCCGACCGACAGCCTCAACCCGCGCTACACCGCCGCCGCGTCCATCGCCGAGCCGTTGAAGCGGCTGCTCGGCATCGGCGACCGGCGCGAGATCGGCGAACGGGTCCGCGAACTCGCCGCCAAGGTGGGCCTGCCGGAAAACCTATTGGAGCGCTTCCCGCACCAGCTTTCGGGCGGCCAGAAGGCGCGGGTCGGCATTGCGCGTGCCATCGCCGTCGATCCGCTGTTGCTGGTGCTGGACGAGCCGACGTCGGCGCTCGACGTCTCGGTGCAGGCGGTGGTGCTGCAGCTCCTGGACCGCCTGAAGCGCGACATGGGCATGAGCTACATCTTCGTCTCGCACGACCTCAACGTGGTCAGGCTCTTGTGCGAGCGCGTCATCGTCATGAACCGGGGCCGCATCGTCGAGACCGGCACCGCCGACGACGTCTTGAAGAACCCCAAGGAGGCCTATACCCGCACCCTGGTCGACGCCATCCCGCACTTCGAGCCCGCCGCCATGGCCGCGCCGGAAGCCGCCATCAGCTGATCCCAGCCAACAGATCGCCGTACTTGTGCGGCGTCGCGGTGTTGAAGACGACGATGCGCTCGTCAGCGCCCAGATCGCCGCGCGCCAAGAGTTTCGGCAGCGCCGCCAGGCAGGCCGCGCCTTCCGGGCAGACGTTCAATCCCTCCGTCCGGCCGGCGCGGGAAACGAACTCGAACATCGCCGCGTCCGGCACCGCGATGGCGGTGCCGCCGCTTTCGCGGATGGCTTTCAGGCAAAGCGCGTCGGCCAGCACCTTGGGCGCGCGCAGGCCGGAAACCTTGGTCGTCGCGTCGGCCCAGGGTTCCGCCGTCTCGGCGCCGGCCTCGAAGGCACGGACCAGGGGCGCGCAGCCCTCGGCCTGGACGGAGATCATCCGCGGCCGCGCGCTGCCGATCCAGCCCAGCGCCTCCATCTCGTCGAAGGCCTTCCACATGGCGACCAGCCCGGTACCGCCGCCGGTCGGGTAGACGATGGCGTCGGGGAGCGCGCCGGCAAGCTGCTCGGCCAGCTCATAGGCCATGGTCTTCTTGCCCTCCACACGATAGGGCTCCTTGAAGGTGGAGAGCTCGAACCAGCCCTCGGCCTCGGCGATGGCGGCGGCGCGCCGCCCGCATTCGTCCAGGAACCCGTCGACCAGCGTCACCGCCGCGCCGGCACGGCGGCATTCGTCATGGTTGGCGGCGGGCGCATCGCCGGGCACCAGCACGTCGATACCGATCCCTGCGCGCGCCGCGTAGGAAGAGGCCGAGCCGCCGGCATTGCCGGCCGTCGGGATAATCAGGTGCTTGACGCCCAAGTGCTTCGCCATGGTCATCGCCGCCGACATGCCCCGGTCCTTGAAGCTGCCGGTGGGATTGCGGCCCTCGTCCTTGACGGTGAGATGCTTGAGCCCCAGCGATGCCGCCAGCCTGGGCGCCGCCAGCAGCGGCGTCATGCCTTCACCGAGAGATACGATGGCATCGGAACCGGGGGCCGGCAGCACCTCGTGATAGCGCCACATGGATTGGGGCCGCCCGGCCATGGCGTCCGGCCGCAGGGTGCGTGCCGCCGCCTCCAGATCGTAATCGGCGAAGTAGGGGGCGCCGGCGGGACTCAGGTTTTGAAGCGCGTCGGCACGCGCATGTTGGCCCGTCTGGGTACAGACCAAGCCCTGAAGGGTGGAGAAGGTCATGGCGTTTTCGTCCGGGGTTGTTCGGTCCCGCCATTCGCGCCCATCGGCGGCGTGGCGTCAATAGCGGCGTGAGCAACGGAGACGCTCACTGGATTCCCGCTTTCGCGGAAATGACGGGGCATGAGAGTGAAATTTCGCGGGTTGGAAGCCATTGATTTTCTTGAAAATTCAAAAAAATCTCAGGAACGAACCCAATTTTGAATCTGCAGTTTTTTTATGTCGTACCCAGGCACGCGGGAACGACGACCTGCATAATGACCGGATCCAACGGTTCCCCATCGGTCCCGGTGTCGTTCGGATTCGATTGTGAAATAGCGTGCCGTCACCGGCCGGCCGAAGGCCTGCGCGGTGATACGCCGCTTAATATAGTATATAATTCCTAAAAGTCAATAATTTCCTATTTTAGCTACTGCCCCTCCAACACATCCTTCACCACCGCGTCGTTCAGAAGCCCGCAGAAGGTCTTTTCCGTGTAGGTGTAGGTGGAGGTTTTCTCGAACCGCACGGTGCCGCCGACCCGCAGGCCTTCCCACAGCGGCTTCAGCGGGTTCTTGAGCCGGCATTCGACCGACTTCGCCTTACCCTTGTTGAGCGTGACGTCGAAGGTCAGGCGGTAGGGCTCGGACGAGCCGTTGTCCTTGAGCTTGCCGCTCACCACGCCCTTGAACTTGTATGAGTTGTCGCCGTCACCGCAGGCCGAAAGCATCAGCACGGCGAGGATGGCGATGGACAGAGACTTGAACATAGGTTTATCCCACGTCGCAGAATTGCCGGATGGCGTTATCATAACGTCATTTCGCCGGCGCGCGCGAATCCTAGTGCCCGGGTGTCGCCTTGCGGGCAAGCGTAAGGTATTGTATCCGCAGCACTCTCGGCACGTGCCGAGGAAAACCCAACTGTCGCCGGATGGCCCTGAACCGCATGCTGGAAACCGCCCGCCCATGATCCGAGTCGAGGAAATCGCGCTGCATTTCGGCGGTGTCCGTGCCGTCGACGGGGTCACCGCGCATATCGAGAAGGGCTCGATCACCGGGCTGATCGGTCCCAACGGGGCCGGCAAGACGACACTTTTCAACGTCATTGCCGGCGCGTACAAGCCGACCTCCGGGCGCATCATGCTCGACGGCGAGGACATCACCGCGCATCACACGCACGAACGTTTCAACAAGGGGCTGTTGCGCACCTTTCAGATCGCGCATGAGTTCCCGTCCATGACCGTGCGCGAGAACCTGATGATGGTGCCCGCCGGGCAATCCGGCGAGCGCATCGCCAACACCTGGTTTCGCCGCGGCATCATCCGCGCCGAGGAGGAGGCCAACCGCGCCAAGGCCAATGACGTGCTGGATTTCCTGCGCCTCGCCCACGTTGCCGACGAGCGCGCCGGCAATCTTTCCGGCGGCCAGAAGAAACTGTTGGAACTCGGCCGCACCATGATGGTCGACGCCAAGGTGGTTTTGCTGGACGAGGTCGGCGCCGGGGTCAACCGCACGCTGCTGAAACATATCGGCGACGCCATCCGCCGCCTCAACCGCGAACGCGGCTATACCTTCTGCATGATCGAGCACGATATGGACTTCATCTCGCGCCTTTGCGATCCGGTGGTGGTCATGGCCGAAGGGCGGTTGCTGACGCAAGGCACGGCGGAGGAAGTGAAATCCAATGAAGCCGTCATCGAGGCCTATCTCGGGCGCGGGCTGAAGAACCAGGTTCAAGTTCCGGTAGGGGCCCCAGGCGCATGAGCTATCTCTCCGGCAAGGCCATGCGCGGCGGCTACGGCGGCGGCGACATCCTGCAAGGTTGCGATATCGCCGTCGACAAGGGCGAGGTGGCGGTGATCGTCGGCCCCAACGGTGCCGGCAAATCAACCGCCATGAAGGCACTGTTCGGCATGCTGGATCTTAAGGAAGGCGCGGTGACACTGGGCGGGCGCGACATCACCGAACTTTCGCCGCAAGACCGGGTCAAGCAAGGCATGGCCATGGTGCCGCAGACCCAAAACATCTTCGCCACCATGACGGTGGAGGAAAACCTGGAGATGGGCGCCTTCCTGCGCCGCGACGACATCCGCCACACCATGCAGCACGTCTTCGAGCTGTTTCCCGCCGTCGCCGAGAAACGCCACCAGGACGCCGGCGAGCTTTCCGGCGGCCAGCGCCAGCAGGTCGCGGTCGGCCGCGCGCTGATGACCCAGCCCGACGTCCTGATGCTGGACGAGCCCACCGCCGGCGTCTCGCCCATCGTCATGGACGAGTTGTTCGACCGAATCCTGGAAATCAAGAAGACCGGCATCGCCATCCTGATGGTCGAACAGAACGCCCGCCAGGCGCTGGCCATCGCCGATACCGGCTACGTGTTGGTAAACGGCGCCAACCGTTTCACCGACACCGGCGCCGCGCTTTTGGCTAACGCCGAAGTGCGCAAGTCGTTTCTCGGTGGTTGAGGGGCGGGGGAGGGGACGGCCGTGACCGATATTCTCAACGCCCTGGTCTTGATCTCCAACTACGTCCTGGTGCCCGGCGTCACCTACGGCGCGCAATTGGCGCTGGGCGCGCTCGGCATCACCATCGTCTACGGCACGCTGCGCTTTGCCAATTTCGCCCACGGCGAAATCATGGCCTTCGGCGCCATGGCGACGATCCTGTTCACCTGGGGCCTGCAGGCGCTGGGCATTTCCATCCAACCGTTACCGACGGCGCTATTGGCGCTGGTGCCGGCGATCGCCGTCACGGTGGCGATGCTTCTGGTCATGGACCGGGCCGTGTTCCGCTTTTACCGCGCCAAGAAGAGCCCGCCGGCGATCTTCGTCATCGCCTCCATCGGCGTCATGTTCGTCTTGAACGGCGCCATTCGCTTCATCATCGGGCCCGGCGACCGCAATTTCGCCGACGGCGCGCGCTACCTGATCAAGGCCGGTGAATTCAAGAAGATGACGGGCCTGGCCGAAGGCCTCGGCATCCGCCTGACGCAGGGGCTCACGGTCATCACCGCCATCGTCCTGGTGGCGGCGCTGTTCTGGTTCTTGCAGAAGACCCGCACCGGAAAATCCATGCGCGCCTACGCCGACAACGTCGACCTGGCGCTGTTGTCGGGCATCAACCCGGAACGCGTGGTGATGATTTCCTGGATCCTGGCGGGCGCGCTGGCCACCGTCGCGGGCGCGCTCTACGGCCTGGATAAGAGTTTCAAGCCGTTCACCTATTTCCAACTGCTGCTGCCGTTGTTCGCGGCGGCCATCGTCGGCGGCATCGGCAAGCCGGTCGGCGCCATCGTCGGCGGTTTCGTCATCGCCTTTTCGGAGGTCGGCGTCACCTACGCCTATAAGCGCTTCCTCATGTACCTGACGCCGGAGGGGATGGAGCCGGACGGCCTGGTGCAGCTTCTGTCCACCGACTACAAGTTCGCGGTGTCGTTCATCATCCTTGTGATCGTGCTGTTGGTGCGCCCGACCGGGATCATGAAAGGGGGCTCGTCGGTATGACCGCCGAACGCAACGCCTTTCGCGCCACCCTGTTCCTGAGTCTGATGGCGCTGGTGCTGGTCGCCATCGGTTTCGCCCAGTCCTGGTCGGTGGCACTGACCATCTTCAACCTGGGGCTCATCTCGGCGGTGATGGCCTTGGGCGTCAATATCCAGTGGGGTTACGCCGGTTTGTTCAATGTCGGCACCATGGGCTTCGCCGCCCTGGGCGGCGTCGCCGCCATGCTGGTCTCCGAGCCGCCGGTGCCGGAGGCCTGGAAGGCCGGCGGCTGGAACCTCGCCTTTGCGGCCCTCGTGTTCGCCGCCGTCGTCGCGCTGCTCGTGCTTTGCTATCGCCGGATGCCGAGGGGGCCGGTGCGCGCCATCGCCATGACGCTTGTCGTCGCCGTCGGCTATTTCACCTTCCGCCATTTCTTCGATCCCGCCAGCGCCGCCATCGAGGCCGTGGATCCGGCCTTAAAGGGGTATCTCGGCGGGCTCGGCCTGCCGATCCTGTTCGGCTGGGCCGTGGGCGGGGTGTTCGCGGCGGGGGCGGCCTGGATCATCGGCAAGATTTCGCTCGGGCTGCGCTCCGACTACCTGGCCATCGCCACCTTGGGCATCTCCGAGATCATCATCGCCATGATCAAGAACGAGGACTGGTTGACGCGCGGCGTCAAGAACGTCACCGGCCTCGCGCGCCCCGTCCCCTACGAGATCGAACTGCAAAAGACACCCTGGTTCGTCGATATGGTCGCCGGCCTCAACGAGGGAACGTTGGCGGCGCTCGCCGGGGAGGAGCGGGCGCAGGCACTGACACAACTGGTGACCGAGGCTTCGGGAATATTCGTCAAGCTCTGCTACGCCGGGCTGTTCATCGCGGTGCTGGCGCTGGTGCTCACCCTTTCCGTGCGCGCGCTCAATTCGCCCTGGGGCCGGATGATGCGCGCCATCCGCGACAACGAGGTCTCCGCCGGCGCCATGGGCAAGGACGTCACCGGGCGGAGGCTGCAGGTGTTCGTCCTGGGTTCCGCCGTGGTCGGCATCGCCGGCGCCATGCTGACCACGCTCGACGGGCAACTGACGCCGGGCAGCTACCAGCCGCTCCGCTTCACCTTCCTGATTTGGGTGATGGTCATCGTCGGCGGGTCGGGCAACAACCTGGGTGCGGTCTTGGGCGGCTTCCTGATCTGGACCGTTTGGATCGAGGCCGAGCCCGTCGGCGTCTGGCTGATCGGCGGGCTGACAAGCTGGATGGACGCCGCCAGCCCGATCCGCCAGCACCTCCTGGAAACCGCCCAGCACATGCGCCTGGTGGTGATGGGGCTGGTGCTCCTGCTGGTCATGCGCTTCCACCCGGAAGGCATCCTGCCCGAGGTCGTGCGGCGCGAGGACTGATCCGGCGCTCGGTTTTTCGCATGCATCGAGGGCGGCAATTTCCTAAACTCCGGCGCAAGACATCGGTCTAAAAAATTCGCAGACACAGAACAGGAGGTATCCATGAAAAAGCATCTGTTCGCCGTGGCCGCATTGGCCGCCGCCGTCACCCAGCCGGCGTTCGCCGCCGACGATATCAAGGTCGGTATTATTCTGGGCTTCACCGGCCCGATCGAATCGCTCACCCCCGACATGGCCGCTTCCGCCGAACTGGCGTTCAAGGAAGCCTCCGATTCCGGCCTGCTGCTGGGCGGCGCCAAGATCATGCCGATCCGCAAGGATTCGACCTGTGTCGATTCCGCCGCCGCCAGCGCCAACGCCGAGAACCTGGTCACCGCCGAGAACGTCGCCGCCATCTTCGGCGCCGACTGCTCCGGCGTCACCGGCGCCGTCGCCAACAACGTCGCGGTGCCGAACGGCGTCGTGCTGATCTCGCCGTCGGCCACCTCGCCGGGCCTGTCGGCGTTGGAGGACAAGGGCTACTTCTTCCGCACCGCGCCCTCGGATGCGCGCCAGGGTGAAGTGCTGGCCGAGGTGCTGAAACGCCGCGGCATCACCGAGGTCGCCGTCACCTATACCAACAACGACTACGGCAAGGGCCTCGCCACTTCGTTCGACGCGGCCTTCAAGAAGTCCGGCGGCAAGGTCACCATTTCCGCCGCGCATGAGGACGGCAAGGCCGATTACTCGGCCGAAGTGGGCGCGCTCGCGGCCACCGGCTCCAAGCACCTGGCGGTGTTCGGCTACCTGGACCAGGGCGGCAAGGGCATCATCCAGGCCTCCATCGACGCCGGCGCGTTCGAGAACTTCGTGCTCGCCGACGGCATGATCGGCGAAAGCCTGACCAAGGCCGTCGGCGCCGACCTGAACGGCGCGGTCGGCACCGTCGCCGGCGGCAAGACCGACGGCGCCATCGCCTACGCCGCCATGGCGGAGAAGGCCGGCATCAAGAAGGACGGGCCTTACGTGGGCGAGTCCTACGACGGCGCGGCGCTGATCGCGCTCGCCATGCAGGCCGCCGGTTCCGCCGACCGGGCCAAGATCCAGGCCAACATGATGAAGGTCGCCAACGCGCCGGGCGTCAAGATCGGCCCCGGCGAGCTGGCCAAGGGCTTGAAGATCCTGGCCGACGGCGGTGACGTCGACTACGTCGGCGCCACCAACGTGGAGTTCAATCCCGTCGGCGAGGTGCTCGGTTCGTTCAAGGAACTGGAGGTCAAGGGCGGCAAGTTCGAGACCGTCATGGTCCACTAAGCCGCGCTCACGGGCCGCATGAAACGATGCCGGGGCGTGGTTTCCACCGCGCCCCGGTTTTGTTTGGATCAGATTTCGCGCTTCGCCTGTTCGATCAGGTCGTTGAGCCCGCCGCCGCCGCTTTCCGGCGGCTGCTCGGGCGCGTGCCGGCTCAGGTAATATTCGAACGGCTGCAGGAAGTCCTCGACGATGGCATTGAGCGCCTCGTCGCCGCCGCCGCCGGAGCGGTGATAGACAAATGCGGAAAAATTCGCCGCCGCGTGGCGCAGCCCCGAACCGATGACGTTCGGCCCCATGCCGTCGGCCAACGACTGGTTGGCCAGATCGATGATCTTGTTGGCAAGCTCGACGGTCTGCTGGGATTCAGGATTTTCAGGTTGATCGCTCATGACCCGGCAAACTAGAGCAAGTCGGACCGTTAGGAAAGCGCCGAGATGGCGCGGCGGATTCGTCAAAAACCCCTGAATTTCGGCACGTAAACCCCTGCGCGGGCGGATGGCGGCGATCGGCGGCCGGTTCCGCGCCCGCCCGATCCCGACCGGGAAGCCAACGGCACCGGCGATTCGCTCCCGCGCCGGATGGCGCTGCGGCGAAAAGCGCCTATGGCCGGTCGGTTCCATCGTTGTCATCAACTTCGGCGCGGAGTATTTTGAGCAACAAGGTATCCAGCCCCCGACGGGCGGCCAGGATCGTAGGCGCGGGAGAAGGAGAGCCGATTACATGCCCGACAAGAAATACCGGCTGGTGACCCGGGCGGACTTCGACGGCGTCGTTTGCGGCACGCTGTTGAAGGAACTCGGCATGATCGACGACACGCTGTTCGTCGAGCCATCGGACATGCAGGCGGGCCGCATCGATGTCGGCCCGGACGACATCACCTCCAACCTGCCTTACGTGGAAAGCGTACATCTCTGCTTCAACCACCATATCTCCGAAGCCGAGCGCATCGGCGCGCGCGACAACCTAGTGATCGACACCGATGCGCCGTCGGCGGCGCGGGTCATCTACAAACATTTCGGCGCCAAGGGCGGGTTTCCGGAAATCTCCGAGGAACTGATGGCCGCCGTCGACCAGGCGGACTCGGCCCAGTACAGCGAGGAGGACATCCTGGCGCCGGAGAAATGGACGCTGCTCAACTTCCTGGTCGATCCGGCGACCGGGCTGGACCGGGCCAAGACCTTCTCCATTCCCAACGATCAGTTCATCGAAGACCTGATGACCTACTGCCGGCACAACCCGATCGAGGAAATCCTGCAGCTTCCGGACGTGCTCGAACGGGTCGAGATCTATACCTACGATTCCGAATTCGCCGAGCGCCAGTACAAGCGCTGCTCCAGGATCGAGGGCAAGGTTGTCGTCTCCGACATGCGCGGCGAGGATGAACTGGTGCCAGTCAACCGGTTCTTGGTCTATGCGCTCTATCCGGAATGCAACGTCTCGATCCGTATCGAGAGCGCCGCCGAAGGCCGCGTGCGCATCGCCGCCGGCAAGTCGATCCTGGACCGGTCGTCGAAAGCCAACATCGGCTCGCTGATGCTGGCCCACGGCGGCGGCGGACTGGCCGCGGCCGGCGCCTGCCGGGTCGAGCCCGGCCAGGTCGACGGCGTGGTCGAACAACTGCTCCGCGACATCAACGCGGCGGGCTGACCGGCGCGGTTGGGAGAGCCATGGCCGACGCCGACGTTCCCGCCAACCCGGATGCCGATGCCCCCGCCGACGGCGCGGAAGCGACGGTGTCGACGCGCTGGCTCGACGGGCTGCTCTGGGATACGCCGCCCGACACCGGACACCTGAAGAAGTTCCAGCCCCGCACCCAGGCCGCCGTGCCGGAGACGCTGGTGCAGGGCTTCGCCCATGTCGAGAGCATCGACGTGCTGGGTTTGCCGGCGGGCGCGGGCGTGATCAACGCGACGGAAGTGGAACCGGGAACCTGGCGGCTCAACGATAACGCCGGCGGACGTTTCGCGGTGCAGAGCGCCCGCGACGCGGGTGCGGACGGACCCGTCAAGCTGACGATCAAGGTCACCGGCGCCGAGACGGAAGGCGACGAGGTGGTGTCGCTGCTGGGCAGCCTCGATCTGGAGCTGCCGAAGCGCCATACGGGCCCGCTGTTCCGCGACCTGCCGGACATGGTGCGGGCGCGCGAACGCGAGGAACGCCAGCGCCAGGCGGCGGAAGAAGCGCGCCAGGAAGCGGAGCGCCTTGCCGCCGAGGAGGCGGCAGCCCAGAAAGCCGCCGAGGAGGCGGCAGCCGAGAAAGCCGCCGAGGAGGCGGCAGCCGAGAAAGCCGCCGAGGAGGCGGCAGCCCAGAAAGCCGCAGAGGAAAAAGCGGCTCGGGAAGCCGAGAAAAAGACGGCCGAAGCCAGGCCCCAACCGCGCCCGGCCCGGCGTGCCGCCGTCACCCTGCAGCCTGTCACCAAAGACGAACCCGCCCGCGCGCCGGCGGCGGCGAAGCCGGCAACCAAGCCGCAACGCCGAGCGGCGGTGACCCTGCAACCCGTCGAGCCGCCCCCCACGCCGAAACCCAAAGCCGAGGAAAAACCGCCGGCCCGACGGCCGCGGCGCCGCGCGGCGGTGACCTTGCAACCGATGGAGCCGGAGCCTGAGCGGCCGCAGCCGCAACCGAAGCCGGCCCAGCTGCCCCGGCGCCGGGCCGCCGTCACCTTGCAGCCGGTCGAGCCGGAAAAGCCGGCGGCGCCGAAGAAATCCGGCGCCACCTGGTCGAAACCGATCCGCCGGACACCGGAACCGGCCGCCGAGCCTGTAGAAACCGGAGAGCCGGCGCTGCCGCACACCGAGAGCATCGGCGTCGAATTGGGCGGCGCGCCCGAGGTCGGCGATCCGCACTTCCGCCTGTTGGTGGACGGCCGCCAGGTCCTCGACGGCAATATCGATTGGGGCATCGGCATGCCGGCATCCGACGCCGACAGCGGCGAGCTTTGCTGGCAGATGCGCGAGATCGCCTGGGACTTCGCCGGCGGCGCGCCCGACACCATCGTGCTGCGCTTCGACGACAACGGCGCCGGCGAGGCGGCAGAGGGAACGCTGCTGGCGCGCGCGATCACCGTCGACGGCCTCAGCATCGACGCCGACGGCCCCTATGCCCGTTACCCGGACGGCCGCTGCCCCTGGGCGGGCCGGGCGGAGCGCCTGTCGTGGCATGGCGATCTTGTGTTCAACGTCGCCGGCGCGCGGCGCGGCGACCCCGACTACCAACCGCAGGAGCGCGGCGAAATCGAACCGTCGAGCGCGGCCGCACCCGCGCCGACGGCGAAAGCGATACCCAAAAAGCCGCCGGCGGCGGCGACCGGGGACGACCTGAACGAATTCGACGAGGCGCTGGCCGACGCACGCGAAATCATGGAGATCGCCGACGCCGCCGCCCAGCGGGTCCTGAGCGGCGTTTCCGACCTGATCCTCGATGTGCCCGAGGCCGATCCCGCCGACGCCATCATGCCGGTCGAGATTCCCGACGACCTGGTGGCGATTTTGATGCCGCCGCCGGACGGCGGCGAAATCCGCGATGTCTTCCTGGCCGAACGCCTGGCCCGCGCCGACGCCGAACGCCAGCAGCGCGCCCAGCCCGACGAGGAAGCGCCGCCGCTGCACCGGATTGCACCGGAGGAGGGCGCGCAACTGCGCGAGGCCTTCTTCACGGCCTGGGAAATCCGCGCCGACACCCGCACCGATGCACAGGCGGTAACGGTGATCGACATGCCGGGCAAGACGGAACGCCCCGCCGCCATGACGCCGGGCCGCGCCGTCGGCGACGAGTTTCTCACCGGCCGGCTGAAAACCGCGCTGCAGCGGTTGCAGGCGGCGCCGAAAATGCCGGCCGGCGGCGACGCGGCCCCGCCGGAACAGACCGGCGCTCGCGCCGAGGCGGCGGCCCTCTCGGCCGCGTTCCTGGACGAAACCCTGGCCCGCGCCCGTGCCCGGATGAGCGCCGTGGCCCGGACGGCCCCCGCCTGATCGGCGTTTACCAATCGTTTACGGGTTCGGCCCAATACTGACCATTGGTTCGTGTTTCCAAAATGACGGAGCAACGCATCATGGCTATGGTATTCGGCATCCTGGGATTCGTTATGGGTCTCACGGCGCTTTGGTTCACCGCCGAGGCCGTCCGCCGCGTCGACAAGAACGGCGAGGGGCTGATCCGGCCGCACCTGCGCCAGATTCGCTCGAAGATCGCCGAGACCAACACCCGGATTTCGCGGCTGGAATCGCGCCTGGAAAACACCGAGGCGCGCATGCTTTCCATGTTCCTCGAAGAGCGCAAGGCGCGCGACCTGGCGGCACAGACCGGCGCCATTCGCGAGGGCCTGGCCGACGTGCGCCGCAATTTCCGCCCGACCTCCACCTACAACGCCTAAACCTTGAACGCCCGGACGATCTGGCTGGAAACGGCATACCTGCCGGACGGCTGGCATGACAGCCTGCGTCTCGCGATCGACGCGACGGGCGATATCCTTTCCATTTCCAAAGGCGCGCCGGAATCGACGGACGAACGCGTGTCGGGCGCCGTGCTGCCCGGCATGCCGAACCTCCACAGCCACGCCTTCCAGCGCGCCCAGGCGGGCCTGACCGAGCACCGCCATTCCAAGAGCGGTGACAGCTTCTGGACCTGGCGCCAGGTGATGCATGGGTTCGTCACCCGCTTCGGGCCCGAGGAATGCGACGCGGTGGCGGCGCAGCTCTACGTCGAAATGCTGAAGGCCGGCTACACGGCCGTCGGTGAGTTTCATTACCTGCACCTGGACCCCGCCGGCGCGGCCTATGCCGACCGGCTGGAAATGAGCCGGCGGCTGTTGGGCGCGGCGGAACATGCCGGCATCGGCCTGACATTGCTGCCGGTGCTTTATTCCGTCGGCGGCTACGGCGGCATCGAGGCCAATCCCGGCCAGCGGCGCTATATCCTCGACGTCGAGGCATTCCTGGCGATGATCCAGGCGCTGAAGGAAACGACGGCGGGCAACCCACAGGTGCGCATCGGCATCGCGCCGCACAGCGTCCGCCAGGTGCCGCCCGAAAGTCTCGCGGCGGCGGTGACCGGCGCGCGCGCCATCGACGCCGAACTGCCGGTTCACATCCACATGGCCGAGCAGGTGCGCGATGTGGACGATCACCTGAGCCATTTCGGCGCCCGGCCGGTGGCCTGGCTGTTGGACAACGCGCCGGTTGACGCGCACTGGTGCCTGGTGCACGCCACCCATCTGGACGCGGCGGAAACCCGAAATCTTGCCGCATCCGGCGCGGTTGCCGGTCTGTGCCCGACGACCGAGGGCAACCTGGGCGACGGGCTGTTTCCGCTCGGCGATTACCTGGCGGCCGGCGGGCGCTGGGGGATCGGATCGGACAGTCATGTTTCGGTCAGTGTCACCGAGGAACTGCGCTGGCTCGAATACGGCCAGCGCCTGTCGACGCTATCGCGGAACGTCGGCGCGCCGGGGCAGGGCGGGTCCACCGGCGCCAGGCTGTTCGCCGATGCGCTGGCGGGCGGCACGCAGGCGCTGGGCCGCGCCATCGGCGCGCTACGGCCGGGCAGCCGCGCCGATTTGGTGGTGCTCGACCCCGATCACCCGACCCTGTTCGGACGCCGCGGCGAACGGCTGCTCGACAGCTTGATTTTCAGCGGTAACGACAACCCCATCCGCCACGTCATGGTCGGCGGACGCTGGCGGGTGCGCGACGGCCGCCACGCCGACGAAGACGCCATTGCCGAACGCTACCGCGGCGCCATCGAGACGCTGGGCACGGTTTAAACCGTTTCCGGCCGGAAGCTCGGCGATTCCCAAAAAAAATGCGCACTGAGTGCGGCACAATCAACCTACCGATCTGAAAACAAACATTTCTCCCGGCTGAATTTTGGTAATTTCATAATTATGTCATACTGACGTCATGAAACTGACGCCGATCATCGTTCTCTGCCTTTTGGCCCTGGTCCTGGCGCCGCCGCCGGCGACGGCGACAAAGACGCCGGGAACGGATTATGCCGGTCCGGACCGGCACTGCGACATGAGCTGGTCTCGGGCCAATGACATCAGCGAGCATCTGAATCTATTGTCCGTCCGCTATTATCTGGCGTCGCTTGAGGTGACCAAGGACCCGGACCATTTCATCCAGGTGCGCCGCCAGGTGTCGCGCGCGGTTCGGCAACTGGTCGAGCGCTTCGGCGCCGAATGCATCGCCGGCCTCGACGCCAAGAAGATGCTCACCAACCCGGCGGCCATTTCCCTCTATTGATCGCGTTGGTTCGACGGCGCGAGCGTCTTGTTGCGCGCCCGGCGAGACCCTATGTTTAACGCCATGCAACAGCGACAGTTCACCTCCTGGATAGCCACCGGATTCGCCGGCATCGGGCATACCTATTCGCACCTGTTTGCGCCGATCTTCTTTACGCTGGTGCCGCTGGCGCTGGAAAGCCATCTGGACCTCAGCCACGGCGAGACCGTATCGCTGATCGTCGCCGGCAACCTGCTGTTCGGCTTCGCCGCCCCGCTGGCCGGCTGGCTCGGCGACAAATGGTCGGCGACCGGGATGATGGCGCTGTTCTATCTCGGCACCGGCATCGGCATGGTCATGGTCGGGCTATCCGACACGCCGTTTGCCATCGCCTTTTGGCTGGGTGTCACCGGGCTGTTCGGCTCCATCTACCATCCCGTGGGTATCGCCTGGCTGGTGCGGGTGTCGGTCAACACCGGCACGGCGCTCGGCATCAACGGCCTGTTCGGCGCCATGGGCGCGGCACTGGGCTCGGTGATGACCGGGGTGCTGATCGGCTGGCTCGGCTGGCGCGCCGCCTACCTGGTGCCCGGTGCCGTCGTGCTGGCAACCTTCGTCGCCTTCGTCTTCGCCCTGGCCAAGGGCTGGGTGGAGGAAAGCAAGGCCGACCAGGCACCGCCGCCGCCCGTCAGCCGCGCCGACACCTACCGGGTGATCGGCGTTCTCGCCTTCACCATGGTTTCCGCCGGCCTCATCGCCCATGCGCTCAGCCCGGCGCTGCCCAAGGCCTTCGCCCTCGATTTCAGCGATGCCGGCGGCGGGGTGATGGCGGTGTCGTCCCTGGTCGGGTTGGTCTACGCGGCGGCCGGCGTCATGCAGATCGTCGGCGGACGGCTGGCCGACATGTTGCCGGCGCGACGGGTCTATCTCTATGGCTTCCTGGCCCAGGTGCCGATCCTTCTGGCGGCCGGATGGCTCAGCGGCAGCGCGCTGGTGGCCATGGCCATCGTCATGGTCAGCGTCAATTTCGGCATCCTGCCGGCGGAGAACATCCTGGTGGCGCGCTATACGCCGCTCAATCACCGCGCCCTGGTATTCGGCCTCAAGTTCGTGCTGGCCACCGGCATCGCCAGCCTGGGCGTGGTGCTTGAAGGCACCTTGTTCGACCTCACCGGCAGCTTCACGGCGCTGTTCGCGACGCTGGCCGGACTGGCGCTGGCCGGCACCCTGGCGATCACCCAGCTGCCGGGCGAGCGCCCCGCCGAGGCCAGTCTGGAACCGGCCGAATGAGTGCCGCCGTCTCCATCTCCGGTCTCGACCACCTGGTGCTGACGGTCGCCGACATCGACGCCACGTGTGGCTTCTATGGCCGCGTTCTCGGCATGCGGCGGGTGGATTTCGGCGTGGGAAGGGTGGCGCTGGCGTTCGGCGGCCAGAAGATCAACCTGCACCCGGCCGGTAACGAGTATGAGCCGAAAGCGGCGACGCCCATGCCGGGCTCGGGCGATCTATGCTTCATCGCCGAAACGCCGCTGGCCCGGGTGATCGAGCACTTGGGGTCGGAAGGCGTCGAGATTATCGAGGGACCGGCGGAAAAGACCGGCGCAAAGGGGCCGATCCTGTCGGTCTATTTCCGCGATCCGGACGGCAACCTGGTCGAGGTCTCCAACTACGTGTGAACTTGGCCGATCTCTTCCAGTTCGTGCAGGCGCTCGTTCAGCACCTTGGAAAGATTGTGTTCAAGCACCGGATGCTCGTCCACCAAACCTTTCAGATCGGCGGCCTCCAACACCATCAGCCGGGTTTCGTTGATGGCGGTGACGGTGGCCGTGCGCTTGCGGTCCATGAGCACGCCGATCTCGCCGAAGAAATCGCCGTCGCTCAGGTGCCGGGGCGGAGAATGGATCAGGTCCACCTCCACGTCGCCGTTGGCGATGAAATACATGGCATCGGAAACCTCGCCCCGGCGCACGATGACGTGGCGCGCCGGCACCACCAGCGGAATCAATCGATCCACGATCTCGGCGATGACGCCGGCGTCGACCCCGGCAAAAATCGGCACGCGGGCGACCATGCTCCACGTGACGCGGAAATCGTGCTTGCGAAATTCCTGCGCGAAACCGGTGGCCAGGATACCGGCCGGCAGCGCGTACATGCCGACCCCGCAGATCATCAGCAACCCGCCGAACACCTTTCCAGCCGGCGTGATCGGCGTGACGTCGCCGAACCCGACCGTGGTCAGGGTCGCCATGGCCCACCAGATGGCGTCGGGAATCGAGCCGAAGGCATCGGGCTGCGCCTTGTGTTCCAGCAGGTAGGCGACGGAGCCGCCGAACACCAACAACGTCATCATGATCATCAGTGCCGCCATCAACGAGCGCCGTTGCGCCGCCAGCACCTTGGCCACGGTCGCCAGCGCCGGCGAGTAGCGGGTCAGCTTCAACAGCCGGAGCAGCCGGAAAACCCTGAGGAACCGCAGATCCAGGCTGACGAAAAACAGCAGGTAAAACGGCAGGATCGCAAGCAGGTCGATGATCGCCATCGGCGAAGTCATGTAGCGAATACGGCTCATGTAGGGGCCGTAGGGGGTCTTGTGCGGATCCTCCGGCACGACCCACACCCGGGCCACGTACTCGGCGGTAAACACCATCACCGAGAAGGCCTCGAAGGCGAAGAATTCCGCGTGATACACGTCATGCAGGGACTTGACGCTTTCCAGGATAACGGCACTGACGTTGACCACGATCAGCACCACCAGGAAGGTGTCCACGACCGGACACCAGGGGCTGTCGCTGTCGTGTTTTTCCAGGATGTCGTAGAGGCGGGCCCGCATTCTCGGAACCATCCAGCACCTCAAGCCATGTTCATGCCAATGCCTGGTCGAGATCGTATAGAAGATCGTCGGCGGTCTCCAGGCCAATGGACAGGCGGATCACCTCCGGTCCGGCGCCGGCAGCTTGGCGCTGTTCGTCGCTCAATTGCCGATGCGTGGTCGAGGCCGGGTGCAGGATCAACGAGCGGGTATCACCGACGTTGGCCAGGTGCGAGAACAGTTCGACCCCCTCAACCAGCTTGACCCCGGCATCGAAGCCCCCCTTGAGCCCGCAGGTGAACACCGAGCCCGCCCCCTTGGGCAGGTACTTCCGGGCCAGGTCGTGATAGGGGCTGGCCGGCAGCCCGGCATAGGACACCCAGTCGACGGCAGGGTGGGAATCCAGGAACTCCGCCACTTTCTGGGCATTCTCGATGTGGCGGTCCATGCGCAGATGCAGCGTTTCCATGCCGGTCAAAGTGTAGAACGCGTTGGTCGGCGACATGCAGGGCCCAAAATCGCGCAGCCCCACGGCGCGCGTCTTCATGGTGAAGCCGAAGTCGCCGAAGGTCTCGGCGAAGGTGAGGCCGTGATAGGCCGGGTCCGGTTCGGTCATGGTCGGAAACTTTTCCGCGTTGCCGGCCCAATCGAACTTACCCGATTCGACGACGGCACCGCCAAGCGACGTGCCGTGCCCAGAAAGGAACTTGGTGGTGGAATGGACGATCAGGTCCGCGCCCCAATGAAACGGCTGGCAGAGATAGGGCGTCGCCAGCGTGTTGTCGACGATCAGCGGGATGCCCGCGTCCTTGGCGATGGCGGCGACGGCTTCCAGGTCGACCACGACGCCGCCCGGATTGGCCAGCACCTCGATAAAGATGCCCTTGCACTTGGGCGTCAGCGCGCGCCGGAAGTTTTCCGGATCGCTCGGATCGACGAAATGGCAGGACCAACCCAAGCGCTTGAAGCTCACGCCGAACTGGGTGATCGAACCGCCATAGAGGTTCTTGGACGCCAGGAACTCGTCGCCCGGTTCCAGCAGCGAAAAAAACGTCAGGAACTGCGCCGCGTGCCCCGACGCCGCGCAAACCGCGGCGCGGCCGTCCTCCAGGTTGGCGATGCGCTCCTCCAGCACCGAAACGGTCGGGTTGGTGAGGCGCGAATAGATGAAGCCGAAGGTTTGCAGGTTGAACAGGTCGGCGGCGTGTTCGGCGTCGTCGAAGACATACGACGTGGTCTGGTAGATCGGCGTGTTGCGCGCGCCGGTGACCGGATCGGGCCGGGCGCCGGCGTGGATGGTGCGGGTCTCCAGGCCGTATTCGTGGGGGCCCGAGTTCTTCCTGTCGTCGTATGCCATGTCAGCCGGTTTTCCGCCGCTTCGAGGAAATCACGCCGGAATTGACGCCGCTCCAGCTCAGTTCGCCGAACAGCCGGCCGTATTCGATCTTCGGGCAGCGGTCCATGACCACCTCGAGCCCGGCGGCCCGGGCCCGCTCGGCGGCGGCGTCGTTGCGCACGCCCAACTGCATCCAGATGACCTTGATCTGTTTCTTCTCCATCAGCGCGATGGCCGCATCGACGATGCCGCCGGCGGCCTCCGACGAGCGGAAAATATCGACCATGTCGAAGCTGCCGGGGATTTCATCGAGGCCGGCGTAACAGAGCTCGCCGTTGATTTCCTTGCCGGCCTGGCCGGGATTCACCGGAATCACCTTGTAGCCCTTACCCTGCAGGTACTTCATGGCGAAGTTCGACGGCCGTACCCAGTTGGCGCTGGCGCCAACCATGGCGATGGTGCGCGAAACGCGCAGAATCTGCTCGATCGCGGCGTCGTCGTAGACGAGCGGGGCGGGTGCCGGATCACTCACCGGTCCGGCCACTTCGGCATGGGTTTCTTCTCGACGAAGGCATCGAGGCCGGCACGGGTGGCCTCGTCTTGCATGTTGGCAGTGATAACCTTCGAGGCCTGCTCGTACGCGCCTTCAAGGCCGGCTTCCAACTGTTTGTAGAACAACTGCTTTCCATAGGCGACCGCGAGCGGCGACTTGGCCGCGATGGAGCCCGCCAATTCGGCCACGGCGGTATCCAGCCGGTCCGCCGGCACGACCCGGTTGACGAGGCCGTATTGGCACGCCGTCTCGGCGTCGATGAAGTCGCCGGTCATCAACAGTTCCATGGCTTGCTTGCGCGGCAGGTTGCGGGTGACCGCGACCGCCGGCGTCGAGCAGAACAGCCCGACGTTGATCCCCGAGGTGGCGAACGTGGCTTCCTCGACGGCAACGGCGAGATCGCATTGCGCCACCAATTGGCAGCCGGCGGCGGTGGCCATGCCGTGCACGCGCGCGATCACCGGCTGCGGGATCTCGGTCAGCGTCATCATCATCCGCGAACACTGCTTGAACAGCGCCGTCATCGCCTCGGAACCGGGGTCGGCGCGCATTTCACCGAGATCGTGCCCGGCGCAGAACGCCTTGCCGGCGGCGGCGATGACCACCACGCGCACCGACGCATCCTGGGCGATGGCGTCCAGTTCGGACTGCAGGGCGGCGAGAAGCTCGCTTGAAAGCGCGTTGAACTTACCGGGCCGGTTGAGGGTCAGGGTGGCGATGCCCTGGTCGTCGGAACGCAGTAGAACCGGCTCGTTGGATAGCGGTGTCATGGTACCGTTTCCTCCCGTTTTGGCGCCAATATGTTCGGCTCTCGCCACCAAATAGGCAAGGGGTTTGACGTTTCCGCCGGCAGGTGTCGATAATCCAGGCAGACAGAATCATCTGGAAAGGCGCCGGGAGACACCATGGCCGACAAAGTTGCGGATCGCATCGCGGAATCCATGACCCGGCTACTGGGCGCCGATTACGGCGCCGACGCGGTCGACGCCAATACCGACGCCAAGGCGCAGCGCGACCGGCTGAACCACCGGCTCGCGGCCCTGGAAATGCGCCGCCAGGCGAATATCGAAGCCGTCGCCGCCATGGCCTTCGCCGTTGCCGGCGACGACGAGATCGTGGGCACGCCCATGGATCTCGGCGACGACTGGCTGACGCGCCTCGTCGCGCACGCCCAGGACGTCTCCAATCCGGTGATGCAGACGGTCTGGGGCGAGGCGCTCGCCTACGAGACCAACGCGCCGGGCAGCTTCAGCCTACGCACGCTCGACGCGCTGGCCGGCATGACCGGCGAGGACTGGGGCACCTGGAAACGCGCCGCGCACATCAGTTTTCCCACCGGATACCTACTAAAGCTGGGCCATCGCCACGAATTCGAGGAGTTCGGTGTCAGCGCCGCCGATATCGGTCGGTTGCAGGCGCTCGACCTGGTGCAGGAGACGGACGACCTTTCGATCACCTTCTACGCGCCGTCGAAGGGCCTGACCTTCGACTTCATCGGCGCCAACCTGGTCGTGCGCCATCCGTCGAACACGCTGTTCACGCTGCCGGCCTATCGCATCACCGGCGTCGGGCGCGAGTTATTGGCACATCTCGGCGGTGAGAACGCGGACCGGGAGTATCTTGAGGCGCTGGGGGAATCGCTGCGCGCCGAGGGTTACGATTACCGGATGCGCGACACCAGCTAGGGGAGGTCGGAAACCATGAGCCAAATCACCGTCGAGCGCTTCAATGAAATCATCCGCGACGAACTGCCGTGGGCGCATGAACTGGGCATGACTGCCGATTCCATCGGCAAGGGAACGGCGGTGCTCAGGCTGCCGTTCGGCGGCAACATGATCCGCCCGGGCGGTACCGTCGCCGGCCCGTTCATGATGGCGCTCGCCGATGCCGCCATGTACGCCGTGGTGTTGAGCGCCATCGGCGAAGTGCAACTGGCGGTCACCACCAGCTTCAACATCAATTTCCTGCACCGCCCGGTGCCGGCCGACCTGCTGGCCGAGGGCAGGGTGCTGAAGATCGGCAAACGCCTGGTGGTCTCCGACGTCACGGTCCATTCGGAAGGGCACACCGAACCCGTCGCCCACGCCACCGGCACCTATTCGGTGCCGCCCCGCTAGCCGGCGCTCCGAATATTGAGGTAAAATGATACCGCACTCGTAAATCTCCGGTTTTATTGGTTTTTTCCCGTTGACAGGGTGAATTAATCTGCCATATTCCGGCGACTTCGGCGCCCGGCGCCCAAATGAACAGAATGCAGAGACCATCATGAAAACTTATTCCGCCAAGCCCGCGGACGTAGAGCGCAAGTGGTACGTGGTCGACGCCGAGGACCTGGTTCTCGGCCGTCTGGCCTCGATCGTCGCGGCGCGTCTTCGCGGCAAGCACAAGCCCATGTTCACGCCGCACATCGATTGCGGTGACAACATCATCGTCATCAACGCCGAGAAGGTCCGCCTGACCGGCAACAAGCGCAACGACAAGACCTACTACTGGCACACCGGCTATCCGGGCGGCATCAAGAGCCGCACCGCCGGCGCGCTGCTCGACGGCGCCCATCCGGAGCGCGTCGTCACCAAGGCCGTGGAGCGGATGATCAGCCGCAACCCGCTGGGCCGCCAGCAGATGCGCAAGCTGCACGTCTACGCCGGTTCCGAGCACCCGCACGAGGCCCAGCAGCCGGAGACGCTCGACGTCGCCGCCATGAACCCGAAGAATAAGAGGAGCGCCTAAAGATGGCTGAGGAAAACGTCACCCTCGAGAACCTCAAGGAGGCCATGGAAGACAAGGCCGCCGAAGCCGTCCAGGCCGAAGCCGGCGCCGCCGAGGCCACCGAAGCCGCGCCCGTCGAAACCCCGGCCGAACCCGAAAGCAGCACGCCCACCGAGCCCGTCATCGACGAGCACGGCCGTTCCTACGCCACCGGCAAGCGCAAGGACGCCGTCGCGCGGGTGTGGATCAAGCCGGGTCTCGGCAAGATCACCGTCAACGGCCGCGAGGTCGAGCGTTACTTCGCCCGTCCGGTTCTGCAGATGCTCCTGCAGCAGCCCTTCGACGTGGCCGACCGCTCCGGTCAGTTCGACGTCACCGCAACCGTCACCGGCGGTGGCCTTTCGGGCCAAGCCGGCGCCGTGCGCCACGGCATTTCCAAGGCCCTGACCCTGTACGAACCGGGCCTGCGTCCGGCGCTGAAGAAAGAAGGCTTCCTGACCCGCGACTCGCGCGTCGTCGAGCGCAAGAAATACGGCCGCCGCAAGGCGCGCCGCAGCTTCCAGTTCTCGAAGCGCTAAGCGCGGTCAAATCCGCTTTTCGAAAAGGCCCGCCATCCGGCGGGCCTTTTTTCGTGGCGAACCCGGCAAAATCCGCCGGGTGCGGCACAATGTGCTGGGCCGCGGTCGCCGGACCGGGGCCCGGCCGTGGCACGAAATGCTGTTTTTCAATGGGTTAGCTTCTTTCCATCCGTGGCGCGGAATTTGCTTTTCTATGCGGGAAAAGCCGATCGACAAAGCCCGAGGGAAGGAGCCGAATCGTGAAAATCACCGACGAATACGAAATCAATCAGCAGGCCCTGCCGCCCATCGCTGGCGGCCAGCGCACCGATGACGGCGAGCGCTTTGCCGATCTGCTCGCCGCCGACGCGCTCAAGGCCAAGGTGGAAGCCGAGCGCAACGCCGTGCTGGCGGCGCAACCGGCGGCCAAGGAGAACGAATACGCCGACGATATCGAGCAAATCAAGGCACACGGCTTCAGCGCCTATGCCGAGGAAGTGCACAGGAAGAAGCTGGAGGAACTCCGCGAGAAGATCCTCGAAATGATGGGGCTGACGGAAGAGGACCTGAAAGCCATGCCGGCCGAGCAGCGGAGCGTCATCGAGGACATGATTTCGCGCGAGATCCAGGCACGCCTGGCGGTCGAATCGATGACCAACGGCACCGGCAGCGAGGCCAACGCCGGCAAGCCGGGCTCCGGCCAGATCGCGGCCGAGGCCATTGCCGGCGCCAACGGCAAGCTGCCGGGCGGCGCCGCCGGCACGGCAATGATGGCCGTGCTGCAGGCGGGCGACCTGGCATCCGACGAGGGACTTCCGGGCGAACGCTTGCCGGAATCGGGGAACTCTGCCAACAATCGGGAATGAGCATCGAGTTCCTGACCACGTCGCTGATCGTCGTCATCGCGCCGGGCACCGGCGTCCTCTACACGCTCGCGCACGGGCTGTCGCGCGGCGCCAGGGGAAGCGTCTTCGCCGCCATCGGCTGCACGCTAGGCATCGTGCCGCACATGCTGGCGGCCATCCTGGGACTGGCCGCGCTGCTGCATGCCAGCGCGCTTGCCTTCCAGGCGGTCAAGCTGGCGGGCGTCCTCTACCTGCTTTACATGGCCTGGGGCGCGCTGCGCGAGAAGGGCGCGCTTCGGGTCGAGCGCAAGGTCGACAACCGCTCGGCATCCGCCATCGTCGTCAAGGGAGCGTTGGTGAACATCCTCAACCCGAAGCTCTCGATCTTCTTCCTGGCCTTTCTGCCGCAGTTCGTCGCCCCGCAAGCGCCCGGCGCGGCCTGGCAGATGGTTTATCTCGGCGGCGTTTTCATGGCGCTGACGCTGGCGGTATTCGTGCTCTACGGGCTGTTCGCCGCCGCCGTGCGCGAACGAGTCATCTCCAGCCCCGACGTCATGGCCTGGGTGCGCAGGCTGTTTGCCGGCGCCTTCGCGCTGCTCGCCGCGCGCCTGGCGCTGGCCGAACGCTGACGGCGGTTGGCAGAAAAGCGCGATCGTGCTATGAACCGCTCCGTTGACCCTGAACCCACGCGGCAAGGACCGAATTCCATGCGACGCCAACGACGCGAATTGGAAAACTGACCCACCCGGAGTTTCCGGATGCCGCAGCCATGGGCGTCTTCTCCGGGAGGCGCCCTTTTTGTTTTTTGACGCAAGGACAAGGCAAGGACCCACGACCATGACCGCCAAGGTATTCATCGACGGCGAAGCCGGCACCACCGGCCTGCAAATCAGCACCCGGCTGCAGGGCCGGGACGATATCGCGCTGCTCCGGCTCGACGACACCGAGCGCAAGGTGACCGAACGCCGCCGCGAGATGCTGAACGCCGCCGACCTGGTGATCCTCTGCCTGCCGGACGACGCCGCGCGGGAATCCGTGACGCTGATCGAGAACGATACCACCAAGGTCGTCGACGCCTCGACCGCGCATCGGACGGCGGCGGGCTGGGCCTACGGCTTTCCCGAGTACGAGCCGGGCCAGCGCCAACTGATCGCCCAGGCGACGCGGGTTTCCAATCCGGGCTGCTATGCCATCACCTCGGTCGCCATGCTGCATCCGCTGGTCAAGGCCGGCCTGGTTCCGGCCGACTGTCCCGTCACCATCAACGCCGTTTCCGGCTACACCGGCGGCGGCAAGGGCCTGATCGCCGCCTTCGAGGACCCGGCTGCCGAAAACCATACCGACGCGCCGTTCTATCCCTACGGGCTCTCGCTTACGCACAAGCACGTGCCGGAAATCGCCCGCTGGAGCGGGCTCTCGCATGCGCCCTTGTTCGTGCCCAGCGTCGGGCGCTACGCGCAAGGCATGATCGTGCAGGTGCCGCTGCAGCTCTGGTCGCTGCCGGGAACGCCGTCGCCGGACGACGTGCACGCGGCGCTTTCCGCCCATTACGCCGGTGAGCGGTTCGTCACCGTGGCACCGCTTGCCGATACGGCGGCGATGAGCAAGCTCGAGCCCGAGGCCCTCAACGGCACCAACGAACTGCGCCTGCACGTTTTTGCCAACGCCGAACGCGGCCAGGCGGTGGTCATGGGGCTATTGGACAACCTGGGCAAGGGGGCGTCGGGCCAGGCGGTGCAGAACATGAACATCATGCTGGGCCTGCCGGAACACGCCGGCTTGTGAGGAATGGGGCAGGGCGCACCTGCGACAATTCATTACAAACGCGACAAACGGGCGCGACACCGGCCGCCTAAACTCCCCAGTCTTCGCAAACCAAAGATTGGGGAGACCACCCATGCCCTCACTCGACCGTCCGGCCCAGCACGGCCCGGCCACCATCGCACTTCACTGGATCATGGCGCTCTTGTTCGTCGCCGCCTTCATTGCCGGCCAGGTGATGGAGGAGATGCCGCGCGGCGCCGACGAGCTCACCGTCCTCGGCTGGCACCTGGTACTCGGCGGCGCCGTTTTTCTGCTCGCCATTCCGCGGCTGCTTCGCCGTCGCCGGCTGGAAACCCTGCATGACGCCGGCCCGGCCTGGGAGCGGGGAACCGCCAAGGCCGTGCATGCGCTGCTCTATCTGTTGATGATTGCGCTTCCGCTCACCGGCTTTCTCGCCGGCGCCAGCCTCAGGGGCGCCATCCCGCTGCCCTTCGGCGGCGAGTTCGGACCGCTGTTCTCGGCGCCGGTGCTGCACGAGGCGATGGGAGAAACCCACGAATTCCTGGTCAACGCGCTGATTATCGGCGTCGGGCTGCATGTGGCCGGCACGCTTTGGCACAAATACATCCGCCGCGACGGGGTGGCCGGGCGCATGTCACCCTTCGCCCGGCACCGCCTGGGCGGCTGACCGCGTAGGGTTTCAGGGCGCGCTAACCGGCCAGCAAGTCGAGCCGGCGAAGCGCGTCCCGGGCCCCGTTCGGACCGCGCACGCATTCGGCGCGCATGCCGAAGGCGCGCGCTGCCTCCACGTTCGGCGGATTGTCGTCCAGGAACAAGATGCGCCCCGGCGGCGTTTCAAGCCGCTCGGCGGCCACGGCGTAGATTTCCGGCGCCGGCTTGCAGACCCCCAACTGAAACGACGCCAGCGCCACGTCGAACATGGCGTCATAGTTCCACGCGGCGTTCTGCGTCTGCCAGTGCAGTTCGCCCATGTTGGATAGGCAGCCCGATTTCAGCCCCGGCGCCAGTGACCCAAGCATTTCGTTGACGCCCGGAAATAGACCGCGTGCCCAGTCCAGGTAGGCCCGGAGATAGGCGTCGGGCACGAGGTCGAGGTGGTAACGCGCGATCATCGCATCGGCGAAGTCGGACGTCGAAAGCTCGCCCCGTTCGTAGGCGTGCACGACAGGGCAGGTGGACCAGATGGCGGCGATCTCCGCCGCGTCGAAGGTGCCGACGAGATGGCCGTGGGTTTCCGGCCCGCCCAACTCGACCAGCACGCCGCCGAGATCGAACAGGACGGCGTCGATCCCGCTATCCATGGCTGTCAGACGTCGAGGTCGTCGACGAACTCGGCGTTTTCCTGGATGAACTTGAAGCGTTTTTCCGGGTTGCGGCCCATCAGGCTCTCGACCAGGCGCGCCGTCTCCTTGGCCTCGATGATTTCCTCGTCATTGTGGCCGGCCGGCACCGTGACCCGCGCCAGCGTGCGCTTTGCCGGGTCCATGGCGGTTTCCTTGAGCTGTGCCGGCGGCATTTCGCCGAGGCCCTTGAAGCGGCTGATCTCCACCTTGCCGCGGCCCGAGAAATCGCCGGCCATGAGCTCGTCCTTGTGCGCGTCATCGCGGGCGTAGGCGACCCGGCCTCCCTGCGTGAGGCGATAGAGCGGCGGCAGTGCCAGGTAGAGATGCCCGCCCTCGACCAGGCCCGGCATCTCCTTGAAGAAGAAGGTCATCAGCAGCGAGGCGATATGGGCACCATCGACATCGGCATCGGTCATGATGATGATCTTGTCGTAGCGAAGGTCGTCCTCCAGGTAGGTCTCGCCGAGGCCGCAACCGAGCGCCTCGGTCAGGTCGGAGAGTTCCTGGTTGGCTTTCATCTTGTCGACGGTGGCGCTGGCGACGTTGAGGATCTTGCCGCGCAAGGGCAGCACCGCCTGGGTTTTGCGGTTGCGCGCCTGTTTGGCGGACCCGCCGGCGGAATCGCCCTCGACGATAAACAGCTCCGTGCCTTCGCGCGTCGTCACGGTACAGTCGGAGAGCTTGCCCGGCAGCCGGAGCCGGCGCGTCGCCGACTGGCGCTTGGTCTGTTTCTGCTCGCGCTTCTTGAGCCGCATCTCGGCGCGCTCGATGACCGCCTCCAGCAGCGTCTTGGCGGCGTCCGGCGCGCCCGAAAGCCAGTGGTCGAAATGGTCGCGAACGGCATTCTCCACCAGCCGCTGGGCTTCCGCGTTCGCCAACTTTTCCTTGGTCTGGCCCTGGAACTGCGGATCGCCGATGAAAACCGACAGCATCACGCAAGCGCCGCCGGCGACGTCCTCGGCGGTGATCTTCGATGCCTGCTTGTTGCCGATCAGTTCGCCATAAGCCCGCAGCCCCTTGGTCAGCGCGCCGCGCAGGCCGAGTTCGTGGGTGCCGCCCAAGGGCGTCGGCACGGTGTTGCAGTAGGAATTGAAAAACGGGTTCTCGTCCACCGGCCAGGTGATCGCCCATTCCGCCTTGCCGGTGCCGCCGTTGAGCTTCGATTCACCCGCGAACGGCACCGCGGTCAGGGTCCTGCGGTTCGCCAGCACCGACGTCAGGTAGTCCGATAGCCCGCCCGGGAAATGCAGCACCGCTGTCTCCGGCGTGTCTTCCTCACCCTTGAGCAATTTCGGATCAACGCTCCAGCGGATTTCGACCCCCCGGAACAGGTAGGCCTTGGAGCGCGCCATGCGGTAGAGGATGGAGGGCCTGAAATGCGCGCGCGGCCCGAAAATCTGCGCATCCGGATGGAAACGCACGGTGGTGCCGCGCCGGTTGCGCGTGGTGCCGATCTCATCGAGCTTGCTCACGGCGGCGCCACGCGAATAGGTCTGCTTCCAAATTTTCTGGTCGCGCGCCACCTCGACCTCGAGGTGGTCGGATAGGGCGTTGACCACGGAAATGCCGACCCCGTGCAGGCCGCCGGAGGTCTCGTAGGCCTCGCCGGAGAACTTGCCGCCCGAATGCAGCGTGGTGAAAATCACCTCCAGCGCCGACTTGTCCTTGAACTTGGGGTGCGGATCGACGGGAATGCCGCGGCCGTTGTCGATGACGGTGACGACCTGGTCGGCGGAGAGCTCGATCTCGATGCGGCTGGCATGGCCGGCGACGGCCTCGTCCATGGAGTTATCGAGGACTTCCGCCACCAGGTGATGCAACGCGCGCTCGTCGGTGCCGCCGATGTACATGCCAGGCCGGCGCCGGACCGGCTCCAGACCTTCCAGCACCTCGATGTCGGCGGCTGTGTAGGCAGCCTCGGCACCGGCGGCTTTTTTCGCCGCCGCCTTGGTAGCGCCGTTCTTTTGCGGAGAAACAATGTTTTCGGCGGCTTTCGCCTGCGCTTTCTGGGCCTTCCCCTTGGCGGGCGCGCCTTCTTGGAACAAGTCGTTCTGCATGGTCGTCCTGATCGGTTTCAAGGGTTTCCGGTCTGCCGCATCCTAATCAAGGCTGGCCCCCGGCTGCAAGCATGATAGAGTATATTCGTGTAAGTTTCCTTACTAGATATTGTGAAATTTCCGGGAGATTCGTGATGGCTGGTCCGGAAGACGAAGAACCGCCCGAAGAACCAAAAGGCGAACTGGCGTTACGCACGCTGGCGATGCCCGCCGACACCAATCCGGCCGGCGATATTTTCGGCGGCTGGCTGATGGGCCAGATGGACATCGCCGGCGGCATGGTCGCCGGCATGCGGGCCCGGGGACGCGTCGCCACGGTGGCGGTCGACGGCTTTCAGTTCCACAAGCCGGTGCACGTCGGCGATGTGCTCTGCTGCTATGGCGAAATCCTGCATGTGGGCACCACGTCGTTGAAGGTGCTGATCCAGGCCTGGGTGCTGCGCGGCCGGCAATCGGGCGAACGCGCCAAGGTGACCGAAGGCACTTTCACCTTCGTCGCCATCGACGAGGACCGCCAGAAGCGCGCGGTACCGCCGGAATGAGCGGCCCGCTGGCTCAGCTCACCAGCATGAAGGCATAACCGGCGAAAGCCATGACGGTGAGGGCGGCGAAGTCGCGAAAAAGGGCGGTCGGGTTCATATCTGTTCTCCCAGGTCGGTCACTGAATTGTGTTCTGGCATATATAGAACAAAGCAAGAACATATGTCAAACGGAATCTGAACGTTCTCAGGCGCGCCAAGCAACCTCTTGAATCCACGTGCACTTTTCCCCACCCTGATTCGGACGGCGATTCCAACCCGTTCGCGTGCGGATTTACAGTGGGAAAGGGCGTGTCATGGCGAAGTGTTCGTTGTTTGTGCCGGCGATTGCGGCCGTACTCGTCGGTCTCGCCGCCGGACCCGCCGCCGCGGCCGATCCCGAGGTCCTGAAGGTTTCCGTCAGCGCCAACGGCGACGGCACCTATACCTTTTCGACCACCCTCAAACACCCGGATACGGGCTGGGACCACTATGCCGACGGGTGGTCGGTCGAGGACGCCGACGGCAAGGTGCTGGGAATGCGCGTTCTCTACCATCCGCACGTCAACGAGCAGCCCTTCACCCGCTCGCTCGGCCGCGTCGCCGTTACCGCCGGCACCAAGGCGGTGTTCGTCCGCGCCCACTGCAAGGTCACCGGCGCCGGCGAAGAGCGCTTTCGCGTGACGCTTCCCTGAAAGACCGACGGCCGCCCCGATTACTCGAGGCGGCCGCCGAATTTCACACCGCTCCCGGACGGGAGCCGGCGTTCCCCGGTTAGGAGGAGTAGTACATCTGGAACTCGACCGGATGCGGGGTGTGTTCGAAGTTGTAGACTTCTTCCCACTTGAGATCCATGTAGCCGTCGATGGCGTCGTCGGTGAAGACGTCGCCCTTCTTCAGGAACTCGCGGTCGGCGTCGAGATTGTCGAGCGCTTCGCGGAGCGAACCGCAAACGGTCGGGATTTCAGCCAGTTCCGCCGGCGGCAAGTCGTAGAGATCCTTGTCCATGGCATCGCCCGGGTGGATCTTGTTCTGGATGCCGTCGAGTCCGGCCATCATCATCGCCGTGAACGCCAGGTACGGGTTGGCGGTGGCGTCCGGGAAGCGCACTTCGACGCGCTTGCCGTTGGGCGAGGACGAGAACGGAATGCGGCACGACGCCGAACGGTTACGGGCCGAATAGGCCAGCAGCACCGGCGCCTCGAAACCCGGGATCAAGCGCTTGTAGCTGTTGGTCGACGGGTTGGTGAAGGCATTCAGCGCCTTGGCGTGCTTGATGATGCCGCCGATGTAGAACAGCGCCGTTTCCGACAGATCGGCGTAGCCCGAACCCGCGAACAGCGGCTTGCCGTCCCGCCAGATCGATTGGTGGGTGTGCATGCCGGAACCATTGTCGCCGGCCACCGGCTTGGGCATGAAGGTCGCCGTCTTGCCGTAGGTATGGGCGACCATGTGCACCACGTACTTGTAGATCTGCTGGTGGTCGGCATTGTCCACGAGGGTCGAGAAGGTCATGCCGAGCTCATGCTGCGACGGCGCCACCTCGTGGTGGTGCTTGTCCATGTTCAGGCCCATCTGCTGGGCAACGGTGACCATTTCGGCGCGCAGGTCGTGGCTGGCGTCCACCGGCGGCACCGGAAAGTAACCGCCCTTGACGCCCGGACGGTGGCCGATGTTGCCGCCTTCAGGGAAAATCTCGCCGGAAACATAGGGGCCTTCGTCGGAGGTGAACTCGAAGAAGCAGTTGTTCATCTGCACGTCGAAACGCACGTCGTCGAAGACGAAGAATTCGGCTTCCGAACCGAAGTAGGCGGTGTCGCCGATGCCGGTCGACGCCAGGTAAACCTCGGCCTTCTTGGCGATCGAGCGCGGGTCGCGGCCGTAGGTCTGGCCGGTGGTCGGCTCCATGATGTCGCAGAACAAGATCATCATCGGCTGCGCGCAGAACGGATCCATGACGGCGGTCGTCGGATCGGGGATCAGGGACATATCGGACTCGTTGATCGCCTTCCAGCCGGCGATCGAGGAGCCGTCGAACATGATGCCGTCGGCGAAGGCGTCCTCGTTGATGAATTCGGCGCACATGGTCAGGTGCTGCCATTTACCGCGCGGGTCGGTAAAGCGGAGATCCACGTAGGGGATTTCCTCGTCCTTCAGGAGCTTGAGAACGTCAGCGGATGTCTTGCAATTGAGAGACATATTCGGTTTTCCTTCTTTCCTCGGGTCTTTCGATCGTTTCAACGATCGAGGTTCAAGTCACTAACGAGAGGTCAAATGGCCTCGCTGCCGGTTTCGCCGGTCCGCACACGGATGGCGTTTTCCACCGGCACGATGAAAATCTTGCCGTCGCCGATGCGGCCCGTATGGGCGGCCTGCTGGATCGCTTCGACGGCGCGGTCCAGCATTTCATCCTCGACGACAAGTTCGATTTTCACCTTGGGCAGGAAGTCGACGACGTATTCCGCCCCCCGGTACAGCTCCGTATGGCCTTTCTGGCGGCCAAAACCCTTGGCCTCCAAAACCGTGATGCCCTGCAGGCCGACTTCGTGAAGGGCTTCCTTCACCTCGTCGAGCTTGAAGGGTTTGATAATCGCTTCGATCTTTTTCATATCGTACGCTTCCGTCCCCAAAAATCCGTTCCAAATATCAGCGCCCGCGCGCGAGATCTCCCAACCCCGTGTGCGTACGGACGCCCCTGACACGCCATCGCGCGGCCGGGATAGCTGAATAAGAGCACAAGCCGTGCCAACTTACAAAGGCGGCATATAATCGCTCATTTTCAACAGCTTGGTGAGATTTATTGAACTCGTTTCGAATGCCGCGTCCCGCCGCATGAGATTAAAAATTAGGCAAATGTATATTTTGTCATCAAGCCGATGCGTCACCGGACAGGCAGGCACGGATCAGCTCGATGGCGCGCTCGATGTTTTCGGTCGAGTTGGCGTAGGAGAAACGCAGGTATCCCTCGCCATGGGCGCCGAAACTGGTACCGGCGATGGTCGCCACGCCGGCCTCGTTCAAGAGCTTGTCCTGCAGCGCGCGCGCGGTCAGACCGGTACCCTCGATATTGGGAAAGGCATAGAAGGCGCCGCCCGGCTCGATGCAGCGGAAACCGGGGATCTGGTTCAAGGCCCGGACGATCACCCGGCGCCGTTCGTCGAAGGCCGCAACCATGGCGTCGACGGCGTCCTGCGGACCTTCGAGCGCGGCGATGCCGGCGAACTGGGCGGCGGCGTTGACGCAACTGTGGCAGTTGATCGAGAGCCGCGTCGCCGGTTCGATCAGCTCGGCGGGCCACACCCCGTAGCCCATGCGCCAGCCGGTCATGGCATAGGTCTTGGACCAGCCGTCGAGCAAGATGACCCGATCCTTGAGGCTCTCATAGCCGAGCAAAGAGACATGCTCGCGCCCGTCATAGAGCATGCGGCCGTAGATCTCGTCCGACAGCACGACGACGTCGGGATGCGCGTCGAGGCCGGCCACCAGCTTGTCCATCTCTTCGCGCGGCACCGTGCCGCCGGTGGGGTTGGCGGGGCTGTTGAGGATCAAAAGCCGGGTCTTCGGCGTAATCAGGCCCAGGACCTCGTCGGCGCTGAAGGAGAAGCCGTTGGCCTCGTGCAGCGCCATCGGCACCGGCGTGGCGCCGGAGAACTTGATCACCGATTCATAGATCGGGAAGCCGGGGTTGGGATAGATGATTTCCGCGCCCGCCTCACCGAACATCAGGATGGCGAAGAACATCGTCACCTTGCCGCCCGGCACGATCATGACGTTGCCGGGATCGACCTCGACGCCGCGGTACTTGGCGATATCGGCGGCGACGGCCTCGCGCAGTTCGGGGATACCGTTGGCCGGGGTGTAGCCGTGGTGACCGTCGCGGAGCGCCTTGGCGGCGGCCTCGACGATGTGCGGAGGCGTCTGGAAATCCGGCTGGCCGATACCGAGATTGATGATGTCCTTGCCGCTCGCCGCCAGCGCATTGGCGCGGGCCAAAACCTCGAACGCCGATTCCGTCCCCAGCCGGGACATGGCGGCTGCCATTTTCGCCATTGTGACCTCTCCCCAAACGTTGCCTTCCCGGGACCATATGCTACACAGCCTGGTCATGAAACCCGCCAATTCGATCCTTTCCGGCTACGGCGTCACGGTGTTCGAGACCATGTCCCGGCTCGCCATCGAGCAGGGCGCCATCAACCTGGGCCAGGGCTTCCCCGACGAGGACGGACCCGAGGCGCTGCGCTTGCTCGCGGGGCAGGCGGCGCTGGAGGGGCCGAACCAGTATCCGCCGATGCTCGGCATCCCCGAACTGCGCCAGGCGGTGGCCAAACACAACAAGCGCTTCTATGGCCTCGACGTCGATTGGCAGACCGAAGTGATGGTCACGTCCGGCGCCACCGAGGCCTTGGCCGACTGCATGCTCGCCCTGATCGAGCCCGGCGACGAGGTGGTCCTGATCGAGCCCTTGTACGACAGTTACCTGCCGATGGTGCGCCGCGCCGGCGGCGTCGCCAAGCTGGTCCGGATCGAGCCGCCCAATTGGGAGCTGCCGCGCCAGCAACTCGCCGATGCCTTCTCGGATAAAACCAAGCTGATCCTCCTCAATTCGCCGCACAACCCGGCGGCCAAGGTGTTCACCGCCGACGAACTGCAGTTCATCGCCGATCTGGTGCTCAAACACGACGCCTATGCCGTCTGCGACGAAGTCTACGAGCACATCGTCTTCGATGGCCAGGCGCACATCCCGCTGATGACGCTTGACGGCATGCGCGAGCGCTGCCTGCGCATCGGCTCGGCGGGCAAGACCTTCTCCATGACGTCGTGGAAGGTCGGCTACATGACCGCGCCCGCCCATCTCCTGGGCGCCATCGCCAAGGCGCACCAGTTCGTCACCTTCACCACGCCGAGCCTGTTGCAGCGCGCGGTGGCCGAGGGTCTGGGCTCGCCGGACGCCTACTTCCAGGGCTTGGCCGCCGACCAGCAGGCGAAACGCGACCGCATCGCCGGCGCGCTCCGGGCCGCCGGCTTCGACACCATGAAGACGGAGGGCACCTATTTCCTCTCCGTCGATATCCGCTCCGTCGGGTTCAACGGCGACGACGTTGAGTTCTGCGAACACATCATCAGGGACGCCGGCGTCGCCGCCATCCCCATGAGCGCCTTCTACCAGGACGGCGATGTCAGGCACTTTGCGCGCTTCTGCTTTTGCAAACGCGATGAAGTGCTCGACGCGGCGGCGGCAAAACTGGCCCAACATTTCAATCCGGGCTCGGCCTGAGCCGGCAGCCGGACGACATCCACGAGGGGGGAAACCACCATGAACGGCGCCGAAAGTCTCGTCAGGACCCTGGCCTTGAACGGCATTGAGGTCTGTTTCACCAATCCCGGCACGTCCGAGATGCACTTCATGGCGGCCCTCGACCGTACCGATGCGCTGCGCTGCGTCTTGGGCCTGCAGGAGAACATCGTCACCGGCGCCGCCGACGGCTATGCGCGCATGGCGGAAAAACCCGCCGCGACGCTGCTGCATCTCGGCCCCGGCCTCGGCAACGGGCTGGCCAACCTGCATAACGCGTCGAAGGCGCAGACCGGCATCGTCAACATCGTCGGCGACCACGCCACCTATCACCTGCAATACAACGCGCCGCTGACCGCCGATATCGAGGGCATCGCGGCACCGGTCTCCAAATGGGTGAAGACCTCCCCGACCGCCGAGGGCGTCGCCGCCGACGGTGCCGAAGCGGTGCGCCAGGCCTCCACCCATCCCGGCCGCATCGCGACGCTGATCCTGCCCGCCGACACCGCTTGGGGGCAGGGCTCGGAACCGGTCCAGGCCGCCAGGCCCAATACGCCCACGGGCCCCGCCGCCGACGCCGTCGAGAAGGCCGCCAAGGCGCTCACGGAAGCGGGCGAGGGCGGCGCGCTCTACTTGAAGGGCAATGTCTTGCGCGAACCCGGCCTGACGCTGGCCGGAAAGATCGCCGCCAAGACCGGTGCGCGCTTGATCGCGCCGACGTCGAATGCGCGCATCGACCGGGGCGTGGGGCGCGTCGCCGTCGACCGCGTGCCTTATGTGGTGAACGCCGCCCTGGAGCGCCTGGCGCCGCTGACACAGGTGGTGGGCATCGGCGATTCCGAGCCCGTCGCCTTCTTCGCCTATCCTGACAAGCCGAGCCGCGTCTTGCCCGACGGCTGCGCCATCCAGCAACTCAGCGGCGAGGACGAAGACGGCGTCCGGGCGCTCGAGATGCTCTGCGACGCCTTGGATGCCAACAACGCCCAGCCGCGACTGGCGGAACGCAGCACCTTGGACGGCTTCCCGACCGGCACCCTCGACCAGGACAAGATCTCCGCCATCGTCTCGCAATTGCTCCCCGACAACGCCATCGTCATCGACGAGAGCGTCTCGTCCGGGCGGCAACTGAACTGGCAGACCGCCGGCGCGCTGCCGCATTCCTGGCTGTCGCTCTGCGGCGGCGCCATCGGCGCCGGCGTGCCGCTGGCGGTGGGTTCCGCCATTGCCTGCCCCGACAGGAAGGTCGTCGCGCTTCAGGCCGACGGCTCGGCCATGTACACCATCCAGGGCCTCTGGACCCAGGCGCGCGAGGGCCTGGACGTCACCACCGTCGTCTACGCCAACCGCGCCTATGCGATCTTGCAGGGCGAGATGAAGGCCGTCGGGGTCGACGAGCCCGGACGCGTCGCCACCGACATGTTCAACCTCGACCGCCCGACCCTGGATTTCGTCTCCATCGCCGCCGGCATGGGTGTCCAGGGCGAGCGCGTCGACGACGCGGAAGCTTTCCGCAAAGCCTTGGAGCGCGGCCTCGCCACGCCGGGGCCGTATGTCATCGAGGCGGTGATTTAAGCCCCCGCAGCGCGCCGGGGATGGCCGGCTCGCCAGTGGACCTTGGCGGCGCGCGTCTCCAGCGGTCTCGGTGTTGCCCGCACAACCACTCGTCGTCCCGGAACCCGCCTTCGCGGGAATGACGGGGTTAAGAGAGCGGATTTTCGCGGGTTGGAACCCATTGATTTAAATAAAAATTCAAAAAAATCTCAGGAACGAACCCAATTCCTAGCCGCAGCGCGCCGGGGATGGCCCGGTTGGCCGGCGCGCGTCTCCAGCGGTCTCGGTGTCGCCGCCAGAACAGCCCGTCACGCGGCCACCATCACCCCCATCCCGGCCTTCCCCCATCGAGGGGGAAGGGGCGAAACGGCACCACCGCGTTTTCCCTCCCCCTTTGTTGGGGAGGGCCAAAGGGAGGGCGAGGGGGCGGGGGGGCGGGGAAAGCCCGCAGCCAGCACCAACCTCGCCAATTCAGGCAACCGTCGGCCCCGGCCCAAATCCTATACACGATGTCCAATAGCGCGCCGTCGCCGCGAGCACGGCGATACGAGCGGTTTCCGTAACATACAAAATCCAAAATGTCAATAAATTCTAATAAATAGGAAAATATTTACGACTGGCTTTTTGGGTCTCTTCCTGAGAGCGAGCATTCATGCTTCGTGCTTGGCCAACCTGATGATGTGTCCGTCGTCAGGCTTTCTTTTTCGGGTACCGGGCAACGACCATGTATTTTCTATAAACCCTTCGTTTGCAAGGTCCACACAGATGTCTTTGACATCTGATACTTTGAGAGGGAGAGCAGCACAAACGGCAAGCCACAGGGCCCCAAAACTGATGTCCTTGCTACGAGCCTCTAGCTGACGCTTGAGTGTTTCCTTTGCATCTCGACGAACCTCTGCGATGTAGTCGTCGAATTTATTTGGAAGATTGAGCTCAGCGAACAGTGGCATAGCCTTCGAAGGGTCAGCGGCCTCTTTAGACTGCTGACGTTTCCCTTCATAAGCGCGGAGAGCATTTCGCTCTACATCACGAAAAGTACTAACGCCTATTGGTTTGTTGGTACCAATCATCAGCGCAAAGTGAGGACGGTCCTCAATTTCCCTATTGATTATCGTTGAACAGGCGTACGCATAGCCTGTGCTGTCCTGCAGGACTTTCCGTGCATGCCGCATTGTCTCCGCGGCTCGATCTGGTGCCTCTGGATCAAGCTGTCGTTGCCAGCCAGGCCCTCCCATAATGGGAGCAAGAGAAGCGACAATTTTCGGGTCATCGTAATCTCGAAAACGGTTTATATCGTTATACATGAAGTTGATCAGAACCTCAGACCTGGAACGAGATAAGAGCGGCCTGAGTTCTTCATACGGATAGCCAGTCCAACCCGTCGGATCGATAAAGGTGTAAACAAATGAATCGGGTAGTATCTGTGGAACAATTTCCGGAACAGCTTCGACAAATGGTTTGTTGATCGCCGCAACGGTGAAACAATTTTCAGGATCATTGTGTGGTAAGACCGCAGTCCGCAATTGCTCGAAAGCTTTCGGGCTAATCTCATTGAACACGCAGTGAATTTTCTTCGGGGTACCAACATCGCGAAAATATCTAGAGACGTCCTCCAAGACCTGTATGGCATTCCCGAATGACGTATCGCTAAAATTTTCGTTGTCCCGAGCCTTCCAGGGGCCAGAAAACCCATCAACATACGTTAGTGATGTTGAACGAGGAGGTGAAAGAACCTTGAACGCCAAAGCGTACAAGTACTGTCGCAAGATGAAATGTTTGGCTTCGGTCTGTCGGCGCCCGTCGTAAAGATCCGAAGTGCTCAACTTGCGCTAGGCAGGTTATTCGGCTGCAACCAGCCGCTCCTGCTCATCCCTATCTATGGTTGGAATATTATTCCATTCAATACTATCAAGTGTACGCCCGTTGGACTTAGGCCGCAAGCCTCCCCATTGTTTGAAAAAGAATGGCACAGATTGATCTTGGCACTGGTCCCGAATGTCTCGCACCCAATTTGGATCGATCGGCCTAAATCCCGGACCACTCTCTCCGCCAACAATCACCCAGTGAATCCCGCTGAGATCTAATGGTCCGACGGAGCCGAGGAGCGGTTCTAAAGATAAGAAACGAGTTCCTGCCTGGCTATCTTGAAGGTGTCGAATGCGTGATACTCTTTGCCGGTCCTCAACAGACACCCCCAGCCATATGTGCTTTGGTGCAGCCTCAGTCGCATACCGCTTATTCACGTAGTTTCGTAATCGGGAACTCCGTTTCGTCAGAACTTGAAAGGTGTGCCAATTAGCCGCTTCCATAGTCGTGAAGACCCTGTCTACGAATGACACGGGAATTTCCTTGTGAAAGAGGTCGCTCATGGAGTTCACAAACACCATACGGCTTTTTCGCCATTGGAGAGGTTGCTCAATCCTGTTAGGCCTTAGAGTAAGGTCAAATCCGGTCTCAAACGGGTGGCCTTCCACACCGCGAAACCGCTCCGAAAACCGTTCCGCGTAACAGTTGTCACAGCCCCGACTAATCTTGTCGCAGCCCGTAACGGGGTTCCAAGTCGAATCAGTCCATTCGATTTTCGAGGTTTCGGACATAGGCATCACCAAAAAGAACATACCAAGAACACTATCTCAGCGCTACTACTTTATCAAATCTTCTCTTAACGAGAGGTTTTGCGCAAACCGGGTAATAAGCTTCGTTGCCTCCCTCTAGTATTTCCTAAGCCACTTTCACCGGCGCCTCCGCCAACAAATGCGCCACCTCCGCTTCCCCCTCGTTCTGCAAATAGTCGAGAAACGTCTGCGCGGCGCGTGACAGGCGTTTGCCCTTGCGGTGGACGGCGTACCATTGGCGCCTGAGCGGGAAGGCCTCGACATCGAGGATCGCCAGTTCGCCCGCCGCCAGTTCGAGGCGCAAGGCGTGTAATGAGAGCGCAGCGACGCCCAATCCGCCCATGACGCCGTGCTTGATCGCCTCGGCGCTGTCCAATTCGATATAGGGCTCAACCGAGAGGCCGTGCTCGGCGAGCACGGTCTCGACGGCCTTGCGCGTGCCCGAGCCCCGTTCGCGGCCCACGTAGGGCTCGGCGACGAAGCGGGCGAGGGGGATCGAGCGCTCCTTGGCCAGCGGATGGTCGGGGCGCGCCACCGCGACGACGACGTTCTCCAAAAACGGATGCTCCTCCACCTGAAGCCCCTCCGGCACCCGGCCCATGATGTAGAGGTCGTCCTCGTTGGCTTCCAGGCGCGCCAGCAGCTTGGCGCGGTTGGTGATCTCCAGTTTCGGCTCCACCTTGGGGTGGCGGCGCACGAAGGTGCCGAGCAAGTGCGGCAGGAAGTACTTGCCGGAGCTGATGACCGTCACCTTCAACGGCCCGGCGATGCCGGTCTGCAAATCGCCGAGCGCGGTTTCCAGATCATCCAGGCGGCCCAAAACGTCGCGACAGGCCGCATAGACCTCCTGGCCGGCGACGGTCAGGTGCAGGGCGCGCCCCACATGCTCGAACAGCGCCAGGCCGACGCGTTCCTCCAGGCGCTTCACCTGGATGGAAACGGCGGGCTGGGTGAGGTGCACTTCCTCGGCGGCGCGGGTGAAACTGCCGTTGCGGGCGACGGCGGCGAACAGGCGCAATTGCTGCAAGGTGGCGTGTAACATGATATAAACTATCGTTTATGATAAAGATAAATACAATTAATTTTTAGTTATCTTCAAATTCCCCTACATTCCCGCCCGAAGCCTAGACGCCCCCACCGAATGCAGGCCGGATCCGCCGGCCAAGGCAGAGAGTTGAAAATCGGGGGCAACAAGAGGAGCGAAGCGATCATGGCGAAGACCTACCAAGCGGGAGTGAAGGAATACCGGGAAACCTACTGGATGCCCGAGTACACCCCGAAAGACACCGATTTCCTGGCCTGCTTCAAGGTCATCCCGCAGGAAGGCGTACCGCGCGAGGAAGCCGCGGCGGCGGTCGCGGCCGAATCCTCCACCGGCACCTGGACCACGGTCTGGACCGATCTTTTGACCGATCTCGACTACTACAAGGGCCGCGCCTACGCCATCGAGGACGTGCCCGGCAACGACGAGGCCTTCTATGCCTTCATCGCCTACCCGATCGATCTGTTCGAAGAAGGCTCGGTGGTCAACGTGCTGACCTCGCTGGTCGGCAACGTGTTCGGCTTCAAGGCGGTGCGCGCGCTGCGTCTCGAAGACATCCGCGTGCCGATTGCCTACGTGATGACCTGCGGCGGGCCGCCGAACGGCATCCAGGTCGAGCGCGACGTGATGAACAAATACGGCCGGCCGCTGCTCGGCTGCACGATCAAGCCGAAGCTCGGGTTGTCCGGCAAGAACTACGGCCGCGCGGTCTATGAGTGCCTGCGCGGCGGCCTCGACTTCACCAAGGACGACGAGAACGTCAACTCGCAGCCCTTCATGCGCTGGCGCCAGCGCTTCGATTTCGTCATGGAGGCGATCCACAAGGCCGAGGCCGAAACCGGCGAGCGCAAGGGCCACTACCTGAACGTCACCGCGCCGACGCCGGAAGACATGTACCAGCGCGCCGAATACGCCAAGGAACTGGGCGCGCCGATCATCATGCACGACTATCTGACCGGCGGCTTCACCGCCAACACCGGCCTCGCCAACTGGTGCCGGGAAAACGGCATGTTGCTGCACATCCACCGCGCCATGCACGCGGTCATCGACCGCAACCCCAACCACGGCATCCACTTCCGGGTGCTGACCAAGATGCTGCGGCTGTCGGGCGGCGATCACCTGCATACCGGCACCGTGGTCGGCAAGCTGGAAGGCGACCGCGCCTCGACGCTGGGTTGGATCGACCTGTTGCGCGAGCGCACCATCAAGGAAGACCGCTCGCGCGGCATCTTCTTCGACCAGGACTGGGGCGCCATGCCGGGCGCCTTCGCGGTGGCATCGGGCGGCATCCACGTCTGGCACATGCCGGCCCTGGTCAACATCTTCGGCGACAACGCCGTGCTGCAGTTCGGCGGCGGCACGCTCGGCCATCCCTGGGGCAACGCCGCGGGCGCGGCGGCCAACCGGGTCGCGCTGGAAGCCTGCGTCGAGGCCCGCAACCAGGGCCGCGAGCTGGAGACCGAAGGCAAGGAGATCCTGACGGCCGCTGCCGCTTCCAGCCCCGAGTTGAAGATGGCCATGGAGACCTGGAAGGAAATCAAGTTCGAGTTCGACACCGTCGACAAGCTCGACGTGGCCCACAAGTAAGCCTCGAACTCAGATAGACAAAGGAAGATCAAATGAGCGACATGCAGGACTATCCATCGAGCCTCGGCGACGTTTCCAGCCGCAAGTTCGAGACCTTCTCGTACCTGCCGGAAATGGACGCCGCCGGCATCCGCAAGCAAGTCGAGTACATCGTCTCCAAGGGCTGGAACCCGGCCATCGAGCATACCGAGCCGGAAAACGCCTTCGGCCACTACTGGTACATGTGGAAGCTGCCGATGTTCGGCGAGGCCGACGTCGACCGCATCCTCTCGGAGGCCGACGCCTGCCACAAGGCGCACCCGGCGAACCACGTGCGCCTGGTCGGCTATGACAACTACGCGCAATCGAAGGGCGCGGAGATGGTCGTCTACCGGGGCAAGCCGGTCTGAGACAGCATCCATCCTTCGACTGCGGCCTGCGGCCGCGCTCAGGATGAGGCCGGGCGCAAACGGACATCCTCATCCTGAGCCGGCGCGAAGCGCTGTGTCGAAGGATGAAACCGCAAGAGACCGAAAAACCTCATCCTGAGCCGGCGCCAAGCGCCGTGTCGAAGGATGAAACCGCAAGAGACCGAAAAACCTCATCCTGAGCCGGCGCGAAGCGCCGTGTCGAAGGATTGGCAAGTGACGGACGATGACAATGAACGCCCCCGATACCGCCGAACAATACCGCGTCGCCACCGAGCCCTTCTACCGCAGCGTCGCCGACGAGGTGGCGCTCTACGAGGCCGCCTATGCGCGCCGCATGCCGGTGATGCTGAAGGGCCCAACCGGCTGCGGCAAATCGCGCTTCGTCGAATACATGGCCTGGAAGCTGGGCCGGCCCTTGATCACGGTCGCCTGCAACGAGGACATGACCGCGTCGGACCTGATCGGGCGGTTCCTCTTGGATAAGGACGGCACCAAGTGGCAGGATGGCCCCTTGACCACGGCGGCGCGCATCGGTGCGATTTGTTACCTGGACGAGGTGGTGGAAGCGCGCCAGGACACCACCGTCGTCATCCACCCCTTGACCGATCACCGCCGGGTGCTGCCGCTCGACAAAAAAGGCGAGCTGATCCAGGCGCACCCCGACTTCCAGTTGGTGATCTCCTACAACCCCGGCTACCAGAGCCTGATGAAGGACCTGAAGCCGTCGACCAAGCAGCGTTTCGGCGCCATGGACTTCGATTACCCCGGCGCCGACATCGAGGCCGACATCGTCGCCACCGAGTCCGGCGTCGATCCCGAGACCGCCATGAAACTGGTGCAGATCGCGCAGCGCACCCGCAACCTCAAGGGCCACGGCCTGGACGAGGGGATTTCGACGCGGCTTCTGGTCTACGCCGGGCAGATGATCGCCGAGGGCGTCGAGCCGGTGGCCGCCTGCCGCATGACCCTGGTGACGCCGCTCACCGACGATCCCGACATGCTGGAAACCCTGTTGGCGGCGGTCGAGACCTTCTTCGTCGCCTGAGCGGGGAAGGGGGCGTTCAATGACGATCGACCTCGAGGACTTCAAGGCCTGCTTCAAGGGCGCGTCCGCCGACAACCTCGCGGCGCTGGAGAGCACCTTCCACGAGGCGGCGCGGGTGATGTCGCCCGCCGGCTTGCGCGAATACACGGACGGCGCCAGGGGGCTCTGCCAGTTGGGGCGCGGCCACGACCTGGTGCTGAGCTACCTGGAGAACACCCCCGCCGTGGTGCAGGAATGCGGCGAGGACGTGCTGCGTGACTGCCTGGAAGCGGCGCTGAAGCTTTCCTCGATGACGTCGGGCGAGGTCATCGCGCTGTTGTTCTCGAGCCTGCCGTCGGCATCCAGGCGCTTGGGCGACCCGGAACTGCTGCGCGGTTATCTGGCGCTGATCCACCAGCTTTCGGCCAAGGCGTCAAGAGGGCTGCGGCCGATGCTCGGCAATATCGACGAGCTTTTGTCCAAACTCACACTCTCAGGCCTCCGGCGCTGGGCCAATTTCGGCGCCGAGGCCTACAAGCGCGACCTGCCGAACCTGGTCAAATACTTCGGCCTGGAAACCGCCGACAGCCGCAAGGTCTTGCAACAAGAGCGGCGTGGCACGCTGTTCGTCGATACGCAGCGGAAGCTCAACTTCTACCTGCGTGCGCTCTGGGGCCGCGATTTCTTCCTGCGCCCCGCCGCCGCCGACGGCCAAGGCTTCAAGCCCTACCTGGAGCACCGCGTCATGCACCTGCCGGACGCCGTCGACGGCGTCGGCGATGTGTCGGGGCTGGAGCTCTACCGCGCCCAGGCGGCGCACCTGGCGGCGCACATGATCTACACGTCGGAGCCCTTGTCGGCCGAGCAGTTGAGCCCGGCGCAGATGTTCTTCATCGCGCTCATCGAGGACGCGCGGATCGAATACCTGGCGGCGAGGGATTTCCCCGGCCTCGGCAAGCTCTGGGGGCGCTTGCTGGCGCTGCGCCCGGACGCCCCGCCCGAACACCCGACCATGACCGTGCTGGAAGCCCTGGCGCAGCGGCTGAACGACGCGTCTGTCCCCACCGGCGACGCCGAGGTCGATGCCCTGGCCGACGAGTTCCACGCCGGCATCGACGCGAACGCCCGGCGCAACCGCTTCGCCTGGGACCTGGGCATGGAACTGTTCCATGTCTTCGCCCGGCGCCGCGACGTGCCGAGCCTGCGCATCCTCGAGACGCTGCGCGTGCCCTACCGCGACGACAACCGTTTCTGCTGGGCCTTCGACGGCTTCGACTGGGGCGCGGGCGATATCGAATACGTGCCGGCGAGCCAGCGCCAGGTGCGCAAGTACGTGTCGGTGATGGAGATGGCCAACGAGGTCGACTGCGAACTGGCCGGCGACGATGCCCAGGAGGTCTGGGTCTGCGCCGACAATTTCATGCCCTACGAGGACGCCGGCGAGGCGACGGAAAGCTTCAATGACATGTGGGGCAAGGAGCCGGTCTCCGACCCCTATCACTATCAGGAATGGGACTACCAGGTGCAGCTCTACCGGCCGGACTGGGCGACGGTTTATGAACGCCGCGCCGCCAAGGGCGATCCCGAAACCGTGCAGCGCATCCTGCTCGACCACAAGCCCGTCACCCATCGGATCAAGCGGATCATCGACCTCCTGAGCCCGCAAGGCGTGCAGCGGGTTCGGAACATGGAGGACGGCGACGAAATCGACCTCAACGCCGCCATCGACGCCATGGTGGCGATCCGCATGGGCGAGCAACCGTCCTCGCGCATCACCATGCGCAATGTCATCAACACCCGCGACCTGGCGGTCACCGTGCTGCTGGACCTCTCCGAATCCACCAACGAGACGATGGCGGGCTCGGAGAAGACGGTGCTGGAGCTCACCCGCGAGGCCGCCGCCCTGGTGGCGACGGCCATCAACGGGGTCGGCGACCCGTTCGCCATCCACGGCTTCGCCTCCGACGGGCGGCACGACGTGCACTACTATCGCTTCAAGGATTTCCGCCAGGCCTTCGACGACGAGGCCAAGGCGCGGCTCGACGGCATGAAGGGCGGGCTCTCGACGCGCATGGGCGCGGCCATGCGCCACGCCGGCCGGCATCTGCTGCGCCAGCCCGAGCGGCGTAAATTGCTCTTGCTGGTCACAGACGGCGCGCCCGCAGACATCGACGAGCGCGACCCGCAGCATCTCCGCCACGACGCCAAGAAGGCGGTGGAGGAGCTCTATGCCCAAGGCGTGCTCAGCTACTGCCTGACGCTCGACGCCAACGCGGATACCTACGTGAAGCGCATCTTCGGCGCCAACAACTACACCGTCGTCGATCATGTTGACCGATTGCCGGAAAAGCTCCCATCCTTGTTCGCCAGTCTGACCAGTTAGGAAAGGGCGGGGGCATGGAACCGAAGCGCTACGTCGGCATCGACAAGGACATCAACGGCGGCATGACCGATACCGGCAAGATCATCCGCGACGCCTGGGTGTTCGGCCTGATCGCGGAAACGGAGACCTGCGAGGGCTGGCTCGCCGACGGCATCGAGGAGCTGTGGCGCCGGGTCGACGCCGAATGGGAGAAGTACGGCTTTCTCGTCGGCAACCTGCCGGACGATCTCCGCGAACGGTTCATGCGCATCCACGCGCAAGCCCTGGACCGCGCCAAGGCCGCCGGCTGGGACGCGGAAGACGAACTGGCGGGCGACGCCTAGCCGGCGCATGACGGCGCCGCCCTATACCCGTCACCAAGAAGTCCCGCCGCTCTCGGCCTGGCCGGCGAGCGTCGACGCGGCGCTGTTCCACACCGTCTACCGCGCCCTGAAACGGTCGCCTGAGGCGATCCGCCTTGAGCTGCCCGGGCTCAAGACGCTCGACCTGATCTTGCAATCAGAGGCCTGGATCGTCGTCGACCGCGCCTACAACGACCTGCCGGTGGCCGCCTGGAGCGAATTCCGGGCGGGCGAGCGCGAAGGGCTGCACGAGCCGGTTCCGTGCGAACTGCGCTACTTCCATGGCTACGCCGGCATGATCGTCAAACGCGTGCTCGACGCCGTCGACGAGCTGTTGAACCCGCGCTCGCCGGACGGCGAAGCGAGCCGCCAGGTGATCGCGTTTCCGCTCGACGAATAGCGCCGAAAGCCCTGAACGGCCTTGGTTCTTGACGCCCGGCGAGGGAGGGTCTACTAAGTCGCGCTTTCCCGGTGGTGGCTGTAGCTCAGTTGGTTAGAGCGCCTGGTTGTGGTCCAGGAGGTCGGGGGTTCAAATCCCCTCAGCCACCCCAATCCCCCCCCCGGTTCCGGTTCTCACCGCAGGTGAGCAATTTCTCAGACAAGTGAGAAACCTCAAGCCCCGTCCGCTATTCCTTCCCACGGCGGACCCCCATCGGCACGGTCCGGATGTTTCGCCGAGTGCCAGAAGCAGACATCTGAGCAATCGATCGCAACTCCGAGGAAGGGCGCACCTTCCTTGCCGCCTGCTTGAACTCGAATGAAATTCGGAAGGTCAAAGGAAGAACCTTGGCGATCCGAGGTTATGATTTTTGGCGACCGGATGCGTCGAGCTTCTCATCTTCACCCGCAAGCAGAGCTTCCGAGCCGGTTACGACGTCCAGAAGTTCCGTTGTTACGGCATCTTGGCGCAATTGGTGTTCGGCACGTGTGAGATCCTCCAACTTGCGGTCGATATTGTCATGCGCGGCGCTCATGGCCGCCAGTCGCGCCGCATTCTCTGCAGCCAGGCTCTCCAAGGTGATGTGCGCAAGTTCGGCAAAAAAATACTCTTCGATCAGCTTTTCCAGTAGTCGTTCGATGCCGAGATTATGCAACGGCGGGATGTTTTGTGAGGAAATTTCGAACCGGTCCAAGTCCAACGGAAGCAACGTCTGGCGCTCGATTTCCCAGCGGCCCCCGGTCTCGAACCGGGCGTGCACCGTCTCCAGGCGCGTCAAATCGCCGGTTTCGAACCGCTTATAGAGTTCGCCCGCAATCCGCCGGGCCGTGACCGCAACGCCTTCCCGGTAGGATGTCATGGGAAGCGACCAATGGACCTGTGCGCCGCGTTCCTTCGCCAGGCTGATTCCCCGCCGCCCGATGACCAACAGTTGATCGTTCTCTGTCAGGCGGCGTCTCGCGTTCTTGAGCAGGATTTCGTTGAAGGCACCGACGAAACCGTGTTCTGCGCAAAACACCATGACGCCGCGCGGTCCGGTCGGTGCCGTTTCCCGGCGGCCGATCGACGTGGCGCCGTCACGTGCGATGACCGTTGCCGCCGCTAAGCCGCTGCCGATGACCTGGGCGTATTCCCGTGCTCCGACGAGCGCAGCCGTCGCTTGTTGCATGCGAACGGCGGCAAGCGACCGCATTGCACCGACCACCTCGAATAGGTCGCCGAGGCTTTTGATTCGCGAACGCAAGGCGGGAAGGGTGCTCACGCGGCCGTTCTCCCGTCGCCACCGGTCCTCATAGTTTCACCGCCTCGGCAAGTGACCGCAGATGATCGATCAGTGTCTTACGATCGGCTTCGTCAATATCGCCGTTTCCCTCAATGCGCAGGACGAGATCCCGGCAATTGGTTTCGATACAGCCCGCCAGCCCCTCCTTGAACCGTTCGACGGCATCCAGCGGCAGCGGATCGAGGATGTGCTCCTCGATGGCCGTCAGCAGCGCCACCTGCTCGGCCGATCCCAGCGGCCGGAAACGTGGCTGAATCAAGGCCGAGCGGACCCGGTGGCCATGCTCGACCAGGGCCTGGGTGCGTTCGTCCACCATCGCGCCGAAACGGGTGAAGACCTCGAGCTCCAGGAACTGCATGTAGTCGAGCTTGAGACTTTCCGCGAGCCGCTTGATGGCCGGCGGCTGGGTCTTGCCGCCGACGCGGGAAACGCTCTTGCCGACGTTGATTGCCGGCTTCTGGCCGAGATAGAACAATTTCGGATCGAGATAGATCTGGCCGTCGGTAATGGAGATCAGGTTGGTGGGGATATAGGCGGCGATGTTGCCTTCCTGGGTCTCGGCGATGGGCAGCGCCGTCAGCGATCCGCCGCCGCCCGCCGCCGACAGCCGGGCGGCCCGTTCCAGCAAGCGCGAATGGATATAAAAGATGTCGCCTGGATAGGCCTCGCGTCCGGGCGGATGGCGCAACAGCAGGGATATCTCGCGGTAGATCGCCGCGTGTTTGGTCAGGTCGTCGATGACCAGCAGCGCGTCGCGGCCGATATCGCGGAAATATTCGGCGATGGTGCAGGCGGCGTAGGGCGCCAGCCATTGCAGGCCGGGCGGGCTATCCGCCTCGCCGACGACGAACACGCAATTCTGCAGATTGCCATAGGCGCGCACGGCATCGATGACTTGGTTGACGCTCGATGCCTTCTGCCCGACGGCGGCGTAAACGCAGATCACGTCGGTGGCGCGCTGGTTGATGATGGTGTCGACGGCAAGCGCCGTCTTCCCGGTTTTGCGGTCGCCGATGATCAATTCGCGCTGTCCCCGGCCCAGGGGGATCATGGAATCAATGGCCAGAATACCGGTCTGCATCGGGGTCTGCACGAGATCACGATCGACGATACCCGGCGCGGCGCGCTCCGTCGGGTCGCGACGGGTCGCAGCCACGGCGGGGCCGTCATCGAGAGGGCTGCCGAGCGGGTCGACGACACGCCCGAGCAGACCGGGACCCACCGGCACGCGAACCACCTCGTTGGTGCCATGAACCGTCTGGCCGGCCGTCACCGATTCCGGGTTGGCGAGGAGAACACAGCCGATCACACCGGGACGCAGGTTGACCGCCATGCCGAATGCACCGCCACCGAAATCCAGCAATTCGTCCAGGCGCGCGCCCGGCAGGCCGGACAGGATCGCGATGCCGTCGCCCACCCGTTCGACCACGCCCATGTGCTCCACCTTGACGCCGACCGTCCGACCCCGGGTCGCGCTCAGTGCCGCGGTGAGCCAGGCATCAAGATCGTCGTGGATTTTATTCACCGGCGCTCTCTTCGCTGGGGCCATCGGCTTTCCGCGCGTCGGCGGCCATCACGAGCCCTTGGGCGCCGTTCAGGAAGTCGCGCCAACTCAGGCGCATCACCGCGGCCGGAAAGGCGACCTCGGCGCCGGCAATCAATTCATTGTCGATTTCAAAAGTGGCCGCAATCGCTTCCCCCAATGCGTTTCGCAATCGCGTTTCGAGCCTTGCTTGCGTTTCCTTGTCCAGCGCATGGGCGGCGGTGACGCAGACCCCCCAGCCACCGGCGCCGCCGACACCAAGCGACGCCTTTTCCTCAGCTGACATGATCTCGAGTTGGTTCAATACCGTATCGGCGAACTCCGCCGTGACCGCGGCGCTACGCGACCCCTCCAGGGTCGCCGCCGCCATTTCCGCCGCCAAGGCGGCGGCCTGGACTTTTATGTTCTCGGTCGCATCGCTTCGCTCGGCTTCGATTTTCCGCCGGGCCAATTCGACGATTTCCTCGGCTTCCTTTTTGGCCCGGTCGACCGCCCCCGTTCGCTCTTTTTCAATCTGGTTACGCGCCTCTTGGACCATCTTACGGCGTTCCGCCGCCAAGGCCTCAATCCGTGATTGCAGGTCTTTTTCAGTCGCCTCGGCTTCCCGTTTCGCGGTTTCCGCCGATTGAAAAGCAGTTTCGACTTCCTGGCGGCGGCTTTCGATTACGCGCATGACCGGTTTAAACAGAAACCGCTGCAGCAACCAGACGAGGATCAGAAAGTTGATCGCCTGGAAAATCACCGTCCACCAGTCGATATGCATTGGACACTTGCCTCGCTACTGGACGAACGGATTGGCGTAAAGAAGCAGAAGCGAAATCACCAGACAGTAGATTGCCATCGTCTCGATCATCGCCAAGCCGACAAACAACGTTCGCGCCAGCGTGCCGGCGGATTCCGGTTGCCTGGCGATCGCATCCATCGCGGCGGCGACCGCACGGCCCTCCGCAAGGGCCGGTCCGATGGCACCGAACGACACCGCGATTGCGGCGCCGAGTAGGCTTAGCATTTCGATTGTCATGACACCTCCAGCTTGTCGTAGCCCCTCATGGGGTCAATGTCCCTTTACGGCTCCAATCGCCGCACCGATAAAGATAATGGCCAGGACGGAAAAGATGTACGCCTGCACCAGAGCCACCAGCAGGCCAAGTGCCATGATCGGCAATGGCACGAACAGGCCGGCCAGCGCAACGACCACCGCCAGAACCAACTCATGGCTCATGATGTTGCCGAACAACCTGACCATCAGCGAAACGGTTCGGGTCAACTCGGACAGCAAATTCAAAGGTAGCAGAATTGGCGTCGGCTTGAGGTAAGTGGCCAGATGGTCTTTCCATCCAATCTGGCGCACACCGAAATAATGGACGGAAGCGAACACCACCAATGCCAGCGCACCGGTCGTCTCGATGCGGGCTGTCGGTGCATTGAACAATGGGATTTGCGCCGATGTGTTGGCGACGACAAGGAAGATAAAGAGCGTGCCGGCAAGCGGAAGGTAGGGTGCGGGGTCGCGGTTCAGTGCATCGCGAATCTGCCCGGCGATCCCACACACGAGCACCTCGACGGCCGCTTGGCGTTTTTCCGGATGCACGGCGAGGTTTCGGGTCGCCAGCCATGCGCCCACGGTCAGAACCGCCATGATCGCCCAGGTCGAGACGACGGCGACGCTGATCGGGACGGGCCCGATCCAAAAGGCGACATGCGGGCCGAGGGGTGCCGTTTCGATCATGGCGATGAGGCCAGTTTGTCGGCTTCGCGTTTCCGGCTGACCAGGCGGGCCGCCAGAAATCCGCCGAAGCAGGCCAGCAAGGCGACCGCGCCCTGGGTGGCAACCCCCCAAAACACCGCCACGGCGCCGACCACCCTGGCAGCGTGCCAGCCGGCGCCGCTCACCCAGGTTCCGCCGCCAAGGCTCGCCTTGAGGCCGATGGCGAGGAGGCGGAAATAGGCCAACCCGCCGATAAAGCCGAGGGCCAGATAGGGGATGATCGTCAGGCTCAGTTCAACGGTCGTGTTCAAGCGCTCTCCTCCCCAGCCTCAATCCAGCTTTTTCCATGCCATGCAGCAACCGGCGACCAGGCCCGCGACCAACAACCCGGCCGTCCACAGGATACCGCTGCCCATGAGCGAATCGAGCCAGCGGCCGGCAAAGACGCCGAGCACCGTCGGCAGCACGATCATCCAGCCCAGGCTCCGCATCATCGCAAGGGTTTGCGCGAAAGACCACTCTCCTTCCTGCTGCCATTTTTCGCGCCGGTCCTTGTAGCGTTGCACGGCGCGGCGAAGTTCCTCGCCTTCGTCGGGCGGATTGTGATCGGCTTCATGCGGCGATGGCTCGGCGGTCATGGCGATCCATTCGACGTCGGGCCACGGCCGACGCTGGCCGGACGCGTACTGCCCGGCTGCAGGTATTGCCGAACCCTATGGATGGCGGCCATCTGAAGCCTGGTTTCGGCAAGCCGCGCCTGGCGTTCCTTGTCCTCCTGCTCGCGGTATGCGGCAACGACGTTGCGTTCCAGGGCTTCCAGATCATCGCCCAGCACTGCATCGCGGCTCGCGACCTGCACCAGTTGCCCATCGAGCACCGTGAGCACGCCGCCGCGAAGCGCGACATGTCCCTCGGTGCCGGAAGCATCGCGCCAACTCAGGACCGAAGCGGTAAGGACGGTGACGAAATCCGCATGCCCGCCCAGGATTCCGAAGGCGCCGGTTTCGTCCTCCGCCCGGACATGGACAATATCGTCCGCATCCATGATCACCGTCGTCGGCGTGGTCACCAGCAGTCTCACGGCTCTTCCCCGCCTGTGTCGGGTTCCGCGGCGGCCCCGTTTTGCTGACTGGCGTCGGCTTCTTTCCGCCGTGCCTCCTCAAAGTCGCCGACCATGTACAGCGAGCTCTCGGCCCAGGAATCGGCTTCCCCGTCGAGAATGGCCCGGCAGCCGGCAATCGTATCGGCCAGCGCAACCGACCGCCCGGACCGACCGACGAAACTTTCGGTCACCAGGAACGGCTGGGTGAAAAAACGCAGCAACCGCCGGCCGCGCCGTACGACGGTTCGGTCCGCCTCGCTCAACTCCTCCATGCCGAGCAGCGAAATGATTTCCTGGAGATCGCGGTAGTGGGCAATCGTCCGCCGGACGTCCTGGGCCAATTCGTAGTGGGTTTCGCCGACGACGCGCGGGTCCAGAAGCGAAGAGACCGAACCGAGCGGGTCGATCGCCGGATAGAGTCCTTCCGACGCCATCTCCCGTGACAGCACGATCGACGAGTCGAGGTGGCTGAAGGTCTCGGCGACGGACGGATCGGTAAAGTCGTCGGCCGGCACATAGACGGCCTCGATGGCGGTAATCGCGGCACCGGTCACGGACGCGATGCGCTCCTGCATGGAGGCGATCTCGCTGGCCAGCGTCGGTTGATAGCCGACCCGCGACGGCAGCCTGCCGAGCAATCCGGAAACCTCGCCGCCGGCCTGCACGAAGCGAAACACGTTGTCGATGAGCAAGAGGACGTTCTCGCCGCAGGTATCGCGGAAATACTCGGCGATCGTCAGGCCGGACAGGCCGACCCGCCAGCGCGCCCCGGGCGGCTCGTTCATTTGCCCAAAAACCAGGGCGGTTCGTTCCAGCACCCCGCTGTGTTTTAGTTCGAGCAGCAGTTCGTGCCCCTCGCGCGAGCGTTCGCCGACGCCGGCGAATACCGATATCCCGGAATAACTCTCCACGGTGGTCCGGATCAGCTCCATGATCAGAACCGTTTTCCCGACCCCCGCGCCGCCGAACATGGCGGCCTTTCCGCCCTTCGCCAACGGGGCCAGCAGGTCGATGACCTTGATCCCCGTCTGAAAAATCTCATTGGCCAGGCCCTGTGCACTGAGTGCCGGGGCGTCGCGGTGGATCGACATTCGCGGCACGTCTTCAGGGAAATCGCCCAACCGGTCGATGGGCTGGCCGATGACGTCGATAAGCCGGCCGAGGACGGCCTCGCCGACGGGCACCTTGATCGGCCCGCCGCTGGAGACGACCAGGACGCCCCTGGCCAGCCCCGACGTATTTTGCATGGCAACCGCGCGGACCGTATGAGCGTCCACGTGGGCCTGGACCTCCAGGACAAGCCGGTAAGAGCCGTCCCATTGCACGTCCAGCGCGGTGTTGATTGGCGGCAGGCTGTCCGTTTGCGGAAAAAATACATCGACCACGGAGCCCATCACGCCGACAACCCGCCCGGTGGGCCGCGTTTCGGCCTCAGAGGCATGGCGTCGTATATCGCGCGAAGCGGCAATTGAAGTCGACATGACAGGTCAGGCCCACCTTATGCACCTGTAGATAACAGCCTAGCCCGGCCCCCGCACAAGCGTCAATTTTCGACTGGGTCCCGCACGCACTTGCGGTATCGCCTGAACCGGCCCGCCGATGCCGGGGTTTCCCTAATTCCCGGCGCGTCCGCGCACCGCTACAATGGGCGCGAACGGGGAGGGATTGCGCATGATTTTCGGGTTGCTGAGGGCATTGGCGGTTCTGGCCGTCCTGGCGCTGCTGGTGCCGCGGGTGGCGGCGGCGCAGTCGGTGCCCGGCGAGAACAGGAGCCAGGTCGAACGCCTCAACGCCTTCGCCGATGACCTGTTGGCGGTTGTCGCCGGCTGGAAGGCATCCGAGCAGGTGGAGACATCGTCACGCTCAGGCGGCTATGCCCGGATGCCCGGCTATTTCCTCGAAGAGACCTTCAAGGACGCCGCGTCGGGACGCGTGCTGGCCCGGGTACGCTGGGTCGCCGAGGATCCGGAGAAGGCACACATGATCGAGGTCTACCGGCACGACGGCGACGGCAATCTCGTCGCCGACTATTACGCCTCCTACCTTGTCGATCATCGCAACGCGCCCATGCACGCGCTGGTCAACCTGCATGCATCGGAAGGCGAGCTTCGCGCCTTCCGGCAATACGACATCTTCGGCGAGCTCTTGTTCGAGCGCTGCCAGGGCCGGTTCGGCGGCGAGGCGGTGGATCTCAGCATCGACGCCTTCGACCCGGAGTTCTCAAAAGGCAGCCTGCCGGAAGGCCTCTACGCGGCCTGTTTCGCCGCGCTGCCCGACGCACCGGGCGTCTTCGCGCTGCCATCGGCGCAGTTCCGCGAAACGGGCGCTCAGTAGCAGCCGACGTTCCAGGTCGAGCGGTCGAAATAATAGGTTGTGTAGGCGCCGGTGAAGGCGGCGCGGGCGTTTTCGGCCAGCGCCAGGGCGCGCTCCGGCCCCATCGCGGCAACAAAGGCGATAACGAGCAGGGCGGCGGCGGCCAGCAGGGTCCGGGTTGCGCTCATGACGGGCAATTATAGACACAAGCCCCGGAATATGCAGTACAATCGCCGCCACGTCGAAACCCGCCACCGAAAAAAGGGCTGAAGCAATGACCGTCGACCAGCGCCGTTTCGATCGCCTCGACCTCTCCCGCCTCGCCTTCGCGCGCGAGGGCGACCAGGCCCACGGCGGCGTGCTGCGCGACATCTCCCTCGAAGGCGCTTTCATTGAATTCCGCTATCCGCTCGGCCGGGTCGAACACCAGTTCAAGCAAGGCGACGCCATCGAATTGCTGCTTGATGACGAAACCCTGCTGACCGGCATCGCCATCAGGATCGAGACGGAAGGTATCGCGCTCCAATTCGCCGCCGACGACAGCGGCCAGCGGCAGGTGCTCGAAGCGCTGATGGCGGCCGAAGCCTAACCCTATCCGAGAATGGAACTTTCGCTCCCCACGGCCATTATCAACGCCGCCATCGGCAATGCGGTACTGGCGTCGCTGCTGACCTACCTGCGGCTGCGCCCCGGCATGCCGGCGGGGCTGGGCTGGTGGGCGGCGGGGTTTTGGCTGCACACCTTGCGCTATGCCGGATTCATGGCCCAGCCGGTGCTCGGCACCTCGGCCGGCCTGATCATGGCCGACAGCCTGCACGGCATGGCCGCCGTGTTTCTGCTGGCGGGAACCGTGGAGTTCACCGGCCGCGACTGGCACCGGGGCTGGGTTTGGGCGGCTTCGGCGACGGTCGTGGCCTTCGTCGCCGGCGCTGTCCTGAGCGACGCGGGTTTCCTGGTCCGTACGATCCCGCAATATACGCTTTCAGGTCTCGCCAACCTGGCCGCCGGCATTCTGCTGCTCCGCAACATGCCGGAAAAGTCGCGTTTCGGATACAAGCTGGCGGCTGCCAGCCTGATCGTCTGGGGCCTGCACAAGTTCGATTACCCGATTTTGCGGCCGGTGGAATGGTTCGCGCCCTACGGCTTCATGCTGGCTTATGTGCTGTCGCTGACACTGGCGCTCGGACTTGTCATGATGGCGCAGACGGCACTGGCCGCAGCCGTGGAGCGCGAGGCGATGCAACGCCGGCGCGCGCAGGAATCCTACCGGCAACTGATCGAGCACGCGGAAATCGCCATCTGGGACGAAAACCTCACCGGTCTCAAGGACACCTTCGATAGGTTGCGCAGCGAGGGTGTCACGGACCTGCGCCAATACATGGAAACCCATCCGGAGCTCCTGGACGAAATCCGGCTCGGCGTCTGGGTCAACGACGTCAATCCGGCGGCGCTGCGCTTGTACAAGGCGAGCGACAAGAAAGACCTGATGTCGGCACTGGAGAAGATCTGGTGGGAGATGGACCGCCAGGGCCTGGTCGACGCGGTGGCCACGGTTTGGGAGGGAAAGCAGGCCTATCAAGGTACCGTCCGCCAGCACACGCTCGATGGCGAAATGCTGGAGGTGGTGATGTCCGTTCCCCGCCTGGGGCCCGAAAATTCCTGGGAAAACGTCCCGGTGACCATGCTCGACGTCACCGAGCTCAAAAACGCCGAGCGGGAATTGCGTCGGGCGAAGGACGAGGCCGAGACGGCCAACCGGGCGAAATCCGAGTTCCTGGCCTCCATGAGCCATGACCTGCGCACGCCGCTCAACGCGGTGCTCGGGTTCGCGCAAATGCTGCAGTTGGGAACCAGCGCGCCGCTCACCGAGGCCCAGCGCGCCCAGGTCGACCATATCATCGTCGGCGGCACCCACCTGATGGAATTGATTAACGATATCCTCGACCTGGCCAAGATCGAAGCCGAACAACTGGACCTGGTGATGGAGACCGTCGATGCCGCCGCCGTGGTCGCCGAGTGCATTTCCCTGAGCGCCCCCCTGGCCAGGGCCGAACAGGTCTCCATCGAAAACCGGTTCTCGGGTCGCGGCGAGGTCTGGCTGAATACCGATCCCGTGCGCTTCACCCAGGTGCTGCTCAACCTTTTGTCCAACGCGCTGAAGTACAACAAGGCCGGCGGCAACGTATCCGTGGACGGCGAGGTGCGCGCCAACGGCACGCTCCGCCTGGAAGTCAAGGACACCGGCATCGGCATCTCCGAGGCCGACCGGCCGCGCATCTTCCAGATGTTCCAGCGTTTCGGCACCAGCGCCACCCTGGCGCGCGAGGGTACCGGCATCGGCCTGTCGGTCAGCAAACTGCTTGTCGAACGCATGGGCGGCCGCATCGGCTTCGAGAGCGAAACCGGCGTCGGTTCGACGTTCTGGATCGAATTGCCGCTGGAGGCGGCGGAGGAGGGCGCGGCCCGGGAGAAAAACTAGATGTAGGAATCGAGATACCAGTGCATCTCGTCCTCGGTCAGGGGGAAACCGCCGTCGTCGGTCTCGTGCGCCATGTTCTTGGGCTGCACGCGGGCCACGCGGCGCTGGATCATCATCGCCGTTTCCATGGTGAAGCCGGCTCTCCAGACGATGGAGGCGACGGCCTTGCCGTTGTCGGACGCGAGCATTGCCTTGACGTTGTCGATCCTCATGTCGGCCAGGTGACGGAGCGCGTGCGGAACCAGTGCGATGTCGCCGTCCTCGATCGCCTTCTGGATGGCCTTTTCGGTGAGCTGGCCCTTCTTGTACATCTTCTCGGCCCGCTCGTCGGCCGGCAGCCGGTCGCCGTCGATATCGGGGATGTCGCCTGAATCGATACGCTGGCGGGCCCGGAAACGCAGTTCCTGTTCGACGTCGTCGGGCAGGTGGTGCTTCTTGATCAGCCGCTCCACCAGAGACGCGCTGACGAACGAGGCAATACGCCGCATGGTGGCGACCGACAGATTCGATCGGTCGACCATGGGCGCGTGCAGGTCCTTCACGTCCATGGCGGCCGTGCCGATGGCGGCCATGGTCTTTTCGCCGATCTCGGCGGAATAGTTCTTCAAAAGCGCGATCATCGCCGTCACCTCGCCGGTCTCGACGACCGCATCGGAAACCGGTTCGGTGATTTTCTTGCGTCGCGCCACGGCCTCGAGCGCACCGCCCTTGATGCCGCCGGCGATGATCTGGATCAGCTCCTGCTCGTTCAACAACGGCGAGAATTCCAGGATCGGCACCGACACCGATTCCTCGGCGTCGCGGGCCAGCCGCTCGACCATTTCCTTGGGCACGTAGTCGAGGTGCTTGGTTTCCTGGGCGATGATGGCGCGCACCTTGGGCAATTCGTCGCGGGCCAGGATTTCCAGGACCTCCATGGCCATCTCGGTGACCTTGTCGTTCTCGCGCTCCGAGAGCCCGGGGATCAGCTTGCCGATCTTGGTTGCCAGTTCGATACGGACGGCGGCGTTCTTGTCCTCGGCCAGGATGCGGTCGGCCTGCAGCGGCGTGCGCTCGTTGCTGGCGACGGCCTTCCTGACTTCCGGATGTTCGTCGGTGGCGAAATAATACAGGAACTCCGGTTCCAGGTCTTCGTACTCGGCCAGCTTCGCGCGTTCCTTGACCGAGCCCGAGGCGGCGATTTCACGCGCCTTTTCATAGGGCGGCGCCTGGCGCGCGCCTTCGCTTTTGGCCTTGCCGAAAAGCCAATTCAGCATTTCTTTCTTCGCCATGCGGCTCGTCCTCCCCCCGTGGCCGGACTTAGCGGTCCGCCTTGGAGCCGCCGTGGCAGGCGGGCGACGCCATCACGCTGCCGCCGCGCGCTTCCCATTCCGGCGGCGTGTGGGTCTGCATGGAAAGGGCATGCACCGGTCCGGCCAATTCGTCGGCAAGGATCGCGTTCACGGCCTGATGGCGCTGAACGCGGTTCTTGGCCTCGAACGCCGGCGAGACGACGATCACCTTGAAATGGGATTCGGAACCCGGCGGTACGTTATGCATGTGGCTTTCGTTGATGACTTCGAGGTGGGCCGGCGCGAGGCCGGTACGGATTTTGGTTTCGATGGATTCTTGTACGCTCAAAGGTTTTCTCCTGGCCGATCCCGGTCTTTGCCGGGGCAACTTCAATCGGACCCAGCAAATATAGTCACATTTTTCCCAATTGGCGACAGGCGGCGAGAGCCGAACCGATAGCTCAGTTTTCGGCCCTGTGTTCGCCGGTTTTCACGCGCCGGCGAAACTGCGCCGGCAGGGCGCCCTGGGTGGCGCTAAGGTCATCGCGGAGCGCCACCACTTCGCGCCGCACGGCGTCCAGGGTCTCGCGCGTTCCCTGGTCGATGTTCTGCAGTTCGTCGATGCGGCGTTCCAGGGTCTGAACGCGGGCTGTGGCGGCGCGGACCTCGTCGCGCATATCGCCGCGCAGCTTGCGCAACTCGGCGCGCAAGGCCTTGGCCAGTTCGCTGAACTGGTCCTCGGACTTCTTCATGGCCGCGCCGGCGAGCCACAGCGCGGCGAAAGCCACGCCCATCGCGAGTACACCGATGATTGTCGTCATGCCGCCGTTTTTCCCTCGCGGTTTGATGCGACCGGTTCGCACCACATTTTTCACCGCATCGGTTGGGAGATCAAGCCGTGCCGCTATCCTCTTGCCATTCCTGGCGAATTGGTGACCATTAGGACTGGGATAGAGGACCATCCGAGGGGAATCAGCGTGCCCGCTATCGAGGAATCGCGAAAAATCCGTGTCGCCGTGGTCGACAAGAACCCGCTGGTGCAGGCCGGGTTGAAACAGATCCTCGGCGAGGACGGCCGCTTCGAGGTGGTGTTCATCTGCGCCGACGCCGATACCTTCATCGACGCCCTCGACCAGACGCCGCCGGAACGCCAGCCGGACGTGGCGGTGATCGGTTGGGTGCTGTCCGACAGCAACGGCAAATACATCCTCGATCAATTGATGGGCCGGGAAGTGGCGCCGCGCGTCGTCGTCTATACCGGCGCCGAGGGCGAGGCCATCGCCCAGCAGGTCATGGCGCACGGCGGCGCCGGCTATGTGTCGAAAAGCGAGCGCCCCGAACACCTCGTCGCGACGGTCGGGGAAGTCGCAGCGGGGCGCATGGTTTTTCCCTACCTTGATGTTCGGCAAATTTACGACAACCCATTGACAAGCCTGACCCGCCGGGAGCTCGAGGTTCTGTCCGCGCTGGCCGCCGGGCGAACCAACAAGCAAATCGCCATCGACCAAGAAATTTCGCCTAATACGGTGAAATTCCACATTAAAAATCTTTACTCGAAGCTCGGCGTCGCCAACCGCGCGCAAGCCGTGGCGCTCTACCTGAAGTCCTGATATTTTCCTAAAATATACTGTAAATTAGGGTAGTTTTTTACCTACCCAAAAAATTTTTTACCCCCCTCCTTAGGGAGGTTCTGGTTTCCCCGGCCAACGCCTAGCCTCGCCGCAACAACATAATGATGAAATGGCGAGGCCGAATATGCGGCGCTTCCAAAGCTTGAGCGAATACCTGAAAGGCTGGGCCGGCGACGACGCCGAGCGCCGCCAGGCTGCCGGCGCCGTTGAGTGCATCGCCGGTGCCGGCCGTTCCGTCGCCGCGCTGGTTGCGCGCGGGCCGCTGGCCGGAGCGCTCGGCGCCCAGGCCGGTGCCGACAATGCCGACGGCGACGCGCAGAAGGAACTGGACGTGCGCGCCAACGACCTCCTGGTCGACTGCCTGAAAAAGGGACCGGTGGCGGTGATCGCGTCGGAGGAACTCGCCAAACCGCTGGTCAACGATCCGGCGTCGAAGATGGTCGTCGCCATCGACCCGCTCGACGGCTCTTCCAACATCGACACCAACGTCTCCGTCGGCACCATCTTCTCGGTGCTGGAAAGCGAAGCGCCGGGCAACCTGGACGCGCTGCTTCCCGGCACCCGCCAGCGCGCCGCCGGCTATATCATCTACGGGCCGCAGACGGCGCTGGTGATGACGCTCGGCGACGGCACCCATATCTTCACCCTCGATCCCGACAGCGGCGAATACAAGCTCACCGTCGAGAACGTCCGTATCCCCGAGGTCACGCGCGAGTTCGCCATCAACGCGTCGAACTTCCGCCACTGGGACGAACACATCCGCGCCTACGTCGACGACTGCCTGGACGGCGAGGAGGGGCCCCGCGGCGCCAGGTTCAACATGCGCTGGATCGCGTCGCTGGTGGCCGAATGCCACCGCATCCTGTCGCGCGGCGGCGTGTTCCTGTATCCCGGCGACCAGCGCCAGGGCTACGCCCGGGGCCGGTTGCGCCTGACCTACGAGGCCAACCCCATCGCCTGGCTGATCGAGCAGGCCGGCGGCGCCGCCTCCACCGGGCACGAGCGCATCCTCGACATCCGGCCCACCGACATCCACCAGCGCGTGCCGTTGATCTTCGGCTCCAGGGAAGAGGTCGCGCGCATCGACGGCTATTACGCCGACCTGCATTCGCTCGGCAGCCGCTCGCCGCTGTTCGGCCAACGCGGCCTGTTCCGGGCCTGAGACGGGAACGAGGACGAACACCCATGTCGCGCAAGCATCCCATCATCTCGGTCACCGGCTCGTCGGGCGCCGGCACCTCGTCGGTGAAACGCACCTTCGAGCAGATTTTCCGCCGCGAGGGGGTCAACGCCGCCTTCATCGAGGGCGACGCCTTCCACCGCCACGACCGCGCCGAAATGAAGGTCAAAATGGCCGAGGAAACGCAAAAGGCGAACAACCACTTCAGCCATTTCGGACCGGAAGCCAACCTGCTGGCGGAACTGGAAGCGGCGTTCAAGAGCTACGGCGAGACCGGGCAGGGCAAGACCCGTCACTACGTGCACGACGACGAGGAAGCCGAGCGCTTCGGCACGCCCCCCGGCACCTTCACCGACTGGGGCCCGTTCGAGGAGGGGTCCGACCTGCTGTTCTACGAGGGCCTGCACGGTGCCGTCGTCACGGAAACGGTCAACATCGCGCAATACGCGGACCTGAAAATCGGCGTCGTGCCGGTGATCAATCTGGAGTGGATCCAGAAGTTGCACCGCGACCGCGATGCGCGCGGCTACACCGCCGATGCGGTCACCGACACCATTCTCCGGCGCATGCCCGACTACGTGAACTACATCTGCCCGCAGTTCACCGAGACCGACGTCAATTTCCAGCGCGTGCCGACCGTCGACACCTCGAACCCGTTCATCGCCCGCGATATCCCGACGCCGGACGAATCGATGGTGGTGATCCGCTTCCGCAACCCGCGCGGCATCGATTTCTCCTACCTGGTGTCGATGATCTCCGGTAGCTTCATGTCGCGCGCCAATTCCATCGTCATTCCCGGCAACAAGCTCGATCTCGCCATGCAATTGATCCTCACGCCGATGATCATGCAGTTGATCGACCGCAAGCGCCGGGCGGAGTGAGGGTCATGGCCAGCAAATCCGCCCCCCTCAACATACCCGCGACTTCAGCCTCGCAGCGCTACGCCGCGACGATGACGGCCTACGCCGAGGCAACGAGCTCCCTGCTGGCTCGGCTTGACGGTTGTCCGTGTGGTGCTTCGGCACCATCCGGCGCCGTCAAGCCGGCTTCCGGCGGAGACGGCGCTCCGCCCGACCCGGTGAAAGGAATCTAAATCGGACTCCAAATCCCCGCCGCCAGAGGCTAAAACTCTCGGCGGCGGGGGCCTGGACATTGCCGCCCGCTCGGGCGAAAACCACGCATCCCTCAGCGCAACAACTTGGAGGCAGCATCAATGGGCGCATCCCACAAGGACATGGCCAACGCCATCCGTTTTCTCTCGGCGGATGCCGTACAAAAGGCGAATTCCGGCCATCCGGGGATGCCCATGGGCATGGCGGACGTGGCGACCGTGCTGTTCACCAAATTCCTCAAGTACGATGCCGCCCAGCCCGCCTGGGCCGACCGCGACCGTTTCGTGCTCAGTGCCGGCCACGGCTCGATGCTGCTCTATTCGCTGCTCTATCTCACCGGCTACGAGGGCATGACCCTCGACGAGGTGAAGAATTTCCGCCAGCTCGGCGCCAAGACCGCCGGTCACCCGGAATACGGCCACGCGCCGGGCATCGAGACCACGACCGGCCCCCTGGGCCAGGGCATCACCACCGCCGTCGGCATGGCGCTGGCCGAGCGCCTGATGAACCAGCGCTTCGGCGACGCCCTGGTCGATCACCATACCTACGTCGTCGCCGGTGACGGCTGCCTGATGGAAGGCATCAGCCACGAGGCGATTTCACTGGCCGGCCACATGCGGCTCGGCAAGCTGATCGTGCTGTTCGACGACAACTCCATCTGCATCGACGGCGCCACCGACATGACCGTCGGCGACGACCAATTGATGCGCTTCAAGGCATCCGGCTGGGACGTTACCGCCGTCGACGGCCATGACCCGGATGCCGTCGCCGCCGCGCTGGCGGCCGCCAAGGCCACCGATACGCCGTCGCTGATCGCCTGCAAGACGATCATCGGCCGTGGCGCGCCGAACAAGGAGGGCACCGCGTCGACCCACGGCGCGCCCTTGGGTGACGACGAGATTCAGTTGGCGCGCGAGAACATGGGCTGGCCGCACGGGCCGTTCGTGGTGCCCGACGATGTCCTGTCGGCCTGGCGCGAAGCCGGCGCCAAGGGTGCCGGCGCGCGCGGCGAATGGGAATCCAGGCTCGCGGCCGACGCGAACAAGGCCGAGTTCGAGCGCACGCTCACCGGACAGCTTCCGGCCGGCTGGAAGGACGCCGTCAACGCCCACAAGAAGCGCTGCTCGGAAGAACAAGTCGGCTGGGCCACCCGCAAGGCGTCGGGCGAGGCGCTCGCTGTGCTCACCGAGGCTTTGCCGGAGATGATCGGCGGTTCCGCCGACCTGACCGGATCGGTCAACACCAAGACGCCGAGCACCCAGCCGATTACGCCGACCGATTTTTCCGGGCGCTACATGCACTACGGCGTGCGCGAACACGCCATGGGCGCGGTGATGAACGGCATCGCGCTGCACGGCGGCTTCATCCCCTACGGCGGCACCTTCCTGGTGTTCGCCGACTACATGAAGGGCGCGATCCGGCTGTCGTCGCTGATGGGGCAACGGGTGGTCTACGTACTGACCCACGATTCCATCGGTCTCGGCGAGGACGGCCCCACCCACCAGCCGGTGGAGACCCTGGCGATGCTGCGCGCGCAGCCGAACTTCAAGGTTTTCCGCCCCTGTGACGCGGTCGAGGCCGCCGAATGCTGGGCGCTGGCGCTGGAGAACACGGATGGCCCGTCCGGCATGGTGCTGACCCGCCAGGGCGTGCCGTTGCAACGCGCCGACCATACCGACGACAACCTCTCGGCCAAGGGCGCCTACGTGCTGGCCGAGGCGGAATGCGGCGAACGCGCGGTGACGCTCATGGCCACCGGTTCCGAGGTGCAACTGGCGCAAGCCGCGCGCCAGACGCTGGAGGCCGAGGGCATCGCGACGGCGGTGGTTTCCGTTCCTTGCTGGGAACTGTTCGACGAACAGGACGATGCCTACCGCAAGAGCGTTCTGGGCGACAGCACCGTGCGCGTCGCGGTCGAAGCCGGCGTGCGCATGGGCTGGGACAAGTACGTGCGCCCGCATGGCGGTTTCGTCGGCATGACCGGTTTCGGTGCCTCGGCGCCCGCCGGGCAGCTCTACGAGCACTTCGGAATCACCGCCGAAAACGTCGTGCAAGCCGTGAAGGAACGGCTGTAAGATATTGGCTAACTAGGAAAACTCTGAACCCCAGGAGGACACAAAATGGCCTTGGTTTCGCTTCGGCAGCTTCTCGACCACGCCGCGGAAAACGACTACGGCATGCCGGCGTTCAACATCAACAACATGGAGCAGATGCTGGCGATCATGGCGGCGGCGAAGAAGACCGACAGCCCGGTGATCATGCAGGCGTCGCGCGGCGCGCGCAAATACGCCAACGACACGGTGCTGCGCCACCTGATCATCGCCGCCACGGAAATGTACCCCGATATCCCGGTCTGCATGCACCAGGACCACGGCAACAACGCCGCCACCTGCATGTCGGCCATCGCCAACGGTTTTTCGTCGGTGATGATGGACGGATCGCTGGAAGAAGACGCCAAGACGCCGGCGTCGTATGAGTACAACGTCCAGATCACCCGCGACGTCACCCACATGGCGCACCTGGTCGGCGTCTCGGTCGAGGGCGAACTGGGCTGCCTGGGCTCGCTGGAGACCGGCGAGGGCGACAAGGAAGACGGCCACGGCTTCGAGGGCAAGCTCGACCACTCCATGCTGGTCACCGACCCCGACGAGGCCGCCGATTTCGTCAAGAAGACCAAGTGCGACGCGCTCGCGGTGGCCATCGGCACCTCGCACGGCGCCTACAAGTTCACCCGCAAGCCGACCGGCGACATCCTGGCCATGGACGTGGTCAAGGCGATCCACGCCAAGCTGCCCGATACGCACCTGGTGATGCACGGCTCGTCGTCGGTGCCGCAGGACCTGCAGGACATCATCAACCAGTACGGCGGCGAGATGCCGCAGACCTACGGCGTGCCGGTCGAGGAAATCGAGATCGGCATCAAGAACGGCGTGCGCAAGGTCAATATCGACACCGACAACCGCATGGCCATCACCGGCGCCATCCGCAAGGTATTGGCCGAGAACAAGGCCGAGTTCGATCCGCGCTCCTACCTGAAGCCGGCCATCGCCGCCATGGAAGAGATCTGCATCGACCGCTTCGAGCGCTTCGGCTGCGCCGGCAACGCATCGAAGATCAAGCCGATCCCGCTGGCCGACATGGCGGCGCGCTACGCCGACGGCTCGCTCGATCCGACGGTCCACTAAGGCATACGGAGACAAAGTCATGGCCGGTGGCAACGATGTCAAGATCGCGCCTTCCATCCTGTCCGCCGATTTTTCCCGGTTGGGCGAAGAGGTGAGGGCGATCGACGCCGCCGGCTGCGACTATGTCCACATCGACGTCATGGACGGGCATTTCGTGCCCAACCTGACCTTCGGGCCGCCGGTGATCAAATGCATCCGGCCGCACACCGACAAGACCTTCGACGTGCACCTGATGATCAACCCGGCGCAGCCCTTCCTGCAAGACTACGCCGACGCCGGCGCCGACATCATCACCGTGCACGCCGAGGCCGACCCGCACCTGGACCGCTCTTTGCAGTTCATCCGCAGCCTGGGCAAGAAGGCGGGCGTATCGCTGAACCCGCACACGCCGGAAACGGTGATCGAATATGTCCTCGACAAGCTCGACCTGATTCTCGTCATGTCGGTCAACCCGGGGTTCGGCGGCCAGAGCTTCATCCCCGCGCAGCTCGAGAAAATCCGCCGCATCCGCCAAATGATCGGCGAGCGGCCCATCGAGCTCGAGGTCGACGGCGGCGTCAGCCCCGACACCATCGCCGACGTGGTCGAAGCCGGCGCCGACGTGCTGGTGGCGGGCAGTGCCGTGTTCAAAGGCGACGATTACGCCGCCACCATCGGCGCGCTCCGCTCGGCGGTTTCATAAGCTTTCCCTTTACTTTCAGCCCTGTTGGGTCCAAAAACGCGCCACTTGAGCAGGTTCAACGGGGATTTTTCTGGAAAAGTAAGGACTTGCGCCCGCTTTCATACTTTCAATTTTTATAAAGTGAGCGTATAACAGGCGTCCGCATTCAAGGCATTTCCCCTTGTTTTCAAGAGGTTCTTCATGGGGCTGAACGGGTTTTCCCCGAAAGCGATCACCCAGGGCATCGATCCCCGGGCCATGAAGACGGGCGTGCGCCGCGTGGTTCGCGCCGGTCGACAGCTCAATTTCTATTATTTCTGGGAAAAACGCTGGTTCTTCATCGCCGTGGCCATCGGCTTCGGCATGTTGCAACTGCCGCTGCCGGCCGATCTCTCGCGCGAGGGGATGATCGTGCTGACCATGTCGGTGGTCGCCACCATCCTGTTCGTCACCGAACCGGTGCCGCTGCCGACCGTGGCACTGATGATCGTCGTCGGCCAGGTGATCCTGTTGGGGCTCGAATCGACGCAGGTGGCGAAAAGCCTGATGACCGATTCCGTGCTGTTCATCATGGGCTCGCTGATGCTCGCGGTGGCGGTGGTGAAACAGAAGCTCGACAAGCGCATTGCCTGGCTGATCGTGCGTATTACCGGCACCAAGACTTCCTATATCTGTTTCGGCATTTCCGCCGTTTCCGGGCTGTTGGCGTCGTTCATCGGCGAGCACACGGTGGCGGCGATGATGCTGCCGGTCGGCATCACGCTGATCACGTTGACCTCCGACGACCCGAAAGCGGTGCGCAACCTGGCGGCGGTGCTGCTGTTCTCCATATCCTACGGCTGCTCGGTGGCCGGTATCGGCACGCCGTCCGGCGGCGCGCGCAACGCCATCATGATCGGCTACTGGAAGGAATTCTTCTACGACCCGACCGATCCCGAAACCCGCAAGTTCCTGATCGATTACGTGCACTGGATGGCCTACGCCTATCCACTGTTTCTGGTGCAGTTGCCGTTCGTCACCATGATCTTGCTGTTCACCTTCCGGCCCGAATACCGCAACCTGTCGCGCGCCATCGTCAAGCTGCGCGCCGAGGTCGACATGCAGGGCGGGCTCAAGCCCGGAGACTGGATCGCCATCCTGATCTTCTTCCTGGTACTGGCCGGCTGGATCACGGCGTCGGCCGATATCGGCATGGGCACGGTCGCCATCTTCGGCGCCATTGGTTTCCTGGTCGCCGGCCTGGTCAAATGGGAAGACATCAACTCCGGCGTCAACTGGGGCGTCGTCTTGCTCTACGCGGCGGCGATCTCGCTCGGCGTGCAGATGAAGGACACCGGTGCCGCGCACTGGGTGGCGGAACATTTCCTCGACGTCCTGAAACAGTTCGGCGCGGGCGAGGGGATCGGGCTCTGGGCCGCGGTCTCCGGCCTCACCACCTTCGTCACCAATACCATGTCCAACGGCGCCGCCGTCGCGGTGCTGGGGCCGATCGTCCTCAACCTCGCCACCGCCGCGCAGGAAAGCCCCATCGTCATCGGCTACATCACCGCCGTTTCGTCGGCCTTCGCCTACCTGACGGTGGTCGGCACGCCGGCCTGCACCATCGTCTATGCGTCGGGGTACCTGAAAACCACCGATTTCCTGAAGGTCGGTTGGAAGATGTGCGTCATGTCGATCATCGTGATGATCCTGGGCGCGTATTTCTACTGGCCTCTCCTGGGCACTTAAGGGTTATAATCATCTCGGGGTACGGCCAATCGGGTTACCGATGATGGCCTCGGGCTGCGGAGGAATCTCATTTGAACACGGACGACGACGGATACCGCCAGGAGTTGGAAGACCGGTTCGCCGAAAGAAGCGAACGGTTCCGCGTCCTGGTGTGCATCGACGGTTCCGACGAGAGCTACCTGGGTCTCAAGTACGCCAGCCGCATGGGCGCGCATCGCGCCGATTGCGACATCATTCTGCTCTATGTCCGTCCGACCGACCAGGGGCTGCATTCGGGCGGCCTGCAGGTCCGCGTGGCGCGCGAAAACATGCTCAGTTGGGGGCTCGAACTGCCCGGCATCCGCCGGCTCCGGAAAGGCCTGGAAACCCTCGTCGGCGAGGAAGAGCTGAAACAGGAATGGACGGCGGAAACCACCACCAGCACCGTCGAGGGCGATCCGCTCGGCGATAACAAGATCGAATACCGTCATCCGTCCGGACGCACCATCGTCCTCAAGCTGAAGGTCGCCTCGGATGCCGCCAGCGGCATTCTCGATCAGTACGAACTTGGGCCCTACAACCTGATCATTATCGGGTCCGGCAGGCGCGGCCGCAGCCGCCTGCGCGCCACGCTGACCCCGAGCGTGTCGGAAAAGGTCGCCTATCATGCACCCTGTTCGGTGTTATTGGTGCGCGACCTGGTGGCCGGGCAGGGGCATTTGGTCTGCGTCGACGGCTCGCAGTTTTCCAAGGATGTGGTCCGCCAGGAAGCCATGATCGCCCAACGCTTCCCCGATCCGAAGCTATCGGCGGTCTGCGTCGCCGAGGACGACGAAGGCATTCCCGAAGCGGAACGCATCGTTAACGAAATTCGGGATATGCTGAAAAGTGAACTGAACTTCGATCTCCGGGGGACCTACGTGCGCGTCGGTGATCCGGTGGAGCAGATCGTCGACGCCGGCAAGGATTATTCGGTCATCGTGCTGGGCGATTCGGGCAAGGGCACCATGAGCCGTATCCTGGGCGGCGGCGTCTCCACCGATGTCATGCGCCTGGCGCACAATTCGGTCATGATCATGCGCTGAGGCCGGCGGCCGCCTCGGCCGACCGGACGATTTGAAAATCTTGGGCGCGTGCCGCCGGCGCCCGAAAAAGGGATTCCGCCTTGCGCCGGCTGGTCATCGCACTCCCCATCGTCATCGCCGTGCTGGCACTGGTCATTGTCGCCGGACCGAAAGTCCTGCCGCAGACCAGCGTCAACAACATGGTGGCGTCGCTGATCGAGGATGTGCTGGACCATCCGGTTGCCATCGCAGGCGACGCGGACCTGGCATTGTTCCCGACCTTCCGCCTGCACGCCCAAGGGGTCAGCGCGCGGGTGGTGAAGGGCGGCGGCAAGGATACGCCGGCGCTGTTCGATATCGGCGAACTGACCGTCGAAATCGACGCCGTGTCGCTGTTGTACAATCGGGTCCGGATCAACCTTGTGCGGCTCGGCAATCCGGTCGTGCGCCTGCACGTGGATGCCGACGGCCAGACCAATTGGCAACCGCGCGACCCCGACACACCGGCGCCGAAGGTGCATCTCGACCGCGACTGGGGCTGGTGGAACGAATTCGACCTGGCCCAGGTGGAACTTGCCGGCGGCCGGCTTTTGGTGGTCGACCGCACCCGCAATTGGCGGCTGGAGGCGGAACGCATCGGGCTCAAGTCGTCGAAGCCGGTCAATACCACCTCGGGCCCCGGGTTCGCGCTCGCCGGCAGCGCCCGCATCAACGACGAACCCATGTCGCTGCGTATCGAGACCGGCGCCATCTCAAAGGCGCTGGCCGGCGGACGCATCCCGGTGGTCCTGGACATGCACGGCGCCATCGCCGGGTTCCGCTACCAGGGCAGCGCGGCGAAACGCCAGGTCGTCGTCAGCGAGGGCGCGATCACCCTGCAAGTCCCGGACTTCCCGCGTTTTCAACGCTGGCTCGGACACCGGCGAACGGGTCCCGGCGCCGGCGGCCGGGTCGCGGCCTCGGCCAGGCTCGACGTCAGCGGCGACCGCATGGCGCTGGCGGACATCGACCTCGACTGGCCCGGCGGCAACGGGCGCGGTGAGATCGCGGCCAGCCTGAAGTCCGACGGCACCCTTGCGGTCGACGGCGACATGCACATCGACACCCTGGACATCAGCGGCCTCGGCGGCGAGGCGGCGCTGGCCGGCGCCGCCGCCTTCCTGCCGGAAAAACTGGTCGGCCGGGTCAAGGTGGACTGGCGGAAGTTCGTGCGCGCCGGGCTCAACGCCGGCGCCGGCCGCGCGCTGATCAGCTTCACCACCGGTGCCGAACGCTGGGCGATCGACGCCGAATCGGATCAGATCTACGGCGGACGCGGCCGGGCGCGCATCCGTTGGGGCATGGCCGAGGGCATGGCATCGCTGAAGGCCGGCTTCAACCTCGCGCGGGTCGATGCCGGCGCCTTGCTCGCCGGTCTGGCCGGCAAAAGCCCGATCAGGGGAACCGCCAACCTGCGGTTCGACCTGTTCTCGGTCGGCGGCACTTCGCGCGAAATGCTGGCGGCGCTCGGCGGGGAAGGGGAATTCAACGTGGTCGGCGGCACGCTGCTCGATCCCGGCATCGTGCGGCGGCTCTCCGACGGGACCAAACCGATGCCGTTCTCGCAACTGCTCGGCAGCTTCCGCGTCGGGCAGGGGATCGCACGCACCGACGACCTGCTGTTGCGCACCGCCGGCATGAACCTGGTCGGCGCCGGCGAGGTCGACCTGGCCGAGGCCTACCTCAGCATCGAGCTCAGTTCCGTCGCCCGCCAGAGTGCGTCTTCGGACCGCCCGGCGATCCATCCGTTTCGCATCGAAGGGCCGATTTCGACGCTGACCACCCAGCAGCGCTGAAGATCAATAGACGAGTTCGCTTTCCTCGTCGTTTCCGGCGATGACGATTTCGCCCGAATCGGCCAGCGCCTTGGCCACCGAGACGATGGTCGCCTGCGCCTCGTCGACGTCCTTGAGGCGCACGGCGCCCATGGCCTCCATGTCCTCCTTCATCATCTTGCCGGCGCGCTCCGACATGTTGGCGAAGAACAGTTCGCGCACCTCGTCCGAGGCGCCCTTCAGCGCCAGTCCCAACTGGTCCTTCTCCACCTGGCGCAGCAGCATCTGGATGCCCGCCGCGTCGACCCTGGCCAGGTCGTCGAAGGTGAACATGAGCTGGCGGATGCGCTCGGCGGCTTCGCGGTTGCGTTCCTCCAGCGACGTCATGAAACGGTTCTCGGTCGCCCGGTCCAGGTTGTTGAAGATGTCCGCCATCACCTCGTGGCTGTCGCGCCGTGCCGTGCGCGCCAGGTTGGTCATGAACTCGGAGCGCAGCGTGCGTTCCACGTGGTCCAGGATTTCCTTCTGCACCGCCTCCATGCGCAGCATGCGCATGATCACTTCCATGGAGAAGTTCTCCGGCAGGATCGCCAGCACCCTGGACGCGTGGTCGGGCCGGATCTTGGACAGCACCACCGCCACCGTCTGCGGGTATTCGTTCTTCAGGTAGTTGGCCAGCACCGCCTCGTTCACGTTGCCGAGCTTGTCCCACATGGTGCGCCCGGCCGGACCGCGCATCTCTTCCATGATCTGGTTGACGCGCTCTTCCGGCAAGGCGCTCATCAACAGCCGCTCGGTGGAACTGACGGAACCGACCAGCCCGCCCGACGAACTCAGGTTGTCGGCAAACTCCACGAACAGCCGCTCGACAATCGACGCGTTGATCGAGCCCAGCGACGCCATCGCCTGGGAAAGCTCCCGGATCTCCTCGTCGTCCATCTTCTCGAACAGCGCCGCCGAGTGCTGCTGGCCCACCGCCAGCATGAACACCGCCGCCTTCTGCATGCCGGTCAGGGAACGGAAATCGTCTTTCACGCGGGCCATGGCCGTCAGACTCTCCTAAGCTGTAAAGAGCATCAGTCGTTAACCGCAATTTTACGAAACCAAATCTAATATGGCTACCATTGCATCCGTGGATTTTGGGTTTGCCCGGATGCGGACGGTGTGGAAACCGAACATGGATTGGAGGACACCATGCGCAACCGCTTGGTGACGGCTTTGGCTCTATGCGCCTTGCTGCCGGCTTCGGCCCTGGCGCAACAGCAACCAACGCAACCGCAATCGGCGCTGCTGAACGGCGGCAGTATCGCCGGCGCCGGGCCGAAACAGCCCGTGGCGCAGGTCTACATGCATCCGCAACTGGGCTTTCGGGTCGTCGCGCCGCCCGGCGCGACCATCGCCGAAAAGGCCGAAGGACGCCAGATCGCCATCCGCTCGCGTCGCGGATACGCCGTCAATCTGCAAACCGGAGCCGCCAGACCCGACATCCCGCTCGAGCGCATGTCGTCGCTGCTGGAAGTCAAATACCTGGGTGACGGTAAGCCCTGGTCGGCGCGCGGCACCGATCGTGCGCTCACGGTCGGCGGCATGCCCGCGCACGAGGTCATGTACTCGGGGTCCAACACCAAGGCGAGCGTCATCGTCGCGCGTGGGCAGGTCAACGACTACGTCTTCATCTACATGGCACCGCAAGATCAATTCGTTAATTTAAGCCATGAATTCAATTGGATACTGGATAATTTCCAACCAGGGCCAAAAGACATGGCGAAGCCGGCGCCGGCCATCTCGGCGGCACCGATGACGCCGCAAGCCGCGGCCACGCCGGCACCGAATGGCGCAGCCCGGCCAGGCGCCAGCGCCGCGTTCTCGGAGCCCGGCTACGGCTACGTCATCGAATATCCGCAGGATTGGGACCTGAGCCTGCCGGCGGAACGCGCCGCCATGTTCAGCGGCCGTCAGGGCACGCCCGAATACGCCGCCATCATCGGCGTCCAGAACATCCAGCCCGCCGGCGCGAAGTCCGGCGATGAAGCGGTCATGCGCGCCCTCAATCAATTGAAGGCGTCGCTCGGCAACGCGGTGCGCGACCTGCGCGTGCTCGGCGATCAGCCCTGGACCTATCAGCGTGACGGCCGCCGCCTGATCGGCCGGCAGATCGCCGTCAGCTACATGCACGGCGGCGAACGTTTCCGCAAACTGCTGATCGCCATTCCGCGCCCCACCGGCACGGTCGCGCACGTTTGGTCCTACACGGCGCCGGAAGGGCAGTTCGCCTCGTTCCAGCCGATCGCCAAGCAGATGCTCGATTCCTGGCGAATCTTGACCGCCGAGGTTCAATAGGCACACTGATCGACCAGTCAACAAATCGGCGATCGGGATTCCGTGAGAAAAACTGGCGCGCTCCTACTGGCGTTTTTCGTGCTGGCGGCGGCTTGTCCGCGTGCCGCGCCGGCGGCCGGGTCTGATCTCCAGGGCGAGCCGGAACGCCCGGATACCGAACAACTGGTCCGCTACTTCGACACCATCGTTTTCGGCAGCGAATTCAAGGGCGTCAATGCCTTCACCTCGGTCAGGAAATGGACCCGGCCGCTGCGCGTCGTGGTGCGCGAGTTCGACGAGATCGTGACGCCGATGGCCGGCGGGCGGGTGTCGCGCCGGCTCGAGGCGGCACCGGTCTCGGAGCGGCATGTCGAATATGTGCAACGGCACCTGAACACGCTCGCCGAACTCACTGGACTGAAGACCCAGGACGCCCGGAATTCGCGCTGGCCGGCCAATTTCACCATCAATTTCGTGCCACCGCTGCAACTGGCCAACCCGGAACTGGCGGACGTCCCGGGTGGAATCCTGCAAAAGCTGGCGGCGCAGGGCGGCTGTTATTTCCTGATCTGGCCCGACGACAGCGGTAATACCCTGCAAAAGGCGGTGATCGTCGTCAACAAGGGCCGCACGCCGGAACGCACGGCGCACTGCGTGCTCGAAGAGATGACCCAAAGCCTGGGCCTTCCGAACGACACCAATCCGCCCTGGCCGTCGATCTTCGCCAACGCCGGCGCCATCCAGCAGTTGTCGTGGAGCGACCGTATCCTCGTCCGCACCCTCTACGACCCGCGCATGGCGCCGGGGATGGCACGCGCGGACGCGCTCGAATTGGCGCGTACGATCATTTCCGAGATCATCGCCAAATAGCCGAAATCCGCGGGCTCGCGCGGATTCGTAACCGATTGTTAAGCATATTGACGGACAAATCAGGGGTGGAGGAGTCCCTGCGCGAGCCGACGCGGACTTTTCCCATAGAGACTGGGCACCTTCATATCGGCTGAGGCGGCTGGGCAACGCATGTTCGGATTAGGACGTCCGAAAGAGCAATTGGTGGGCCCCGGGCAATTAGGCGCTATCGCCTTTATGCCGGGCAGCATCTTCGATCTGATCTTGGCGTCGGTGTTCATCAACCTGCTGGCGCTGGCGATGCCGATCACGCTTTTGCAGGTCTATGATCGCATCATCCCCAATTCCGCCGAGGGCACGCTGGTGCTGCTGATCACCGGCGTCGGCGCGGCGCTGGTCATGGAAGCGCTGCTTCGCCTCGGGCGTTCCTACGTGTCGGGCTGGATGGGCGCGCGCTTCGAGCACCTCGCCGGCAGCGCCGCCATGGAACGGCTGATGAGCGTCTCCATCGTCGATTACGACCGCCAAGGCGCCGGCGCGCATCTGGAACGCTATAACGCGCTGTCGACGTTGAAGGAATTCTACGCCGGCCAGGCGATCCTGGTGGCCTGCGACCTGCCGTTCGCGGTGGTCTACCTCGGCGCCATCGCATTCCTGGCGTCGCATCTGGTGATCGTGCCGATCATCGTCATCGTTCTGTTCTCGATTTCCGCATGGTGGCTCGGGCGCAAGCTCAGGAAGTCGCTGTCGGCGCGGCTGAATGCCGACGATCGCCGTTTCAGCTTCATCATCGAGGTGCTCGGCGGCATCCACACGGTCAAGGGCCTGGCCATGGAAGAGCAGATGATCCGCCGCTACGAGCGCCTGCAGGAAACCTGCGCCGAGGCCGAATACCAGGTCGCCCTGAACAGCGCCTCGGCACAGAGCACCGGCGCGCTGTTCGCGCAGATCGTGCTGTTCGGCGTCGTCGGCTACGGCGCGACTTTCGTCATCGACGGCGTGCTGACCACCGGCGGTCTCGCCGCCTGCACCATGCTGTCGGGCCGCGCCATGCAGCCGATGCAGAAGGCGGTCGGCATCTGGACCCGTCTGCAAAGCATCCAACTGGCGCGCGAACGCCTGAGCGAGCTGTTCGGCATGCAGGTCGAGAAAATGCCCGGCCTGCCGGAATTGCCGCCCATTCGCGGCGACATCGAATTGCGCGACGTCACCTTTTCCTACGGCAAGAACAAGGACGGCGACGAACTGCCGCCGCTGTTCGAACACGTCAACCTGCATATCCAGGCCGGCGAGACCGTCGGCGTTTCCGGCGGCAATGCCAGCGGCAAGACATCGCTGCTCTACCTGATGATGGGCGTCTTGAGCCCGACCCAGGGTACGGTGCGCATCGACGGCAACGACCTGGCGGATTACGCCGCTTCCTCGATCCGCCGTCAGGCCAGCTATCTGCCGCAGGAAGGCATCCTGTTCAACGGCACCATCCTCGAGAACATCACCATGTTCCGGGACGACAAGGCCGACGACGCCATGGACATTTCCAAGATCCTCGGCCTCGATACCGTCGTCGCGCACATGCCGCAGGGCTACGACACCAAGGTCGGTGACGGCGCCTCCGACAAGCTGCCGCGCGGCTTCCGCCAGCGCATCGCCATCGCCCGGGCGCTTGTCGACAAGCCGCGTATTTTGTTGTTCGACGAAGCCAACACCTCAATGGACGGTGCCGGCGATGCGACCCTGAAGTTCCTGTTGGAACGCCTGAAGGGCAGGGTGACGCTGGTTTTGGTGACGCCGCGCCCGTCCATGCTCAGCCTCGCCGACCGCATTTTCGATATCAAGGATAGCCGCGTCGTCGAGCGCGGCGCGCCGCCGCCCGACCAGCCGCAGGCACCGCCCGCGCCGATGCCGCCGCCGGTGGCCGGCCCCGACGCCGGAGGCGGCGTGCCGGCATGATCGTCACCCTGAAAAAGATCGAAGCCCGCTCCGACGACTTCGATTTCACCAGCCGGGCCCGGCCGGCGGTCCGCCTGCGAAGGCTGTGGCAGCTGTTGATTCGCGCGTTGCCGCCCATCGGCGGGCTCGGGGTCTAGGCCGCCATGTCGCGCAACCTGATCAAGATCGAAGCGGACGATTCATCGCCCCTCGATGTGCCGGGCCGGCCGCTGGTCACCGTCCAGCCCGATACCAACCAATCGTGGGACCGCCAGATCGAGGACGAAACCGGCGCCGACGACGACATCGAGCAGCAGCCGCGCATGCGCCGTTTCGGCGCGCCGGAACCCGCCCCCGAACGGCGCGCGCCACGCATCGAGGACCTGCTGCTGCCGCCGGCCGAGGCTCGCGCCGCACCGGTTCCCGAACCCGAGCCGAAACCCGAGCCCACGCCGGAACCGTCGTCGGAACCGACACCAGAACCGGCACCGAAACCGGAACCCGTCGCCGCACCGTCGGCGCCGCCCGAGAAACCGGAACCGCCCGAGAAACCGGAACCGCCCGAGAAACCGGAACCGCCCGAGAAACCGGAACCGCGGGCGGAAAAGACCGAACCGCCGGCACCGAAACGCCTGCCGCCACGCCTGCGCAATCAGCAAGGCGGCGCAGCCGGCAGTCCCCAGGAACCGGAGAAAGCGGCGGCTGCCCAGCCCGCCGCCCCGGCCCCGCCGGAACCGGAGGAGGCGAAGTCCGCTCCGCCGCCGCCGGCTCCGGCACCGCCGCCGCCACAGCCCGAAGCCGCTGCGGCCGCCATGGCACCGCCGCCGCCCGGCGGACGGCCCGTACCGCCGCCGCCCAGGGCGCCCAGACCCTATCAGCGGCGATTCGACGGCGAGGGCGGCGCAACCACCGCTGTCGCCACGCAGGCACCGATGCCGCAGTTGCCGCCCCAACCGCCGCCCGCGACGGCATCGGGCGGCGGCGGCGACCGGCCGCCCGGCCCACCGGCGGGAACGGAACCGGCCGCGCTGCCGCCGGAACGGCCGCCCTTGCCCAGCGACGAGGATATCCGCCGCGGCGCGATGGCCGGCCTGAAGGAGGCAACGGACCTATCCAACTGCGTGTTGCCGTTGCTGGAAGCGCTCAATTGGCGCGGCGATCCGCGCCACGTGGCCGAGGCCCTGCCGCACTTCATCAACAACATCGACATTACGTCTTTCCGCAACATCATGGCGACGCTGCATTACGAGAGCCGGCCCGTGCGGCTGCGTGCCGGTCGCGTCGATCCGCGCCTGATGCCGTGCCTGTTCTTGCCCGACGGCGGCGGCGCCATGGTGATGCTGAGCCGCAACCAAGCCACCATTCAGGTGTTCGACGGCGAACTCAACGACCACGGCGAGATCGCCGCCTCGAAACAGCAAGGCACGATCTATTTCTTCTCGCCGGTGGAACCCGAGGACCTGGTATCCGCGCAACAGAAGGTCGGCTGGTTCCGCGCCGTCACCGAGCGCTTCCGGAGCCTGTTCTACCAGACGCTCGGCATCACCTTGATCCTCAACCTGCTGGCACTGGCGACGCCGCTGTTCGTGATGGCGGTCTACGACAAGGTGGTGGCCACGGGATCGCTGCCGACGCTGGCCTATTTCGCCGTCGGCGTCGCCATCGCCATCGGCTGCGACCTGGTCCTGCGTTCCGTGCGTGCCAAGATCCTGGCCTTCGTCGGCGCGCGCCTCGACAACATCGTCGGGCTCGCCATCTTCCACAAGATCCTGTTCCTGCCGCCGGCCCTGACCGAGCGTTCCACCGTCGGTGCCCAGGTGGCCAGGATCAAGGACTTCGAGACCATCCGCGACTTCTTCACCGGCCCCATGGCGCTGACCCTGCTGGAGGTACCGTTCGCTTTCATCTTTCTCGCGGTCATCATCTCCCTGGCCGGGCCGCTGGTCTGGATACCGGTCATCATGGTGGCGCTCTACGGCATCCTGGCGCTGGTGTTCACGCCACTGATCCGGGCCACCGTGGCGCGCGCCGCCAGGGCGTCGTCCAGGCGCCAGGAACTGGTGGTCGAGAGCCTCAACAACATGCGCGCGGTGAAATACTGCGGCGCCGAGGCGACCTGGCTCGACCGTTACCGCGAACTGAGTTCGAAATCGGCGCTCAACGGCTTCTACACCTCGCAGCTTTCTTCACTGGTGCAGACGCTGTCGCACGTGTTGATGGTCGCGTCGGGGGTCGGCACCATCGTCTTCGGCGTGTTCCGCGTGCTCGGCGGCGACATGACCGTGGGCGCGCTGGTCGCCACCATGATGCTGGTGTGGCGGGTGCTGGGGCCGTTGCAGACGGGTTTCATTTCCATGTCGCGGATCACCCAGGTGCGCTCGTCAATCGGCCAGATCAATAACCTGATGAACATCCGCGCCGAGCGCGAGCAACATTCCCAGGCAACACCGCTGAAGCGCTTCGACGGCTTCGTCAGCTTCCAGCGCGTGTCCATCCGCTACAGCCCGGAGGCCGACCCGGCACTGGTCGGCGTCACCTTCGATGCGGAGCCCGGCGAGGTGATCTGTGTCGTCGGCGGCAACGGTTCGGGCAAGTCGACGGTGTTGAAGCTGCTGGCCGGCATGTACCAGGCGCAGGCCGGTTCGATCCGCATCGACAACATGGACATCCGCCAGATGGACACGGTGGAACTGCGCCACGCGGTCGGCTATGTGCCGCAATCGCTGGAGTTCTTCTACGGCACCATCTCCCAGAACCTGCGCATGGCGCACCCGACGGCCACCGACAACGATCTGCGCTGGGCCTGCTACAAGGCCGGCGTCCTCGACGACGTGCTGGCGCTGGAGCAGGGGTCCGGAAAGTGGAAACGGTCGGGCTTCGACGTGCGTATCGGCGACTCCGGCGTGGGATCGATGCCGACCAGCCTCCTGCAGCGCCTCAACCTGGCGCGCGGCTATCTGAAACAGGCGCCGATCATGCTGTTCGACGAGCCCGGCAACGGTCTCGATTTCGAGGGCGACCAGGCGTTCATGCGCATGGTCGACGAAATGCGCGGCGAGCAGACGGTATTGATCGTGACTCACCGTCCGAGCCACCTGCGCATCGCCGACAAGATTTTGTGGTTGGAATACGGCAACGTCCGCGCCTATGGCCCGGCCGAGGAAGTCCTTAAGGAAATGCCAAAGGATTTCCTGTAAGAGGTTGATGCATGAGTGAACAGGCCGTCATAACCCCATCTGAGTCCGGCGACGTCACCGAACCGCCGCGCAAGGTTCGCCGCGGCGACCGCCAGACGCGGTTCCTGGCCCAGTCGGTGATCCTGGAAGAGGCCGGCAGTTCCGGGCTGATCCGCATTGCCATGGTCACCATCGCCGTCGTCATCTGCGCCTTCCTGGTCTGGTCGGCGGTGACCAACGTGGACGAGGTGGCAATCGCATCGGGCGAGGTGGTGCCGACCGGCCAGATTCAATCCATCCAGCACCTGGAAGGCGGCATCATTTCCGAAATCCTGGTGCAGGACGGCGAGGAGGTGGAAAAGGAACAGGTGCTGATCCGCCTCGACCCGTCCGCGGCGGCGGCGGAACTGAACCAGATGAAGGCGCGGCGTACCGGCCTTGAGTTGCAGCGCGAGCGCCTGCGCGCGCTCGGTACCGGCACGGAACCCGATTTCTCCTTCGTCGCCAGCGAATACAGCCAGTTGGTCGACGATCAGATGACCATCTATCAAAGCGCCATCGAGGCCCTGCAAAACCGGCGCAAGGTGGTGGTCGCCCAGATCGAGCAGCGCAAACAGGAACTGGCGCTCCTGGAAGAGCGCGAGGACACGCTTTCCAGGACCTCCGATCTGCGGCTCGAGGAATACGAGATGCGCGAGGACCTGTTCCGCCGCGGCCTGACCACGCGGATCTCATACCTGGACGCCAAGCGCGCGTTGAACGAAAACCGAGGCGAACTGGCCAACCTGATCGTCGAGCGCCAGCAGACCCAGGAAAGCCTGTCCGAGCAGGAAACCCGGCTCGAGGAAATCGATACCGACGCCAAGGAACAGTCCCTGGCCGAGATGGGCGCCGTCACCAACGAGTTGTCGCAGGTCAACGAGACCCTGAGCCGCCTGTTCGACCAGGTGCGGCGGCTGGAGATCGCGGCGCCCGTGCGCGGCTACGTGAAGGGCCTGCAGGTGCACACCGTCGGCGGCGTCATTCCGCCCGGCGCCGTAATCATGGAAATCGTCCCCACGGACAAGGAACTGGTGGTGGAGACCCGCATCACCACCCGCGATGTCGGCCACGTGCGCGTCGGCCAACCGGTGACCATTAAGGTCACCACCTACGATTACGCCCGCTACGGCGGTATTTCCGGCGAGCTGCGGGACGTCTCCGCCTCGACCTTCGTCGACGAAGCCACCGGCGACCCCTATTACAAGGGCATGGTCGCCATGGATCGCGGCTATGTCGGGTTCGACCCGGAAAAGAACCGGGTGAAGCCGGGCATGACCGTTCAGGCCGACATCAAGACCGGCCGCAAGACGCTGCTCGAATATCTGATGAAGCCGGTGGTCAGTTCGGTCAAGACGGCCTTCCGCGAACGCTGACGCGGGCTTTTTACCTGGCCGGCCGATCACGCTATACTGCGCGCGCAAAGAAAAGGAACTCGCATGACCTTCGCGCCGCGCTTCGCCTGTGCACTGATCGCCGTCTATCTGATTTCATGGGCACCGCAAGCAAGCGCGGCGGATTCCAAGGCACTGACCATCGGGACCGGATCGCCGACCGGCGTCTATTTCCCCGCCGGCCGCGCCATCTGCCGGATGCTCGACGCCTACGGCCACGCGCAACGGAAGGATTTTGCCTGCCAGGCGCGGGAGTCGCTGGGGTCGGTGGCCAACCTGCAGGGGCTCGCCGCCGGGCAGATCGATCTCGGCATCGTGCAATCGGACACTCATTACCAAGCCTACAAGGGCATCCGGAAGTTCCAGGACAAGCCGATCACCGAATTGCGCTCGATGTTCTCCCTGCACGCGGAATCCTTCACCATCGTCGCCCGCGCCAACTTGGGCGCACGGCGGCTCCGGGACCTCAAGGGACGACGCGTCAACGTCGGCCCGAAAGGCTCCGGCCCGCGCGAAACCTTCCTCGAGCTGATGGCCAGCATGGGCTGGAACGCCAACGAATTCGGCGGCTTTACCCAATACGGCGTGAAGGACCAGGTGAAGGCGCTGTGCGACGGCCGCACCGACGTCATCACTTACGTGGTCGGCCACCCGGCGACCGCCATCCGCGACGCCCTGCACGACTGCAATACCAGCCTGATCAGCGTCTACGGCCCGGGCGTCCAGGCGCTGTTGAAGAAATGGCCCTACTACCGCGACGCCCAGATCCCGGCCGGCCTCTATCGCGGCACCACCACCGACATCCGAACCTTCGGGCTCAGCGCCACGCTGGTGACGACGACCAAACTGGATCCGGATACGGCCTATGCCATCACCGCGGCGGTCTTCGGCCACCTGAGCAAATTCCGCAGCATGCACCCGGCACTCAAGTACCTGAGCGACGCGGAAATGGTCCGCGATTCACTTACCGCGCCGCTGCATGAGGGTGCCTTGCGTTATTTCCGCGAAAACGGGCTACTCTGAGCCGGAACCGGGCAGTGCGGCGGCCATCTCCGCCGCCAGTTCGATGATCCTGACGGTTTCAGACCAAAGCTCCATCGCCGGGATTTCCTCGAACCCGACCCATCGCGCGCCCATGGCGTCGCCGCCCGGGCGCAGCGCGCCCCCGGTGGCCCGTGCTACCACATCGACCAGGGTATAGTGATACTGGACGGTGCCGGCATCGTCGCGGCGGATCGAATCGACCACGTCGACCAGACCGATGACCTCGATCTCCAGGCCGGTTTCCTCGCGCGCTTCGCGAACCGCGGTCTCGAACACCGTCTCGCCCAATTCCTGGGCGCCGCCCGGCAGGCTCCAACTCCCAAGCCTCGGCGGCTTACCGCGCTGGATCATGACCACGCCATCGCGCCCCAAGATCACCGCGCCGACGCCGACAAACGGCCGGTCCGGGTATTCCCTAGGCGACATGGCCGTACCCCCTCATATTCGTCACGGAGCCGATCTATTGTTGTGGATGCGGATCGGATTACCAAGTACCATAGCGCCTCGGGCGGGCGATACAATCGCCACCCGGGATGAAACGCTTGGTTGGGCAGGAACCGGGGTGGAATAGGGCGTAATCATGGCTTCTCAGGTCTTACAGCGGCAAACGTTCAAGCCGGGCTCGAAGATTTTCAAGGAAGGCGAGGTCGGCACCATGGCCTACGTCGTCCAGGAAGGCGAAGTTGAAATCGTCAAGGTCATCGACGGCAAGGAAACGGTGCTGGGCAAGATCGGGCAAGGCGGCATCTTCGGCGAAATGGCGCTGATCGACGAGAAGCCGCGCATGGCCTCGGCGCGCGCCTCCAGGGGCACCACCATCATCTGCGTCACCAAGACCATGTTCGATGAGAAACTCAAGAAATCGGACCCGTTCATCCGTGGTTTGCTCAACATCCTGGCGGATACGGTTCGCTCCTTGAGCAGCAAGTAAGGACAGCAGCAAAACAGCATGGCTGAAGAAGAGCAAGCCACCAACAGTCCGCAGGCGCCGAAAGCACGCACATTCTCGTTCACGCAGCGGATGCGCGCCTATCTGCTCGCCGGCATTCTGATCACCGCGCCGATCTCGATCACCTTGTATTTGGCCTGGGTGTTCATCGGGTTTGTCGATTCCAAGATCACGCCGCTGATCCCGGTGAAGTACAACCCGGAAACCTATCTGCCGTTCGCCGTTCCGGGGCTGGGCCTGCTGATCTTGATTCTCGGCCTGATCCTGACAGGCGCACTGGCGGCTGGCTTCATGGGCCGCATCTGGCTGCGAATCTCCGAGCGCGTACTGTCGGGCATGCCTGTCATCCGCAACGTCTACAGCGCGGTGAAGCAGATTCTCGAGACCGTGCTGGCGCAGCAGTCCAACGCCTTCCGCGAAGCCGTGCTGGTCGAGTACCCGCGCCGCGGGCTCTGGGCCATCGCCTTTATCACTGGACGCACCGAGGGCGAGGTGCAGAGCATCACCGAGGAAGAATGCATCAACATCTTCCTGCCGACGACGCCGAACCCGACGTCCGGATTCCTGCTGTTCGTGCCCAAGGCAGACCTGATTCCGCTCTCCATGAGCGTCGAGGAAGCGATCAAGATGGTCATCTCGGGCGGCATCGTGACACCGCCGGACCGCCGGCCGGAAGGGGAAAAGGGCAAGGCCATGACCTCCGCCGCCGCTTATGAGGAGGTCGACATCATCCGCGAGAAAGACGCGGCGCCGGTGCTGGTGGCGAAGGGGAACCGGCCTCGTCAGGTGCAGGACCGCATCCGCGCCGAAGCCGCCGGCCGCGAAACCGAGGAACCCGACAGCTAAACAGGCTGCATTAGCCGCCGGCCATCTTGCGGAACCGCTTCAGGTCTTCCTGGCGCTCGAACCGGATCATCACGTCGTCGGCGGCGAAGTCACCGGCGCTGGTACCGCTGGGATCGACCTTGAAGGCATAGCCGCCGGCGCAATTGGATTGCAGCCAATCGCTCAGATCGTCCAGGCTGCCGGCGCATTTGTATCGGATGTGAAATCGGAAATCGTTCGGTGTCATGGCCCAGGCGGCGATCAGCTAAAGCCCGGGAAGTATGGCGTAACTCCGCTGCACCGTGTGTGTCGATCTGTTTCACAATATTGCAGGCCGTCGTCATTGCCGTTTCTCGAGGCCCTTCGAACGCATCCGCCAGAGCAGCAGTTCGATGCGGTCCTGGCCGAAGAAGGGCTCGCCCTCGAACACCATCAGCGGCACGCCGCCATGGCCGGCGGCGTCCTGGGCCGCCTCGTTGGCACGGATGCGGGCATCGATGGCGTCGTCGTCGCGCCCGGCCTCGGCGATCATCGCTTCGGCGTCGAAACCGGCCCGCGTCAGGGCATCGGCGACGCAAGAGGGTTCTTGCCAATTGTCGGTGGCGCCGTCCCAAATCCGCCGCGACATCCGGTCCAGGTAGGCGAGCCCGCGACCGCGCTCGGCGGCAAGTTGGGCAAGCCGGGTGATCAGGCGAATGTGCGGCTGCTCTTCGGCGATGACGCCGGTTTCCAGGTTCTGGACAATGGGATCGGGCACCGGGCGGCGGTAGGCGACGCCGTGGTATTGCGCCAGCCGGGCCGAATCCAAAAGGTTGTAGGGCCGGTAGTGCTTCGATGCGCGGACGCGGAAGAAATCCGGGTCGCGCACGGCGATGGGATAGACGACGCGCAAATCGACGCGGATCTGGTAATCCCGCTCGATCGCCAGCATGCGGTCGAGCGACAGGTAACAGTAGGGGCTGCGCATGGACCAATAGAGGTCGAAGGAGAGTGTCGTCATGGGTGTCCTTTCCGAACAATCCTCAGCCCGAGCGCAGGTAACGCACGGCGGCGTCGCGCTCGAACAGGTAAAGCAGCGTGCGAACCGCCTGGCCGCGCGGGCTTTCCAGCTCCGAATCGCGCTCCAGCAGCAACGACGCATCGTCGCGTGCCGCACCGAACAATTCCACATGCGCCTGCAGGTCGGCCAGCAGGAACGTCGGCATGCCGCTTTGGCGGGTGCCGAGCAGTTCGCCGGCGCCGCGCAGTTTCAGGTCTTCCTCGGCGATGACGAACCCATCGTCGGTGTCGCGCATGACCTCGAGCCGCTTGTGCGCCGTCTCGGTCAGCGGCTGGGCGTACAGCAACAGGCAACTCGAAGCCTTGTCGCCGCGCCCGATGCGCCCGCGCAACTGATGCAGTTGCGCCAGGCCGAAGCGTTCGGCGTGCTCGACCACCATCACCGTCGCGTCCGGCACGTCGACGCCGACCTCGATCACCGTGGTCGCCACCAGGATATCGACGCCGCCGGTGGCGAAGGCGGCCATCACCTTGTCCTTCTCGGCGCCCTTCATGCGGCCGTGCACCACGCCGACGCGTTCACCGAACATCTGTTGCAGGTGCGCATGGCGGGCCTCCACCGCGGCGACGTCGAGGCTGTCCGATTCCTCCACCAGCGGGCAGACCCAGTAGACCTTCTCGCCCTTGTTCAGCGCCCGGCCGATGGCCTGCGTCACTTCGTTCAGCCGGTTGAGCGGAATGGTGACGGTTTTCACCGGCTGGCGGCCCGGCGGCTTCTCCATCAGGCGCGAGACATCCATGTCGCCGTAGGCGGTCAACATCAGGGTCCTCGGTATCGGCGTCGCGGTCATCACCAGCACGTCCACCGCGTGGCCCTTGGAAGCCAGGGTGAGGCGCTGGTGCACGCCGAAGCGGTGCTGCTCGTCGATCACGGCGACGGCCAGGTTCTTGTACTCGACGTCGTCCTGGAAGAGGGCATGGGTGCCGACCGCGATCTGCGCCGCGCCCGAAGCCAGCGCCTCCAACGCGCCGGTCCGGGACTTGCCGCGCTCACGCCCGGTCAGCACCACGATCCGGAGCCCCGCCGCCTTGGCCAAGGGCTCGATGGTTGCCAAGTGCTGGCGCGCCAGGATCTCGGTCGGCGCCATCAGCACCGCCTGGGCGCCGGCCTCGACGGCGATCAGCATGGCCATCAAGGCGACGACGGTCTTGCCGCTGCCGACGTCGCCCTGCAAGAGCCGCAGCATGCGCTTGTCGCTGGTAAGGTCGGCTGAAATCTCCTCTAGCGCCTTCTTCTGCGCGGCGGTCAGCTCGAACGGCAGCGCATGGGCGATCCGCGCCCGGAGCGCGCCGGTGCCCTGGATCGGCCGGCCGCGCTGGGCGCGCATGTGGCGGCGGATCAATGCCAGCGCGACCTGGTTGGCGAACAGCTCGTCATAGGCCAGGCGCTGGCGGGCAGGGGCATCCGGCATCAGCGCCGCCTCGCTGTCGGGGGCGTGGGCCTCCAGCAATGCCGCCTTCCACGGCTGCCAGCCGTTGCGCGCCACGTATTCCCGGTCCGCCCATTCGTCCAAGTCCGGCACCGCTTCGAGCGCGCCCTCGATGGCGCGGCCCAGGACCTTTTGCGTCAGGCCGGTGGTCAGCGGATAGACCGGCTCGACGGTCTTGAGCTTTTCCAGTTCATCGAGCGTGCCGATGTGATCGGGGTGCGCCATCTGGATTTCCGCGCCGAAACGCTCGACGCGGCCCGAGACCACGCGCACTTCGCCTTCCGGCAGGGTCTTGGTCAGGTAGTCCTCATGCGCGTGGAAGAACACCAGCGTCAGCTCGCCCGTGTCGTCGGAACAGATCACCTTGTAGGGAAGGCGCTTGTTGGGCGGTTTCCGGTGCTGCATGACCCGCAGCGTGATCGTCGCCACGGCGCCGGTATGGGCATCGGCGATCTTCGGCGCATGGCGGCGGTCGATCAGGCCCGACGGCAGGTGCCAGAGCAGGTTGACCAGGTGCGCGCCGGTGAGTTTCTCGATCAGCGTGCCAATGCGCGGCCCGACGCCCTTAAGGGCGGTGACGGGCTTGAACAGGGGAAACAGAATCTCGGGGCGCATGGTGCTCGCGTGCTGACAAACGGGATGGGAGCGCGTATATCGTAGGCCCCTCGCAACGGCTGGCAACGGAAAACCGCGGAAAACCATGGACGCACGGCGCAAGAAACTCCTGTTCCGCACCCAGCATTGCGGCATGAAGGAAAACGATTTCCTGCTCGGCCGCTTCGCCGCCGAACACGTGGCGGCGCTGGACGAGGCCGACCTCGCGGCCTTCGAGGCGTTGATCGAGGAGCCCGACAACGACATCTACAACTGGGTAACCGGCAAGGAAGCGCCGCCGGCCCGGCACGACAGCGGCTTCCTGGCCCGCCTGATCGCCTTCAACGACCGCCCATGACCCCGATCCCCACCGACGCGCTGAGGCCCGGAGAGACGCTGCTGTTGGCCGGCGTCGCGTCGGGCAGCGAAGCCCTGGCGCTGGCCGACCTGGCCGCCGGCGGCCGCGACGTGCTGTTCGTGGCCAGCGACGACATGGCCCTGGCGCGGGCCCAGCAGGCGATGGCCTTCTTCGCGCCCGAGATCACCTGCCTGGAGTTCCCCGCCTGGGATTGCCTGCCCTATGACCGGGTGTCGCCGCTGGCGGCCATCGTCGGCCAGCGCCTGCATTGCCTGGGCCGGCTCGGCGACGCCATCGGCGGCGCCGGGCGCGTGGTGCTGGCGACGGTTTCGGGCGTGCTGCAGAAGGTGCCGCCGCCGGAACTCCTGGCCGCCACCCGCCTGCAATTGCGGCCCGGGACCCGCATCGACCCGACCGAGCTGGCCCGGGTGTTCGACCAGGCCGGCTACCGGCGCGCCGAGACGGTGATGGAGGCGGGCGAGTTCGCGGTGCGCGGCGGTATCGTCGATATCTTCCCGCCCGCGCAGCCGAACCCGGTGCGCCTCGATTTCTTCGGCGACGAGCTCGATACGCTTCGGCTGTTCGACGCCGCCAGCCAGCGCACGCTTGCCGATACGCCGGCGCCGGACGGCATCACCATCGGCCCGGTCAGCGAAATCAGCCTTTCCGAGGACGCCATCTCGCGCTTTCGCTCGGGCTATCGCTCGACCTTCGGGGTCGCGGGCAGCGACGATCCGCTCTATGAGGCGGTATCGGCGGGCGAACGGCTGATCGGCATGGAACACTGGCTGCCGCTGTTCCACGAGCGGCTGGTGACGCTGTTCGACTACCTGCCGGGCGCGGTCGTGGCGTTCGACCACGAGACCGAACCGGCACTCGAGGCGCGCTTCGAGCTGATCGCCGAATACTACCAGGCGCGCCTCGACGTCACCGCCGCCGGCGGCGGCGATGAAGCCGCCATCTACCGCCCGGTACCGCCCGGCACCCTGTTCCTCGACGCCGACGGCTGGAGCACGATCATCGCCGAGCGCGGCGTCGCGCAGTTCTCGCCGTTCGCGCAGCCCAGCGGCGAGCGCTCGCGCGACATGGGCTGCCACAAGGGCCGCGATTTCGCCGACGTGCGCGTGCAGCCGGATGCCAACGTCTACGACGCCGTGCGCGAACAGATCGCCCAGGAGACGAAAGCGGGCCGGCGCGTGCTGATCACCGCCTATACCGAAGGCTCGCGCGACCGCCTGGCGGGGCTTTTGACGGAGCACGGCCTGGAAGCGCTGGCCATGGTCGAGGACGCGCCGCACCTGCTGGGCCTGCCGGATGGCGCCGTCGGCATCGCCGTGCTCGGCCTGGAAGCCGGATTCTCCAACGCCGGCCTGGCGGTGATCTCCGAACCCGATATCCTGGGCGACCGGCTGACGCGGCCCGGACGCCGGCGGCTCAAGGCCGAGAACTTCATCGCCGAGGTCTCCAGCCTCAATGCCGGCGACCTGGTGGTGCACACGGACCACGGCATCGCGCGCTTCGACGGGTTGCAGACCATCGAGGTCACCGGCGCCCCGCACGACTGCCTGCGGCTAGTCTATGCCGGCGACGACAAGCTGTTCTTGCCGGTCGAGAACATCGAAGTGCTGTCGCGCTACGGCTCGGAGGAAGCCGGCGTGCAGCTCGACCGCCTGGGCGGTGCCGCCTGGCAGGCCAGACGCGCGAAACTGCGCGAGCGGGTGCGCGAAATGGCGGCGGAGCTGATCCGCATCGCCGCCGCGCGTTCGCTGAAGAAATCCGACCCCATTCCGGTGCCGCCCGGCGTTTTCGACGAGTTCTGCGCGCGCTTTCCGTTCAACGAGACCGAGGACCAGGAGCGCGCCATCGCCGACGTCTTGTCGGATCTGTCGCTGGGGCGGCCGACGGACCGGCTGATCTGCGGCGACGTCGGTTTCGGCAAGACCGAAGTGGCCCTGCGCGCCGCCTTCGCGGTCGCCTACGACGGCAAGCAAGTCGCGGTGGTGGCGCCGACGACGCTGTTGTGCCGCCAACACTTCCAGGTGTTCAAGCAGCGCTTCCGGGGCTTTCCGGTACGCATCCGCCAGCTTTCACGCCTGGTGACGGCGAAGGAAGCCAGGGAAACCAAGGAGGCGCTGGCGTCGGGCCATGTCGATATCGTCATCGGCACCCACGCGCTTCTGGCGCAGGACGTGAAGTTCCGCCATCTCGGCCTGCTGGTCGTCGACGAGGAGCAGCACTTCGGCGTCGCCCACAAGGAACGGCTGAAGAAGTTCCGTGCCGGCGTGCATGTGCTGACCCTGTCCGCCACCCCGATCCCGCGCACCCTGCAGCAGGCACTGACCGGCATCCGCGACATGAGCCTCATCGCCACGCCGCCGGTGGACCGCCTGGCGGTGCGCACCTTCGTGCTGCCGTTCGATCCGGTGGTCATCCGCGAAGCCCTGATGCGCGAGAAGTTCCGGGGCGGGCAGAGCTTCTACGTCTGTCCGCGCATCGCCGACATCGCGCGCGTCGAGCAGCGCCTGAAGGAACTGGTGCCCGACTTGCGCTTCGGCATCGCCCACGGCCAGATGCCGATCAAGGACCTGGAGGACACGGTCTCGGCCTTCTACGAGGGCAAGTTCGACGTGCTGCTGAGCACCAACATCGTCGAATCGGGTCTCGACCTTCCCAGCGTCAACACCATCATCATCCACCGCGCCGACATGTTCGGCCTGGCGCAGCTCTACCAGCTTCGGGGCAGGGTGGGGCGCTCCAAAATCCGCGCCTACGCCTACCTGGCGCTGCCGCCGAAGCAGAAGATCACGCCGACGGCACAGCGCCGCCTGGAAGTGATGCAGACCCTGGACAGCCTGGGTGCGGGTTTCACGCTGGCCAGCCACGACCTGGATATCCGGGGCGCGGGCAATTTGCTCGGCGACGAGCAGTCCGGCCACATCCGCGAGGTCGGCGTCGAGCTCTACCAGCAGATGCTGGAAGAAGCGGTGGCGGAAGCCCGCGGCCTCGATGACGGCCATGCGGCGGAAGCCGAGTGGAGCCCGCAGATATCCCTGGGTCTCGAGGTGATGATCCCGGACACTTACGTCGCCGACCTGAACGTGCGCATGAACCTCTACCGGCGCCTCGCCGGGCTGAACGCCCGCGACGAGATCGACGCCTTCGCCGCCGAGCTGATCGACCGCTTCGGCCCGCTTCCCGACGCCGCCGAGAACCTGATGCAGGTGGTGGCGCTGAAGGCGCTCTGCCGGCGTGCCGGCGTCGATAAGGTCGATGCCGGGCCGAAGGGTGCCGTCATCGGGTTCAGGAACGACCGGTTCGCCAATCCCGCCGGGCTGGTGGCCTGGTTCGCGGCGCACCAGGGCACGGCGAAGCTGCGCCCGGACCATAAATTGGTGTTCATGCGCAGATGGGACACGCCCACCGACCGCCTCGAAGGCGCGCGCTACCTGGTCGGCGAACTGGTCAAGATCGCCACCGAGGAAGCCGCCTGAAATTCGTTTCGGAAGCGTTTTTCCGGGGTCAAAAACGCTTTGATTTCAACGGCATAAAAAAAATCTGGGAAACGAACCCAATTTCGTCCCCACCCTTGTTCGTCACCGAAACGCGGGTTGGAAGCCATTGATTTTAAACGGTTCCCAAAAAAATCTCAGGAACGAACCCAATTTCGGCCCGCAGCGCGCCGGGGATGGCCCGGTTGGCCGGCGCGCGTCTCCCGTAGTCTCGGTGTTGGCCCACGTACCATCCGTCGCGCCCGCGAAGGCGGGGCCCAGGGAAAAGGCAAGTGAGGCCGCGCCATGGGTCCCCGCCTTCGCGGGGACAACGGGGGGAGCCTTAACCCAATACCGGCACCAACCCTCCTGCCTTCGGCAGGTATCGGCCCGGCCATACCCTATTCGATTGTGAAATAGCGTGCCTGCGCCGGCGAACGGCGCTACGAATCGGCATCATAACACAAAACCCATAAAAGTCAATAAATTCCTATATAAAGTGGGGCTCGCCGTGATCAGTTGGCGAGCACTACGGTCTGCGCTGGATCGAGCCGAAGCAAGACCTTTTCACCTGTGCCGACCGGCATGATTCCGGTTCGATGCGGTTCGTCAACGAGCACCCGATGGGGGCCGACCTCGACGGTATAACGGATGATGCTGCCCAGGAATTCCATATGCGAGACGTGGCCCTCAAAGCGAACGACATCGCCGTTCGAAGCCTGGTCGGCACGTTCAACCAGCGCGTTCTGCGGACGGAACACAAGAACCTTCCCGTCCGTCGGCGCGTTCGACGCTGGCACTTCAATTCCGCCATCGGCCTTGAACAGGCCGTTGACCACGGCGCCCGGGATGGCATTTGTGGTGCCGAGAAATTCGGCAACGAAGAGGTTCCTAGGTTTGTCATAGAGCGCCATCGGGGCACCGATCTGTTGAAGAATCTTGTCGTTCAGCACGGCGATACGGTCGGCCATGGTGTTGGCCTCTTCCTGGTCATGGGTGACGAATACGGTCGTCAGGCCGAGCTGGCGTTGGAGCGAATGAATCTCATGGCGCATCTGGATGCGCAGGTTGGCATCGAGATTGGAAAGCGGCTCGTCGAGCAGCAACACGCGCGGTCGGATGACGATGGTGCGCGCCAATGCGACCCGTTGCTGCTGGCCGCCGGAGAGTTGCGACGGGCGGCGTTCGGCCAGGTCAGACAGGCCAACCGTGTCCAGTGCCTCGTCGACGCGGCGGCGAATCTCCGCCGCCGGCACACGGCGCTCCTCAAGCCCGAAGGCAACGTTCTTGCGCACCGTCATGTGTGGCCAGAGCGCATAACTCTGGAACACCATTCCGACGTTGCGCTGGTATGGCGGCAAGCCCGCTACGTCCTCGCCGTCGATCCTGATGGACCCGCTCGGCCGCGGCCCGAAGCCGGCGATGGCGCGCAACAGCGTCGACTTTCCGGAACCCGACGGACCCAGGAAGGCGAAGAATTCGCCCGGCTCAATGACCAAGTCGATGTCTTTGAGCACCTCTGTCCTATCAAACGCGATCGACAGATTCTCGATACGGATTTCGACCGGCGCCGGCTGCGCCAGAGTTTCGTCAGGCATGGAATTTGACCTCCTCGGCAACGATGGCGACGGCCTCGCGCTCGCGCTTGCCCCGCTCGATCAGTAGGTGCGACAGATAGGTTCCGAGCCCGACGATGACGACCGCGAACATGCCGAGCGCGGCACCTGGCCCGCGCCCGGAGGCGGATTGCATGAACTCGTAGATGCCAGCCGCCAGCGGTGCGTCGGACTCCTGGGAGACCAGCATGATGGTGGCCGATAACTCGACCGACGCGGTGGCGAAACTGGTGACGAAACCGGCCATGATGCCGCCGCTCATCAGTGGCACGACGATCCGCCGCACCGTCGTCGCCTTGGTCGCGCCAACGTTTTCGGCCGCTTCCTCGAGCATGACACTGACCTGCTGCAAGGCAGCGACGCAGGCGCGCAACGCATAGGGCAGCCGCCGCACAGTCAAGGCGATGACGATGATCACCCACCATGTCGCCAGCGGTTGGTCGATGATCGGCACCTGGAAGTCGTGGAAGGTACGCAAATAGCCGATACCGAGCACGACGCCAGGAATGGCAAGCGCGCCCATGGCGGTGTAGTCGAGCCACTTACGCCCGACCAGCTTGGTGCGCCAGACCAGATAGGCGATCGCCGTCCCGATCACGACATCTGCGCTGGCCGCGATACCGGCATAGAGGAGCGTATTGGTGATGTAGCTCGTCGCATTCTCGAAGATCGAGGAATAGTGCGCCAGGGTGAAGCCGTCCGGCACCACGCTGAACGACCACACGGTGCCGAATGAAAGCAGCGTCAGGCCGATGTGCGGCGACAACACGAAAACGAGGATGACGACGATGATGCCGTAGCAGATGGTCTTCTCCCAGGGCCGCATGTCGCGCTTGGCCAGGCCGCCACCGCCCTTCTGCACGGTCGCGTAATCCTTGCCGCGCATGGCCAGGAACGAGACCCAGAGCGAGAAGAGCGAGAAGCCGACAAGCATCACGGAGATAACGTAACCCATGGGATCGGATATACCGATCGAGGAGATTCGCAGGTAGGCCTGAGGCGCCAGCATGTTGTTGATGTTGAGCAGCAGCGGCGTGCCGATGTCGTCGAACACCTTGATGAACACGAGCGACGCACCCGCGACGTAGCCCGGCATGGCGAGCGGAAAGACAATGCGACGAAACAACCGGGCCCCTTGCGAGCCCAGGTTCTGGGCCGACTCTTCCATCGCCCGGTCGATGTTGTTCAAAGCCGCCGACAGATTGATCAGGATGAACGGGAAATAGTGGATGCTCTCCACCAGGATGACGCCGTTGAGGCCATCCATGAACGGGATGGTGAAGCCGAACCATTCGTCGAGCAGCAGATTAACGGAGCCGTTCTCGCCGAGCAGCAGGACCATGGCAACCGCGCCGACGAAGGGCGGCATGATCAGCGGCACGATGCCGAGCGTCTGGATCAGGATCGAGCCCTCGAAGTTGAAGCGCGTGGTGTAATAGGCCAGCGGGATTGCGATGGCGGTGGCCAGCAGTACTGACATGCCGGCGGCGTAGAAAGAGTTGATGAAACTCTGCTGGAACAACGTGGCACCGAAGAAGTCGGCGAAGTTGACCAGCGTCAGCGCGCCGGTGTTGGGATCCTGAAAGGCGACGTAAATGACCTTGGCGATCGGCAGCACCAGGAAGGCGAACAAGAACAAGGCCAGACCAATAGCGATCCAAGCGGCCACGGACGGCGTGCGGATGAAAGATTGCATGTGGGCGTTATAGGGCCAATTCGCTGGATGAAAAAATTCGGGGGCGCCCCCTGGACCTAGCCAGAGGGCGCCCCCGGTTTTCTGCTACATGGCCTTGGCTTTTTCGGCCAGCGCCTTGGCCTTGGCGTAGTTCGCTACGGTGAAGGCATCCCAATCCTTTTCGATCTCGGCTTGGCGGCCCTTGACCTTTGTGGTCGCCTTTTTTCGCTTGGTCTTGAAGATCGCGTTGAACTCCTTACTCGACGCCTGCTGCAAGGTGATCGGCACCGCACCGACCAGGGCCTTGGCCTCTTCGATCAACTTGGCCGCAGCCGGATTGCCCTTAGCCTCGGCCTCGTGAATCGCCTTGGTCGCTTCACGAAGTTCATTGAGACGATAGGTAATCATCACGTCGAAAAGCGCGTTGACCACGTTGTAGTGGCTCTTCGACTGGTCGAGGTCAAATTTCACCGCGGCGCCGATGGACTTGTCCGTGAACGGGTTGGGGAAGCCCTCAGGCGCTTTGGCGTAGGTGGCCGGGTTCACCGGCAGGCGCATGATCTTCGGATCGAGCAGCACCTCCTGGCCTTCCGGTGACAGCAGGTACTCGATGAACAGTTCCGCGTTGCTAGCGTTCGGCGCGTTTTTGACGATGGCGATGTTGGCCGGTACCAGCGTGGTCACGGTCGGGTAGACGAAGTCGACCGGGAACTTCGACGCCTTCGAGGAGAATCCGAAGAAGTCGATGACGATACCGAAGCCAAACTGACCGGAATTGACGCCGTCCGGCACGCCGAAGCTGCGTTCTGTCACGGTCTTGAAGTTTCCGGCCAGGGCCTTCCATTCGGCCCAGCCCTTCTCCCAACCCATGCCCTGAAGCACGGTCTCGACGGTGAGGTGCGTGGTACCCGAGCGCGAAGGCGAGCTCATACCGACGTGATCGAAGTAGACGGCCTTTTTCAAATCCGCCCATTCACGCGCCACCGGCAGCTTCTTAGCCTTGGCGTAGCGGGTGTTCCACATGATGCCGTAACCGGACGCGGCGAAGCCGAAATAGAAGCCATCCGGATCGTTGATCGGGAACGCTCCAACCTTCTCCGGAATGCCCTTCTGCTTGATCTGGTACTTCGCCAGCAGGTTGCTGCCTTTGAGCACCTCGAAGGCGTCCGGCGCCGAGGCCCAGAACATGTCAGAGGTGTTGTTGGCGGCAGTTTCCTGCAGATATTTGATGCCGGAGTTGGTGTTCTTGCGCAGCATTTCCACCTTGATGCCCGGGTACTTCTTCTCGAAGGCCTGTTTGAAGGCTTCCGTCGTGTCCGGCGGATAGGACGTGACGACGACAAGCTTGCCGTCGGCGGCGGCCACCGGACTCTCGATGGCGAGTCCGAGAAACGAGACAGCGATAACGGATAGGAATGTGACGACAGATCGGAACATGTTCAAACCTCCCAGTTCCAAACAAATACCAGTATTAGCCATCACTCCATGACAATGGAGTTTGGCCGTTTTTGAGGCGAGTGGTTATTGGCGGACCGTTCGCGACAAAAGAAAACGATACTGTTTTATGACATTTTGAGGCTTTGATTTCGATCAAATTACAAATTTTCCCGTAAAATTTTGTCGGTGCGGAAATCCACCTTGCGTCATCTTGAAGGCGCAGGTATCGCCGCCTGAAAGCGGAAAAGTGGTAGACAATAGGGTAAGTTGGGTCGTTCCCATACGCTTTATGTTCGATGGAAGTAAAGTCGGATTGTGGCGAAAAACTGACCGTTCACGCCGCCAATAAAACCGTCCGCTTCCGCCCCATGGGCCGGCATCATGCTGGATTTGATTGGAATGGCTGCGATGCGGCTTGCGTCGCATTCTGCCGAAACCCGGAGCCAAGTTGGTGATTTTCCCCAACTGCGTATACTATTGAACTTAGTTTCATCACGGATCGTTTCCCGCGCCCGCCATGCCCGACGACGACCTGCAGTTCCTGACCATCCCGCTGGACGACCTGACCGAAGAGCAGGCGGCACTGCTTGTCTATTGGCGGGAACTGCCGGCGACGGGCGGGATGCCGACGTGGCGGGATTTCGAACTGCTGAGCGTGCCGGCGCAACTGCTGCCCTCGACGCTGGTGATCGATATCGCGCCGAGGCCCGAGGACTGCCGGTTCCGCTATTGGGGCACGGGCATGACCCGCGTGCACGGCGCCGACAAGACGGGGCAGTGCCCCTACGACCTGCAACCGCCGGAACTGGGCCGGCGCATCCGCGAGGATCACCAGCAGGTCTGTGACAGCAAGCAGCCGTCCGCCGGGGTCTACGGGTTCAAGTCGGCCAATTCATTCCAGCAGGTGCAGAAGGTGTTGCGGCTGCCGCTTTCCGACGACGGCGAAACGGTGACCCAGATCGTCGTCTGCATCGACTACTCGGAACCGATCCTCGATACCATGCTTGCGCGCGGCATCACCGCGCAGGAAGCCATCTCTTACCTGAAGGCGCGCTAGCGGACCCCGTCGGTAGATTCCGGCTACGCGCCGCCATCCTTCGACACGCGCGCTCTGCGCGCTGCCATCCTTCGACACGCGCGCTCTGCGCGCTGCTCAGGATGAGATTGCTGCTATACGCACGCCTCATCCTGGGCAGGCGCGAAGCGCCGTGTCGAATACGCATCGCTTCATCCTGAGCAGGCGCGAAGCGCCGTGTCGAAGGATGGCAGCGGAGAACGGCGTTTGCGCGGATCGCCGGCGCGGCTAGAGTTTCGGCCTGACGATAAAGGGGCTTTCCGCCAAGGGCTGGCCCGGCGGTTCCATGCGGAAAATCTGGCGCAGGTGCACCTCGTCCGGGCCGTCGCCGATGCGAAAGGCGCGCGCCCAGGCGAAGGCATCGGCGATGGGGGTGTCGGGGCTGCCGCCCATGGCGCCGAAGAACTGAATGGCACGCTCGGCGATCTGCTGGTAGACGCGCGCCACGTGCACCTTGATGAGCGAGATTTCCCGCCGGGCCCCGGCCTCGCCCTGGGTATCCAAGAGCCAAGCCGTCTTCATCACGGTCAGCCGCGCGGTCTCGATCTCGATGCGCGACAGGGCGATATCCTGCTGGATGGCGTCGTATTCGATCACCCGCTTGCCGAAGGTCTGGCGCTCCGCGGCGCGCGCCTTCATCAGGTCCAACAGCATCTCGCAATGGCCGATGGCGCGCATGCAGTGGTGCACGCGGGCCGGCGCCAGGCGCACCTGGCCGACACGGAAACCGTCGCCCCAGCCGCCGAGCAGGTTCTCGGCCGGCACGCGCACGTCGTCGAACAGGATTTCTGCCGGCGGCGCGCCGGATTCCATGAAGCCCATGAACGGCAGCGCCCGCACCACGGTGACGCCGGCGGCGTCCATCGGCACGATGACGGCACTGTGGCGTCCGGTGCGGTCGGAGAACTCGCCGTCGCCCTCGTCGTTGCAACCGAGCAAGATGACATAGCGGCAATCGGGATGTGCGGCGCCGGTGCAGTACCACTTGTGGCCGTTGATGACGAGGTCGGGGCCGTCGCGGCGGATGCGGGTGGCGATGTTGGTGGCGTCCGACGAAGCCACGTCCGGTTCCGTCATGGCGAAGCCGGTGCGGAATTCGGCCTCCAACAGCGGTTTCAGCCAGCGCTCACGCTGCTCGGGCGTGCAATAGGCCTGCAGGGCGAACATGTTGGGGACGTCCGGCGGCTGGCAGTTGAAGACCCGCGAAGACCACACAACGCGGCCCATCAACTCGGCCAGGGGCGCGTATTCGGTATGGCTCAGGCGGGTGCCCGGATCGTCGTCGGCGAGGTCCGGGACGGCCATGTTCCAAAGCCCCTGGCGCCGTGCTTCGGCCTGCAGGTCTGCCAGGAACGGCGGATCGAGCTCGCCCGCGCCCTTGACCGCCAGATGCCATTCGCGGTTGCGGGGCAGGATGTGGGCGTCGAAAAACGCCTGGAGTTGCGCGAGCATCTGCCGCCCGCGTTCGGGCAATTCGAAATCCATGGATGGTCCCCCAAAATTTTCCCTAGTGCACGACGCCGGCCGGCGTGTCGGGCACGAACACCTGCGGGTCGCCGACCTGCAGATCCAAACCCCATTCGGCTTTTTGCGCCGACGAAATCATCATGTGGCAAAGCGCGTGCAGCAGCTTTTTGTTGAGGCCGAACTGCACCGACATGTTATCGGCGGTCTTCAGGCTCAACACCGTGTTGTCGGGATCGACCGGCTTGACCTGGCCGCCGGTGACCAACAGCGGGCCCGAGTTGGACGTGAGGTTGACGTTATCCTTGGCGTGACCCTTGGTGAAATCGCTCGACTGCACCGCCTCCTGGTGCTCCATCGCCTTCACCGCGTCACGCACGTCGGGCAGCAGGTCCTTGCGGATTTCGGGGTTGCGGTCGAGGGTCTCCATCAGCGCGCCCCACAGAATCTTGACGAAACGCCGCGTCAGCCAGAGCTGGTATTCGGTGTTCTCCGCCGTGCCGATGCGCAGCAGCATGCGGTCCTGGACCGGATCGAAGGTAAGCGTGAGCTGGTGCAGGGTGGCGGACATGCGCTCATGATCGCCCGGAACGGGCTCGATGAAAAGGGGGAGGGATCAAATCGCCCGGTTCAGGCGGCGTCACCGGTGACCAATGCCGCGTCGAGCATGCGCGCCAGCACCTGCGGTTCCTGGGCGCCGGCGATGACCATGCGGTCGTTGAACACGAAGGCCGGCACGCCGTTGACGCCCAGGCGGTGCGCGCGGGTGTTCTCGTCGTAGACGGTATCGATGTCGGCATCGCTCTCGAGATGACGTTCGACGGTGCCGGCGTCGAGGCCGCAACCGGCGGCGATCTCCACCAGGACGTCGCGCGCGCCGGTGTCGCGGCCGTGCAGGAAATATTCGACGAACAGGCGTTCGACCACCGCGTCGGCGGCGCCCTGGCGCGCCGCCAGCATCACCAGCCGGTGGCCGTCGACGGAATTGGGAGTGCGGTGGATGCGGTCGAAGGCGAAATCGATGTCCACCGACTGGCCGGTCTCGGCGATGGTGCCGTAGATGCGCCGCACGCGGGCCTCCGAACCGAACTTGCGCACCAGGTAGGCGGTGCGGTCGATGCCTTCGGGCGGCATTTCGCGGTTCAGCAGGAACGGCCGCCAATGGAACGTCGCCGCGATGTCGGGACGCAATTGCAGCGCGCGCTCGAGCCGGCGCTTGCCGATGAAACACCAGGGACAGATGGTATCGAAGACGACCTGGATTTGCATCTTCACGCCCCCAAGGTTCAGGCCACGTAACGCCCGAAGCGGACGGCGGAATGGCCGCGCGACTTGATCCGGTTGGGCATGATCAGGACGCACTCGTCATAAGGGGTGGAGACTTCCTTGTCCCCATCCCAGCCAATCACGGTGCCGCCCTTTTCGATGACCTCGAAGCCGGTGTAATTGTCCTTCCAGGTGAAGGGCTGGTCGGCCTCGATCGTATAGGGGCCGGAGACCTCGATCACCTTTTGCTCGGGCGCCTCGGCCACCTTGATGTGCTCGGCGACGAAATCCGCGTCGACGACGCCGGTGACCTCCAGGAACTTGAGCATCACGTCGTGCGCCACCTGGGCGGAGCGGGTCTCCCAATGCTGGCCGCATTCCACCAACAGCGCGTTCTTGTTGGACGCCGGGTCGCCGAAGCCGCCGTAATCGCGCATGCGCTTGCCCGCCGCGTGGCCGGCGTCGGAAACCACGTATTCCGGGATCGTCAGTTGGCGCGCCAAGGCGCGGCCTTTCTCCAGCGGCCCCGACAGCATCAACGGCTCGCAGAAGGTGGTCATGGAGTGGATATCGAGCATCAGGTCGACGTCGTCGATCACCGGGCGCAATTGGCGCGCGCGCTCGGTCTCAAAGGTGACGCGTTCGCCGTCGAGCGTCGCGGTGTCCCAGACGCGGTTGATGTCCTCGTCGACGTAGCGCGACGCCAGCGGGTTTTTGGCGTCGAAGGACTGGTACGCCCGCCAGTTCGAGAACCCCAGCGTCAGCTTTCCCTGTTTCGGCCGCACTCCCTGGCGGAACAGCCAATCGACGGCGATGGCGCCGCAAAGCTCGTTGCCGTGGGTCACGGCCATGACCATGACGTGCGGGCCGGCCGCGCCGCTGTCGAAGGTGGTGACGTAGGGGACGCCGGTGTTGCCATCGGCATAGGCGGCGATGTCCACGGGTTCGATGTCGACGGAATAGGTGGGCGTGGTCATGGGTGGATTGGTTCCTTAAGTGGTCGGTTGAAGGCAGGATGCGGCATTGGAGCTCACGCGGCAAGATGCGCCGGCGGCGTCGCCAGCAGCCCCATCAGCTCGGACAGGTCGCGGGTTTCGGACAGCGCCGAGAACCCGCCGTAGAGCCGGCGGGTGGCCTCGGCGCCGAGGGTCGGCCGGCAGCAATCCTCGAACTTGCGCCAGCGGTCCTCGTCGGTGAAGGGATCGGCCAGGGTGCCGCGCGGATGGGTGCGGGTAATGCGGAGTTCGTCTCCGGACTTGAGCCGCACCGTCAATTCGTGCGGGAACTCGCCCGACGGGTCGAGTTCGCTCTCGGGCGGCGTCGCGGTCATTTCCGTGCGCGTCAGCAGGGCGCGGATTTCCGGGTCCATCACCGCTTCCGGGGTGAAATCCTTGAGGCTCAGAAAATCGTTCTTCAGCGCCACCGCCAGGCAATAGTGCATGGAGAAGCGGGCTTCCATCTCGTTCCCGGGATCGGGAAAGCAGAGATTGCGCAGATTGGTGGTGTTGACCCGGGCGTGCATGGCCTCCACGTCGTCGGCGCCGAAGCCATGGCGCTTCTTCAGATCCAGGAGATTGTCGATGCTCTTGTGCGCCGAACCGCAGCAGGGATGGCATTTCGGCGCCAGCCCGACGGCCTCGATGACGTGTCTCGGCCCGCCGCCTTGCGAAGAGCCCAACGGAAACTTTTCGAAATCCCAGCCCGGCGGCGCATCGCCGCCGAACAGGTTGAGAAAGCCATAGGCATTATCCAGCACCTCGGCCCGGCCGGTCAGCCCGTCGCGCGCATAGGCCGCCGCGATCACCGCGTTCTGGGCCGCCATGCCGGCCTGCATGGGCTTGGCCTGGGAGCCGAACTGCCCCTTGAGCCCGGCCGCCATGGAGACGCCGAGGCTCATGGCGTTGAGCATCGCCTCGCCCTTGAGGCCCATCAACCGGGCGCAAGCCGCCGCCGTGCCGATGCAGCCGACCGTCGCCGTCGCGTGCCAACCTTTGAGATAATGCGACCGGTTGACGCCGCGCCCGAGCGCCGCGTGGCATTCCAGCCCGACCAGGTAGGCGTCGACCACCTGGGCGCCGGTGGCGCCGGTTTCCTCCGCCACCGCCAGCAGTGCCGGCACCAGCACCGCCGAGGCGTGGGTGAGGGCGGCGAGGAAATTGTCGTCGAAATCCTGCGCGTGCGCGGCGGTGCCGTTGGCGTAGGCGGCAAAGGGGGCGGGGCCGCGCATGCCGTCGCCGCCGACGAAGGTGGCGCCGGCATGCGCGCGCGACCAGCCCGAGAGCGTTGCCAAGACCCGCCGCGCGGCCTCGTCGCCGGCGCCGGAAACCATGCAGCCCACCGTATCGGCGATGGCATGCTGGGCCGGCCCGATGCAGCTATCCGGCCAGGCGGCGCCGACATCGGCGGCCCAGGCGGCAATGGTTTCAAGGCTTGTCTCGCTGGCAGTCATGGCTCGGCCCTCCTGGCGGTCGCACGGTTCATCGTCAAGTTGCGAATCGATTTTCACCCATTCCCCCATGCGAACCAACGTTTTTAGTTGCCCGCGACATGGGGTTCATGCACGATCACCGTCAACTGGTTTACACAGTTCATTGATAACCGATCAAAAACCGTATCTTCACGGGAGGGATTAACCCATGCACTTCAGAAAAACCTTCGCCATTGCCGTTTCCGCGGCAGCCCTGACCCTGGCGTCCGGCGCCTTCGCCCAGACGTTGAATGTCGGGCTCGGCTCCGAGCCGACGTCCATCGACCCGCACTACCACAACCTGGGTCCGAACAATCAGATCGCGCAGCACTTCTTCTCGCGCCTGATCGAACAGGACCACAAGCAAAACCACATGCCGGGCCTGGCCACGTCGTGGAAACCGATCAGCGACACCACCTGGGAATTCAAGCTGCGCCAAGGCGTCAAGTTCAGTGACGGCTCGGACTTCAACGCCGATGACGTGCTGTTCTCCATGCATCGCGCCGGCAACCATCCGAACGCGCGCGCCAGCTTCGGCCTCTACACCAAGGGCAAGACCTTCAAGAAGATCGACGACTACACCGTCCACGTGTCGACGGAAAAACCCTATCCGCTGATGCCGAACGATCTTTCCAACATCGCCATCGTGTCGTCGAACGAAAAGGACAAGTGGGAAGCCGAATACAACAACGGCAACTCCGCCCACGGCACCGGCCCATTCAACCTGGTCAAGTGGGTGAAGGGCGAAGTCCTGGAGATGGAGCGCAACGAGAACTACTGGGGCGAAAAGCCGCATTGGAAAAAGGTCGTCATCAAGCCGATCAAATCGGCGCCGTCGCGTTTGGCGGCGCTGCTCGCCGGTGACGTCGACTTCATCGACAACGTGCCGACCGTCGATGTCGCGAAACTGAAGAAGAACCCCGGCGTGCAACTCAGCCAGGGCGTGTCCAACCGCGTCATCTACCTGCACATGGACCAGTACCGCGACAACCCGCAGTACGTGAAGACCGCCGACGGCAAGCCGGTGACCAAAAACCCGTTGAAAGACGCACGCGTGCGCAAGGCCATGTCGATGGCCATCAGCCGTGACCTCATCGTCGAGCGGGTCATGGAAGGCATCGCCATTCCCGCCGGCCAGTTGCTGCCGGAAGGTTTCTTCGGCCTTTCGTCCAAACTCAAGGTCGAGAAGTACGATCCGGAAGGCGCCAAGAAGCTGCTGGCCGAGGCCGGCTATCCGAACGGCTTCCAGGTGACCCTGCACGGTCCCAACGACCGCTACATCAACGACGCCAAGATCGTCGAAGCGGTGGCGCAGATGCTGACCCGCGTCGGCATCAAGACCACGCCGGACACCATGCCGAAGAGCGTCTTCTTCACCCGCGCCAAGAACAAGGGCCCGTCGGCCCCGCCGGAGTTCAACTTCCTGCTGGTCGGCTGGGGTTCGAGCACGGGTGAATCCTCGTCGCCGCTGCGCTCCTTGCTCGCCACCTACACCAAGTCCAAGGGCTGGGGCTCGGCCAACCGCGGCCTGCATTCCAACCCGAAAATGGATGCGGTGCTGGACAAGGCCCTGGCGACGGTGGACGACACCAAACGCGCCGCGCTGCTGGCGGAAGCCACGGAAATCGCCATCGGCGAGGACCAGGGCATCATTCCGCTGCACTACCAGGTCAACACCTGGGCGGCGAAGAAGGGGCTGGTTTACAAGGCCCGCTCCGACGAACGCACTGTGACCTACGACGTGAGGCCCCAGTAACGTTGACGGCAAACCGCGCGCGCCCCGGCGAAAACCGGGGCGCGCCGCTGCCTTTCCCCGCCACACCTAGGGACGAGCGCCGATGACCGTCTTCATCATCCGCCGCCTGATGCAGAGCATCGCCGTGATGTTCGTCATGTCGTTCCTGGTGTTCGGCGGGGTCAATCTCGTCGGCGACCCGACGGAAATCTTCCTCAACGACGAAGCCACCGAGGTGGAACGCCAGCAGACCATCCGCGCCATGGGCCTGGATAAGCCTTGGTATATCCAGTACGGCAAGTTCATCGGCAACGCGGTGCAGGGCGATCTCGGCAAGTCCTTCGTTTATTCCGAGCCGGCGCTCGGCATCATCACCGAGCGCATGCCGGCAACCTTCGAATTGGCCCTGGCGGCGCTGGTCCTGGCCGTGGTCTTCGGCATCCCCTTGGGCGTCTTCGCCGGGCTGAAACCGGAATCCGGAATCTCCAAGGCCGTCATGGCCGGCTCCATCCTGGGCTTTTCGCTGCCCACCTTTTGGGTCGGGCTGATGTTCATCATGGTGTTCGCGGTGATGCTCGGCTGGCTGCCCTCGACCGGACGCGGCGAGACGGCATCGCTGTTCGGAATCGATGTCAGTTTCCTGACCTTCGACGGCCTCACGCACCTGTTCCTGCCGGCGCTCAACCTGGCGCTGTTCAAGATTTCCCTGGTCATCCGCCTGGCCCGCGCCGGCACCCGCGAGGTGGTGCACCAGGACTATATCAAGTTCGCCCGCGCCAAGGGGCTGACCACGCGGCGCGTGATCTTCGTGCACCTGATGAAGAACATCATGATCCCCGTGGTCACGGTGCTCGGTCTCGAGTTCGGCGGGTTGATCGCCTTTTCGGTGGTTACCGAAACGGTCTTCGCCTGGCCCGGCATGGGCAAGCTGATCATCGATTCCATCCAGACCCTGGACCGGCCGGTCATCGTCGCCTACCTGATGATCATCGTCGTGGTATTCGTGGTCATCAACCTGATCGTCGATGTCCTTTATTCCATCCTCGACCCACGGGTCCGCCTGCAGGACGTGAAAGCATGAGCGAAGCCATCGACAGCACGGCCGAGGCGCCCGGCACCGCCGCCAACGCCGGCGTGGAAACGCCGTTCCGGCGCTTCGTCTCGGATTTCTTCGACAGCAAGGTCGCCAGCGCCGCCGCCGTGGTGCTCGGCGGCATCGTCTTCATCGCCGTCTTCGCGCCATGGATTTCGCCGCAGAACCCCTATGACCTGGCCCAGGTCTCGATCCTCGATTCCAAATTGGTGCCCGGCGCCAAGAGCATGGAGGGCTGGACGTTTTGGCTCGGCACCGACGGTGCCGGCCGCGACCTGCTGAGCGCCATGTTCTACGGGCTGCGCATTTCGCTGGGCGTCGGCGTCATGTCCGGCATCGTCGCCATGTGCATCGGTGCCGCCATCGGCCTGGCGGCGGCCTATTTCGGCGGCCGCGTCGATACGCTGATCATGCGCATCGTCGACATCCAGCTCTCCTTCCCGGCGATCCTGGTGGCGCTGATCTTGCTGGCGCTGTTGGGCAAGGGGGTCGACAAGATCATCGTCGCGCTGATCATCGTGCAGTGGGCCTATTACGCCCGCACGGTGCGCGGCTCCGCCCTGGTCGAGCGCAACAAGGAATACATCGAGGCGGCCACCTGCCTGGCCTTGGGCCACAACCGCATCGTGTTCCGTCACATGCTGCCCAACTGCCTGCCGCCGCTGATCGTCGTCGGCACCATCCAGACGGCGCATGCCATTTCGCTGGAGGCAACGCTGAGCTTCCTCGGCGTCGGCCTGCCGATCTCGGAGCCGTCGCTGGGGCTTCTGATCGCCAACGGCTTCGACTACATGCTGAGCGGTAAGTACTGGATCAGCTTCTTCCCCGGCGTGGCGCTGCTGATCACCATCGTCTCCATCAACCTGGTCGGCGACCAATTGCGCGACGTCCTCAACCCGAGACTGCAGCGATGAGCGCCGACGACACGCAGCCGACCCTGGTGGTCGAGGACCTGCAGACCCACTTCTTCACCAAGGCCGGCATCGCCCGGGCCGTGGACGGCGTCAGCTTCACCGTCGGCAGGGGCGAGGTGATGGGGCTGGTGGGTGAGTCCGGTTCGGGCAAATCGGTCACCGGTTTTTCGCTGATCGATCTGGTCGACCCGCCGGGTGAGATCGTCGGCGGGCGCATCCTGTTCCAGGGCGAGGACCTGGTCACGGCATCGGAAGAGCGCATGCAGCAGTTGCGCGGCAACCGCATCGCCATGATCTTCCAGGACCCGATGATGACCCTCAACCCGGTGCTGCGCATCGATACCCAGATGATCGAGACCATCCACGCGCACGATCCGAAGGTCCCCAAGGAAGAGGCGCGCCGGCGCTCGCGCGATGCCTTGGGCCAGGTCGGCATCCCGTCACCGGACGAACGGCTGCGGGCCTATCCGCATCAATTCTCGGGCGGCATGCGCCAGCGCGTCGCCATCGCCATCGCGCTCCTCAACAAGCCCGACCTGATCATCGCCGACGAGCCGACGACGGCGCTCGATGTCACCATTCAGGGCCAGATTCTGTTCGAGGCGCAGAAGCTCTGCCGCGAAACCGGCACGGCGCTGATCTGGATTACCCACGATCTTGCCGTGGTCGCCGGCCTCGCCGATACCATCAGCGTCATGTACGGTGGGCGTATTGTCGAGCAGGGCGCCATCGACGGCGTCCTCGACCATCCGGTGCATCCCTATACGCGCGGCCTTCTGGGTTCGGTGCCCGGCCACAACACCCGCGGCCAGCGGCTCTACCAGATTCCGGGCATGGCGCCGTCGCTGCTGAACCTGCCCCAGGGCTGCGCCTTCAAGGCGCGCTGCCCCGACGCCGACGCGGCCTGCGAAGCGCGGCCCGAGATCGACGAGCCCGTCGCCGGGCGGCGCGTGCGCTGCTTCCATCCGCACCTGGAGGCCGCGCAATGACCGCGATGCTGCAATTGAGTGGAATTTCCAAGCGCTTCGTCAAACGCTTGGACCTGGCCGGCAAGATCGCCCAGAAGCTGGGTTCGAGCCTCAGCGAGGAGGTGGTGCATGCGGTGGACGGCGTCAACCTGACGATCGAGAAGGGCGAGGTCGTCGGACTGGTGGGCGAATCCGGCTGCGGCAAATCGACGCTCGGGCGCATGGTCGCCGGCATCCTGGAACCGACCGAGGGTGAAATCCGCTACAAGGACCATCTGGTCTCGGCCATGGAGAAGAAAGAGGGCAAGGAAACCGCGCTCGCCGTGCAGATGATCTTTCAAGACCCTTTCGCGTCGCTGAACCCGCGCATGCGGGTCGAGGACATTATCGGCGAGGCGCCGGTGCTGCACGGCATCGTCAAGGCGAGCGAGAAGGGGGATTATGTGCGCCAGGTCATGCAGCGCGTCGGTCTCGATCCGGAGTATGCGCGCCGCTATCCGCACCAGTTCTCCGGCGGCCAGCGCCAGCGTATCGGCATCGCCCGCGCACTCGCCGTAAAACCGGATTTCCTGGTCTGCGACGAGGCCATCGCAGCCCTCGACGTTTCCATTCAGGCGCAGGTCATCAACCTGTTCATGGACCTGCGCGAGGACCTGGACCTGACCTACCTGTTCATCAGCCACGACCTTTCCGTGGTCGAGCATATCTCGGACCGGGTGGTGATCATGTATTTGGGCCGCGTCGTCGAATCCGCGCCGACCGACGCCCTGTTCGACGCGCCCAACCATCCCTATACCAAGGCATTGCTGAACGAGGTGCCGCGCGTCGACAGCCGCGGCATCGACTACCATCCGGTATCGGGCGAAATTCCCTCGCCCCTCGATCCGCCGCCCGGTTGCCACTTCCACCCGCGCTGCCCGCAAGCCTCCGACAGGTGCAAGGCCGAGGTTCCCGCGCTTCGTGAAATCGCACCTGGCCGCATGGCGGCGTGTCATCTCAATGATTGATTACAACACTTCCGACGACGAACCGGTCACCATCGTCCCGCCCACCGCCGAAGCCGTGCCGGCGCTGTTCGACAGCCCGCACAGCGGCTCCTTTTATCCCGGCGACTTCAATGCCGCCATGGACCTGATGGTGCTCAGGCGCATGGAAGACGCTTTCGTCGACGAGCTCTACGCCGCCGCGCCCGGTTTCGGCGCCACGCTGATCGCGGCCCGTTTCCCGCGCGGCTACGTCGATCCCAACCGGGGTGAGTTGGATATCGATCCCGACGCCGTCGACGGTTGGACCGGCCCCGCGAAACCGACCGAGAAAAGCCGCGTTGGCAAGGGCCTGATCTGGACCCAACTGCACGGCACGGCACCGCTCTACGACCGCAAACTGACCGGCGAGGAAGTGGGCAAGCGCATCGACGACTACTGGCGGCCCTATCACGCCGCCGTCGAGGCCGCCTACGCCGGCCTGCACGAACGCTTCGGCCGGGTCTACCACGTGGATTGCCATTCCATGCGCGCCATGGGCAATGCTTTCGATCCCGATGGCGAAAAGGCGCGCCCCGACTTCGTCGTTTCCAACCACGACGGCGCATCTTGCGAACCGGCGTTCCTGGACCTCGTGGTCGAAAGCCTGCGTGCCCACGGCCACGACGTATCCGTCAACGACCCCTACAAGGGCGCGGAACTGACCAGCCGCTATGCCGATCCGGCGCAGGGCCGCCATGCCCTGCAGATCGAAATCAACCGCCGTCTCTACATGGACGAGCAGACGATCGAGAAGAACGCCGGCTACGACACCCTGCACGGGCAATTGACCGAACTCGCGCGCCAGGTCTGCGCCTTCGCCGCACGGTCATGAGTGCGAACGCCAATATCCGCCGCGTTGAGGCCACCGGCGATCCGTTCGCCATCGGCGTCGCGCTCGGCCGCGCGGCGGCGGCGGACATCCGCGAACGCTCATTCGCCACCGAGGAGTTCCGGGCGCTCAAGGCCAAATGGCTCGGCACCGACTATCTTGGCCATCTGGAGGCCGCGGCGCGCGCCAACTACCCGCAATACCTGCGCGAGATCGAGGGCATCGCCGAAGGCGCGGGCGAGGCGTTCGAAACCCTGTTCCTTTGGAACTGCCGGGGCGATCTTCGCCTGCCGGAGAACGTCTCGGCGGAGACGCTCCTGGCCGCCGCGTCGGGCTGCACCTCGGTGATGGTGCCGGCGAGCGGCGATGGCCCCGCCGTAATCGCCCACAACGAGGACGGCGCGCCGCAACTGGCGGGCCATTGCTTCTGGGTTTCCGTCAAGCCGGACGACGGCCCGGCCTTCGAAAGCTTCATGTATCCCGGCATGTTGCCGGGACACACGTTCGGCCTCAACGGCGCCGGGCTGGTGCAGGCGATCAACAATGTGCGCGCCCACGACCTCAAGCCCGGCATTCCGCGCCATATCGTCTGCCGCGCGGTGCTCGGCGCCGAAACCCTCGACGGCGCGCTCGCCATCCTGCAACGCCACGACCGGGCCAGCGGCTTCCATCACAATCTGGGCGCGGCCGGCAGCCGCCGGCTGGTCTCGGTGGAGGCGCCGGCGTCCGGCTGCGTGATGAAGGAAATCGAGCAGCCTTTCGCCCACGCCAACCACCTGATCGCCGAACCTTTCGCCGATACGCCGCAGGAAATCACCGGGTCCTCGCGCGACCGCCAGGCGCGGGCCGGCGTCATGGTCGGGGAGGGGACGTCGCCGGATGCCATCCTGTTCGAGCGCGAGACCCCGGTCTACCGCGCCAACGACGACGGCGACGACTATTCCCAGACCCTGGCAACGGCGGTCTTCGAACTCGGCGAGACCGGCGTCGCATGGCGCATTCACGCCTCGGCCGATGAACGGAACACCCTCGAAGGAACGGCCTCGCTCGGCGCGTGACGCTTGAAATCGCATCGCCAACGGGTACAGTCGGCGCGCGGTTCGGAATCCGCCGATCGGGTGAGGTGGCCGAGTGGTTGAAGGCACCAGTCTTGAAAACTGGCAAACGTGCAAGCGTTTCGTGGGTTCGAATCCCACCCTCACCGCCATCCCTATTTAACATTCTGATATCATTTGGAATTTTGAAAACAGTGCGCAATCACACGAGATATCTTCTGGCGGTGGCGGTAACGGCCACCACCGCTGGTCTCTCCGGTTGTGCGTCGATCGTCGAAAAACAGACCCAGGCCGTGATGATCGACACGCCGGCATGCCAGCAAGCCAGTTGCCGGCTATCGAACAGCAAGGGCAACTACCGCGTCGAATCGACGCCGGGTCCGGTGGAGGTCAAAAGAGCCTACGGCGACTTGACCATCGTCTGCGAAAAGAATGGCCAAACGGCGACCTCCACGCATTCGTCGACCTACAACGAAGGTTTGATCGGCAATCTGATATTCGGTTTGGGCTGGATTCCGGCCGCGCTCATCGACAGCGGCGACGGTGCCGGGTTCACATATCCGGTGTTCATGGTGAACGGACTGAAATGCAACCAGGCACCGGCCAAATAAGCCGGAAAATCGCCGTTCACGCCTTGGCTTCGATAATCACCGCCGCCTGCTGGTAGGACCAGGCGAGATAGCGGTAGCCGAGGCCCGATTCTACCAGAAACTCGTGGAAGGCCTTGAACTCGTGCTCGCGCCAGCCGACGAAATTGAAGTATTCGTCGAACAGGATCACGGTGCCGGGAGCAATCCGGTCCGCCAGGGCGTCGAGGACGGTCTTGGTCGACGTGTAGAGATCGCAGTCCATATGGATGAGAGCGGCGGTGCCGGTCTCCTTGGCGAGAAACGCGGGTAAGGTGTCGTCGAAGGTGCCCTTGTGAAGCCGTACCGTCGGCGGCACCTCGGGCAGACGCCCATCGGTGGAATAGTGGCCCTTGCCCTCGTGCCGGCCCGGCCAGTCTTCCGGTAGGCCCTGGAAACTGTCAAAACCGTGGATCGTCCGGCCGGTGCGGCCCGCCAGGTGACGGATCGAGTCGCCGCTGGCAACGCCGAATTCCAACAGCACGCCGTCTTCCGGCGCACGGGCGAGGGCGAGATCGAGAATCTCTTCGCGCCGATCGAGGATCATGGCGCCTCTCATGTGTTCGCGGGCGTATTCGGCCGATTGGCGTTGCGCTTCTTCCAGCAGAATGCGTTTCGGATGCAGATGGCGCTCATCCGCCCGATCGAGGATAGCCAGCGCCAAGCGGCGGAAAAGCTTGTCGATCAGGCGGCGCATGCGATCAGTAAGCTCCGCCGGCGGGCTGGTCGCCGCCCAGCAACCGCCGCTTCAGCGGGCGTAGCTTGGCCTTGACGAAACGCTTGATGGAAATGTCCTCGAGCATGCGGTCGTTCTGCTGCGGCGTTTCCAGGAAAACCGGAATGGAGAACATCTGCAGCCGCCCGAGCCCGGCGCCGCCGCCGATGGGGTCGACGCCGTGGCGGCAGGTTCCGTCGAAGAAGATCACATCGCCGGGCTTGGCCAGGGAATCCACATCGATCTTCTCGCCGTTACGGCCATGGACAAAAAGACCGCCATCCGTGTAGTCCGTTCCCTTTTCCGTCAGCAGCACCATGTAGTGCCAATGGCGCCGGCCGTCGGCGTGATCCTCGTGCGCTTGCAGCCAACCGTCACCGGACGGATAGAGGCTGGTCGTCACGTAAATGCCGTAACGGTCGCTCTGCATGGTTTCGCCGGCGACATGGTCGGTCTCGGCGACATCGTTGCGTAAGCGGTTGAGGCCGATGGCGACTTCGCGCGTCAGCGCATCGAACGGCGTATTCCAAAGAAAATCATAGGCCCGGTACATGACGCAGGTGTCGGAGCGGTGGAAATGCACCCGGTTGCGCTCGCCATAAAAAGGTCCCCAGATCACCGGCGCGTCGGTGACCTCGCCGGCATAGATGCCGAGCCAGGCTTCCCGCATCCGACGCACGGCCGCCGACGGCAAAAGCCCCTTAACGATGGAAAGGCCGTCTCGTTCGATTTCGGCCCGGATAACCGCCGGATCCGCGGCGCCAACCAGTACTTCGCCCGTTTCGCCGCTATTCATGGTTCCTCCACTGGCGGGCCGATTGGAAGTTCAGCGGACCGAAAGACGGCCCGTGTTGGACTGCCGGTAGCGTTCGCGCTGCATGACCCAGCGGACCTTGCCGATGAGCGCCGAAACATCGCCGCGCGCCAAGTACTTGAGGCCGAGGAAGATACGGCGCGACCAGACAACGACGCCGATTTGCTGGAATGACTGGTAGTAACGCAGCTTCGCCAACAGGGTCACGACGGCACCGACGACGGGATCGTGACGCCGCTGCAGCCGGTGCAGCATGGCGCGTATCCATTTGCCGTTCCAGGAAATCAGGTAGATGCAGTTTTCCAGGTAGTCACGGCGCTTGAAGGCCGGAAACTTGGGCCGGTAGACCATGTTGTAGAGCACGGATTCCGCGACTTTTTCGTCGGTCACGTCTTCCTCGGTGATATACCCCGCCTGCAACGCCATGTTGGTGAAGGGGTAATGCGGGAAGTACTGCATCTTATAGGTATTGAGGCTGATCGGCGTGCCGAACTCGAGCAACAGGCCGAGTGCCTCTTCCAAGCTCTCGGCGGTGTCGAAGGGGTTGTCGAGGATGATGTCGTACTCGGGGCGCACGTTGATGTCGCGCAGGAGACGCGATTTGGCCACCAGTTCGTCGTTGCTGCCCGGCCGGTGCATGACGTCCTTGCGAATCTCGTCATGGCCGGACTGAACGCCGAAATGCAGGCTTTCCATGCCGGCATCGGCCAAAAGCCGGACGTTATGCTCCTTGATCAGGCGCGGCACCAGTTCGCATTCGAAAGGCAGGCCGCAGCGTTCCTTGTACTTGGCCGAAAACTCCACCACCCAGTCGTCGAAGACGCCGAACACCTCGTCGTTGAAGGTCACGGTCCTGGGCGCCTTGTACTTGGCGCGCCGGTAATCCAGTTCCTCCATCACGTGATCCGGCGACCGCAGCCGAACGAAGCGGCCGTTGCCGCGGTTCATCGGGATCAACAGCGAATTGACACAATAAGAGCAGAGATAGACGCAGCCGCGCCCGGCCATCACCAGAATATCCTCGTCGTAGATTTCCGGATCGACGGTATCCATCATGTTCTTCTCGATGAAGAACATCTGCGGCTCGTCGATGGCCGGGTAAGGGATGTCGTCCATTTCCTGGTAAAGCGCGTCCTGGCCCATGTCGACGACGGTACCGTCATCGTCTTTGTACCAAAGCCCCTTGATGCCGCGCAGGCCTTCACCACGGCGCAGCCGTTCGTTGATCCTGAGCATGGTCAGATCGCCTTCGCCCTTGCAGGCGTAATCGGCGAAGGCCAGCGCCTCATGCGGCACGATGGTCGGGTATTTGCCGCCGACGACGATGTCAGCGTCGCTGACTTGCCGCAGCCGCTGCACCAACTGCCGCGCCGCCACGGCATAGGGCGCCATAATGCTCATGGTGATCACGTCCGGCGCGATACCGCGGACCAGCTCTTGCGCAAGATCGAGTTCGTGCCCGGAAATGGGCAAATGGTCGTTGGTGAAGTTGTTCTTGAAGAACAGCGCGTGCGAGTTGATCTCGTCCTTCAAGCACATGGCGTGAAAAATGCGCGCCGGAAAGGACTTGAAACAATAAAGCGAGATATGAAGCACCGTCGGTGCATCTTCGGAAGCGGGAACCTTCAGCGCGCGGCCACGGATTTGCACCAGGCGCGCCTCGGCATCGAAATCATCGAGCAAGGACACCTCGCCGGCAATGATCGCGTCGGCAACGGCGCCCGTTGCTTCGATCCTCAAGTCACTCCGATGTTCCATGGCAATCCTCTCTCGCCCCTTATGCCATGATTTGGGGGGCGTTGAACAGAAATTCAAAGGATTATCGCGCTGGCACCGATCAGAACACGCCCGCATCCAGCCCCGCCGCCATGGCCATGCCCAGTTCCCGGCATTGACCGGCGAACCCGGGCTGGTAATCCCCCCGACAGACAAGCGGTTCCTGCACGGCCCGCCAGCGCAATCCGGTGACGATGGTCTCGACGCCGCGACGCGTGCCGGTGCCGTCGTGCCCGGCGCGGATATAGAGCGCGTAGGGGAGCCCTTGGGTCTCTTCCAGGCAGGGATAGTAGATCCGGTCGAAGAAGTCCTTCAGCGCGCCACTCATGTAACCGAGGTTCTCCGTCGTGCCGACAATCAGCGCCGAGGCGCCTTTGACGTCGTCGGGGCCAGCGTCGAACGGCGAAAGCGCGCGCACGGCGAGGTCTTCGGCCTCTGCCGCGGCGGCGCCGGCAACCACGGCATCGAGCAGCGCGCGCGTGTTCGGCGACGGTGCATGGCTGACGATCAGCAGGGTCTTGCGTTGCTCCATCAGGAGAATCTTAACGCCCAGGCGCTAAGAACGCCATGCCGGCCACGAACGTCCGAGATGGGCGTTGCCGAAACCCCGGCGGCGGAGTAACAGGGGCGACATGTTCTTCACGCTCTCGAAAGTGTTCTGGTTCCTGGCATCGCCCGACACCTTGTTGTTGCTGGCTCTGCTCCTGGCCGCACTGCTTTCGTTCACAAAAAAGGCATCCTGGAGCCGTTTTCTGATACGGCTGATCGCCGTCGGCGCGTTGCTGGTCGCCACCGTGCCGGTCGGCAGTTACGGCATTTTCTTGTTGGAAAACCGGTTTCCCGCAAATCCGCCGTTGCCCGACAAAGTGGACGGCATCCTGGTTCTCGGCGGCATCATCAGCGCGCCGCTCAGCGCCGAGAGGCAATCGCCGCAATTGGGCGGTGCGGTCGAACGCATCACGGAAGCGGCGAAATTGGCGCAACGTTACCCCTATGCGAAGGTCATTTTCAGCGGCGGCTCAGGTGATCCATTCAACCCCGAAATGCGTGAAGCCCATTACGCACCGCCGCTTTTCAGGCAACTCGGCTTGCCCGACGGTCGCGTCACCTATGATGATCGTGCCCGCAACACCGCCGAAAACGCCACGGTCATGCACGACCTTGCCAAACCCGGAACGGGCGAAAACTGGGTGCTGGTCACTTCCGCGTTCCATATGCCGCGCGCTGTCGGCACATTCCGCCAGGCCGGTTGGCGCGTCATCCCGTTTCCGGTCGACTTCTCGACCGGACCCCGGCACGAATGGCGACCGGCCTTCAGCCTGCGAGGCGGGCTTACGCACCTCAATGCAGCCTTGCATGAGTTCATCGGCTTGTGGGTCTATCACCTGACCGGACGCAGCGATTCCTGGTTCCCCGGCCCTGCCAGTTAAGGAGATTTCCGTGTTACAAAACCGCTTCCATTCCGCCGCCTGCAAACTGGCCGGCCTGTTGGCCATCAGCCTGTTGCCGTTTGCCGGCGCATCGGCCAAGGAAGTACCGCCGCCGCCGGATTACGGTCCCTGGCTGCAGGCACTGAAGGCCGAAGCCGGCGCGCGCGGCGTCCGCGCCGAAACGCTGGCGCGCGCGCTCGACGGCGTCCAACCGATCCCGCGCGTCATCGAACTGGACCGCCGCCAACCGGAATTCACCCTGACCCTTTCAAGCTATTTCAAGAAGGCGATCTCCGAGACGCGCATCCAAAAGGGCAGGGAGATGCTGCGCCGCCACCAAGCGCTGCTGAAACGCGTCGAAGCGAAATACGGGGTGCAGCCGCGTTTCCTGGTGGCATTCTGGGGGTTGGAAAGCAATTTCGGCCAGTATACCGGTGCTTTTTCGGTGGTCGGCGCGCTGGTCACCCTGGCGCACGACCGCCGGCGCGCCAAGTTCTTCCGCGAGCAACTGCTCTCCGCGTTGGAACTGATCGACGCCGGGCACGTTCCCGTCGACGTCAAGGGTTCCTGGGCCGGCGCCATGGGCAACCACCAGTTCATCCCGACCACCTACAAGAGCTACGCGGTCGATTTCGACGGCGACGGCAAACGCGACCTGTGGGGCAGCCTTCCGGACATTTTCGCCTCCGCCGCCAACTACCTGAGCCGATCCGGCTGGCAGAGCGACAAGACCTGGGGCCGCGAGGTGCGTATCCCGAAGGACTTCGACATCTCACTTACCGGCCTATCGGTAAGTAAGCCCCTGGCGGAATGGAACAAACTGGGTATCCGACGCACCGGCGGCAAACCGCTTCCGGCCGTCGACATCGACGCCTCGCTGCTGGTGCCGGCCGGCTACAAGGGACCGGCCTTCCTGGTCTACAAGAACTACCGCACGATCATGGTCTGGAACCGCTCGCACCTTTATGCCCTGGCGGTCGGGCACCTGGCCGACCGCATGATCGGCAAGGGGCCGCTGGCCTTGCCGCCCTCCGCCGACGACGTGCCGCTTTCGAGGTCAGATATCCGCACCCTGCAGGGACTGTTGAACGCGCGCGGGCTCGACGCCGGCGTGCCGGACGGCATGCTCGGGCCGAAGACGCGCGAGGCCGTGCGCGCCTACCAGAAATCCGCCGGCCTGCCGCCGGACGGCTACGCCACCAAGGCGTTGATCCTGAAACTGCAAAAATAGCCCCAGCGACTACAAAATCCTGTGAAAATGCTTGTTCTAAACACAATATATCGGGTATTCCCTAGAGTGGGGACAATGGACCAGCCATGATCGATGTGTTCCGCCGCAAATGGATAATGGCCGTCGCGCTGGCGGCGGGACTATCCGGCTGCGCGGAAACCCAGTTCGCCATCCATTCGGCGAAACGCGTGGTCGGCGCCACGGAAGATAAATCCGAGCCCAACTACAAGGTCGGCGACGCCTACCAGATCAACGGCATCTGGTACTATCCCAAGGAAGACTACGATCACGACGAGACCGGCATCGCGTCGTGGTACGGCACCAAGTTTCACGGCCGGCGAACCGCCAACGGCGAGATCTACGACATGAACTCTCTGACCGCGGCGCACCGCACGCTGCCGATGCCGAGCTACGTGCGGGTCACCAACCTGGAAAACGGCCGCTCCATCGTGCTCCGGGTCAATGATCGCGGGCCTTTCGCTCATTCGCGCGTCATCGACGTATCGCGGCGGGCCTCGCAATTGCTGGGCTTCCAGCGCAAGGGAACCGCCAAGGTGCGCGTGCAGATCCTGGCCGACAAGAGCCGCGCCTTGAAGGCGCGGCTCCGGGGCCGGGATGAACTGGCGCGGGTCGGCTCACCGATTACCGTCGACCGCCTGCCGAAAGCCAAGGTGGCGGCGGAAACCCTGCCGGCGCCGGCCGGCAGCGAGAGCAGCAGTGTCGCCCAGACGGAGCCACCACCGCGCCTGGTTGCGTCCAACACCACCGCCGCCAGCGATGCCGCAGCGCCGGCGCCGAATATCGCCGACGAACCGGTTACCGGCGAAGTCAGCGTACAGGTGGTGCCGAAGACCTCGATCTTCATCCAGGCGGGCGCCTTCGGTCAGTTCGACAACGCCAACAGGGTCCGCGCCAAACTCAGTGCCGTGGGGCCGGTGAAGATCTCGTCCGTGCTGGTTGGCGGGCGCGATCTGTTCAGGGTCCGGGTGGGGCCCTTGAAAAGCGTCAAGGCGGCGGACAAGATGCTTGAGGATGTAACCCGCGCCGGCTATCCCGGCGCGCGGATCATCATCGAGTAAAACGACTTGTTTTCAAGAGGTTAAATTGACTTTTAAAGATTTTGCATCGACCTGCAAACGAGCGGCGATGGCCCTGGTGCTCCTGCTCGCGGCGACGCCGGCCTTCGCCATCGAGACCATCGCCAGGTCGGCCGTCATCATCGAAACGACTACTGGCGCCACCTTGCTCGCCAAGGGGGCCGACGAACCGATGGCGCCGGCGTCCATGAGCAAGCTGATGACGCTCTACATGCTGTTCGACCGGTTGAAATCCGGCGCGCTGTCACTCGACGACAAGTTCCGCGTCAGCGACAATGCCTGGCGGCGCGGCGGCGCCAAGAGCGGCAGTTCGACCATGTTCCTGAAACCGCGGTCGCGCGTCCGGGTCGAGGACCTGATCCGCGGAATTATCGTGCAGTCGGGCAACGACGCCTGCATCGTCGTTGCCGAGGCGATCGCCGGCAGCGAGTCCGCCTTCGCCGCGGAAATGACCGCAAAGGCGCGGGAACTGGGCCTGACGGGCAGCCATTTCGCCAACGCCACAGGTTGGCCGAGCCCCGACCACCGGATGACCCCCAGGGATCTGGCGACCCTGGCGCAGCACCTGGCCGGTGATTTCCCCGAGTACTACCACTACTTCAAGGAAACCGAATTCACCTACAACGGCATCCGGCAGATGAACCGCAATCCGCTGCTGTACAAGGAGATGGACGCGGACGGCCTGAAAACCGGCCACACCGAGGAATCGGGTTACGGATTGGTGGCATCGGTGAACAGGCTCGACCGGCGCCTGGTCCTGGTGGTCAACGGCCTGCCGTCGAAAAAGGCCCGTAGCGCCGAGCCCGAACGGCTGCTCGAATGGGCCTACCGGGAATTCGACAACTACGCGCTGTTCAAGGCCGGCGACACGGTGGAGGAGGCCGAGGTTTGGCTCGGCACCGAAGCGCGCGTGCCGCTGGTGATCCGCGAGAACGTCCACCTGACCCTGCCGCGCAAGGACCGCCGCGACATGCGGGTGAAAGTGACCTACACGGGCCCCGTGCCGGCGCCCATCGCCGCGGGTCAGGAGATCGCCAAGCTGGTGGTTTCGACGCCCACCGGCGGCAACCACGAGTATCCGTTGGTGGCCGGCGCCGAGGTCGGACAGTTGGGCCTGGTGGGCCGGCTGATGGCGGCGCTGAAGACCATCCTTTGGGGAGAATCCGGTTGAACGCACCGGCCGTCACTTCCAACGGCAAGTTCATCACCCTGGAAGGCGGCGAGGGGGCGGGAAAATCCACCCAGATCGCCCGCCTGGCCGCCGCGCTGAAGGCCGCCGGCGTCAACTGCATCCAGACCCGCGAACCGGGCGGCGCGCCGGGCGCGGAAGAGGTGCGGAAGCTGCTGGTGGAGGGCGCCGTCGACCGCTGGCAGCCGATGAGCGAGGTGCTTTTGCACAACGCAGCCCGCATCGAACATGTGGAGACGATGGTGAAACCGGCACTGGCCGCGGGCCAGTGGGTGCTTTGCGACCGCTTCGCCGATTCGACGCTCGCCTATCAGGGCTACGGCCACGGCCTCGACGTCGCCGCCATCGCCAATCTGCATTGGCTTTTGTACAAGGATTTCAAGCCCGACCTGACGCTGGTCCTCGATCTGCCGTTGGAAGAGGGACTGAAACGCGCGCATGCCCGCGCCGGAGGACAGTCTGGCGGCGAGGATCGCTATGAACGCATGGGGAAAGACTTCCACGAACGGCTGAGACGTGGTTTCCTGGACATCGCCGAAGCGGAGCCGGCGCGCTGCGCGGTCATCGACGCCGGCGGTGACGAAGAGACCGTGCACGGCGCGATCATGGCGGTGGTCCGGGAACGCATCGCGCTTCGCTAGGCGCCAGGAGCCGGGAGCCCGAAACCGTTGAACGCCAGCCCCAACGACGATACCGAAAATCAAGGGCCGCCCGATCCCCGGCGCAACGCGCGCCTGGTCGGCCAGCAAGCGGCCGAGACCTTGCTCGCCGACGGGTTCCACTCCGGCCGCCTGGCGCATGCCTGGCTGCTGACCGGCCCCAAGGGGATCGGCAAGGCGACGCTGGCCTACCGCTTCGCCCGTTTCGTGTTGGCGCACGGCGGCGCGGCAGCCGATGAGGGGTCTGGCCTGTTCGGCGAGGCGGAGCTGCCTGTCGCCGCGCCGGCGGGTGAAAGCCCGCTCTATTTGGCGCCGGAAAATCCTGTTTTCCAGCGCGTCGCCGCCGCCGGCCACAGTGACATGATGAGCGTCGAGCGCGGCATCGGCTCGACCGGCAAGCCCCGCAGCGAAATCGTCGTCGGCGACGTGCGCGAAGTGACGCGTTTTCTCAACCTGACGGCCGGCGAGGGCGGCTGGCGCGTCGTCGTCATCGACTGCGCCGACGACATGAACGTCAATGCCGCCAACGCGCTCCTCAAGGTGCTGGAAGAACCGCCACCGCGCGCGCTGTTGCTTTTGGTCTGCCACAATCCCGGCCGCATGCTGCCGACCATCCGCTCGCGCTGCCGCAAGCTGCGCCTGGACGACCTGACGGATGAGACGATCGCCGGACTGCTGGCCGAGTACTGCCCCGAACTGGCGCCGGACGCCCGGCAGGAAGTCGCGGCGCTGGCCGACGGCTCCATTGGCCGCGCCATCGAACTGGCCGAAGCCGACGGTTGGCAATTGCAGCGCCGGATCATGGACTTTCTGGCCGCCATGCCGGACCCCGATTTCGGCGAGTTGCAGGAATTCGGTGCCGGCTTGGCCAAAGCCGACGCGCTCGGCCGTTTCGAGACCCTGGGCGAGCTCCTGCGCCGCACCCTGGCCAGGTTGATCCGCCATGCCGGTGGCGCCGGAGACGCCGGAAGCGCTCGGGAATCCGAGGTTTTCGGCCGCCTTGCGGGCGCCAGCGGGCTTGATCGATGGCTTCAAGTGTGGGAAAAGACCGACGATCTCCTGACCCGGACCGGGCGAATCAATCTGGATCGCAAGCAGGTGATTCTAAATATCTTTTTGGAAATCTCCCAAGCCGCGCGCGGTGCTTGAGCGCGGTCAGGACGCCGGAAACGGCTAGGCGGACCCCAGGCGGACCCATGACATCTTCGAATCCCGAAACCTACTACGTCACGACGCCGATCTATTACGTCAACGACGCGCCGCACATCGGCCATGCCTACACGACGCTCGCCTGCGACGTATTGGCCCGGTTCAAACGCCTCGACGGCTTCGACGTCAAATTCCTGACCGGCACCGACGAGCACGGCCAGAAAGTGGAAAAATCGGCGCAGGCCGCGGGCATCGATCCGCAGGCCTTCACCGATAAAGTCTCGCAGAACTTCCGCGATCTCGCCGCGCACATGAATTATTCCAACGACGACTTCATCCGCACCACGGAGGAGCGCCACAAACGCTCGTGCAGCGAGATCTGGAACCGGCTGCTGGCCAACGGCGAAATCTATCTCGGCAGCTACGCCGGTTGGTACGCGGTGCGCGACGAGGCTTTTTACACCGAATCCGAGCTCACCGACGGGCCGGGCGGCGCCAAGATCGCGCCGTCGGGTGCCGAAGTGGAATGGGTGGAGGAACCGAGCTATTTCTTCAGGCTGTCGGCCTGGCAAGACAGGCTGCTCGCCCATTACGACGCCAATCCGGATTTCATCTTGCCGAAAACCCGCAGGAACGAGGTGGTAAGCTTCGTCAAGGGCGGGCTGCAGGACCTGTCGGTCTCGCGCACCACCTTCAACTGGGGCGTGCCGGTGCCGGGCGACGATGAGCACATCATGTACGTGTGGCTCGACGCGCTGACCAACTACATCACCGCCGTGGGTTTCCCCGAAACCGGCGAGGGCAGCGAGTACGCCAAATACTGGCCGGCCGATCTGCACATGGTCGGCAAGGATATCCTGCGGTTTCATGCCGTCTATTGGCCGGCATTCCTGATGGCGGCGGGGCTGGAACCGCCGAAGCGCGTCTTCGCGCACGGCTGGTGGACCAACGAGGGCCAGAAAATCTCGAAATCCGTCGGCAACGTCATCGATCCCTACGACCTGGTGCAGCGCTACGGCCTCGACCAAGTGCGCTATTTCCTGCTGCGCGAGGTGCCGTTCGGCAACGACGGCGACTTCGCCCACCGCGCCATGGTCAACCGCATGAACGGCGAACTGGCCAACGACTACGGCAACCTTGCACAACGCGTGCTCTCGATGATCGCCAAGAACTGCGATGGACGCGTGCCGGAACCCGGTGCCTTCAGCGCCGATGACGAGGCGCTCCTGGGCGCGGCGCGGGATCTCCTCGGCACGCTGCGCCAGACCACCGACGTGCAGGCCTTCCATGAGGCGCTGGAGGCCGTCTGGGCCGTGATCCGCGCCGCCAACGCCTACGTCGACGCCCAGGCGCCCTGGAAACTGCGCAAGGAAGACCCGGCCCGCATGGCCACCGTCTTGTACGCACTGGCCGAATGCATCCGCATGCTGGCACTGCTGACGCAGCCGTTCATGCCCGATTCGTCGGCGAAACTGCTGGATCAACTGGCCGTTGGCGCTGACGCGCGCGATTTCGCCGCCTTCAGCCAAGCGCTGGCCGCCGGCACCGAACTGCCGAAGCCCGAGGGCGTCTTTCCGCGCTTCACCGAGGAGGAGGAGGCGGCTTGACCCTGGTCGACAGCCACTGCCACCTGGATTTCCCCGACTTCGAAGGCGAATTGGATGACGTCGTGGCGCGCGCCGGCAATGCCGGCGTCGATTACATGATGACGATCTGCACCCATGTGACCAAGTTCGCCCAGGTCCGCGACGTCGCCGGACGCTACGCCAACATGTGGTGCACGGTCGGCATTCATCCGCACAATGCCGAGAAAGAGCCCGACACCTCGGCGGAAACGCTGATGGATCTGGCCGACGACCCCAAGGTCGTCGCCTTCGGCGAGACCGGCCTCGATTTCTTCTACGACCACAGCCCGCGCGAACGGCAGGAAAGGGCGTTCCGCGCCCATATCCGGGCGGCGCGCGAAATGGGCCTGCCGCTGGTCATCCACACCCGCGACGCCGACGAGGACATGGTCCGTATCCTCACCGACGAGCATCAGAAGGGCGCATTTCCAGGTGTGATCCATTGTTTCTCCAGCGGCCAGGCACTGGCCGACGCGGTACTGGCGTTGGGGCTCTATGTCTCCATTTCCGGTATCGTCACCTTCAAGACCGCTGAAGCCTTGCGCGAAACGGTGAAAACCGTGCCGCTGGACCGGCTTTTGGTCGAGACCGATTCTCCCTACCTGGCGCCGGTGCCGTTTCGCGGCAAACGCAACGAACCCGCCTATACGGCCAACACCGCGGCCAAGGTGGCCGAGATCAAGGGGCTCGATCCGGAGACGCTGGCCCAGGCGACGACGGAAAACTTCTTCCGCCTGTTCTCCAAGGCCGAACCCGCCTGATGCGCGTCACGGTCCTGGGATCGGGCAGTTCCAGCGGTGTTCCCGGGGTCGGCATCGGCTGGGGCGCCTGCGACCCGGAGAACCCCAAAAACCGCCGGCTCAGGCCGTCGATCCTGGTGGAGAAGGGCGATAGCGCCCTGCTCGTCGATACCTCGCCCGACTTGCGCCACCAATTGCTGCACACAGGCGTTGAGCGGCTGGATGCGGTGCTGTTCACCCACGCGCACGCCGATCACCTGCACGGCATCGACGATCTGCGCGGCATCAACAGGGCCATGAACGCGCCGCTCGATATCTATGCCGACGCCGCTACCCTGGACATCATCGGCGCGCGGTTTCCATACGTGATGACGCCGCTGCCGGAAACCGCGGCGATTTATTTCAAGCCGACACTGGTGGCGCATGAAATCCGGTCCGGCGGCGACTACGAGATCGCCGGCATGCGCATCCGCACGTTCGAGCAGGACCATGGCTTCTCCAAGACGATCGGATATCGCTTCGACGATTTCGCCTATACCACCGACGTGGTCGAACTGCCCGACGAGGCCTTCGACATCCTCGAAGGGGTCCACACCTGGATGATCGGCACCTTCATCGACGAGCCGCACGCCACCCATGCGCATGTGGCGAAGGCGATGCAATGGCGTGAGCGCATCGGCCCCGTACGATGCATCCTGACCCATCTGGGTCCCAGGCTCGACTATGCCAAGCTCTGCGCCGAACTCCCCGAAGGGGCGGAGCCGGCCTTCGACTTCATGACCATCGACGTCCCTTAAGCGCCGACAAGCGCAACAGGGAACGCCCGCGACCCGAGATGCCCGAACGCGACATCCCGTGCGCTGACGGGCTTTTTTCATTCCCCAATCATACCATCATCGATAGATTATAAGCGGTTGTTTTAATGATATTTTTTATTATTTTACATAATATACATTATGCGGTTTATGGATGACCGGGTCGCATAGATCATGTTGGAAATCACACACTGTTCCCCGCCGGCGAATTCGCAATCCCGTCTTTCAAAAAGCTTCTCGGCGGCGGTGCCGACCGTCGCACCCAACTGACGTCTGGTGCGGCGCGCCGAACAACACGCCTATCGAACGGCGAATTCGAACCCCGTCGAAGTCGCCTCAGTCGGTGACGCCCGAACGCGGCAAGTTGACGATGTCGGCTGCGGTCATGACCGTACCGTCAGCGAACCGCATGGTCGGAATTTGATCGGGGTTGATACCGTCGGCGGTGACGACACCTTTCGTATCCTGCCAAGCCAGGTTGCCGACGAAAATCTCGTTTCCGCGCGGCGCGGCGCCCTGATACGCGGGCGTTATATCCGCCCTCAGGTTCCGTGCTGTCTGGAGCGTAATGGAATCGTCTCCACCGCCGATGTTGATGACCAAACGGTCGCCCTCGGTTGCGATACTCAGATCGGCCGGCGTCACGTCGGGCCCGAACACGATTTCGCTTTTGCCCAACAACCCGGAAGAGATGCTGGTCTTGCCCATCGGCTGGAGCACGTCATGGCCGTCGCCCTTGTTGAAAAGAACGACCGAGCCGTCGCCGACCTGGATCGCGTCATCGCCCTGCCCGCCATTCACGATTGAATTCCGGCGGGTATACAGGAGGTCGTTGCCCTCGCCGCCGGCGAGGCGGGACTCGTCACCGACACTCAGCCGGTCGTCCCCGGCGCCGCCGATCAGGACGCTGTTGGCGCCGGCCGTCAGGTAGTCGTCGCCGTCGCCGCCGTCGAGCCATGAATAGCCGTCGGATTGGACCTTGTCGTCGCCGGAACCGGCCCGCACGGTCGCGCCGTGATAGGTGCGGATGTCGTCGTTGCCGCCACCGGCATCAATGACCGCGTTGCTGTAGACACTGACCTTGTCATCGCCCTCGCCGGCGTCGATCCGCGCGTTATCGTAGGCGCGCAGAACGTCGTTTCCGCTACCGCCGTAGAAGCGAACGTCGTCATAACCGCTGAGATAGTCGTCACCCCGCCCGCCGCTGGCGACGATCCCGTCATAACCGTCCAGCCGGTCGTTGCCGTTGCCGCCGATCAGGGTCGAATTGCCATAGGACGACAGGATGTCGTCGCCGTTGCCGCCGACCAAGGTCGAACCGCCATAAGACCTCAAGATATCGTCACCGTTGCCGCCCGACAGCCATGAATTGCCGTAGCTGGTTATGTAGTCGTCGCCGTTGTCGCCGGTTGCCGTCAGGTTGGAATAACCATGGATGACGTCGTCGCCGTTGCCGCCGAAGACCTTACCGTTATTGTAGACGGAAACAGCATCGTCACCGTCACCGCCCCAAACGATGGCGTCGTTATAGGCCGATATCCGGTCGTTGCCGGCACCGCCGGCGATGGTGGCGTTGTTGCGCGCGTCGATGGTGTCGTCGCCGGCACCGCCGCTGATATGGGAATCGTTGCCGGCACGGATGCTGTCCTTGCCGTCGCCGCCGTCGATCCAGGCGCGGTCGCCAGCCACGATCTCGTCATTGCCGTCCCCGGCGTCGACGGCAAAATCGTCGCCGCCTTCGATTTCATCGTTCAGTTCCGTCCCCAGATCGGCCCCATAGACATTGAGATAGGCTTTCAGCGCCAACAAGAAATCCGTGACACCACCGCTCAGCGCGGTGCCGGGCGGTGTGGGGTCGCTGCCTTCACCGGGATCTCCCCCCTGCTCGCCGGAAACCACCTGATTGGTGATTGCGATGAGTGACGCCGCATTGGCCTGCAGGTTTTGGATATGCTGTTCAAATGTCAGGCTGGTGTCGTTGGCCTTGGTCCGTTCAGTGAACACCAAGGGCGCGTAGGTAATGGGTGCGGGTTGGATAAGGTCGGCAGTCATCTTCGGATTCCCTCTCTGTGCACGTTCGCCGCTCTCGGCAGCGCAGGGTGCCGCCTATCTGTCTTCGTTGGCGGCTCGTGGAACAGAACGCAAACCCCGTGCCAGGGGCGAGCGTCAAGGAATCCTTAATGAATCGTTAATCGGCGACAGTCCGGCACCGGGAAATTCGCGGCTCACTGGGTATTTTCTGCCGTACGAACCGACTTGTTATTGCCGGGCGGGCGGCGGTCCCGCGCACCGCATGTCACGGAGTTTTCGCTTTTTCACCGCATCTGAACCTGCAATAAATCGGTAATGCCCTCACCTCTCCCGGACCCCGCCCATGGCTGACGACATCGCCCGCCT